>ENA-OPZM01001008-OPZM01001008.1-human-gut-metagenome-genome-assembly--contig:-NODE-1008-length-10676-cov-1.967201_pt1 | contig 10676 bp, 13 predicted proteins | sample MGYA00242478_ERZ504493 | MGnify/ENA primary metagenome ERZ504493 (study PRJEB26092, sample SAMD00036227) | human gut metagenome | host: Homo sapiens | study: EMG produced TPA metagenomics assembly of...
GGCCACCACCACCGGTATGGAAGGTACGCATGGTCAGCTGGGTACCAGGCTCTCCGATGGACTGTGCGGCGATAATACCTACAGCCTCACCTACCTGTACCGGCTCGCCGGTCGCCATGTTGGCGCCGTAGCACTTCGCGCAGACACCGCGGTGAGAGCGGCAGGTCAGGATGGTACGGATCTTGATCTTTGTCAGAGGCTCTCCGTTTTCATCCACACCTTTCTTTGCGATCAGCTCCGCACGCTTCGGTGTAACCATGTGGTTTGCTTTTACCAGCACATTGCCGTCTTTATCTTTGATATCTTCGCACAGATAGCGTCCTGTGATACGCTCCTGTAAGCTCTCGATCTCTTCATTGCCGTCCATAAATGCCCTGACATACATTCCCGGGATCTCAGCGCCCTCATCCACACAATCTACATCGTGGATGATCAGTTCCTGGGAAACGTCTACCAGACGTCTGGTCAGGTATCCAGAGTCGGCGGTACGAAGCGCCGTATCGGAAAGTCCTTTACGCGCTCCATGGGCGGACATGAAGTACTCCAGTACGTCCAGACCTTCACGGAAGTTGGACTTGATCGGCAGCTCGATGGTACGTCCTGTCGTATCTGCCATCAGACCACGCATACCTGCAAGCTGTTTGATCTGCTTGTCAGAACCACGGGCTCCGGAGTCCGCCATCATATAGATGTTATTGTATTTATCCAGACCGGAAAGCAGTGCCTCTGTCAGTGCATCGTCGGTTGCCTTCCATGTCTCTACGACTTCTTTGTAACGCTCTTCCTCCGTGATCAGACCACGCTTGTAGTTCTTGGTGATCTTATCTACGGTATCCTGTGCCTGTTTGATCATCTCAGGCTTCTGCGGCGGCACGGTCATATCAGAAATAGATACGGTCATAGCCGCGCGTGTGGAGAATTTATATCCGATGGATTTTACAGCATCCAGCACTTCCGCGGTAGCTGTGGATCCGTGGGTATTGATGACCTTCTCCAGGATCTGCTTGAGCTGTTTCTTTCCAACATGGAAATCTACCTCAAGCAGCAGCTCGTTTCCTTCCTGCTCTCTGTCTACAAATCCAAGATCCTGTGGAATGATCTCATTAAACAGGATCTTCCAGTGTAGACTCGATCACACCGCTCTTTACGGTTCCGTCCGGCATAGTCTTGTTTACGCGGACTTTGATCTTGGAATGAAGGGTAATTGCCTGGTTCTCATAAGCCAGCAGCGCCTCATTGACGCTCTTGAACGCTTTCCCTTCTCCTTTTGCCCCCGGACGCTCCTGGGTCAGATAATAGATACCCAGTACCATATCCTGAGAAGGCACCGCAACCGGGCCTCCGTCAGAAGGCTTCAGAAGGTTGTTCGGTGACAGCAGAAGGAAGCGGCACTCTGCCTGCGCTTCTACGGACAGCGGAAGGTGAACCGCCATCTGGTCTCCGTCGAAGTCCGCATTGTAAGCGGTACATACCAGCGGATGCAGCTTGATCGCCTTACCTTCTACCAGGATCGGCTCGAAGGCTGGATTCCCAGACGGTGCAGCGTAGGGGCACGGTTCAGCATAACCGGATGCTCTTTGATAACGTCTTCCAGTACGTCCCATACCTGTGGCTCCAGTCTTTCCACCATCTTCTTGGCGTTCTTGATATTGTGTGCAGTTCCATTCTGCACCAGCTCTTTCATAACGAAAGGCTTGAACAGCTCGATTGCCATCTCCTTTGGCAGACCGCACTGATAAATCTTAAGTTCCGGTCCGACTACGATAACGGAACGTCCGGAGTAGTCGACACGTTTACCCAGCAGGTTCTGACGGAAACGTCCGGATTTACCCTTCAGCATGTCAGACAGGGACTTCAGGGCTCTGTTTCCAGGTCCTGTGACCGGACGGCCGCGGCGGCCGTTGTCGATCAGGCGTCCACTGCTTCCTGCAGCATTCTCTTTTCATTTCTTACGATAATGTCCGGAGCGCCCAGCTCTAACAGGCGTTTCAGACGGTTATTTCTGTTGATGATCCGGCGGTACAGGTCATTCAAATCGCTGGTGGCAAAACGTCCGCCGTCCAGCTGTACCATCGGACGCAGATCCGGCGGGATCACCGGGATAGCAGTCAGGATCATCCACTCCGGCTTATTGCCGGACTCGCGGAACGCCTCTACTACCTCCAGACGTTTCACGATACGGGCCCGCTTCTGTCCGGTAGCGCCCTTTAATCCTTCCTGCAGTTCTTCATATTCTTTATCCAGATCAATAGCCTGCAGAAGCTCCTGGATGGATTCTGCTCCCATTCCTACACGGAAACGGTTGCCCCAGGTCTCTCTTGCTTCCTGGTATTCCTGCTCAGAAAGCACCTGCTTATACTGAAGATCGGTCTCTCCTTTGTCCAGCACAATGTAAGAAGCAAAGTACAGAACCTTCTCCAGTGTCCGCGGGGACAGATCCAGGATCAGTCCCATACGGCTCGGGATTCCCTTAAAGTACCAGATATGGGATACCGGCGCTGCAAGGGCGATATGTCCCATACGCTCGCGGCGTACGCTGGACTTCGTAACCTCTACTCCACAGCGGTCACATACCACGCCTTTATAGCGGATCTTTTTTATATTTTCCACAGTGGCACTCCCAGTCCTTGCTTGGTCCGAAGATCTTCTCGCAGAACAGACCGTCTTTTTCCGGCTTCAACGTTCTGTAGTTAATGGTCTCCGGCTTGGTTACCTCTCCCCGGGACCACTCGAGAATCTTTTCAGGCGATGCCAAACCGATCTTTATCGCATCAAACGTCATTGGCTGATAAGTTTGTTCTTTACTATTTTCTGGCATCCTGGCACTCCTTCCTATTCATCATCTGATAAATCATCAAATGCAAAGTCATCAGTTTCTTCAAATTCCAGTTCGTAATGATCTTCTTCCGGCTCTTCTTCCACATCTACCAGCTCTTCTCCCTGGAATTCCTGCTCCGTATACCCCTGAGCGCCAAGATTATCATCCTGACGGTATTTCCTGTCTCCTTCGATGAGGGAGCGGAAATCTGTCTCGCCCATGTCTACGGTTTCCATGATCTCGACCTCTGTATTGTCGTCTCTTAAGACGCGCACATCCAGGCCCAGAGACTGCAGCTCTTTTAAGAGCACCTTGAAGGACTCCGGAATACCCGGCTCAGGAATATTTTCACCCTTGATGATGGCCTCGTAGGTCTTCACACGTCCGATCACGTCGTCAGACTTCACGGTCAGGATCTCCTGCAGGTGTAAGATGCGCCGTACGCTCCAGTGCCCAAACTTCCATCTCTCCGAAACGCTGTCCGCCGAACTGTGCCTTTCCACCCAACGGCTGCTGTGTTACCAGAGAGTATGGTCCGGTAGAACGTGCATGGATCTTATCGTCTACCAGGTGATGCAGTTTCAGATAGTGCATGTGTCCGATGGTAACCGGGCTGTCGAAATATTCTCCTGTACGGCCGTCACGCAGACGCACCTTACCGTCTCTGGAGATCGGCACGCCTTTCCAGAGTTTTCTGTGCTCACGGTTGTCAGACAGATACTGCAGCACTTCCGGAAGCAGCTCTTCTTTATGCTTTGCCTCAAACTCTTCCCAGCTTAAGTTGACATAATCGTTGGCCAGGTCAAGAGTATCCATAATATCATTCTCGTCCGCACCGTCGAATACCGGTGTGGCAATGTTGAATCCCAGTGCTTTTGCCGCCAGAGACAGATGGATCTCCAGTACCTGTCCGATATTCATACGGGAAGGTACACCCAGCGGATTCAGCACGATATCCAGCGGCCGTCCGTTTGGCAGGAACGGCATATCCTCTACCGGAAGCACACGGGAAACGACACCCTTATTTCCGTGACGTCCCGCCATTTTATCTCCGACAGAGATCTTTCTCTTCTGTGCAATGTAAATACGCACTGCCTGGTTTACACCCGGTGACAGCTCGTCGCCGTTTGCTCTGGTGAATACCTTGGCATCTACAACGATACCATATTCGCCGTGCGGAACTTTCAGAGATGTATCTCTGACTTCACGTGCCTTTTCACCGAAGATTGCACGGAGCAGACGCTCCTCAGCGGTAAGCTCGGTCTCTCCCTTCGGAGTTACCTTTCCTACCAGGATATCTCCTGCACGCACTTCCGCACCGATGCGGATGATTCCTCGCTCATCCAGGTTCTTCAGCGCATCATCGCCCACGCCCGGAATGTCACGGGTGATCTCTTCCGGCCCCAGCTTGGTATCGCGGGCTTCTGCCTCATATTCTTCAATGTGTACGGATGTGTAAACATCATCCTGTACCAGTCTTTCACTTAACAGTACCGCATCCTCGTAGTTATAGCCTTCCCAGGTCATAAATCCGATCAGCGGGTTCTTTCCAAGAGCCATCTCGCCATTGGATGTGGACGGTCCGTCAGCGATCACTTCGCCTGCCTCCACGCGGTCTCCCTTGAAGACGATCGGTCTCTGGTTGTAGCAGTTGCTCTGGTTACTTCTTAAGAACTTGGTCAGCTTATATTTCTTTAAGTTGCCGTCGTCCTGGCGGATCGTAATCTCAGAAGATGTGGAGCGCTCTACCACGCCGCCTTCTTCTGCGATCACGCAGACTCCGGAGTCCACTGCTGCTTTTTCTTCCATACCAGTTCCAACGACCGGAGCCTCGGTCATCAGAAGCGGAACCGCCTGACGCTGCATGTTGGATCCCATCAGCGCACGGTTGGCATCGTCGTTCTCCAGGAACGGGATCAGCGCTGTTGCCACGGAGAACACCATCTTAGGCGATACATCCATGTAATCAAACATGCTTCTTTCGTACTCCTGTGTCTCCTCACGGTAACGACCGGAAACATTTTTATTAATGAAGTGTCCTTCTTCATCCAGAGGCTCATTGGCCTGTGCCACGTGATAATTATCTTCCTCATCCGCCGTCATGTATACGACTTCATCCGTAACCACCGGATTCTTCGGATCATCATGATTGATCTTGCGGTACGGAGCCTCAACGAATCCGTACTGGTTGATTCTGGCATAGCATGCCAGGGAGTTGATCAGACCGATGTTCGGACCTTCAGGCGTCTCGATCGGACACATTCTTCCATAGTGGGAATAGTGTACGTCACGCACCTCGAATCCGGCACGGTCTCTGGACAGACCTCCCGGTCCCAGGGCAGACAGACGTCTCTTGTGCGTCAGCTCACCCAGCGGGTTGTTCTGATCCATGAACTGTGACAGCTGGGAGGATCCAAAGAACTCCTTCACTGCTGCCGTTACCGGCTTGATATTGATCAGGGACTGAGGGGAAATTCCCTCCAGATCCTGTGTGGTCATACGTTCTCTTACCACTCTCTCCAGTCTGGAAAGTCCGATCCGGTACTGGTTCTGCAGAAGTTCGCCTACAGAACGGATCCGCCGGTTGCCAGGTGGTCGATATCGTCATCATTTCCAAGGCCATACTCCAGATGGATATTGTAGTTGATGGAAGCCAGGATGTCCTCTTTTGTGATGTGTTTCGGGATCAGGTCATGGATATCCCTCCTGATGGCATGCTTCAGTTCATCCACATCGCCTGCCGTCTCTTCCAGGATTCCCGCCAGAACCGGATAATATACCAGCTCCGTAACCCCTACTTCCTCCGGATCTACATCTACGATAGATGTAAGATCCACCATCATATTAGAAAGGACTTTAATGTTCCTCTCCTCGTCCGGACGCTCGATCCACACATAAGGAACTGCCGCATTCTGGATCTGGTCTGCCAGCTCTCTGGTCACCTTGGTTCCTGCTTCTGCGATCACTTCGCCGGTGATCGGGCTTGCAACCGTCTCCGCCAGCACATGGCCGCTGATACGGTTGCGGAGCATCAGTTTTTTATTAAACTTGTATCTTCCTACCTTTGCCAGGTCATAACGTCTCGGGTCAAAGAACATGCTGGTGATCAGGCTTTCTGCACTGTCAACTGCCAACGGCTCTCCCGGACGGATCTTCTTATACAGTTCCAGAAGTCCTTCCTGATAGTTGGTTGCCGCATCCTTCTCAAAGCTTGCCATGATCTTCGGCTCTTCGCCGAACAGCTCGATGATCTCCGGATTTGTACCGATTCCCAGCGCACGGATCAGCACAGTGATCGGTACCTTTCTAGTTCTATCTACTCGTACAAAAAAAAAACGTCATTGGAATCAGTCTCATACTCCAGCCATGCCCCGCGGTTCGGGATCACGGTAGAAGAAAACAATCTTTTGCCTAATTTATCGTGTGCGATCGCATAATAAATACCAGGCGAACGAACCAGCTGACTTACGATGACACGCTCGGCACCATTGATCACAAACGTGCCGGTACTGGTCATCAGCGGCAAATCACCCATAAAGATCTCATGCTCGTTGATCTCATCTGTTTCTTTATTATGAAGTCTTACCCTTACCTTCAGCGGTGCCGCATAAGTTGCATCCCGCTCTTTACACTCTTCGATCGAGTATTTCACATCGTCCTCGCACAAGGTAAAGTCAACAAATTCCAGACTTAAATGACCGCTGTAATCAGCAATCGGAGAAATGTCATCAAACACTTCTTTTAATCCCTCATCCAGGAACCACTGATAGGAATCCTTCTGGACTTCGATCAGATTCGGCATCTGAAGCACTTCTTTTTGCCTGGAATAGCTCATGCGTGAACTCTTTCCGCTTTTGATGGGACGAATTCTGTTTTTCTCCATATTGACGTTTCACTCCTCATATATTTTTTGTCGGGCTACGAGTCGCCCATAACAGTTGCAAAACCTGTGGATTTCTCATGTTTTCTCTCTTGTATACAAGGATTTATGGCATAAGTTTCCACAATAGCGCATTTTTTATATTATCATACCTTGTCAAGCTTGTCAACGAATTTTTATGAATTTTCTAATTACAGTTCCCGTCGCCTTCCTAATATGGTAAAATAAACCGATATCTTCCGAGCACATTTTTATATTATATAGGAAAGAAAAGATATCTTTGAGCACCTGTACTGATAAAAAGGAGAGTTTTCTTTATGAAACGATTACTTAGCTACTTAAAAACACCATCCATCATCACTCCTGCTGGCTCCCTTGTTTAAAATGCTGGAAGCGACCTTCGAGCTTTTTTATTCCTCTGGTAGTCGCAAGAATGATCGACATCGGCATAGCAGGCAAAAACCCCGCTTATCTCTGGAAAATGGGCGGCCTTATGATTCTTCTTGGAATCATCGGCTTTACTTTCTCTTTGACCGCCCAGTACTTTGCTGCAAAATCCGCTATTTCCACAGGAAAGATGATCCGGCGCGACCTGTTTGCGCATATTAACAATCTGTCCTATCAGGAGATCGACACCATCGGGACTTCCACGCTGATCAACCGGATGACCGTAGACGTAAACCAGGTCCAGAACGGAGTCAATATGTTTCTCCGCCTGTTCCTTCGTTCTCCCTTCGTTGTCATCGGCGCCATGATCATGGCCTTTACCGTAGACATAAAAGCGGCGGTTCCGTTTGCCGTCACCATTCCCGCACTTCTGGTGGTGGTATTCGCTATCCTTTTGATCAGCATGCCTTTATATAAGAAGGTGCAGAAACAGCTGGACAAGATCCTTTTAAGCACCCGGGAAAATCTGCTGGGCATCCGGGTGATCCGGGCTTTCCAGACAGGAGTCAGAAAAAGCAAGGTTTCGGGATGAAGCTGCAGATTTTTATAAGAAGCAGGTTTTTGTCGGGAAAATATCTGCACTTCTGAATCCCATGACCTATGTGATCATCAACTGGGAATCATAGCCATCCTGTATTTCGGCGGACGCCAGGTAGATGCCGGAAGGCTGACCCAGGGACAGATTATTGCTTTGATCAACTATATGTCACAGATTCTGACCGAGCTTGTCAAGCTGGCAAATCTGATCATTTTGCTGTCCCGAGCCATGGCAAGCCTTTCCAGGGTCAATGCTATTTTCGAACAAACGCCTTCGATTCCCAGCGAAGGAAAGCTCATGGAAGTTCCGGAGCCTTCCTGCGGCGCCGTCCCCGCCGTAGCATTTGAAAATGTTGGTTTTGCCTACGCCGGGGCAAAAGACAAGACACTGCAGGGACTTTCTTTCACCGCTATGCCTGGGGAAACCATCGGTATCATCGGCGGAACCGGCTCCGGGAAGTCTACACTGGCAAGCCTCATCCCCCGCTTTTACGACAGCACCGAAGGAACCATCCGGCTGTTCGGACAGGATATCCGCCGGCTGGCGCCCGCTTCCATACGCCGGCATATCGGTATCGTCCCCCAGAAAGCCGCCTTATTCTCCGGCTCCCTGCGCAAGAATATGCAGTGGGGAAAACGGGACGCCTCTGACGAAGAGATTTACCAGGCTCTCACAATTGCCCAGGCAAAGGATTTTGTGGATGCAAAAGGATTGGGACTTGATCTTGCCATTCAGCAGGGAGGCTCCAATCTGTCCGGCGGACAGAAGCAGCGCCTCACCATTGCCCGCGCTCTGGTAGGCGCACCGGAAATCCTGATCCTGGACGACAGCGCTTCCGCCCTGGACTTCGCCACAGACGCAAGGCTCCGCAAAGCATTAAAGGAGTCTACCGGTCACAGCACCGTATTCCTGATCTCCCAGCGTTTCCGCCGTCAAAAGCGCAGACAGAATCCTTGTCATGGAAGACGGACATATCGCCGGATGCGGCACCCACCGGGAACTTCTGGAAACCAATCCTGTCTATCAGGAAATCTGCGCATCACAATCTGTCAGAAAGGAGGCAGGCATTCATGCTTAATCAAAAACACACACAGAACCCTCAGACACTGCGGCGGATCCTCCGGTACATCCGTCCTTACTGGCCGCTTGTGGCTTTATCCCTCGTCCTGTCCATTCTGACTGTCGCCCTGACTTTATACGTTCCGATCCTGACCGGGCACGCGGTGGATGCGATCGCCGGAGAAAACCTGGTAGATTTCCAGACCCTCTTTACCTTGATCACCGGCATCTCAGTTTCCATTTCCATCACAGCCATTGCCCAATGGATCATGAACCATGTCAACAATCTGATCACCTACCGGATCGTGCGATCTTACGCACCCAGGCCTTCGAGCATCTCCAGGAGCTGCCCCTGTCCTATGTGGACCGCCACTCCTCCGGAGATCTGATCAGCCGGATCATCACGGATATTGATCAGTTTTCCGACGGCCTGCTTCTGGGCTTTACCCAGGTGTTCACAAGCAGCGTCACCATCCTTGGCACCATCGGCTTTATGCTCAGCATCAATCCCTGGATCACTCTGGTCGTGGTGGTTTTAAGCCCCATGTCCTTCCTGGTGGCCAACTTTATTTCCAGAAAATCCTTCACCATGTTCAAGAAGCAGTCCGAAACCGCGGGGAACTGACCGGCTTTACCAACGAGATGCTGGGCGGCATCAAAGTAGTGCAGGCCTTCGGGCATCAGGAGGAAGCGGTCCGGGAGTTTGAAGAGATCAACGAACGGCTTTCCGGATATTCCTTAAAAGCTACCTTCTTCTCTTCCATCACCAACCCCTCCACCCGGTTTATGTACTCCTGCCTCTATGCAGGTGTGACCATCGCCGGCTGCTTCGGTGTAATCCAGGGGATGCTGACAGTAGGACAGCTTTCCAGCTTCCTAAGCTACACCAATCAGTACACCAAACCGTTCAATGATATCACCAGTGTGCTGACCGAATTCCAGAACTCCATCGCCTCCGCCGCCAGAGTCTTTGCATTTCTGGATGAAGCTGCCGAGACCCCGGAGCCGGAAAACGCCAAAGTACTATCCGATCCAAAAGGAGATATCCGCCTGGAGCATGTAGATTTTTCCTACGCGCCGGACATTCCATTGATCCAGGACTTAAATCTGCATGTAACGCCGGGACAGCGCATCGCCATCGTCGGCCCCACCGGCTGCGGGAAGACTACGCTGATCAACCTGCTGATGCGGTTCTATGACGTCCGCTCCGGATCCATCATAGTGGACGGCTGCGACATTCGGAATCTGACCCGCCAGTCTCTTCGCAGCAGCTACGGAATGGTTCTCCAGGAGACCTGGCTCCGTTCCGCTTCTATCCGGGACAACATCGCCTATGGCCGCCCCGACGCCCCGGAAGAGGAAATCATCGAAGCCGCAAAGAAGGCCTACGCCCACAACTTATTATGCGCCTGCCGAACGGATACGATACCATCATCACCGAAGGCGGCGAAAATCTGTCCCAGGGCCAGAAGCAGCTGCTCTGCATCGCCCGCGTGATGCTCTGTCTGCCCCCGATGCTGATTTTGGACGAGGCCACCTCCTCCATCGACACCCGCACCGAGGTGCGTATCCAGGCAGCCTTTGCCCGGATGATGCAGGGCCGCACCAGCTTCATCGTGGCACACCGCCTTTCCACCATCCGGGAGGCCGACGTCATCCTCGTGATGAAGGACGGCCACATCGTGGAGCAGGGCGACCACGATACCCTGCTGGCGCAGGGCGGCTTCTACGCCAAGCTCTACAACAGCCAATTCGAGGGCGTGGAGACTTAACGCTTCAACTTAAAGATCCCACCGGTCAGGGCCGGTGGGATTTTTGTTTGCTCTGTTTTATTTTTTGTGGGTCGGCAATATTTTCTTTTTTTACCTGTTTTCGGCTTTCAGCACCGTTGCTCAGCAGGCGGCGGTGTGAGGGTGGAGTGGGCCAGAATAAAA
>ENA-OPZM01001009-OPZM01001009.1-human-gut-metagenome-genome-assembly--contig:-NODE-1009-length-10673-cov-2.860231_pt1 | contig 10673 bp, 17 predicted proteins | sample MGYA00242478_ERZ504493 | MGnify/ENA primary metagenome ERZ504493 (study PRJEB26092, sample SAMD00036227) | human gut metagenome | host: Homo sapiens | study: EMG produced TPA metagenomics assembly of...
CTGATTTCTGCCGTCATTGTGGCGCTGGCCATTGCGGCCCCGGCCCTGAAAAAGAACCTTGCGCTGCGCCGCCGCCGTGCCGTCAGCCAGAAAGGGGGCAAGACCCATGCTTGATCTGAACCATGTCAGTATGACCTTTAACCCCGGTACGGTGAACGAGAAAAAAGCGCTGACCGATATCAATCTGCATATGGAAAGCGGCGAGTTCGCTACCATTGTGGGTTCCAACGGCGCGGGAAAATCCACCTTGTTCAATGCCATTGCAGGCAGCTTTATTCCGGATACCGGCAGCATTCTGCTGGATGGGGTGGATATGACCTTCCAGCCGGATTTCCGCCGCTCCAAGGCGATTGGCCGCCTGTTCCAGGACCCGCTCAAAGGCACTGCCCCCAACATGACCATTGAGGAAAATCTGGCCCTGGCCTATCTGCGCGCTTCCACCCATACTTCGCCGTTTTCCCGCATTACCAAGGCGGACCGCGAACTGTTTACCGATCGGCTGGTCCAGCTGGGCTTGGGGCTGGAGAACAGGATGAAACAGCCGGTCGGCCTGCTTTCCGGCGGCCAGCGCCAGGCGCTGACCCTATTGATGGCCACCCTGGTTACCCCCAAATTGCTGTTGCTGGACGAGCACACTGCGCCCTGGACCCCGCCACCGCAGATAAGGTGCTGGAGCTGACCAAGAAAATTGTGGCCGAAAACCACATCACCTGCCTGATGATTACCCACAACATGCACGCCGCCCTGGAGTTGGGCAACCGCACGCTGATGATGGATTCCGGCCATATTGTGCTGGATATCAGCGGGGGAGAACGCGCCAACACCACGGTGGACGGCCTGCTGGATCAGTTCGCCAAAAATGTGGGCCGTCGGTTGGATAATGACCGCATCCTGTTGAGCAGGCAGGAAGAGACGGCCCAGTAAAATAATAACAAAAAGCAGCCCCCGCGGAGGCTGCTTTTTGTCATATACAATCAGGGAAAAAATCAACCGGCGATTGCACCAAAAGCGGAAATGCCCAAAGTGCTCAGTACGCCCATAATGCAGCCTGCCAGCAGAACGCCGCCCATGCAGGCCAGAACGCTTTCCTTGAAATCCATATCCAGTAGCTGGCGGCCAGGGTGCCGGTCCATGCGCCGGTGCCGGGCAGGGGAATGCCCACAAACAGCAGCAGAGCAATAAAAAGGCCGCGGCCGGCGGTGGCTTTCAGCTTTTGGCCGCCCTTGTGGCCTTTTTCCAGGCAGAAAGTGAAAAACTTGCCGATCACCGGTTTGTCAGCGCCCCATTCCAGGATCTTGCGCGCAAACAAAAAGATGAACGGCACCGGGATCATGTTGCCGATGATGGCAATGATGTAGGTGCTCCACAGCGGCAGACCAAAAATTACGCCATAGGGGATTGCGCCGCGCAGTTCGATCAGGGGAACCATCGAAACAAAAAATACAGTCAGGTATTTCTTAAGCATTCCAGTACCTCGCAGTTGATTGATGTCAAATTTGCATATAAGCTTTATTATACAAGAATCCGCGATATGCCGCAAGACCTGCACCACAGGTTTTGTGTAAAATTTATGTCAAGCGGGCAGGATGCCGGTTTCCGGCATAAAAAGGGTGCAAAGCCCTGCGGGATATGGTATAATTACAACATACATGCCCACAGAATAAGAAAAAATGACGGAACCACAACAGCAGGAGGAGGCACAGGATGCAGCGTATAGAAGCCCTGGAAGAATACAACCGCGCTCAAAGATTGGGCGTGCGCGATTACCGTGAAAAGACAGCGGCAGGCAAATACCCCTATCTGCCTGCGTTGGATGAACTGCTGGAAAAAACAGATACCGAAAGCCAGATACCGCTTGGCACCATTGAAATACCGTTGGATTATGTGGTAGGCACCAAAACCACCGGCCGCACCCCGGCGTTTGCTTCCAACTTTATGCCGCTGCTGCCCGAAAACACTGAGTTTGCCAGCAAGTGGGTTTCCCTGTGCATGGCCCATGTGGAAGAGGGCATCCACGATGCCATTAAAGCATATGAGTACATGGGCCGCTTTTATGTCCAAGAGGGCAACAAGCGTGTCAGTGTGCTGAAATATTTTGGCGCGGATTCTATTTTTGCCACCGTTACCCGCGTTGTGCCGCAGTTCAATGATACGCCGGAAATTCGTGAATATTACGAGTTCATGGAGTATTACCCTTTGTGCGGGCTGTACCGGCTGCACTTTACGCAGGAGGGCAGCTTTGCCCGCTTGCAGAAAGCGCTGGGCAAAGCGCCGGATGAAAAGTGGACCGCAGACGATAAGGCGGAAGTTGTCAGCCTGATGAACTGGATCACCAAGGCTTATAATGCCCACGGCGGTGATAAAATGCGCACCACCCCGGCGGATGTTATGCTGCTGTTGCTCCGCTTGTATAAGTTGGATGAGCTGAAAACCTATAGTCCCGCCCAGTTTGCCGCAGCTATTGACGCTGTGTGGGATGACGTTCTGGCGCTGGAGCGCCCGGAACCGGTCAAGCTCAGCACCCAGCCGTCCGCCCCGGCCAAAAAGAACAGCCTGCTGGACCGCATCCTGCCGGGGATCCGCAGTGAGCCCAGCCACTTGAAAGTAGCGTTTGTCAACGAGCGCACGCCGGAAACTTCTACCTGGACCAGCCAGCACGAGTTTGGCCGTACCCAGCTGGACCAGGTGTTTGCCGGCAAGGTGGAAACCGTGGCTTATCATGCGCAGAGCCGGGCAAAAATGCCGATGAACTGGTGGAAAAAGCCATCCAGGACGGCGCGGATATGGTGTTTACAACCTCGCCAAAATTGGTGGGGGCTTCGCTGCGCGCGGCGCTGCGCCACCCGGATGTGCGCATCCTGAACTGCTCGGTCGATATGCCGTATGCTTCCATCCGCACCTATTACAGCCGCGTGTATGAGGCAAAGTTCATCACCGGCGCCATTGCTGCCGCTGTGGCGCGGGAGGACCGCGTGGGCTATGTGGCAGATACGCCCACCTTTGCGTTCCGGCCAATATCAATGCGTTTGCCCTTGGCGCGCGGATGGTCAACCCGCGCGTTAAGGTCAGCCTGCAATGGTCCTGCCTGCCGGGGGACCCGATCCAGGCCTTCCAGAAGCAGGGCATCACGGTGGTCTCGGGGCGCGATACCCCCACGCCGTTCCGCCCTGCGCGAGAGTTCGGAACTTTCCGCATCAGCCCCGGCGGCACGCTGATGGATCTGGCTTCGCCGTTTTGGCATTGGGGCCAGTTCTATGAAACGTGGTGCGCACGTGCTGGATGGCGGCTGGACCCGCGATAAATCCGGCACCGACGGTACTGCCGTCAACTATTGGTGGGGCATGAACAGCGGTGTGATGGATGTGCTGCTCAGCCGCGAGCTGCCCCATGATGTGCGCCACCTGGCCAACATCCTGCGCAGCGGCATTATTGCGGGCAGCATTGACCCGTTTGCCTGCTATATTACCGCGCAGAACGGTACTGTGATGAACGAGGGCCGCACCGGCTTTACCCCGGAGCAGATCCTGCATATGGACTGGCTGTGCGATGCAGTGGAGGGCCACCTGCCGGAATTTGACGAACTGATGGACTGTGCCCGCCCCATGTACCGCATGCAGGCATCCACCGTGACCGGCTCCCTGCAGAGAAAGAGGCCGATCTATGAAAATTCTGGCAGTGGCAGACGAAGAGAGCAAGTACCTGTGGGAATACTATGAGCCCAGCAAGCTGCGCGATATCGACCTGATCATCGGCTGCGGGGACCTGAGCTTGCATTATATGAACTTTTTATCCGATGCAGCGCCGGTTCCGGTGCTTTATGTACACGGCAACCATGATGCCAGCTATGATAGAGAACCGCCCCGCGGTGCGATCTGCATTGACGATGACCTGTACTGGTACAAGGGCTACCGCATTGTGGGCCTTGGCGGCAGCTGCCGTTACCGCGCCGGTGCCTGGCAGTTTACCGAAGCGGAAATGAAACGCCGCATCAGCCACCTGCGCAGCAGGATCCAGCACGCGGGCGGGGTGGATATCCTTGTTACCCATGCGCCGCTGCACGGCTATGGGGATTTCAGCGACCTGCCGCACCGCGGGTTTACGGTGTTCAATGAAATTTTGGATACCTATCACCCGGCTTTGATGCTGCACGGCATATCCACCTGACCTATGGAGCCAACATCCCGCGGGAGCACCAGTACGGCCAGACACGCATTGTGAACTGCTATGAGCGCTTTACGCTGGACCTGCCGGATAAGCCGGATCCGCGCCGCCACTCTTTGATTGAGAGGTGGAAACAGTTTAACCGCACGGGGCACTTTTAAGGTGTAGCTTGAAGGCGTACCTGATACCATAGGCAACACAGCACAATTCCCGCCTTGCGGCTTAAGCACCGCTCCGGCAGCTGCGGCACGGCATCTGCGTTGCCAAAATGTCGATAAGACATCCAGTATTATCTGCGCTTTTGGCTTGGCATCTGCCGCACCTCGCTCGCCGTATCGGCACTTAGAATTATGCGGTATTGCCCATAAACGATTGGAGAACAAATACGATGACCAAAACCAAAATCGGTGTTCTGGGTGCCGGAACCTGGGGAACCGCGCTGGCACGCATGCTGGCAAGAAACGGCTGTGACGTTACCATGTGGAGCGCCCTGCCCGATGAACTGAAAGCCATGAGCGTGACCCATGCCCACCCCAACCTGCCCGGCATGTGCCTGCCTGCCGATATGCACTATACCGCGGATATTGAAGAAATCTGCGGCGACCGTGATGTGCTGCTGTTTGCGGTGCCCTCGGTTTTTGTGCGTTCCACCGCCCGCAAGGCGGCACCGCATATCCCGGATGGGCAGCTGATCGTGGATGTGGCCAAAGGCGTGGAGGAAAAAACGCTGATGACGATGTCCGAAATCATTGAGCAGGAGCTGGCCGCGGATGGCAAACACACCCACTGCAATGTGGTGGCGCTTTCCGGCCCCACCCATGCGGAGGAAGTGGCCCGCGATATGCCCACCCTGATCGTGGCGGGCAGCCGGATGAAGCCGCCGCACGCAAGGTGCAGCAGATCTTTACCACCCCCACCTTCCGCGTGTATACCAACACCGACCGCCGCGGCGTGGAGCTGGGCGGCGCTGTCAAAAATGTGATCGCGCTGGCTGTTGGCATTGCGATGGGCCTGGATTACGGCGATAACGCCAAGGCTGCCTTATCACCCGTGGCAACGCCGAGCTGGCCCGCCTGGGTGTGGCCATGGGCTGCAAGGCCGAAACTTTTGCCGGGCTTTCCGGTATGGGCGATCTGATCGTGACCTGCACCAGTATGCACAGCCGAAACCTGCATGCCGGCATGCTGATTGGCCGCGGAAAGGATGTGGAAACCGCCAAAAAAGAGGTCGGTCAGGTGGTGGAGGGCATCAATGCCCTGCCCGCAGCCTGCAAGCTGGCGAAAAAGTATAAGGTAGAAATGCCCATCGTGAATGCGGTGGATGATATTCTGTCCGGTCGGTTGGCCGCCCGCGATGCGTTGGCTACAATGATGGGCCGACAGCTGAAACAGGAATAATAACATGGAAAACAGAGATATTCGCATTGCTTTTTTTTGATATTGACGGCACTCTGCTGCCGCCGGATCACCACCTGCCGGAATCCACCGTGGCGGCGCTCAACATTCTGCGCGCCAAAGGGGTGCAGCTTTACCTGGCAACCGGCCGCCCGCCGTACCACCTGCATTACCTGAAAAAGGATCTGCCGTTTGAATTTGACGGCATGGTGATGATGAACGGCCAATATTGCCGGGATAAGGACGGCTGCTTTTACGCTCACCCGCTGCCGCAGGAGGGACTGCGCGAGCTGCTGCCCTGGCTGGAAAAAACAGATATTGCGGTTTCCTTTGTGGAAGCGGATACCGCTTACATGAACCGCACCAATGCCCTGTGTGAAAACTTTTTGAAAGAGATCCCGCAGGAAACCATCGATCCGGCCCAGCGCTGCTTTACCTACCCGACGTATCAGCTCAGCGCATTTTTGAGCAGCGAGCAGGAACCGGAGTTCATGGCTCATGTGCCCGGCTGCCGCGCTGTGCGCTGGAGCGAAGAATTTGTCGATATCCTGCCTGCAACCGGCGGCAAGGTGAACGGCTTGCAGGAAACGCTCATTCATCTGGGTCTTACGCGGGAAAACAGCATCGCCTTTGGCGATGGCAGCAACGATACCGAGATGCTTGCTTTTGCCGGGATCGGGGTTGCCATGGGCAACGCCTGGCCAGACGCCCGTGCCGCGGCGGATTACATTACCACCGATGTGGATAAGGACGGCATCTGGAATGCGCTGGAACATTTCGGGCTGCTGAAATAACCAATAAAAACAAGAGCATGTGCGTTTTTGGGAAAGCCCGAAAAACTGCACATGCTTTTATTTTATTTAATGGCTGTTCAACCGCAGGGCAGTGTCTCGCCTTCCAGCACCGCCTGCACCAGGGTATCGCCGTGATAGGTTAGCTCCAGATGGAAAAACGGTGCGCCCTCCGCCAACAGCCGAAGGAAAATTTTATCCCCCTGCCAGATCGGCAGTTCTCTACTTCGGGTTTGGGCACCCATTCCAGTGTGCCCTCGTTACAGTCGGTCAGCGTTCCGGTAAAATCGGTGCAGGTGTACAGGTGCATCCGCTCGGCGGGCCATGGCTCGCAAGTAAAATCAACAATGCCGCGGTAGGCGGGGGATTGCATCGTCAAGCCGGTTTCCTCCCACACTTCGCGCAGGGCACAGGCTTCGGCAGTTTCGCCGGGGTCAAGCTTGCCGCCCACACCGATCCATTTATCGTGGTTGACGTCGTTCTTCTTTTTAATGCGGTGCAGCATCAGATAGCAGCCGTTTTGTTCCAGGTAGCACAGAGTGGTTTGCAGCAGTTCAGCCATAGCAGCGCCTCGTTCCCTGTGTGCGGGGCACACAAAATATATTGGTATCAGTATACCACCCGGATAGTACAGGCGGCAAGGCTGCAGACAATGTGCGGGCGGCTATTTGGCGGGCAGGAAACCAATATCCTGAAATTTACGCGGCGCTCCGTTATAATATCTCCAAAATGGAGATGGCTTTGAGGGGAACCGCAAAAAGGTGTTTGAAGCAGGCGTGAACGCCCACATTGCCAAGCCGTTCAGCGTGATGCCCTGCTGGCAGGGCTGGATAAAGCACTGACAAAAAACAGGCACGAACCATACATAAACCGCCGCACTTTCCATATAATAGGTATATTGTACAGAATATGGAAGGGCAGGAGGATACCCCAATGAAAGCAACAGGAATCGTGCGCAGGATTGATGAGCTGGGGCGGGTGGTCATTCCCAAAGAGATCAGGCGAACCCAGCGCATCCGCCAGGGCGATGCACTGGAAATTTTTACCGCTGCCGATGGGCAGGTGGTGTTCAAAAAATATTCCCCGCTGGTGGAGCTGGGCGAACTGGCCGGGGTGTATGCCGAGGTGCTGGCCAAAAACCTGGGCCGCCCTGTGCTGATGTGTGACAGGGAAAGCATTGTGGCCGCCACCGGCACGGGCAAAGGGCAGCTGCTGGGGGCGGCAGATCAGCGATGCCGCCGCCCGGCTGCTGGCCATGCGCGGCCCTTACACCGCGCCGGAAACCGCTGCCGCCGCATTACGGCTTTTGATAAAGGGGAAACGGTGCTGCTGTGCGTCTGCCCCATTGTGGTGCAGGGGGATGTGGAAGGCGGTGTGTTGCTGACCGGCCGCCCGCAGGATGCAGCCCCTGATACCGAGACCGCCCGCGCAGTAAACATTGCCGCGGCATTTTTAGCAAAGTGGATGGAAGAATGAACCGTTGGCCGGCATCACCCTGCTGTCTGGCGGGCAGCAAAACAAGGGCAACACCGCACAATTCCCGCCTGACGGCTTAAGCACCGCTTCGGCGGCTGCGGCACGGCATTTGCGTTGCCAAAATGCTCGATAATGTCGGGTTGCGGTACCCGCATCGTGCTTCGGGGGCAAAAGCCCCTCGCACTCTGCGACCGCTGCCCCTGCTTCGGTTCGCTGTTTCCGCCATTGGCGGCGCTCACCTTTGCAGCATCCAGTATTATCTGCGCTTTTGGCTTAGCATCTGCCGCACCTCGCTCACCGTATCGGCACTTAGAATTATGCGGTATTGCCTTATAAAAATTTCCATGGACAAAATGAGGTGAACCAAGTGAAAAAGAAAACACTTGTGCCTCTTATCACTTTTTTTACTGGGCATATGCCTTATTAGTTTGATTGTATACAAAACAGACACCCACGAAAAAGAGCAGAGACGCATAACAGCACAATTAAACGTAGCCACCTATGGCGAACGAATAAAGAATGAAATTACAAATGGAATTGAGATCACAGATATCTTGAAGCAAATCTTAATAAGTGAAGATGGCGAAATCCATCAGTTTGAAACAATTGCAGGAAATCTTATGTCTAATTCTATTGAAAGTGTACAGCTCGCTCCTAATGGTGTTGTTACAGATATTTATCCGGCTAATGAAAATGAGGCAGGTAAGATTGATTTGATCCATGATAAAGACCGCGGAAAAATTTCCTGTTACGCAAGAGACAACCATACAATCATTACGCAGGGCCCCTTCAAATTAAAACAGGGAGGATATGGAATTGCAGTCCGCAATCCCGTATACCTGAAAGATAAAAACGGACATGAGTATTTCTGGGGATTTACTATTGTTATCCTGCGTGTTCCGGATATTTTTTCAGATTCAATCAATGCACTTTCAAATTTTGGATACGAATACAAAATTTCAAAAACAGACGCTCCATGGAGTGATACTTATAAAGTGGTTTATCAATCAGATGGGCAAATAAATCGTCCTGTTTCTTATACATTTACAATAGGAAATGAAAACTGGAAATTTGAAGTAACTCCTAAAAGTGGATGGAGAAATGCCACACTATTGATAATCGTCATCGGAATGTTTCTTACAATAAGCCTTCTCCTGTCAGTTCTTACCAGAGTATGGTTAGTAGCAAAAGAACGTAAGGAAAAGTTTCAGATACTAGCGCACACAGATTCTCTTACAAATATTTATAACCGCTACGGATTTGATGAATTTGCAGAAAAAATGATTCAAAAAAATCCAAAAGCACATTTTGTGGCCGCACTCTTTGATATCGATGATTTCAAGTTTATTAATGATATCTATGGACATAATTACGGAGACAGGGCATTAAAAAATCTTGCAGACAGCATGAAGGCTTTTTTCCCATCCGATGCATTACTAGGAAGAAATGGTGGTGATGAATTCTGCATTCTTTTACCAAATTGTACCTTTAAAGAAGCAGATGTACAGCTGCAGCAATTCACCAAACTTCCTAAATCATTCTCATACCATGGTAAGGAACGTGCATTTTATATTTCTCTAGGATATGCAGAATATCCAACTTTTGCATCCAATTGTTCACAGCTCATGCGCTGCGCAGATGCAGCTCTTTATGAGATAAAGCTTCATGGTAAAAATGGATGTATGGCCTACAGGGAAGGTCTTCGGTCAGGTGCCCGCAAACAACTTGGATTCGCATTCAAGGATATCTCTGAACATCTTCCAGGTGCATTCATCATATACAGAGCTGACAAAGAAGATGATGAACTATTTTTTGCAAATGATGAATTTCTTCATATGTCCGGATATAAAGATATAGATGAACTGTTCAGACTTACCGAGAAAAGTTTTCGCAACTTGATTCGTGAAGATGAACAGCAACAGATAGAATCAAGTATCTGGGAACAGATTGACAACGGCAATGAAAATGACTATATTCACTTTCATCTTCGAAAAGCTGACGGAACTTATTTTTCTGTTCTTGATCATGGAAGAATTGTAGAGAGCCCGCAATACGGGAAAGTATTTTACGTATTGTTCATGGATTGGGAAGATATGCGTATTCGTTACAATGATAAATTCGCAAGATAAAATATTGCAAAAAACAGAGTGTATGATCTATTTTCATATAATGTTTATGTCGGCAAGCTCTATCAAAATGAAATCGACTTTGTTGCTCAGAAAGGCAGCGAGAAGTTTTATATTCAGATCAGCGACAACATTTCCGGGCAGGAAACATTTGAGAGAATGCTTTCCTGGGCTTCAGATTCGAGATGCTTATCCGAATATGATTATTGCTAGAACCAAACATCCCAAATACAGCTATGAAGGAATCGTAATTCATGATATAGTCGATTGGTTACTATAAGAATAAGCAGGACGAAATATCTCTATCATTCTCTTTTGAAATGATGGAGATATTTTTATTATGACGGAGATTGTAAATGAATCCAGATAAAGCATCCTACGAAAAGAGTTTTATATGGATGTACTGAACTGTGATCCGATGTCTTTTGACAAGAAATGCGAACTGACCTTTGTCTGCTTAAGACCGGATGGCTGTCTAGAACTACCAAATACACTTAGGGCAACACCGCACAATTCCCGCCTTGCGGCTTAAGCACCGCTCCGGCGGCTGCAGCACGGCATCTGCGTTGCCAAAATGCTCGATAATGTCGGGTTGCGGTACCCGCATCGTGCTTCGGGGGCAAAAGCCCCTCGCACTCTGCCGACCGCTGCCCCTGCTTCGTTCGCCTGTTTCCGCCACTGGCGGCCGCTCACCTTTGCAGCATCCCAGTTATTATCTGCGCTTT
>ENA-OPZM01001010-OPZM01001010.1-human-gut-metagenome-genome-assembly--contig:-NODE-1010-length-10659-cov-2.314185_pt1 | contig 10659 bp, 12 predicted proteins | sample MGYA00242478_ERZ504493 | MGnify/ENA primary metagenome ERZ504493 (study PRJEB26092, sample SAMD00036227) | human gut metagenome | host: Homo sapiens | study: EMG produced TPA metagenomics assembly of...
CAACCAGTGCAGCACCATAGCTTGCTCTTGTTGCGATCTTCTTTACTTCTGACATAATGCTTCACCTACCTTTTCTAAGTCTGCCATCGCCTGTGCATACTGCTCGTCATTCGGAGCTTTTCCATGCCATCCGGCTGGTTTTCCATGAAGGAAACGCCTTTTCCTTTTACAGTTTTCATAATGATAGCTGTAGGCATTCCTTTGGTAGCCTTTGCTTCATCAAAAGCAGCTTTTAACTGATCCATATCATTTCCGTCAGCAACGTTGATTACATGGAAGTTAAATGCTTCAAATTTCTTATCAATCGGATACGGAGAACATACATCGTCAATCTTACCGTCGATCTGAAGTCCGTTATTATCTACGATTACTACAAGGTTGTCCAGTTTTCTGTGGCCTGCGAACATAGCAGCTTCCCATACCTGGCCTTCCTGAATCTCGCCATCACCTAATAATGTATATACACGATAGCTCTCGTTGCTTAATTTAGCGGAAAGAGCCATACCTACTGCTGCAGAGATTCCCTGTCCAAGAGAACCGCTGGACATATCAACACCCGGGATGTGCTTCATATCCGGATGTCCCTGTAAATAAGATCCAAGATGACGAAGAGTCTTTAAATCTTCTTTCGGGAAAAATCCTCTTTCTGCAAGTGCAGAATAATATCCTGGTGCTGTGTGACCTTTGGAAAGTACGAAACGGTCACGATCCGCTTTCTTAGGATCCTTAGGATCAATATTCATTTCTTCAAAATATAAGTATGTGAATACATCTGCTGCAGACAGAGATCCGCCCGGATGTCCTGCTTTTGCAGCGTGTACTGCTGTAACGATGTCTTTTGCGGACTTCGTTTGCAATTTTCTGAAGTTCTTAATTTTTCCATTGTGGTAAATTCTCCTTATTCGCCGAATACTGCTTTATAATCGTTCTGGAATTTCACGATACCTGCATCTGTCAGAGGATGTTTTGTCATCTGTACGATTACACTGTATGGAACTGTTGCGATATCAGCACCAGCAAGTGCGCAGTCTGTTACATGGATCGGATTTCTTACGCTTGCAGCATGATCTCTGTTTCGATTCCAGCTACTTCGAAGATCTCAGCGATCTCACGAATCAGATCTACACCTCTTGTGGAAATATCATCAAGTCTTCCAAGGAATGGAGATACATAAGTAGCGCCAGCTCTTGCAGCCAAAAGTGCCTGGTTAGCTGTGAAGATCAGAGTAACGTTTGTTTTGATTCCTTCTGCTGAAAGAACTTTAACTGCTTTCAGACCTTCTACTGTCATAGGGATCTTAACAACCATGTTTGGATGGATTGCTGCGATCTCACGGCCTTCTTTGATCATGCCTTCAGCGTCTGTTGTTGTAGCTTTAACTTCACCACTGATCGGTCCGTCTACGATAGATGTGATCTCTTTGATTACTTCGTTGAAATCTCTTCCTTCTTTTGCGATAAGAGATGGGTTTGTAGTAACACCACAGATTACACCCATATCGTTAGCTGCTTTAATATCTTCTACTTTTGCTGTGTCAATAAAAAAATTTCATGATTATAAACCCTCCTGTTTTTGCTCATTCCAAGCGTTCGTTCGTTTGATGATTTCATTATAGCAAACTTCTGAGGAAGGTCAAGCGCATGAATAATTATTAATAATTTTCTTATTAATAATTATATTTTTATTAATACTGATTTCCTTGATAAATTATAGTCAATCCGTCTTTGAATCGTATTTCTACGGTATATCTTATCTGCAGTTTGGTTTTGAAGTTCCAAATTATTATTAATAATTTTCTACGGCGTATTTTAATTAATTTTTCCCGGAAGGGTTTTTCCGGATTTTCGCATATCCGGTTGTGCGTCTGGATATGAGCTTGGGCGTGTATTCAATATTATAAAGACTGATCGGCGCTGAATCTGTCAGCGCCCGCTCCCTTGTATCAATCTTGCGGATAATAATGTCACACGCATCCTGGCCTTTAAGTGCTACAAAATGATCGATGGTCGTGAGAGAAATTCTCCGGATGCTGGAATAAAAAATATTGTCACATCCGATTACCGAGACATCCCTCGGCACATGAATCTTTGCCTCATGAAGTGCATCCAGCGCCCCAATTGCCATCATGTCATTCTGACCGGCAATCGCAGTGAATTCCCTTCCCTCTTCCAAAAGTTCCATGGTAAGCTGGTAGCCCATGGAATATTCTGTATCCATTCGTGGAATTCTTGAGTCAATAGACTCATCTGCTGCCTTTATGATCACATGCTCCTTCAGGCCTTCTTTCTCAAATTCCTTTACAAAACCATTTACACGTTTACTTCTCTGCCATTGTCTTCTGGTCAGAGGCGGCGTGATAAATGCCACATCTCTGTGTCCCAGATCAAGCAGATGCCTGGCCATCATTTTTCCCACTACTGTATTATCCTGATTGATGGCATCTACCGTAGTAGTTTTCTCTTTGTTACTGATGATGACAAGAGGAATCGTCTGCGCCAGCTGTTCCACCTGCTGCTGAAGTCCGGATTTGGATTGCAGCTGTAGATGATTCCCTGAGGCTGAATGGTATGCATCATGCGAAGGTATTTCTCCTCCAGGCGGGCATCTCTCTGTGTATTGCAGATAAAGACGCCATATCCCTGCTTGTTCGCTACTGCCTCTACTCCCTGAAGGAGCAGCACATAGTATGGACTTGTCAGAGTTGGGCAAAAGACAACGATCAGTTTTTCCTTCTTGCTGTCTTTTTTGTTTTTGCGGCTGGGAAGCTGATAACCCAATTCCCGGGCTGCCTGTTCTACCTTCTCTACTGTCTCTCTGGAAAAAGAAACATTGTATTTCTTATTCAGGACCATCGATACCGTTGCCTGGGATACGCCAGCTTTCTCTGCCACTTCAGAAGAAGTTGCTTTCTTTTTTGACAAAGTTGCTCCTCCTTTTACCAGATTTCAAAAGTTACTTCATCTGCAATAACTTTTAAAGTTCTACGCGTCCCTCGAGAGCACGCAGTAAAGTTACTTCATCAATGTACTCCAGATCACCACCTACAGGAACGCCGCTTGCGATTCTGCTTACTTTGATACCGGTAGGTTTGATCAGTTTGCTGATATACATTGCTGTTGTCTCGCCCTCCAGACTGGAGTTTGTGGCAACGATTACTTCTTTTACATCATCTTTCGTCAGACGCTGCATGAGTTCTTTCAGTTTGATATCATCTGGCCCGATTCCAAGCATAGGTGAGATTGCACCATGAAGTACATGATAAACACCGTCGAATTTGCCGGTTTTCTCATATGCGGCAAGATCTCTGGTATTCTCTACGACCATGATTACGGAATGATCTCGTTTATCATTACTGCAGATCGGGCAGATTTCTCTGTCTGTAAGCGTGTAGCAGCATTTGCAATACTGCACATTCTCTCTGGCATTGATGATCGATGAAGTAAGCTGGTCTACCTGTCTTTCGGCATGTTCATGATGTGAAATGCCAGCCTCTGTGCTGATTTTGCCCCGATTCCCGGAAGATGGGAAAGCTGCTCGATCAGCTTATTGATATGACTGCTGTAGTATTCCATCAGAATGGAAGGCCCCCGCCAAGGCCGCCAAGGCCGCCTGTCAGTTTGGACATAACGGCTGTGGATTCTTCTTCAACTTTGCGAAGTGCCTCGTTTGTTGCTGCAATGATCAGGTCTTCCAGCATTTCAATATCATCAGGATCTACAACCTCTTCCTGAAGTTTTACTTTTGTAACTTCTCTTTTACCGGAGATGGTTACTTCTACAGCTCCGCCACCTGCTGTAGCTGTGAATTCTTTCTCTTCCAGTGCTTTCTGATTCTCTTCCATCTGGCGCTGCATTTTCTGCGCCTGTTTCATAAGATTATTCATATTTCCCGGCATACCCATTCCCGGGAATCCTCCACGTTTTGCCATTGTGGTATCCTCCTTTATTCTACATATTTTTGATATTACGAATTGTTCCTCAGCTATGCTGCTCCCACAATTCTTCAAATATCATTAATTATTCCAGCGGTTCATCAGGGTCTTCTTCTATAACAACATCCATATGGATGTTATCTTTTATTGCCTGATCCACTGTGATGTTCGCCAGATTCGTATGCTGATGCTGATTTGCTACCAGCATCTGGATTTCTACTGTCTTTCCTGTCTGGGCAATGATGATATCCTGAAGTTCTTTCTTTGCTTCCGGATTATCTACATAAGACTGTCCGAGGAAATCCTGAAACTCCACATAAAGAATCGGCTCTCCTGTTTCTCCATTATATTTTGGAACAGATTTCTGCAGCATCTGTTTAAACATCCCTGTCGTCTGACCTGTGATCACTCTCCAGCCCGCCACGATCTTCTGCAGATCCTCCGGTGCCGCTTTTGCCGGAGCTTTCTTAGCTGCTGTAGCAGTTGCAGCGGTATCCGCTCCTGTCGCAGATGTTCCCTGCTGCACGATCGCCTGCTGCACCGGGCGCTCATCTATCCGCTGTTCCAGCACACGAAGTCTGTCCAGAACAGAATCCAGATTTGTTTCCATCGCAGGACGGCACAATTTGATCAGTGCGATTTCCACAAGAACTCTCTTCTGCGTTGCATATCGTATCTGATTAGAAAGATCTGAAAAGATTCGGATGTAACGCATCAGCGTCTCCGCTTCCAACATCGTGCTCTCTTCTTTCAGAAGCTTCATATTCTCAGATGAAACGTCAATCGCTTCCTCCGGATTCTCAGAAGTCTTTACCAGAAGAAGATTTCTCATATACCATGTAAAATCTCCTACAAACTGGCTCAGTTCCCTGCCACCTACGATCAGTTCCTCCAAGATATGGATAGAACCTGTCACATCCCCCTGAATTACTTTACGCAAAAGTTTACTGAACACTTCAGTATCAACAGCACCCAGAACTTCCAGAACTTTATCATAGGTAAGTTCCTGTCCAAGGTAAAAAGCGATACACTGGTCAAGAAGGCTCAACGCATCTCGCATAGAGCCATCCCCTGCTTTCGCCACATAGCGGACTGCTTTTTCCTCAGCAGTTACACCTTCGACCTTAAGAAGTTCATCCAGTCTGGCTGCGATCGTATCTATGGTAATTCTGTGGAAATCATACCTCTGGCATCTGGATAAAATCGTGATAGGAATCTTGTGCGCCTCTGTTGTTGCAAGGATAAACATAACGTAAGACGGCGGTTCTTCCAGTGTTTTCAGCAGGGCATTGAATGCGCCTGTGGAAAGCATATGAACCTCGTCTATGATGTATACTTTATATTTACCCTCTGTCGGGCGGTAAGAAACCTCTTCTCTGATCTCTCGGATATTGTCTACACCATTGTTTGATGCAGCATCAATCTCGATCACATTCATTGCAGTTCCTGCCTGGATTGCCTTGCACATGGCACATTCATTGCATGGGCTGCCATTTACGGGATGTTCACAGTTGACTGCTTTCGCCAGAATTTTGGCTACTGTTGTTTTACCGGTTCCTCTCGTTCCGCAAAACAGATATGCATGGCCAATCCGGTTGTGTTTAATCTGATTTGTCAGGGTGGTCACGATGTGATCCTGGCCTTTGACATCTGCGAAATTATCCGGTCTGAATTTTCTGTAAAGAGCAGTGTAACTCATGAACAAACTCCTATCATATAACTATCTCATATCTTATTATCACAGCCGCCGCGGAAAAAATTCCCGCGGCGGTCTTTTTTACACTTTAATATCTTATATGAAAAGGTATCTTTCAGTCAAGTACTGTTTCAATACCGGACATATATTTCATCAGTCGCCAAAGCTGATACCGATCTGTTTGGCAGCAAGTACCAGCTGGTCTTTTGGTGATACCATTTTAAGTTTGCCTGCGCATTCTTCAAGCGGTACACGTTTAATCTTTCCGTTTACCACACCGATCATTACGCCATACTCGCCGTCAATGATTGCCTGTGCTGCGCCTGCACCAATTCTTGTAGAAAGAACACGGTCATATGGACAAGGTTCTCCACCTCTCTGTGTATGTCCGGGAACTGTGACACGTACTTCATTTCCAAGTTCTTTGTAGATCTGATCTGCGATCTCATAGGAAACAGACGGATATTTCTTTGCTCTTGCTTCCAGTTTTTCTTTGTATTTCTTCTTAGGGAGCTGTGCACTTCTTTGGAGATAGCGCCTTCTGCAACTGCAAGGATTGTGAAACGTTTACCTGCTTTTGCACGTTTCTGGATTGCTTCTGTAACTTTCTTGATATCGTATGGAATCTCCGGAATAAGGATAATGTCTGCACCGCCGGCAACACCTGCATGAAGTGTCAGGCTTCCTACTTTATGACCCATAACTTCTACGATAAATACACGTCCATGTGAGGATGCAGTTGTATGGATGCAGTCAATCGCATTTGTCGCAATGTTTACAGCACTCTGGAATCCAAATGTCATGTCTGTGCCATAAATATCATTATCAATGGTCTTCGGAAGATGGATGATGTTCAGACCTTCTTCTCTCAGAAGGTTGGCTGTTTTCTGTGTACCATTTCCACCAAGGATAACCAGGCAGTCAAGGCAGAGTTTGTAATAGGTCTGCTTCATTGCCTCAACCTTGTCTAGGCCGTTCTCATCCGGAACACGCATCAGTTTAAACGGCTGTCTGGAAGTTCCAAGAATTGTTCCGCCCTGGGTAAGGATTCCGGAGAAATCTTTGGATGTAAGCATACGGTATTTCCCATAGATAAGCCCTTTGTATCCATCGTCAAATCCATAAACCTCTAATTCGTCTACATTATTTGTCAGTCCTTTTACTACTCCTCGCATGGTAGCGTTAAGTGCCTGACAGTCACCGCCGCTGGTAAGCATACCTATTCTTTTGATCATGATCGTATCCTCCATTTCTGTGTTTTAAGAATTGTAACTGTTCAGCGCTCTCACAGTTGGCAGGCTGCTGAACAGTTACTAAGAATTATCAATATCCACTACAAGACACGCCGTATATTCAAGTGTTACCATCCGTAATATTTGTTATAACACCCTAACATATCCATTTCCAGAATAATGATAGTTTATCTTTGTTTATTATATAATATTTACTCTTTTCACACAATAGCGTTGGAAAACTTTTGTGAGTAACCGTTACTGTTCACACACCACTATCCCGCGAGGTGTTTTTTGTGAGCGAAGGTCACAGAAAAACCGAGACATACAACGCGAATTTATATGATTAGCGTAAATTAAGTTTGTAAAGCGTATTACTGAACGCATAGCAAACATCAAGAAAGCCCTTAGCGCTTTAAAACGGTAGTGTAAAATAGTTTGTGTTTCCGGTAAAAAATGGCTCCTTTTTGGTAAGAATTCAGATATGACAATTCTTATCGAAAAGGAGTATTTTTATGGCAGTTGCAAAGGAACAAATTCGACAGATTATCTCAGAAAACAACATTAGTAGCGTTGCCGATGTATACACGCTTCTGAAAGACAGTTTCAAAGATATCCTGCAGGAGCTGATGGAGGCAGAGTTGGATGCAACTCTCGGTTATGAAAAAAATCATAAGGGAGATCTGCAGACAGACAACAAAAGAAATGGTCATTCCACAAAGAACTTAAAAAGCCAGTACGGTGAATTCCAAATTGATGTACCAAGAGACCGTAATGGGGAGTTTGAACCGAAGCTGATTCCTAAATATCAGAGGGATATTTCTGGAATTGAAGAAAAAGTGATCTCTTTATATGCACGTGGTATGAGTACACGTGACATTCATGACCAGCTTCAGGATCTCTATGGAATTGAATTATCGGCAGAAATGGTCAGCAAGATCACCGATAAGATCCTTCCTCAGGTCAAGGAGTGGCAGTCACGTCCTCTGAATCCGGTTTATCCGTTTGTCTTTATGGACTGTATTCATTACAAAGTCCGGGAGGATGGCAGGATCTTAAGCCGTGCTGCTTATGTTGTTCTCGGTGTTACAGTGGAAGGGTATAAAGATATCCTCAGCATCACAGTAGGAGCCAATGAAACCAGCAAGTTCTGGCTTGGAATGCTCAATGATCTGAAGAACCGTGGAGTAAAGGATGTACTTTTCTTCTGTGTAGATGGGCTTCCTGGCTTTAAAGAAGCTATACAGCAGTCTATCCGCAGGCAGAGATCCAGAGATGCGTCATCCATATGCTGCGTAATTCTTTCAAGTATGTGAACTATAATGATCTGAAAAAGTTTTCCTCAGATTTCAAAGCAGTATATAATGCTCCGAATGAAACAGCAGCTTTATCAGAACTGGAGAACATTAAGGAGAAATGGGGAAAGAAATATCCCTATGCTATCAGCAACTGGGAAAATAATTGGGAAGATGTAAGTTCCTTTTTCCAGTTTTCAAATGATATCAGACGTATTATGTACACAACCAACATCATAGAGGGATTGAACCGTCAATACCGGAAAGTCACAAAAACCAAGAGTGTATTTCCAAGCGATACAGCACTGGAAAAGATGCTGTATCTTGCCAGCGAAAACGTAGTCAGGAAATGGACACAGAGATATCGGAACTGGGATCAGGTGTTGAATCAGTTGATTGTCTTGTATGGAGAACGGCTTACCAACTATCTGTAGAGAAAAGAAAAGCAGGAATGGATTTGCTCCAAAGCTGACCATTCCCGCTTCCTTTCTATTCCGTCGGCATTTGTATTATTGCCAGAATTTCCCTACTCTATTCCAGAGGTCGGGTGTGGGCAGCGCCCACGAAAAAAGCAATCAATACAATGTCTTATTTGTCATGCAAAAAAATCAAAACGGATGTATAAAATCTTATCAGATGGTTATACTGTAAATAGAAAGATAGATTCAACAACAACAGAATTATAAATTCGACAGCAAAACCTTACATATCTATTTCTTATCAGAAAGATTCACTTTCCAAAGACACAAGATTTTTTACAGCCTCGGATGCTAAGCTGTCTTTCCTTGAGAGATTTGCTTATGGTATCGGCGACTATGCAGGAAACCTGGTGTACTCTGCAATCAGTGCATTCCTGCTGGTATATTACACAAACGTAATTGGTGCAAGTGCAGCGGCAGCAGCATCTATCATTGCAATTTCCAAATTCCTGGATGGAATTTCTGACCTTGCAATGGGTTACATCGTAGACCATACACACAGTAAATGGGGAAAAGCCCGCCCATGGATCGCAAGATATGTATTCCGCTGGCAGTATGTACAGTTTTAATGTTCAGCGTACCGTCTGCATTTGCAGGAAAAGTGCAGATCGCATATATGTTCCTTACATATAACCTTGTTTCCACAATCTTCTATACAGGTATTAACGTTCCATATGCAACTATGCAGGGACTGATGACAATGAACCAGTATGAAAGAGGACTTCTCGGAAACTTCCGTAACCTTCTGGCTACAGCCGGAACTATGACAATCAACACAGTTGTTCTGAAAATGACAGGCTTCTTCGGTGGCGGAGATGCTTACACTCAGAAGGGCTGGACAATGACTTTTGTAGTACTGATGATCGTATTTATCGTACTGAACATGTTCATGTTCTTTGTATGCCAGGAACGTGTACATGAAGAAAGCGCAGAAGGCGGCCAAAATCAGGTTTCCTTTATAAAAGGTCTGGAAGGTCTTTTCAAAAATAAATACTGGCTGTTAATGGTAGTAAGTCTGTTCGCTATGTACTTTATGATGTCTTGCTTCTTTGGTTCAGCAGTATACTTCACAATGTACAATATGGGAAATGATGGATACTATGCAATGGTATCCAACCTTCTGTCAATTGCACAGATCGTAACTCTGTTCATCACACCATTCCTGATGAAGAAGATCAGTAAACGTTACCTGTTTATGGGGGGAATGGCAGTTGCAACTGTAGGTTTCGTACTGTCAGGACTGACAACTTCCTACTCTCTGATCTGTCTTTCTTCCGTTATCAAGGGTATTGGATTCGGATGCGGCGGAGCAACTATGTTTGGATGCCTTCAGGATGCGATCACATATGGTGAATGGTATAATGGATACGGTACAGCAGGTATGGGAAATGCAGCATCTTCCTTCTGTATGAAAGTTGGTTCCGGTATCGGAACAGCAGCACTTGGCTGGATCCTTGCAGCAGGTGGATTTGACGCACAGCTTAAGGTTCAGAGCGCGTCTGCACTGTCCTCTATTTCAATCGCATTCGCATGGGTACCGGTGATCACATGTGTAATCTGTGTAATCTGCATGGCATTCTTCAATGTAGATAAATACTATGCAAAAGTAGTGGAAGATCTGTCTCAGGGTAAACACAGAGGCGAATAATAGTAGCAGGATAACAAATAAATTGCATCATTTCTATAGCAATCCTCTCAAATGTATTGTTTATGAGGATTGCTGTAAATAAACATAAGCTAACAGTAAAAAGGATGTCGGATTTGCTCTCGGCATCCTTTTTATATATGGTCATACAGGATAAAATAGTATAAAAAAATGTCAAAATATTTTATTGAAACTCCCGTGATTTTGTTATGATATAGTAAGATTATGTCGGCAGAAGGTCAGTACGATACTTTGATATATAGTGAATCAGAGACAAAATTCAGAAAGGGGATTTTTACATATGTATACAGGAAACTATGAATGTCTGGAATTATTTGTAAAACCAGAAGCCGGGGAAAAAAAGGTAGTGTGAGCCTGAAG
>ENA-OPZM01001011-OPZM01001011.1-human-gut-metagenome-genome-assembly--contig:-NODE-1011-length-10658-cov-1.468332_pt1 | contig 10658 bp, 16 predicted proteins | sample MGYA00242478_ERZ504493 | MGnify/ENA primary metagenome ERZ504493 (study PRJEB26092, sample SAMD00036227) | human gut metagenome | host: Homo sapiens | study: EMG produced TPA metagenomics assembly of...
GCCAGCCGGGCGGCTAACTAACAAACCACCCTGGTTACTACCAAAAATAACTGCGTTTTCTTTTTTCATAAGCGTATTCTTCCTTTCCTGTTGTTTTCCCGTTTTTTTTACACGACTTGTTTTATCTTTCTGCAAGACATGCAAGAAAGGTTCCCCGTACTTTTCAAATTTGCTCTCGCCGACACCAGAGACCGCCAGCATTTCCTCTTTGTTGGACGGTTTCTCCATCGCCATCTGGATCAGTGTTTTATCCGAGAAGATAATATACGGAGGCACTTTATGCTCCTTTGCAAGCTCCATCCGGAGTGCCCGCAGTTTTTCGAATACCGCGGCCTCCTCGTTGGAAAGATCCTTTGCCGCTGCCGAGGTTTTTGTCTTTGTCTTCTCTTTTGCGGCTTTCGGAATCCGTTTTTCTTCTTTTGCCATCTTCATCAGCATCGTGCCGTCCTCATCCAGCAGCTCCGCCGCTTTTGGCAACAGGCGCACAATGCTGTATGTGTCGGCCGTTACATAGAGATATTCCCGGACCTGCAGTTCATTTAAGATCTGCCGCAGCCGGTAGACCGGCTCTTTTGCCAGTTCCCCGTAATGGAGTTTTCATCCATGCGGTACTGGCGGATTTTCGCGGTATTCGCACCGTGCAGGGTATCGAGAATCACCGTCGTGCCGTAGCGCTGACGGCATTCCCGCACACAGCCAAGGATTGCCTTTGCCGCCGCTGTCACATCCACCGTTTCAAATTCCGAGAGGCAGTTGGAACAGTTTCCACAGTAATTGGAACCGTATTCCCCGAAATACCGCAGGATATAATCTCTGAGGCACTCATGGGTGAAACAGTAAAACGTCATTTTCTTCAGCCGTTCCTCCTCCCGCTGACGGATCAGCGCTGTCGTCTCGGATCCTCACTCTCCTGCGCCATGTTTTCGATAAAAAAACTGGTTTGTGATCACATCCTGTCCCGCATACAGCAGAATACATTCCGCCGGAAGGCCGTCCCTGCCTGCTCGTCCGGCCTCCTGATAATAGCTTTCCATGTTTTTCGGCATATTATAATGGATGACGTACCGCACATTCGATTTATCGATTCCCATACCAAAAGCGTTTGTCGCTACCATGATCTGCTTCCGGTCATAAATAAAATCTTCCTGGTTTTCCTTCCGTTCCAGGTCAGAGAGACCCGCATGGTATCTTGTGACAGAATATCCTTTCTGCTCGAGTTTCTCACAGACCTCCTCCACATTTTTTCTGGTCAGACAGTAAATAATTCCGCAGTCCGCCTCGTGCTCTGCAAGGAATGATTCCACGGCTGCGAATTTATCTTTCGGCTGCTGTACCGTAAATTTCAGATTTTTCCGGTCAAAGCCTGTGACCAGACGTACCGGATCACGCAAAGACAGCAGTGCTTCGATATCATCCCGTACCTCTTTTGTTGCCGTTGCCGTAAAGGCACCGATCACCGGCCGTGCGGGAAGCTGCTCGACAAACTCTGTGATTTTCAGGTAGCTTGGGCGGAAATCCTGACCCCACTGGGAAATACAGTGTGCCTCATCAACACTAATCATCGAAATTTCCATCGACTGCACCGCGCACAAAAATTCCGGTGTCAGAAGGCGTTCCGGGGCGACATAAATAATCTTGTACCGGCCCTCCATGGCAAAGCCGAGTGCCTTCCGGTACTGCGCCGCACTTAAGGAGCTGTTCAGAAACGCAGCGTGACTCCCCGCCTGGTTCAGTCGATACCTGATCCTTCATCAGAGAAATCAACGGTGATACCACCAGGGTAATTCCTGGCAGCAGAAGCGCCGGAATCTGATAACACAGCGATTTTCCTGCTCCGGTCGGCATGATGCCGAGCACGTCCTGTCCGTTCAGAAGCGCATCCACCAGCATCTCCTGCCCCTCCCGGAAGGAATCGTAACCGAAGTACTTTTTTAAAACCTCATATTTTGTCATCTTGTTTTTCTCTGCCTTTCCATCCACTCTACCTCCATTGTGACATAGATTGCAGGTAAAGTCAAACAGATGTGTGCCGCATGTTTTCTTTCATCCATACATATATTGTCTCAAAAAGTCCTGGAGGGGGATTTTATGCGTTCTCTTTCACCCCTTTCCCGCCGGATCCTGAAAAAAGCCGGTATCGCCGCCGCTTTTTTCTGCTCCGCTTTTCTTTTTGGCTCTGTTCTGTCCCACTTTACCTGCCGTGCGCTCCGAAAGGCAGCCCCAGTTTTTCTCTCTGCTGCGCCGGAAACACCTGTTTCTTCCGTTTCGATGCCCGTCCTCTCCTCTGCTGCCGAAAACTGGGGGCTCTCCTTCCCGGAAAAAGGGAAGACTCCCGTCGCAATGCTACATCCGAAGAGCTTGCCGCCTACAACGCCTGGTTTGCCGCTTCACCGGAAGAAAACATCATCTATCTGACGTTTGACTGCGGCTATGAAACGGCAACACCCCGGCGATCCTTGACGCACTCCAGAAGCATCAGGCACCCGCGGCTTTCTTTGTTGTCGGCAATTTTCTCTCCGACCAGCCGGATCTTGTCAAACGCATGGCGGCAGAAGGCCATATCGTCGGAAACCACACCTGGTCGCACCCGGATATGTCCAAAATTTCCACGCAGGAAGCCTTCTCCGAAGAGCTGAACCGTGTTTCCGCTCTTTACCAGGAAACCACCAGCCAGGAAATGGTGAAATTTTACCGGCCTCCGCAGGGAAAATACAGCACGCAGAACCTGCAGATGGCAAAAGATCTCGGCTATCAGACTTTTTTCTGGAGTCTTGCTATGTAGACTGGTACCAGGATCAGCAGCCGACCCACGAGGAGGCTTTCAAAAAGTTGACCGGACGCATTCATCCCGGTGCCATCGTCCTGCTTCATAATACCTCATCCACCAACGCGGAGATTCTCGATGAGCTGCTGACGAAATGGGAAGAAATGGGATATTCTTTCGGCTCTCTCGATCAGCTCGCATCGAAATCTGCCTGAGGACCGGAAATACGGTTTCTCATGTATTTCTATCTTTCTTTTGTTCTGCTTTTTTTATCCTGCTTTCAAACCGGAATGTCTCCTCTTTTACTTCCTTCCAGAGCCGCAGCACACAGAGCAGGTTCGGCACCGCCATGCAGGCATTGGCAAGCTCCGCAAAATTCCAGACCGTTTCCGCCATGCAGACGCACCCGGCAAACGCTGCAAAGCAGAAGAAAACACGGTAAACCATTCCGAAGCTATCCTTTTTCACCAGCCAGAGAAACGCCTGCTCCCCCTGGTATGCCCAGCCGGCCATCGTTGCAAATGCGAACAGCAGAATCCCAACCGCGACAACATAGCCTCCCGCCGGTCCGAACACACTTTCAAAGGCCTGAATTACCATCGCCGCTCCATCCGCTTTTTCCGCCTCCAGTATCCCCTCTGCCGCCCCGGTCACTCCAACGGCAAGGCCGGTCACAAGACAGATCACCATGGTATCAACGAACACACCTGTCATGCTGATGTACCCCTGCCGCACGGGATCGTCGGTCTGTGCCGCCGCAGCACTGATTCCTCCTGCTCCAAGCCCTGCTTCATTCGAAAACACACCGCGGGAAATTCCATACCGCAAGGCCGGCGGCAGCAGGGAAATTCCCGCACCCACCGCTCCTCCCGATACCGCCCGGAAAGAAAACGCGTCCCGTACTATCGCAAGCAGTGTCCGCGGAAGCTCTCCGGCGTGCAGACCGATTACCATTCCTGCCCCGCCCAGATAAAAGAGTGCCATTCCCGGTACCAGCACCTCCGCCGCTTTTGCAATGGAACGCAGTCCGCCTGTCACCACGAGCAGAAGAAGAATCGTCAGCACCAACGCGCTTTTTTCTCTTGCCACGCCAAACGTATCCTGCATCGCCAGCGCAATCGAGTTTGCCTGCGTCATATTGCCCATTCCGAGAGATACCAGCACGGTGCTTCCGGCAAAAAACACAGCCAGCATCTTCGCCAGCCGCTCCCCCGGAAATGCTCTGGTCAGCGTCACCATCGGACCGCCGCAGTATGTTCCGTCTTTTCTTTGCATCCGGTACTGCACCGAGAGAAAACTCTCAGAAAATTTCAAAGCAAGTCCCACAACCGCCGCCAGCATCATCCATCCCAGTGCTCCCGGTCCTCCAAGCGCCATTGCGGAGGCAACCCCCACGATATTGCCCGTCCCGATCTCCGCCGCAAGTTCCGTCATCAGCGATGCGAACGGCGAAACTCCCGCTTCTGTTTTCTCCCCGCTGTACCTCGCCTCACGGCCGAATGCTGTACGAAGCGCAAAGAACAACCGTCGAATGGGTAGCGCGCGAAGCTGGATGGTCAGAAAAATGCCTGTCCCAAGCAGCAGAAAAAGAAGCGGCGGTCCCCAGGCGGCTGCATTCACCGCTTTTAGAAAATGCATTGATTTTTTCGAGCGTGGCCATATCCATTCCTCCCTGTACAAAGTTCCAAAGGAAAGCAGTTCCCGTCCCTCCATTGTTAAACGGTTTTCTGTCCATGCATCGCAATGTTTTCTCTGCACTTTATGCAGCACCGCACAAAAAAAAGAACCCGACAGCAGCCTTACGGCCCGTCCGGTTCTTTCGATCTTCATCTTATTTTGTTGTATTCCGCTTCCGCCCGTTTTTCAGGCTCCTGCTCCTTTAAATCATCCGCCACGAGAACACCCGCTTTGAAGCCCATCAGCATCATCTCGAGCATTTCTGCATCGTAATTGCGGTATTTCAGGTAATAAAACAGCGAATCGAGATAATTCAGAAAGCCTTTTTTCGTCTCCGGACTTAAAATCACCCGTTTTCCGTCGCCCATCAGATATTTGGCAATCCGGGAAAAGACGAACTTTTCGTTCAGAAATGCCATCGCATCCGATGTCTCATCCTCCACCAGGATCTGGATCGGTTTTCTCCGCAGCAGCCAGTAGGTCTCATAGGAGATCACTTTCAATGAATTGATATGCTTTGCCTGATGAAAATGTTTCAGGCGGGAAATATCCGTGAAATAGTCCAGCACTGCATGGCTCAACAGCGACTCGCTGATCTGGATTTTCTCGCGGATGCCGAGACTCTTGGCAAATTCCTCGATTTCTTCGTAAAAAACAGCGTAACGGCTCTGGATTACTTCCTCGGAAAATTCTTCCAGAAGTCCGTCGTAGTTTGTGTATATTTTTTCTATTGTATTCATTTTTCCTCCCCGGGCAGATTCAGGATTTCATAGCAGAGTTTCGTTCCGGATAAGTCGGTATATTCGGTCATCTCGCGTTTTTCCATTGTTCCGTAGCGGATCGGCGAGGTATTTCCCATCAGATGATTTCGGATTTTTCCGGCTTTGACTGCCGCCATCATATTCTCCGCAGAGTCCTCTGCTGCATGAGAGAAGCCCATGCGGCCCGTGTTTCTTCCATCCATTTTTTATCCTTTCCCATGTCTGAAAAGCAGTTTTATTCTTTCAGTATGCTCCAGACGGCATCATCCATCGTATGAATTTCGTTCAGATCGCGTTTTTCCACCGCTGCCTTGACCTGCGGTTTTAATTCACGCTTGCGCACAATCGTTTCCTTGCTCTGGAACTTCTCATCCGGCACAACCTGGAGACGGCGGTAGAACGATCCCATCTCATCTCCCATGCCCGCCAGACGGTTCAGCAGCTCGGAAAACTCTGTCAGCATGGCGTTTCCCTTGCGCTGCGGATAAAGAATACTGTGGTCAATCTCTCCCCAGCCCTCCTCGAACAGCGTCTTAATCTGAATTTCAATGTAGACGCCGCGGTAAACGACAATGTAATGCACCGCACGGTAATGTTTCCGGTCCAGAATGTTCTCCTCCGGAATCCAGTTCACATAAATATCGCGTAATCGCCAAGTCTTGTATGGACTTTCGGCGGCTCTGCCATATAGCCCGATGCGTTCTGGTCGTAGTCACGGCCGTAATCACGGATGTATTTCTCCGGATCATTTTTAAACCAGTGCGTAATGTATTTATGGAAGTTTACCCAGTCCTCCCGATACAGCAAAAGTCCCCGGATTCCGATCAGATCTGTCACGTAACGCATATAGTTTGTCGAATCCATTTTCCGGTATTTTGCATAATTTTCCAGACGCTTACGCACCAGCTTTTCCACCAGATGTTCGGTGTCCTTCAGGCGGCTGTGGTACGACTGCAGTCCGATCTCTTTTTCCTTGTCCTGCAGAAATTCTGCCACAAATTCTTTTCGGATCTTTTCCAGCGTCGGCCGGTGCCGTTCATAATCATCCGCAATTTCCAGCAGTTCTTCCCAGGAAATATCTGCTTCTTCAAATTCCTGCGGCAGAATTCCAAATTTCTGCAGAAACTCGTCCTTTGTCAGATACACGTAAATTCCTCGCTCTCTTTGTCAATTCAACGTACAGGTTTCTTTTTTTTCAGAACGCACCCCGGAGAAACCCGGCCCCGCTGCGTTCTGACGCACCGGAGAGATTATAGCACATTCATCCCCGCTTCACAAGTAAAATCTTTATTTAAGAATGCACATTTCCACTTTAATCTTTCTGCCAATTTCTTAAACTTTCCTTAAGCTGTCTTGATGTTTCACCTGCCCATGGTAAGATAATCGTGACTTGGCAGAATTGTCTGCTGTTTACACTTACATTAAGAGGGAGGTCTTTTTTATGTGGACTCGAGAGGAACTGAAAACCCGCGGAAAAGCCGCATTTTTACGCAATTACTGGATCTGTGTGGTAGCCGCCTTGATTCTGACTCTGCTGGTCGGAAGCGGTACTTCTAATTCTGGAAATTCCAACAATGACAGCAATCAGACTAACTCGGTCGGTATATCTGGATTTACGATTTCTTCCGATAACTTCAATGTGGAATCCTTTGCAGAAAGATTCACCCCGCTTGGACCGGTTAAATTTGTTTTTACTGTCTTCAGCGGCATTGTACTTCTTGTCATTGGTCTTGCCTTTATTCTGATCCGTATTTTTGTTCTTGCACCATTTGAGGTAGGAGGCTCGAGGTTTTTCATTGAAAACTCGATGGAAAAAGCGGGACTTGGCAACATACTGTTCGGATTCCAGAACGGCTACTATGGAAAAACTGTGTGGACTCTGTTTTTAAAAAATCTTTATATATTCCTCTGGTCGCTGCTTCTTCTGATTCCTGGAATTGTGAAAGCTTATGAATACCACATGGTTCCTTATCTTCTCGCCGACTACCCGGAACTTTCGACCGAAGAAGCATTCCGCATCAGCCGTGAAATGATGAACGGTGAAAAGATGAATACATTTATTCTTGATCTCTCCTTTATCGGATGGTATATTCTTTCCGGAATCACCTGCAATCTTGTCGGTATTTTCTATCTGTATCCGTACAAATATGCAACCGATGCCGAACTGTTCCTGGTTCTGAAACAGAATTACTTCTCCAGCCGGAGTTATGGCAATACGTATCAGGCTTACTAAACCGCACAAAATCAGGTGCTTCTCTTTTTCGGGAAGCACCTGATTTTTTATGTATTTCTTTTTAAATATCTCTTAGATATAATCTTTCATTTCAAAATACCGCATCAGAATATCGGCACAGTTCTCGATGCCAAGATCCGAGGTATTCAGGATCATATGGTAGTTATTGACATCGCCCCATGTCTTTCCGGTATTTTTATAATAATACTCGGCACGCTGCTTGTCTGTCTCTTCCAGCATCACCTCAGCCGCCTCTCTTGTCAGGGAAAACAGCTTCATGATACGTTTGATCCGGTCCTCTTTGTCCGCGCAGACATAAATATTGATGACGTTGCTTTTATCTTTCAGAAACTCCGAAGCACACCGTCCAATGATAATACACGGCTGTTTCGCCAGCTCGCGGATCGCATCCGCCTCAGATTCAAAGGCATTTTCACGCATGCCGTGCTCTACATCGTCCTTATCATATACCGGGATATGCAGTCTCTCGGAAAGTTCTTTCGCAATAATACTCGCCCCAGTACCAAACCGGCGGCTCATCGTAATAACTAAGTTCATTTGCCACTTCCTCCTTCGCACTTCTCATAACGCAAACAAACGCCTTATGACAAATCAAAAATTTTTCTTTCGCTGTCTTTCATTATAACAAACCCCCACCGAAAACTCAAGGTTTTTCGACAGGGGAATGGATCACTCAGGCGATGGTGATTTCTTCTATTTTCTTTTTTGCGAAATGATTGAATGCCGCGATGACTCTTCCTGTGCAGACCATGGCTATAACAGTGCCGATTCCGATTCCTACCGGGCGGCCGGCATCGATGAGCCGATCGCAAGGGAAATGACGATGGCGGAGAAAATCAAAAAGATTTTTTCCGAAACCCATGTTCTTCCGCAGCGCTCGCCGAGAACTCTTGCCAGGCCGTCGGCCGGGTTTGGGACGATGTTGACGTCTACGGTCACAGCGGCGCCGATTCCCGTAAGAATGATGGCAAGGACAAGAACGAGAAGCCGCATTCCCATCTGGTCAGGTGCCGGGAAAATCCGGTCGAAGATGGTGATAAAGCGCTCGTCAGGTAACTTGCGGAAACCTGCAGAAGCTGGAACGGCGGGAATTTTCCTTTCAGCAGTACGATCTGTAATACGATGAAGATCAAATACGCCACGAAGACGGCGGTTCCTGTTTCATAGCCGAAGATCTGTGCCACGGCGTACGGCATGGAGATGATGGGCGATACGCCGAGGTTCGTCTTCGTATTCAGTGTGATACCGAGTGCCAGCACCATAATTCCAATCAGATAAAGCGCAATGCGCAGAATCCATTTCTTTTGTTTTTCCTGCATAATTTTCCCTCTTTTCTTTCTGTAACAACGCTTCTATCTTAACACACATCAGGGAAAAATGTGCAGTAAGTCTATCGGATGCAGGATTACTCCTCCTCCAGCACACAGCCTTCTGGTGCATAAGTTTCAAAAAGCCAGTCCTCAAGCGCATTCAGATTATCATCGGAATGCTCGACCTCACGCGCATAGCGCCAGGAAAGCTCCTCGATGTCGTGCATGGAAAGCGTTTTTCCATTTTCCAGCCACCGTGCAACCAGGATTTCCTGAATCCAACGGACAGAGAACAGCGCGAGTTCCATTTTGGAACAGACCATATCGTCGTAGACGGCGCCGCAAAAATAGGTGTAGACGAAAAACATCAGAAGCTGCTCACCGATGTTTTCCCATCTCTGCACGGCGTTCACCTGCAGCGCCCAGGTGCGATGGAATTCTTCACAGATGGCCTGATAAGCGGTTTCTCCGTTCTGATACAGCGCTTTTTCTGTGCCGTCAAGCACAGTATCCCATTCCGGACGAAGACGCTCGAGACCGCGGAGAACGGCAAGTTCCTTCACCTGGCGGTCATATGCATGAAAGGATGCAGCATCCACACCTTTTTCCGCAAGGCTCTCCGCCACGCACTCGCTTAAGGTTCCCTCTTCCAGATGCTTTTCATACTTCCGAAGCAGGTCATCGATATCATACTCCCGCTGCTCCTCCATACAGATCTGATACTGTTCTGCGAGCTGCTCTGCCGCCGTCATGCGCTCCTGCAGCGGCAGTTCGCGGTTCTGCAGAATCCGGAACAAAACATCTCTCGTGTCTTCCAGCTGGAGAACATCATGAAGTCAAACTCTTCAAAATCATCCTCCTCGTCGGTCTCCTCCTCCAGAAAACGCACCGGCTCTTTGCAGGACAGGATAATCCGTGCAGCTTCCGGGCAGGAAAGGGACAGGGATAATTCACGCAGACCCTCGTACTCCTCCGTATGGCGCGGGTAAAGGCGGCAGGTGTCACATAAGGAATCCGGCCCCAGTTCCTTGTAAAGATCGCAGAGATTTTCATCATTCAGAAAGGCACAGCGGCGGTTGTTCTGGTAAAAACACTCTTCCTCCCAGTCGATCGAATTGCGCAGGCGCTTTCCAAACTCACTCTTCTCATTTCCATACCGCTCCAGGGAATCCTCGTCGATCACGATCTGCCAGCCGGCACAGCACGTATCCGGCATCTCCGGCGGTGCATACAAACTGGTCGTAAAAATGTGGTTTTAAATATCTCATGCTTTTTTGTTTCCTTCTTTATATTTCTGTACGATCCACGCACCAGCCTCGCCGACCGGCATGCCGCTTTTTTCTGCAATTACTGCGGCACTCTCGTACTCTGGGTAAATTTTTTCGATCTCGCCGTGGCGGCAGATCTTGACTGTCACATGGCCGTACTCGGTTGCGATTGTCGCAAACTCGCGTTTCATCACGGTGCGCTCCATCCGGCAGCGGCGGATGCCGATTGTGGTGGTCTCGGCGAATATGATATTTTCCAACGTCTCCCGCGTTTTATCATCACAGATTACATCCAGCTGGTAAGCCGGGCGGTTTTTCTTCATATAGACCGGGATGTAATGGACATCTCTTGCGCCTGATCGCAGCAGTTTTCCCATGCAGTAGCCGAGCGCCTCGCCGGTGCAGTCATCAATGTTGCACTCCAGCTTCCAGATCGTATCTTTCTCGTCGTTTTCTTCTGTTTCGAGCATCATTGCACGCAGCAGTGACGGGCGCTCATACGTCCGTTTTCCGGCGCCAAGACCTGTTCTGGTACATTTGAAGGATGCCGGCAGTGTCTCTTTGGTACGGATTGCCGCAACAATGGCTGCTCCGGTCGGTGTGACCAGTTCACCCTGGATTCCG
>ENA-OPZM01001014-OPZM01001014.1-human-gut-metagenome-genome-assembly--contig:-NODE-1014-length-10613-cov-3.892619_pt1 | contig 10613 bp, 10 predicted proteins | sample MGYA00242478_ERZ504493 | MGnify/ENA primary metagenome ERZ504493 (study PRJEB26092, sample SAMD00036227) | human gut metagenome | host: Homo sapiens | study: EMG produced TPA metagenomics assembly of...
TGATATTTCTCTTTCAGCCAGTTACGAAATGCTTCCTGGCACAGCGGACAATGACATTCTCCGCCATACTCATTGGAAATATGCCACAGGATCACACCCGGATGTGTGGCAACCTCCTGTGCCAGCTTTTTGTTAATAATATGTACCTTCTCTCTGTAAACAGGAGAAGTATAACAATGATTATGTCTGAATCCAAATAACGCTCTGTGGCGTGTTTCATCTACACGAAGTACCTCCGGATACTTGTCTGCCATCCATTTGGGTCTTGCACCTGACGGTGTAGCCAGAATTGTAGAAATTCCTCTTTTATAAAGCTTATCAATGATTTCCTGCAGCCATTCAAAATGAAATACACCTTCTTCCGGCTCCAGTGTGGACCAGGAAAAAATCCCAAGGCTTACTACATTACAGCCAGACTCCTCCAGCATATCAATATCTTTTTCCAGAATATCCGGTCTCTTTAACCACTGTTCCGGGTTGTAATCACCGCCATGGAGCAGCTTATCTGTTCTAAAGTCCATACTTGTTCTCCTCTTAATTCTCTATTCTCAGTCGTTTTCTTTTTCACTATCATATTTAATACTCTATCCAATTTCAAAACACACTATTCTCGCTACTTATTACTTTTCTCAGTCAAAGCAGACGGGATCTGATTTCATTCTTCTTACAGGATATAGTTTGCAATTACTCCAAGTTTGTTTGCGCAACCGATTGTTCATATTTTTAGTATATTCCTTTATATTAATAAAGTCAATTAGCCATTATTATCTAATTTCGAATCTCTTTTTTGTCATATCACACAATTCATGACTGATTTTTCCATTTTTCAAACACACACACGAATCCTGCTTGCAGGATTCCTCCGCCTGTGGCGAGTCGCTTCAGCGACATAATTCCTCTCTTCCACAATGCGATCCTGCCCGGGAACTTTTTATGTTACAGAAAGATTATGAAGTAATTTCCCATGAAAAAATCCTCTGATTATTGATTCTCCAATAATTACAGAGGATTTTTCATTTTTCTACTGTGTTGACTCACGCAGCATCACCTGATAATTCAGTGTCAACGTATCCTCCAGTGGCTTCTCTCCCAGGATGTTCAGTAATTTCGCACATGCCATCTTTCCCAGTCTTACCGTATCAAAGCGTATACTGGTAATCGGTGGATTATTATATTCCAGATTCTTACTGTCATACATACTGGCTATTTTTATTTCTGCAGGAACCGATATTTTCTTTTCCCTCAGACTGCTCAGACACATGCTGCAGATCACATCATCCATACAGACAATACCATCCGCGCCTTCTTCAAGCAGTCTCTTCACAGCATCAGATACTGCTGCCTGATTATCCGTATCCATGAAGATTAGATTTTCGTTAACAGAAACTCCCATTTCCTCATGTGCTTCCAGAAAACCCTGATATCTGCTTCCGGTAACATTGTAGGACTGATTTCCACCCAGAAGTGCCAGATTCCGAAAACCTTTCATCAACATAATACTTGTCAGTTCTTTTCCGGCTTCCTGGTTCTTGTTATCTACAAACGGAACTTCCGGATCTGAAGACGGGCCGATCAATATATATGGTTCCTTACAGTTCTTCAGATATTTCTGTACCTTGGAATTTACCACTGCTCTGCTTACAATGATCCCGTCGACTTTTCGATTTGCCTCCAGTCTCTGTATCTGCGATACATCTGCTCCATCAATCATAGAAATAATAATATCATAATCATAGGAGGAAGCCATCTCACAGATTCCATTCATACAGTCTTTAAAAAAAAGGAACTCTGTGGCAACATAATCCTTCGGCATCAGCAGTGCAATATTATAAGTTTTACGCTGTGCCAACCCCTTTGCCACAACATTGGGTCTGTAATCATGTTCTTTTATAAATGCCCGTACTCTGTCTCTTGTAGCCTGACTGATTCTTCCCTTTCCTGAAATAGCACGTGATACCGTAGTCTTACTTACCCCAAGCTCCCGGGCGATATCTTCTATTGTATATATCTTCTTTTCTTCTGTTTCCATAAAATACCCCACTTTTTGCGCAACCACTTGATTATATTCTATAAAATAACAAAATACTCAAGCACTTACAAATAACTTTTAAAGAAGATATACCGGCAGTTCCTCATTAATATGAACAGAACCTTTTGCTGTTTTTTTCTTTTCTTCTGTAACAGATATTGTTTCCGGTTTCTCTGCCTCTTTTGTGGATACAACGGGCTTCTTTACGGTTTTCCCGGCACCTGCATTTGCTGCACGCCGAATACTCTCCCTGCCTACTGACATAATTCCATGACCTCCTCTGCCAATCTCGTATATTCCCTGGCACTTCTGCTTGATTTTTTATATTCCACAACCGGAATACTGTTATCCTGTGACCATTCTACAGAGCTGTCCACTCTGATGATCTGCTCAAATACATGAATATCCTCAAGTTCATGCAGTGTTTCCATTGTCTGTTTATAATAACTCTTTCTTGTATCTACCTTTGTCACTGCAATTCCGGCAACTTCCAGTTCCGGAGTAATCTGCTTTACTTCATTAAGAAATTCAAACATATTCGCAAGTCCGAACATTCCCCATGGACTTGCTCAACAGGAATAATTACCCTGTCTGATGCACAAAGGATATTCATCACCCAACCACCCAGCGTAGGAGGTGCATCAATCAGAATATAGTCATAATTTCCTGCATCCTTTATCTTCTGAATGCATTTTCGCAGGATAAATTCTCTCTGCCATTTTGTAAAAAGTTCATATTCTATAGAACTCATCAATGTAGACGATGGTATCAGATCCAGATTTTCGTAGGGAGTATGTACCACATAACCGCTGAGCTCTTCCTGTTTTCCGATTGCGCAATACAGATTCTTCTCTCCTTTCGCCTGCTCCAGCACCCAGTTCTCCGGAAAAAAGGCAAGAGAAAGATTTAACTGCATATCTCCATCGATCAGAAGAACCTTTTTCCCTGCCTGAGCCATCGCCGCTCCAAGATTTGAACAGGTTGTGGTTTTTCCACTTCCACCCTTATTATTTGTAAAACATATCGTTATGGTTTTTCCCATGGAACTGTCTCCTTTACCACTTACTTTACTTGTATTATAGGAGATTTATCATATAGATTCAACTGTTTTCCTCATCTTAGCAACCCTGTAACTCATTTTCATTACCGGACAAACATTTCTTTGATTCCCAAAATAAGCCCTTGATTTTTTGTGTTATTGTGTTATAGTATTTATATACTTGATATATAGTTTTTAAAACTATGTTATATTGTTTTCATTGTATTTATCTGAATGAATGGAGGCGTTTTTATGAAATTTAAATTAAAAGATCCCGGAAGTGCGATCACTCATGGTATTGCCCTTCTTCTCGCTGCAGTCGGAGCAGTTCCTCTTATTATCAAGGCAGCGCGTTCTTATGATGTGCTCCATATTGTTGCTTTAAGTATTTTTATCCTTACCATGGTTCTGCTCTATGCAGCCAGTACCATTTATCATTCTGTAGATTCTACAGAGAAGGTCAATCGACGGCTGCGAAAAATGGATCACATGATGATTTTTGTGATGATCGCCGGAAGCTATACTCCTGTATGCCTGATCGTTCTTCATAACCGCATTGGATATATTCTGTGCGCGCTGGTATGGAGTATTGCAGTCCTCGGCATTATCTTAAAGGGCTGTTGGATTACCTGTCCTAAATGGTTGTCCTCTGTACTGTATATCGCCATGGGCTGGCTGTGTGTACTGGCATTTGTTCCAATCTTCCATGCACTCCCACGTGCAGGATTTGACTGGCTTCTTGCAGGCGGAATCATTTATACCATCGGTGGTGTGATCTATGCATTAAAAGTTCCGCTTTTTAATTCCAGACATAAGAATTTTGGTTCCCATGAAATCTTTCACATCTTCGTTATGCTTGGAAGTGCCTGCCATTTCATTGTCATGTACTTTTTTGTTGCTCCACTACCTGTATAACCGTCAATTTGCCAATAAACAAAACAAGGGGTTGCAGCACCGGATTTTTCCGGTGCTGCAACCCCTTAACAATACAATTTTCTCTGCTGCAGCATAATCCCTGCAGGAAAGCTTTTATATTACACAGCTACTCTTCTTTCCGGATACAATCCATAGGATCCATATCCCACGCCAAAATATCCATAATAGCTCTTCGCCTCTGCGAACAGCGGATCATATACTCTGCCTCCGATTTCAGCCCAGCAATGACCGCTTCCGTCAGTTGCCGTTGTATCTACGCAGACATAAACATTCTTATATCCAAGAGCCTTTGCAAGATAGGCAAACGAACAGGCATCTGAGAAACAGTCCCCGCCTTTTCCGCTCAGTATCAGATAATCGTTTGCATATAACGCAGGCCATGCAGTCTGATTATAAAATATTCTTCTGGTATCGTAATAATGCTGATACATTACCCATCTGAAACAGGTTTCAAATTTCTCACTTTTTGACATACTCGGTTTTGTGATCTTGCTGACAACATCATTTGCTCTCTGCAAAGTCTCATACTCATACGCTTTGGTGGAATTCATTTTCTTTCCATTTGGATAATAAATCGTCTTTCCTTTTTTCCAGGCTTCCAGAATTCCCTTTTCTGTACAATAATAAATTGTATTTCCAACTTTAACTGTTTTCGTTCTCAGAACACCCTTGTCACTGAAATAGTAATATTTTCCGCTGATTTTCTTAACGCCACTGTAACGTATTCCATTGGAACCAAAATAATATTTCTTGTTATTGTATTTGATCCATCCGGTTTTCATAAATCCTTTTGGACTGAAATAATAAACTTCACCATGGATTTTACGCATTCCTGTAAGATACTGTCCATCTTTAAAATATTTCTTATTTTTTGTTCCATACTCATACCAGCCATTTTTCACCTCCGGTATGGGTGTTGGTGCAGGTGTCTCGATTGGTGTTACATCCGGAGCCGGTGTTTCAATCGGGATCGGTGTTACAGTAACATCCGGTACTTCTGCTGCCATGGCCGGAACACTGCCCATCACACATACTGCGCATACTGCAAGCCATTTTGTCATCTTTTTCATTTTCTCTTATTCTCCTTATCTGACGGGTTCAGAAGCTCAGCAACTCCAGTTTTTTATTTCTGGTAAATTGTTTAATCTCATATTCACGTCTCATCGCTTCTTCTTTTGTTGAAAATCCTTCATAATATACAAGTGTAACCGGTCTTTTGGTCCTTGTATATTTCGCGCCGTTCTTTCCCTCGTTGTGTGCTTTCATACGTTTTTGTAGACAGTTTGTCCACCCTGTATAAAGAGTCCCATCTGCACATTTAACAATGTAAGTATAATTCATCATAATCACCCGACAGTCATATATTATAATCAAGCAACTGTCTTATTGTCTGGAATTGCATTATTTGAAATTTTTTATAATTTATGTAAAGGACAACTGCTATCTTTTGCGGTCGTCCCTGTTTCTATAATAAACAGTCGGTTTAAAACACGTATATCATCCGGACACATATTCTTTCTGACAGCCAGATCTCTCAGCACCAAAAATACCAATATGTCAAAAAAGCAGGCAGGGAAACCGACTGCGGATTTTCTTTCCCACCTGCTTTATTATACGTTTATTTTCTTATTTTGTGAATATCATTTTTCGAAGATTCCAGAGATTTCCCCTGAATTTTCCGCCTTTTACCTTTAGCTGCAGATCTTCATGATCCGGATAATATCTGGTTGAGAATACAATCTCTCCATCATTCAGATAAAGTTCCACTGCAGAAGTATCTGCAAGAATCCGGATATTGTTCAGTTCACTGACTTTCGCTTTCCGCTTATTTCTTCCTGCACCCGCAATTTCAGAAAATCCAATCTCCGCAATTTCATTTTCATATTTAAAGAGCATTTGTCCGCCCATACTGATCTGAAAACTTCTGTCTGTCACTGCAATATCTTCAATTAACAGATCAAAACCTTCATTTACTTCTACACGAACCTCAACAATTGATTTTTCATCATCAAGAATTGTTTTCTCTTTTCGGAGTCTCTCCAGTTCTTTTGCCGGATACTGGAATATTTTTCCATCCTTTACCCTCAGTTCCCGCGGTACGGTAAGACAATGCTGCCAGCCTTCATCAATGGTTTTATTGGTATATTCCTCCTCTGCATCCGGCATTCCCATCCATCCTATCAGAAGTCGCCTTCCGCTGTTATCTGTAAAGGTCTGTGGAGCATAAAAGTCAAATCCCATATCCCACTCACGAAAGTCTCTTTCATCTACAGAGCCATCCTCTTTTACCAGAAAATAGCCTGACTGATAGATATTCTGAAAACGAAATTCTTCCCTCTTCAAGCCCTGTGGTGATACAGACAGAAATTTCTTCCCGTCCAGTTCGAAATAGTCCGGGCATTCCCACATATAACCAAAAGCTTCCGGTGTGGTTATTATATGTTTAAATTTCCATTCTTTCAGATTTTCTGATTCATAAACCAGAACTGCACCTTTATCTCCCTTAAGACGTCCGCCAAGAACCATAAAATACCTGTCGTTTTCTTTCCAGACTTTCGGGTCTCTGATATGACAGGTAAACTCTTCCGGATATTTTTCAAAAGAAATTATCTCTTCTTTATCTCCGAAATGAATTCCGTCCTCACTTTCTACATGAAGCGTACTGGTCTCACGTCCTTCATTAATATAATCATAATCACCGTCAATCTTTACATTCCCGGTGAAAAACAAATGAAGTTTTTCACTCTCTGCCAATGCAGATCCGGAATAGACACCATGACAGTCATAAGGAGAATCCGGATAAAGAGCTGTCCCTTCGTATTTCCAGTCTACCAGATCTTCGCTTGTATAATGTCCCCAGAATTTCAGTCCGCCTTCCACATCAAAGGGAGCGTATTGAAAAAACACATGATATTTGCCTTTATACCAGCATAGTCCATTCGGATCATTGAGCCATCCGACCGGCGGCATCAGATGATGTCCAAGCCGGAATCTTCCTTCTGTCAGATCTGCGTTCTTTTCAATTACTTTTATATTTCTTTCAAGAACTTTAGTTAGCGTACTCATTTCACAATCTCCAATACTTTATCTGATGGTGTTACCGAATCTTCCGACAGAATTTTCACATCTTTATAATCATCCGAATTCGTTACAATAAGAGGAGTCGTCACATCGTATCCTGCTGCCTTAACTTTCTCCATATCAAAGGAAACCAGAAGCTGGCCTTTCTTTACGTGATCTCCATTCTTTACATGAGATGTAAAATATTTTCCATTCAATTCCACTGTATTGATCCCGATATGGATCAGAAGCTCCATACCACTTTCCGTACTTAAACCAACTGCATGCTTTGTATCAAAAACAGTCTCAACCACAGCATCACATGGAGCAACAACTTCACCCTTCGATGGAATTACGGCAATTCCTTTTCCAAGTACTTCCGAAGCAAATGTAGCGTCATTTACCTGGGAAAGCAAAATCGCAGTTCCTTCTGATACACTATAAAGCACAGAATCATCTGCATTGCTTTTTTCTGTTGTTGATTTATCTCCCACAGCTTCAACACTTTCTGTCTTTTCAGAAACATTAGTGTCCTTATATCCAAACAACCAGGTAAGTACAAAGGCAGCACCAAATGCAATCACAAACATAAGAATATAAGAAACCGGATTATTCAGACAAAGAAGAATTCCAAAGATACCGGTTACGCCAGTTCCCGTAGCCCCCAGTCCTGTAACAGATGCAAACAGTGCACCAAATGCACCACCAATACATCCCATCACAAATGGTTTTCCAAAGCGAAGGTTAACACCAAAGATCGCAGGTTCAGTAATTCCCATACAGGCACTTAATGCAGACGGAACTGCCATTGATTTAATCTTCTGATCCTTTGTCTTAAGTGCTACTGCAAGAGTGGCTCCACCCTGTGCAATATTCGCTGCAGAAGCAAGAGGCAGCCAGTAAGTAACTCCAAATTTAGACAACTGTCCAAGATCAATGATCGTGTACATATGGTGAACACCGGCAACCACCGTCGGTGCATAAAACGCACCCATAATAAAACTTCCGATACCAAATGGCAATGCGATCAGCCACTGAATCCCATTCAGAAGTCCGTTCTCAACAGTGACAAAGATAGGTCCGATAATGGATAATGTCAGATATCCTGTTACAAAGACACTTACAAGCGGAGTAACAAACAGATCAAACATTGCCGGCACTACTTTGTGAAGTCTCTTCTCAATCTGAGCCAGTACCCATACTGCAATGATAACCGGAATTACATGCCCCTGATATCCGACCATATCAATAGAGTAAAGTCCAAACCATACTTTCTGAGTTGCTTTAACACCTTCTGTGGCAACTGTCCATGCATTCTGGAGATTCGGATGAATCATGATCATACCGATAACTGCACCCAGATACGGGTTTGCACCAAACACTTTAGCACCGCTGTATGCGATGAGGATTGGCAGGAACGTATATGCCGTATTACTGAAAAGCTGTGCAAATGTATAAATAGAACCGCTGGTATCAATATTCAAAAATCCATTGTTTACCATGAAGTTCAGTGCTTCCATAATTCCCATCAGGAAACCGCTTGCAACAATTGCAGGAATAATCGGCACAAAAATATCTCCAAGTGTCTTGATCAGTCTCTGCACCGGATTTGCCCTGGAAGCCGCAACTTTTTTCAGCTCTTCTTTACTGCTCTCAGAAACTCCTGCAATCCGGATGAACTCATCATATACTTTATTAACTACACCTGTTCCCAGAATGATCTGCATCTGTCCCTGCGCAAAGAAAACACCTTTTACACCTTCAATGTTCTCAACATATTCCTTATCAGCCTTTGAATTATCACTGATAACCAGGCGAAGACGTGTGGCACAATGAGCTGCGGAAATAATATTTTCTTTTTTACCGATATGGTCATATATCTCCTGTGCTGTTTTTCTGTAATCCATAATATCCTCCTTTTATGGAATCGTTCTCATATAAATGTACACTTTGAAATTCTCACATATTCAACAAATTTCACTTGTTAATCTTATAAAAATACCTTTTAACCTTAATATCATCTTATACCATTCCAAATTTACTCTGATATCTGATTATAACTCAGCAGATGTCTTGCACTCTCACGATATTTCTTATCTGATCACCAATATGTATTTCCTATGGATTGTATGTACTTTTATGGAATCGTTCTCATATATGCTATTATATCTGGGCATTTTTTATTTGTAAATATGTAACATATCACAAATATTATATCCATTTTTTATATATTATTTCCAAAACACTCCCTTTAATATATATGTAAATCCAATTATTCAGAAAAAAGAACTCTGATGATTGCCTCAGAGTTCCTCTTTCATGTTCAGTCATATATTTCGGTGAGACTCTCTGAGTACCACCTTACATCCCATTTTTATTTCTTTATGTACAGATGATGTTTCCTTAGATTCTATCAAATCTACCAGCACTTTTGCTGATTCCATTCCACTTGTCTTATAAAAAAAATGTACAGTAGTCAGCTTTGGTTCTATGATCTTTCCCAGAAAACTGTCTCCCATTCCGGCAATCTGAACCTGTTGAGGAATCTGATATCCGTTCTCCTTCAGCCAATTTGCCGCTCCAACTGCCATGGTATCTGTTGCACAGATCAATGTATCTACATCGGGATGCTCCGTAAAAAGTTCTTTCGCTTTCTCATATCCTGACTCTAATGTGAAATTTCCGCATTTTACACATCCACTTTCCAATGTGATCTGATTTTCTCCAAGAACCTTCTCCACACCTGACTTTCGCTGCCTGCCAACTGCCTCATCTTTATCCGTAACTGTAATATATCCAAACTTCTTTCCTGTCTTCACCATCTGTTCAGTAAGATTTACAGCAGCCTTATAATCGTCCTGAAAAATACATGGATAACCATCCAGCTGTTGTCCAAGTAAAACAATCGGAACTTTAAATCCCTTCATCATTTCCCTGTGCTGTTTTGTCAATATGGTGGCAATAAAAATAACACCATCGACCTGATTATCCCTGAACAGCGAAAGATATTTCAATTCTTCTTCAACACTGTTATTTGTATTTGCCAGTATCAGCTGATATCCTTTTTTGGTAAGTATGTCACTGATTCCGGCAACTTCCCGGCTGATCGTATTGGAATCTATCTTTGGCAGAATTACTCCGACCAGTTTTGTCTTCTTAGTACGCAGCCTCTGCGCCTGTGAAGAAGGCTGATACCCGGTTTCTTCAATAACTCTGCTGATATTTTTTTTCTTTTCCTCACTGACATAACCATTGTTCAGATACCTGGATACGGTAGCTCTGGAGACCCCTGCCAGTTTGGCAATCTCATTAATATTCATATAAAAAGCTCCTCTTTCATGCTGTCTGTATAATTTCCGAAGTATTTTTATAACCAGCAGTATTTTATGATGCTAGAGCGTGTCTGAAAAATAAAAATTGCACAAAACGCATGTTTTATTTCCCTTTTTCATGATAAAATAAAGAAAAAAGGGGTGTTCACTATGTTGAGACGATATGAGTTGACTGATGAAGAATGGCTTCGCATTGAACCTTTATTACCTCCTGAAA
>ENA-OPZM01001016-OPZM01001016.1-human-gut-metagenome-genome-assembly--contig:-NODE-1016-length-10609-cov-8.417096_pt1 | contig 10609 bp, 13 predicted proteins | sample MGYA00242478_ERZ504493 | MGnify/ENA primary metagenome ERZ504493 (study PRJEB26092, sample SAMD00036227) | human gut metagenome | host: Homo sapiens | study: EMG produced TPA metagenomics assembly of...
TGTTCGAGGAGCCCACGTCGCCGTTTGCGCTCACGGCCATCAACAAGCTGCCCGCGCTGGAATTCGTGCGCGTAGAAGTCGCTGGCGTCTTTGGCATCCCCGCTAGTCAGGCAACTTTGACCAGGCACTCTTCACCTGGGCACGCGACCACCACACCCAGTTCCACAAGACCCTGTGCGAGGGAATTTACCTGTAGGGCAAAACTCGAAAATCGAGTCCAGTTATCCTCGAAAATCGAGTATGCGCAGGTAGCTGAGTTGCGAGCTCGAGGACCTACAGCCCCAGAATGTGCTCCAGATAGCCCTTGTTGAACCAGAACGATTGCCTGGTCATCCAGCGTCCGTCGGGCAGCTCGTAGGCGTTCCTCGCAATATCGCCGATTTCGGTTCCGTCGGCGAATCTGTACGCAGCCTTCGACGTATGCGGGCGAACGTGAACGATTGGATTGTCTGCCATACCAGGCAGGTTGTTGGCCACTTTAAGCTTTCCGCTCGAATCCCTATACGGATTGAGCTCAACTCCCTCGCGAATAACCTTTTGCGTTTCGTCCCAGCAAGCCTTTGCGGGGCCTTCGATTTCGTTTGCCGGCATTGCCCAGAATAGGCAGCGGTCAAGGCGCCACATCCCCTCGTGGTCCTCGCGGAACACGACGAAGAAGAAACGGCTGGTCTCTAGGCGCGCACGGAAGGAAGACGTCTCCCAGTCCTCATTGATTAGCTGCTTAAACTCAAACGGAGGGAAGGACATTGCCTGCTCGATGTGCCCTCTCTTATTAACGCGACAAGCACGGACGTTAATCCCGGCCTTAACGAACTCCTCGGCAGCGTTGCTTTTAATACCGAGCATTCGATAAACGAGTGTCGTCCATTGCGCTTTGTTGCCCGTATACTCCAGGCCGTACTGCTCCGCAATCTGGCGATCGGTTTCGCCATAGTGGCGCTCGATAAGCGCGGTAACGTAGCTTTCGAAATCAATGGACTTGTCGCCGGCCTGGACGATACTCTCGCCAACGCGCGGGGCACCGAGGACATAGGTGTGGAGGACGTAGTCCATATACGAGCGCTTGAGCGAAAAGGCGCGACGCTTTGCGCGACGGCGCTCGATCTCGCCCGTATCGGTATTGAAATACTCGTAATACTGGTCAACCCACATCGTCGCTTCGGTTGCACCCTTTGTGCAGGCGCCCAAGTAGGTGGTCATGCCCTCCGAAAGCTCATCCGCGCGGCCATCTTGAATGTATGAAATGATCTTCTCGTAGTCAGCGCGAATAATCTTCATGTCCTCTTCGGGCAGGCGAACCATAACAGCGCGCTCAATACGCTGGTCGTATTTATCGATAGAGCGATCACGGCCGTAGTAAATCAGCAGGATATTGCTGAGCTTGGTCTTGAGATGCGAGTTGTCGTAGTCAAGCGAGACAGGGCGGTCGTAAGGAATCATCGTTAAGACAAGGCGCTCGCCGGCCGACTTGCGACCGTCCTTGAGCACGTCAAAACACGTTGCCTTAAGTTCGACGCCTGCCTCGGGAAAGTCCGGCCGATCATCGCTGTTGGCCTTGTAGCCAAAGTAACGTTCCTCAATCAGGGTTCCCATACCGCCCTTGTACTTCTTAGACCAAAGTCCTTGGGCGCACTCTCCCCCTCCGGCGCAATACCGAGCTCGAGAATATCGCGAAACGTCATCCCGTCGAGATTGGCAGCATACCGCTCAATGCTTGAGGGGTCAGAAAAATCGGTATCGTCAAGCATGCGCTTGAAATCGAGGTGCTTCTTGGACATGGGGTACCTCCGAAAGTCGCAGTTAGCCCCATGGTAGTTCAGGGCAGCAATTTCCTCCATAAAATTGAGGGCTTGATCTTGTCCGCTCGATCGGTTATTGTTGTGAGCACCATAAACGGACACAGCAGCGATTGGAGAAACGTGTCTGAGATTAACATTGCCGAGCTTTTTGCGGGCGTCGGTGGATTTCGGCTGGGCCTTGAAGCTATGCCGACCCGCGCCATCCCGAGTTTTATATGAAACCAGCCGGCCCCTTCCGCACCATTTGGGCCAACCAGTGGGAGCCGCCCGGAACCAAGTCCCGCCAGTTTGCGGCGCGTTGTTACATGGAGCGCTTTGGTGAGAACTCCGTTGTCAACGAAGATATCAATAAGGTTTTGGAGCAGGCTGAAGCCGGCGAGATTGAAATCCCCGACGTGCAAATGGTCGTCGGTGGTTTCCCTTGCCAGGATTACTCTGTCGCACGTCCGCTTAACCAGGCACATGGCATCGAGGGCAAGAAGGGTGTCCTTTGGTGGGATATCTATCACTTCCTCGAGATGAAGAAGCCCCGTTTCGGCCTCTTTGAAAATGTTGACCGCTTGCTTAAGTCGCCCGCATCTCAGCGCGGCCGTGACTTCGCCATCATCTTGAGCTGCCTCGCCGATCTCGATTACACCGTTGAATGGCGCGTAGTCAACTCTGCGGAATACGGGTTCCCCCAGCGCCGCAAGCGCGTTTATATCTTCTGCGAGAAGAACGCCGGCAAGGTCGATCTTGCCGACCGCATGCATAACGGCGTTATGGCAAAGGCCTTCCCCGCCATCTATCCCGACGAAATGGCCGAGCTCGATGTGTTACCTGACCCTTACGAGAACTCGACTCGCTTTGGCGTTGGTCAAAAGACATCACAGTTTAAGAATGCTGGCGTTATGCAGGGCTGCCATGTTCTGACGTGCGACTTCACCGAGGACTATCATGCGAGCGCCGTGTGCTTGGCGATGTGCTTGTCAACGAAGCGCTTGTTCCAGAGCAGTTCTACATCTCTGACGAAAAGCTTCCCGACTGGCGCTACCTCAAGGGCAGCAAACGCGAAGAGCGCACCAACAAGAAGACGGGCTTTACGTATACGTATTCCGAGGGAGCCATGAGCTTCCCGGATGCCATCGACAAACCAAGCCGCACGATTCTCACAGGTGAAGGCGGCACGGGCGCCAGCCGTTTTAAGCATGTCATCGAGTGCCCCGACGGTCGTTTCCGTCGTCTTGTTCCCGACGAGCTCGATCAGCTCCAGGGATTCCCGAAGGGCTGGACCGACACCGGCATGACCGATGGTCATCGAGCCTTCTGCATGGGTAACGCACTTGTCACTGGTGTTCCCCACCGCATCGGTGAAGCCATGGTTGCGGTGTATGGGCTGTAGCCGAACCACTATTGGCATAAACAAGACGAGGGCCAGTTCGATTCTGAACTGGCCCTCGTCTTTTGTCTAAGTTACTGTAGCGTTTGCACTACTTGGAATCAGGAACGATGCCGACCAAGCTGACGGTGACGTCGAAGGTCGGACTTCCTTCGCCGACTTCGAGACCAGACATGTTCTGGCAATCGCTGTCGGTGCCTTCCATCCAAATGACAACCTTGAAGTTCGTCCCGTTGTAACCAACGTGTGCGAGCATTTGAGCATCGCCCGTCGGCTTTACGTAGGAGTCGCCGCTTCCAGTTGCTCCCCAGTTTTTGTTGTTCTGGTCAATCATATTCCCGCCGTACACGTGGGCATAAGACGGCGCTATGGTCACCGAGAGGCTGCCGGAATTCACGCAACTCCAGCCCTCGGTAGCAGAAACATCGTTTCCCTTACCGGTCGGAAGGACCGGAGCATAAACAACCTTGAGCTCGTCATTAATCAGCAGGCCAACACGAAGGCTGCCTTTGATCTTGTCGAACCAATCTTGCGAAGCGCCTTCCGACGCAGTCACAACAACGGGACCGTTCGAGCTGCTGTTGTCGAGATAGACGTCAGCCTCGCCAGTCTGGTTAATCGTGTAGAGCGTATATTCCGCCATCGTATAGGCGTAATAAGTCTCGGTATCTCCCCTGAGCGCATAGGAACCCTCAAGCTGCTTAGAAATCGTTGCCTTCTGGTAACCACTCACATCTGTACCATTCCATGATTTTGGTACAAACCAGCTATGGGCATCGTCCGTGGAAGACGGACTGATCTCATGGCCAGTGCTTGCGGCGGTCGTTTGGTGATCGCTGCCGTCATGAATGGCATTTGGACCAGAAGCAATTTGGAGAACCATTCCGTTTGCCTGAGCGCTAACGGTGCTGGTAGTGCCCTCGACCTTTGTGTTCGAGACGAACCAGGCATACGTTGCAGAACCAAGCGCAACTGCTGCCATAACGACAGACAAAGCTGCGACTGCAAGCTGCTTTTTCATCTGCTGAACGCTCAACGGAAATCCTCCTCTCTAAAGAAAAAGGCGGGGGACAGTTCTCCCCGCCTCTCATTACGCCCGCGGCGTTAGTTGGCCTTCTTGTCCGTCTGAGTAGAGGTGGCACTGAAAGCAACCGTGATGCGCTTCGAAGCTTCGTCAGGTTCTCAAGATTGTTCGTAAAGACGTTGCTATCGTCACCATCGTAAAAGACATACATATCAACCGTAGTTTCCGATGTAGACGAAACCGTATCAGTAAGCTTATTGCCAGTGTTAGAAGCGGCCTTCACACCGCCCTTGTCACAAAGAACCCAGTTGTCTCCACACTTCACAAGAACACGAAGCGCGGTATCAAACTGGCCGTTATCCGATCCATCATCTTTGATAGATGCACCCTTGACAATAAGATTCTCCAGGTTAGCGCCCTTCGAGCCAATCTTGAATGTATTTTTGACAGCATATTGTCCGGCTACGGCAGCCTCAACCGAACCCGCAGCCTTATCTCCCGACTCGGAACAAGGCTCGCGCCATCGGTGCTCATATCGCTTTTATCGGCGCTATCACCAAACGCAGTGTAAAAATTCCCGGCAGTCGCATAGGTGACAGCGTCGCCGGTGTAAGCCAGTGAGCAGGATAAAGCGGCGTATCCCTCACGAGCGACTGATCAGCACGCTGGTCCTTTTTTGTGGCACTGGTGCTATTTTCGTCATAGATATACATGAACGCAGAGTTCGACTGAGCAGAAATCTTACTGGTGGTAGCGTCGACCTTGTTGTTGCTCACAAACCATGCGAAGGTGGCAGAGCCCAACGCTACGGCTGCTACCAGCACCATGGCGATGGCGGCGCCATCTGCTTCTTTAATGCCTTGGTATCCATGCGGACCCCTTTCTTTCCCCATTCATCCCAGATGACCCTCGAGAAGCCCGGAAGGGGAGCCCGCGCTTTCGTGTTGGATGTTGCTTGCCCATCCTTTAGACATGGAATTGAGAATACCATAATTCTTACGATTTCCTTATGAGTTTTCGGCAGCCTACATTCCGGCAGATTCATAGGTCTACCTCGGGTTATATGTGGCGGTATGTGAACATCGTTTACCTTATTTGATCTCTCTCCCGCGCAGTCATAAGCCCCTCTTAAGGCTTGCGACCGCAGCGCCACGCCATCGCATACATTCACCCTCCGCCGAGCTCCGCCCTAGCCCTTCCCCACTGCTATATTGGTGTGGCACGTGTCATTTTTGCCTGCTAAACGGGCTATTTGTTGGGAGGACTCATGCCTGCCGCCAATCAACCCAAGGGAAGCGTTTCCACCGGATCGATTAAGCCGGTGACGCGTAAGGCCGTCCGTTGTCAGCGCGAAGTCGCCTGGTTGGTCACGCAAGCGGCCGGTAAGCTCGTCGCCACCACCGACGACGTCAACGCGCCCACACCCAGCTTTGTACTGGCGGCGGCATTGTCGTACACCCGCAAGCAAGAGCAGGCTGCTCAGGACAACGGACGCGCAGTTGACTACGATGCCGTCATAGCTCCCGACCTTGCGAGCTTTTGTCAGGCTGCGGGGCTGCCCGCAGCGCCCAACGCGCTTTCGGACGCGGGCTACATGTTCACGCTCTCGGGTGCGAATCTGATCCGCGACCTTTATGCCTACTGCAGCGACCTGGACGAACGCATGGGAGACGCGGCGCAGGTCAAGCCAGGCTACGCGATCAAACTCGCGCTGCGGTTGTTCTTGCTAGACGGCGCCTCAGCCGCCATCGCCTCCGACGGCAAAACCTCGGCATAAGCCACCACCAAAAGCGCCGGGCTGGGAAATCACTCCCGGCCCGGCGCTTCTTCGTTCTACTTGTCCCCGTCCCCTGCGGGCGAGTTCTTTTGGTTGCGACGGTTACTCCAAGTCACGTTGTGTTCCTTGTAGTAATCGGGCGCCTCGTTGCCGCTCGCGCTAATGGGGTCGTTGCCGGTCAGGGTGTCGGTAATATCTTGCACGAACTTAACGAGCAGGCTCGAATCGTCGGTCTCGGACGAATCAAAATCGAAACCGAACTCCACCGCGCCGCCAATAATCTTGTCCACGCACTCCGGGTCGTCGCCGTCCAGCCAAATGACCACGGTGTACTTGTCCACGTCGCCCACGCGGAAGTTTTTGTGGCTAATGGTCGTTACCACGTCCTTGGACGCAAACGGCTCGGTGTTGGGCTCGGGATTGCCGTTGGCCGCAGCCGCCGCATAGGTGGTGGGCTTGCCATTGCGATACACCCGCACGCGTGCCGCCTTCTCCACGCCCTTGCTGGCGCTGACCACCTTGAACTTGGCGCTGTAGCCCAGATCGGTCTTGCCGGCGTTGCGGATATAAAAGGTGTACGCCACGTAGTTCTTGCCGTTGTGGCTGCCGTCGATATCGTCCAGGTTGTCGGGCAGGTCCTCGGCGGCGATATTGGTGCCGTTGTCCAAGGCGTCGGCGGCCAGGCGCGCGGTGGCGTTGTTAAAGTCGCCGTTGTCGGCAATGGCCACGCCGCGGCGGAACAGCTCCAGGCGGTTGAGGTTGATGGTGAAGTTACCCATGTTTTCCTGCATAAACGACAGGGCGAACAACACGCCAAAGGCAAGCGCCAGCACCACAAGGGCCTTTTGCAGCTTGTCCATGCGCAGCAGCGCCGCGCCGATGCGCTCCATGCGGCGCTTGGGCATATACATGGACACGACCGCGTCGGGGTCGATGTCGTCGAAGTCCTGGTCGGCCAGCGCCTGCTCCAGCTCCTCGATGCGCACCACGCCGCGGAGGTTGCGTTTGGACTTGGGCTTGCGTTTGGGCTTGCCGAAGCGCTTGCGGGAGGCGGGAGCCTGCTCGGGCGCGGAGTCCTCGCCGGGCGCGTCCTCGGCATTGGCGCCGGCGCGTCCTGCGACGCTTCCTCGGCCTGGCCCTCGGCCAAATCCTCGGGCAAATCCTCGGCAGCTTGATCTTTGTTGTTATTACGCTTGAACAGAGCCATGGCGATCAGAGCTTATATTTGGCGCGGATGTAGCCGACATATTCTTTGACGAGCTCGCGCTCCATGTCGTCGGCGTAGCGGAACTGCAGGCCGCAGACGTTGCGGTACAGGCTGCCCTTGGGCGCACGGCGCACCCAGCACACAATGCCCAGCTGCTCGGGCAGCTCGTGGCGCTCGCCCTGCAGGCGAATCGCGGGCATTTGTACGGCCAGGGCCTCGCCCACGTCGGGGTAATCGTTGAGGTAAATGGCCAGGCCGCCGGCCGAGACGTCGATAGTCATGGCGTCCTCGGGCTCGGGGGTCGGCGCGTTGTCGCGCTGGTAGGTCAGACGCATGGCGACCTTAAAACGCTCGTCGCGGCGCTTGACAAAGCTGCGCTGCTCGGCGACTTTGCGCATTTTCCAGTAGGTGCGGATGCCCTTTTTCTCGACCGACTCGGGGTAGCCGGCGAGCACGAACGTCTCCTCGCCCACTTTGTATTGCAGCAGCAGCTTTTGGTTTTCATCCATGATAAGCGGCTTGCCGGCGAGCATGGGCGCGCTCATAAGAAAGTACGCCTCGTCCAGGTTCTCTTTGTACGTGGCGAGCATGTTGAAGTCGGTTTTTTGGCCCATGGGCACGTCGAATGCCACCTGAAGCTTGGTCCCCGGCGTTATCTGTTGCTCTGCCATGTTTTCTCCCCCAGTCGCGGGCGCCGATATCATCGTCGTGCGCGATGCACATTGGGCTATTGTAACTGCTTTGCCGTAGGTTTCGATGTGCGGTGCGTGAAATGGCGGGATGGTGGGGGCCTAGCGCACTTTGGCTCGGCAGCGGGCACAGCGGGCACCACACGAGCGTGGATTATTGGACAGTCGGAAAATCCACGCTCGTGCAGTAGCCGCAGTCGCCGCCATCGACATTCGCTAGCGCATCTGCTCTGCACGCCCTGTTAGTCGATACTTGCGGTTACGGCTCGTCGCCGCGGCCGTAGGCTCTAGCTTGCCCTGCGCGATAAGCGCATTGACGCGCGTCCTAACCTGGGAGACCGTAAGCCCCGTGTGCTCTGCCAGCTCGCGCGTTCCCAACTCGTCATAGCGCTTTAGGGCCGCCATGATCAGGTCCCCACCATGATCGACCTGCTCAACCTTGGAGCGATAGAGGACAACCTTAAACCGGTCAAAACCAGGGCAAAACAGGGGCTCAGCCAGACCGTGCGCACGCATAGCATCGAGCATCATCGGAATACCCGAACCGTTACCCTCGGCAGGCGAGCCCGCGCCATCGGGCAACGGGACAAGCGACATGAGCTTCACGAGCGTCGCGTTGCGGCACCGCGAGCTGCCATCAAACAAGTTCTCACGAGTTTTTCCGCCATAAAGGCCACCGGGGTTCACCACCTCGATACGATCGTCAAAAACGTCGACGGCGATCGATTGCCCACAGAACCGATCCCCGTATTCCCTGTGGATAACCGCGTTAGCGATTGCCTCGCGCAGGACCTCCTCGGGAATCTCCAGCGAGTCGATACGCGAAATGCCTTGGACGGTCGAGGTGCGGCGCAGGTTTTTGGCGACAGCCGCGACAGCATCCGAAATCATCTCGCCCAGGGTGCCCTCGCAGACTGTGCGGTCCATAAACCTTAGCGGTCCCGCAGCGCCCTTTTGAGTTCCCGCATGGACAGCCACATCAATGAAGAGCTTGGGATAAAACTGCTGAGGGTAAACGCCCGCGGCAAGGAGGCCAGCCTTGGTAACATTGCCCTGGGAGTCGAGGAAATTCAGACGCTCCATCTTTGTCTTCTTGTCCGTCGCACCGTGCATCGCTCGAGGCGTCAACGAATAAGCACGCTCTATCGTGCGGTCGACCAGCGACTCGTCGAGATCGCCCACGCTCGCGCAGGACACCGCATCGCGATCGCTAGGCTCGTCCGTTCGTATGACGACAGCGCCAAAACCTCGGTCGACGAAAGCGGCACGTCTTTGTCATCGATGCGCTTGTAGCTACCGCCCTGGGCGCCCCGCTCTATTACATAGCAAGGCTTGCTCGACGGGTCGAGCTCCTCGATCGTGATGACGAGAACAACGGTACCCCGAAGCTCCACGCGCTCAATGGTGTATTTGGGCGGATTGGCCAGCTTTCCGCGACCGCCGGCATCGCCCATGCCCGCCACGAATTGGTTGAGCACTTTCTCGGTCTCAAAGTTTGCAACTGGGACAAAACCCGCGCGCTCGCTCACTCCGAGCACGATAATGCCGCCGGCAGTATTTGCGAAAGCGCTGACCGTTTCCCATACGTCGCGGGAAAGCGTCGTAGTGCTCTCTTTCACTTCGACGCTAAGGTCATCCGAGCCCATGCGCTTTAATGACTCGAGCAGGCCGGCCAGCTCGCTTTCGTTCATCTGCATGTCCTTTCGCTCGGTCCTGCGGAGAATGCCGCGAATAGATTTCCTTCATCTCTCAGTTATCTCTCGTAATTATCTCTCATCTTACTGCTATCTCTCATATAAGAGATGAGTGAGAGATGGAAGATAAGATGTCTGCCATCTGTTTCATTTAAACATGTTCTTGCTGGTAGAACAATCGGTATTGAGACAATACCATGATTGCTTGTCTCTTTGCTGCTCAGTTATCTCTCATATTTATCTCTCATCTTTCTGTTATCTCTCATATTAGAGATGAGTGAGAAATGAGAAATGCATGAGTGATGGACGGTCAGGAATCGAGAGTGGATTTCCGGACGGTTTTTTGGCGTTTTGGGGCTGTTTCCGTCCGAAAATCCACTCTCGTTCAATTTGCGTCCGAATTTCCACGCTCGTGTGTCCGAAAATCCACGCTCGTGCGGCAGATTGGTCGAGGGCCCCATATGGGTATACTCACGAGGATTCGACTCGATTCGCCCCCGTTGGGGCGTCAAAGGAGACTGCATATGTCCACTACCTCAACCGACCCGCGCGCCGCTGCCGCCGCACTGCTGGTGCCCGGCACCACCTGCCACGGTTTTGCCGTCGAGCGCCGCGAGACCGTGCCCGAGCTCGATTCGGACGCCTACGTGCTGCGTCACACCGCATCGGGCGCTCGCCTGCTGTACCTGGCATGCGACGATGAGAACAAGGCCTTTGCCATTGGCTTTAAGACGCCGCCGGCCGATTCCACCGGCGTGTTCCATATTCTTGAGCACTCGGTGCTGTGCGGATCGGCCAAATTCCCCGTCAAGGAGCCGTTTGTCGACCTGATCAAGAGCTCCATGCAGACGTTCCTCAACGCCATGACCTACCCCGACAAGACCATCTACCCCGTTGCCACCACCAACGAGCAGGACCTGTACAACCTGATGGACGTGTACCTGGACGCGGTGTTCAACCCGGCCATCTATACCAAGCCGACCATTTTGAGCAAGAGCTGGCACTACGAGCTGGACCTGCCGGAGAGCGTCGAGGGCGAGG
>ENA-OPZM01001017-OPZM01001017.1-human-gut-metagenome-genome-assembly--contig:-NODE-1017-length-10608-cov-1.946665_pt1 | contig 10608 bp, 10 predicted proteins | sample MGYA00242478_ERZ504493 | MGnify/ENA primary metagenome ERZ504493 (study PRJEB26092, sample SAMD00036227) | human gut metagenome | host: Homo sapiens | study: EMG produced TPA metagenomics assembly of...
GACGCTTCACGACGGCTTTCGACGTTTTATGACATTATTTTTTACATTATTTCTTTTTTTAATTTTATGCATAATTTTCTTTTCTATAATATTTTTGTTTCATCCGCATAACTTTTTTCTTTGATCATTCTGCCATATTAAAAATAACGCATCCAGCGCTTTCTCCAAATCGAAAAAAGTGTAATGCGTCATTTTTCTTCTAATTTCTGTTTTTCTCTCCCGCCTTATACCGGTATTTCTTCCCGGCAAATGAGATATCGTCTCCATCCTCCAGCTTCTTTTTTGTCTCGCCCATCAATGGAACGCCATTCACCGTTGTTCCGTTCCGCGAATTCAGATCCAGCAGATAATCTCCCTCTTCTGTACTGACCAGCTTTGCGTGAAGGCGGCTTACCGTACGGTATGGCAGAATTACATCTGCCGCCGCTGACAGTTTTCCAATCAATGTGCTTCCGCGTTCAATCGGAATCAGCGGAAGATCAATCGGATCTATCGGAATCAGATATGCCCTTCCCTCATCCTCCGGGCTGGTCAGCAGTTCCGTTTTTCCAAACAGATCCTCTTCATGCCCCTCCAATTCCATCAGGCTGTGCATCTTTCTGTTTTCCTGTTCTTCATTCTTTTCCCATGTTTTCTCTTTTTCGACTGAGGAATCCCTTTTCCATCCCTGCTGTTCTGTATCGCTTTTCGGATTCCATGTTCCATCTTTCTGTTTTAAGCCCTTCCGATTCTGATATTCCGAAAATACATCTCCTGTTTCTCCTTGTTTCCGGATTCCTGCGGCCTTCCCATAGCTTCCTGTTTCTGTTCCCGACTGCCGCTTTTTCCATCGACTGACAAGTTCCAATGCCAGACTTACAATTCCCACAACAGCCGCCGCTCCTCCCAGCACCAGATACCAAACAGTTTCGGCCTGTGTCCACCGCAGTGCCAGCACACCTCCCAGAAATCCGATGCAGATCACTGCTTCCACAATATTTTTCCAGCGTCCCTCATCCTTTTCTTCCTCCGCTTCCACAAAAAAATTTTCCGCCGCTTCCGCTTCTTGTTCTCCCAAAGTGTTTCCTCCATCTGTACAGGCGGATTTTCTTCCCTGGGACGCTCTTTTCCCTCCTGCTCCGTCGTTTCTTTCTTCTCTTTCCCTGTCTGATATAAGAGTGCCTGAATCATCTCAACCGAAAAGATCTCCGCCGAAATCTCCCGATACAGTCCATACCCGAGTACTACCGCATCCTGCTCCTGGTGATCCAGCTTCGGCAGCAGATATTCCATCAGCTCCCGGATCTGCTTCTGAAAACAGCCTGTGTGTCCCTGCTTTCCCGGCAGATAACAGAAGGAAAAGTTCTCCAGATTTGCATCTGCAAAAACCAGCTCCGGCTGCAGAACGAGGCCGTCCGGTGCAAGCAGGTACTGCCCCAGTTCTTCGAGAAGATCCAGCAGCTGTTCAAACAGTTTCCGCAGCGCCTCCGCCCCAATCGAGCGCTGTTCAAACACACTCTGAAGTGACTGCCTTGATGTCACCTCATAGTAAAACAATGTTTTATCATCCATTTTCCCGATTTTGCAGTCCAAAAGCCCTGGGATTGCGTTTGTCAGCAGCATACGGATCTGATACGACGCGTGTCCGGCTCTTTTTTCCTCCTGTAAAATAACATACGTATGGTTCAAATCTCTTTTATAATCAATCTGCATTTCTCCGCTTCCGTCCTTACTTCTGGTTCCAGATCTGTTTTACTGCCCGTATCTTCCGGATCGTTTTCACCGGATTGTTTCTCCTGATTTCACTCAAAACCGAATATTCCACGCGTTCCGGCTCCAGATTGGCAGAATGTTTCCTTCTGCTTTTATCTGAATCTCTTTTTCTCTGCATTCCGTCTGTACGGTCACCGGTTCAGCCGGAAGCGGTATCTGGGAAATCCACCATTCCATCCGGCTTTGGGCGGCTGCCTCTCCTTTTTCCACAGACAGGCGGCCTTCACTGGCGGCAAGCATTGTACTTTCATATGCCGCAAATGTATACCAGCTCCGTGCGTGCACAAAAAATGTCAGCGACAGCAGAAGAAAAATCACCATCAGAACAAGCGGCACGACCAGAACTGCCTCTACCGTAATACTTGCTTTTCTCATTTTCACTTTCAAAGCATTCCGCACCTCCCCACAAATCCAAGCAGCAGAAACGGCACCAGCGGTATAGAATCCTGTTTCCGTATTTTCTTCCGCATCAGAAGAACTCCGCAGAGTACCGAACAGAGAATGAGTCCCAGCGTCAGAACGCCGAACGTCTGCCCAAATCCCAGCCAGATTCCAACCGTCAGAAGCAGAAGGCCGTCCCCGTATCCCACCTGTTCCCGTGATATATAACTGAGCGTCAGAAATCCTGCTCCCGGCAGCAGGGACAGCAGCCATTCCAGCCACGATGTCTGTTCCACCAGAATCTGCCATCCAATGCCTGCAAGGAATAAAACACCGGTCAGGACAAGGCTGATCTGCCGTTTCCTCACATCCATCCCGGCAAGAATCCCAAGATACAGCAATATAATTGCACTCTTTACTTCTTCCTGATACACAGCCGCGGCCTCCTTTCCGCAAATCCGAGTTTCTGTTTACCGTCCTTCTTTCCGGTCTCACCCGGAAAGAAGACACCTGCTCTGCTCATATCCGGCTTTCTTACGCCGCCTTTTTCGCGCATTTCGAGCACTGCGGCAGTCCATCCGTCTGTTCCAGTGCTACAAGTTTTACTTTACGTTTCAGCCCTTTGCAGGAAAGACTGTTATGATACCGGTTTCCGTATTTCGTATAGTAAACTTCCGCACCCGCAGCGCCATTTCCCACGCACTGTTCGCATTCCTTATATTTTTCTCCATCCTGATTCCGTTTCCACGCAAGCGCACCCGGTGAGGAAACCTGGATCGAAAGATTGATATGACTGCACGACGAATCGGTATGATACACACTGCCGTTCTCAGTCACCCACACCATCTGTTTTGCTTCGCCCTCTTCTTCATCCGCCTCCTCTTCTGTCTTTCCGCAGAACAGATGCACTTTCGCACACGCTGCAATTCCCCGGTTCCGCACCGGAACGAGGCGGTTTCCCATTTTCGGCCAGTAAATCGCTTTCAGTTCCAGCCATCCATTTTTCACACGGCTTCCTGCCAGTGTCACCATTCCATTTTCGCGGATTTCTTTTGGAATCTTTGCTTCTGCATAAGCAATGCACGCGGCCGTTTCTGGTATTTCATACGTTTCTTTTCCCGTCTCATCCACCGCGTAGGCACAAACGGAAAGATACCGCGCGGACTCCTGCAGAGATACCGTCAGCATTCCATGCAGCCGGTAAAGATCCACGATTTTTAATAACACAAGAACCGCGATCAGAAAAACAGGAAGTGCCAGTGAAGCTTCCACCGTCAGGCTTGCCCTGTTCCATTTTCGTTTTACAAAAGGCTGCTCTCCTGATCCGGATTTATAAAAATTCCCGGAAGAGTGGATAAGTTTTTTGATAAGGTTCCAGAAATAAATGTGCCGTTCAGAAGAACACCCTTTTGTATCCCTGCCGGAGTCATCCCATTTTTCAGGCTGCTCCCTGCATCTCATATCCATAATTTCTCGTAATCTCATACTCTCGTTTCCCAATTACCGCCGTAAAACCGGCTTCCAGTTCATCGACACAGCAATCCAGTCGGAAAACCGGCTGCTGCTGTTCTGTCCGCATATTGTATTCCACCAGATCCATCGCTCCAAACGTTACCGCTTTTCCCGATTTCTGCATCAAAAGCAGCCGCAGATAATCGGAATACTCCATGCCGCCCGGTGCATTTTTTCTGCTCTGATCCCCTGTTTCCAGCAGTTTCGGAAGCTGTTCCAGAGAAAGCTGCCACGATTCTGCCGTTTTGAACAGTGCTACTTTTCCACCATCCAGCAGTTCCCGCAGATCCAGAATGCTTTCTGCAAATGCCCAGCACACGGCAAGTGCCATTTTCACAACCGGCATCGCGCCGGAACTCCAAATGACGCGGCAATTACCCCCGCCATTGCTTCCATCTCGCCCTGCTTCTGCGCATCTTTCGCCAGATACACCAGATTTGCCGCCTCCCGCAGCGCCAGCAGACGGTTCACGGTTCCCGCCAGATTATCCTGGTCACTGTTTTTTCCGCAGAGCACATATTCCACCTGGCACTGCAGCCCTTCCTTCTTCTCCTTGCTAGTAAAGCACGGAAATTTCCACAGAATATATTCGGACGAAAGCATCTTATCCACAAAGCTCAGTTCTTTTCCACACTCTGCCATGCCAAACCCGCTCTGCAGCTCCCGTTTTGATGCAAGAAACGATACATCCGTTTCCCCCTGCGACAGTGCCTGCCCTTCCGGGAGGACCAGTCTAAAATTCCCATTTTCATTACTTTTTGAATGACCTCAATCGGATTCACAAAAATCTTCCGGTACCGGCTGCTTCTGATCCGGTTCCGAAGGCGTGCCGTTTCCAGATTCTCCTTCACCTTTTGTTTTTTCTGTTCCCTCTTCTGGCTGTTTGGATTCTTCATACTGTTTTAAAACCTCCTCTTCCTCGTAACCGCTCTGTCCGTCCTCCTGACGTTTCACGGTTTCCTGTTCTCCTCTTAATTTCTGGGAAAGCTGCTGTATTCCATAAGTTCCAAGGCTGGCTTTCATTGCCTCACAGATCTGACGGGAGAAAGCACTTCCCTCCTCGTCTGTCGCAAGACGATAGCCGCTAAGATAAACTTCTGTAACCTGTCCGCCAGATAAACTTCCTGATAGAATTCCCATCCCCGATGCAGTGGGGGACAGAACTTCTCCCGCAGTTTCTGCGACTTTTCTGCTCATGGTTTCAGGTTTCCAGACACCGCTCTTATCCCCGCCGTTATAAAAAAACAGCTCGTACTGTCCCAGCAGTGTTCTGTCATACCCGGCAAACAGAGAATACAGTCCCTGTTCCATTGCGCAGGCCGTCATCACCCGTGCATGGGCATTTCGCACCGACGCAATTGTCCCGGAAATCAGTGAAAGCATCAGTATCAGAACGAGACACAAATATGCTGTTATGCTTCCGGCTGCCCATCTTTTCTGTCTTTCCGTTTCCCTCATGGAATACAGCTCCTTCCACTTTACTTTTACTTTTTCGAACTTTAGATGCCGTGGATCGGATAAAGGATATACCGAGACACAGATATGCAAATGACATATAGGTCCGTACCGGCTTCTAAATTTTTCTTTGGAGTTCCGTATTGGACATTTTCCCGTTTATACGGTGTTGCTCTGGTTTGTGACCTTCTCCATCAGACTGTTGACCAGACTCACAAGCTGCTTTTTAAAGATTAGTACGAGTCCGATCAGCACAACGAGAATCAGAATCACTTCCACAACACCCACCGCATCTTCCTCTTTCCAGAACTCCGATATCAGCTTCATAATTCCCACCTCCCTCTCTTTACCAGCTGTTGTGGGGATAAAAACATCCCCTATGCATAAAAGGACAAAAATGCCGGAACCGTGAGTATGACCAATACAACCGCAAGCATCATGCCCATCGGAAGAAGAAGCTTTGTCGATGCCTTTTCTCCTGTTGTTTTCGCCTGCCTTCTTCTCTCCTCAAAGGCCTCCTGCGATTCCTGTTTCAATAATTCCAGCAGTCCTTTACTGCCTTTTTTCAGATTCTGCGTCAGCAGAACAGCAAGGGAACGATACGCTCCGGTTCCCATACGCATTCCCATGCGCTGGTACGCTTCCTGCTCGGAAACACCGTTTTCCATCTCCTGGCAGGTAAATACAATCTCTTCATAGGCAAAACGTTTCTGCCCGCCAAGCGCCAGATTTTTCCGGTAATCCACTGCAATCCGCTCGAGTACTTTCCGCATCCCAAGCCCGGCACCCAGAAGAAGAACCATTTTGCTGACAATTTCGGGATAATCCCGCAGCATCTGTTCTTCTCTTTTCTGCCTTTCTTTTTCTTGTTCCCTTCCTTTTGCCGCCCAGCAGACTGCTCCTGCCGCCGCGGCAAGTGCCATAAGTTCCAGACCTGTCAGATCCGGCACTTTTGACCATGTTACAGTTTCTCCGTTCAGTGTCTCCGGCAGATAATAGGCTGTTTCTTCGGGATGCGCTTCGTTTTCTTTTTCCACTGCTTTTTTCAGTGCCCTAAGAACCGCATCCCGCCCTTTTATCTCCGGTGGATAGACCTGAACCTTCCGTATATATTCTGTTGTTTCCCCCTGAAGTTCCAGTTCCGCTTTCAGCGTAACCTCCACTCCTTCTTCGGGAATCTCGTCTGACAGCAAACCCCGGCTGTCAATCAACAACGGCCTGTCTGTTTCCCAGCTAAGCGCCACCGGGCTTCCCGGTATTTCCGTAACCAGATCCATGTTTCTGTTTACCGTATGAAAAGACAGATTCTCACCTAAGATGATTTCATCCAGCGCCTCTATCGCCGCACTGAACGCCTCTTCTATCTCTTCTGCGCTGTAAGCTCTTGCAGGTACAGACAGTGTAATTCTTTCCGGTTTCTGATTTCCAACAGAAACCTCAAGTTTTTCCTCTGTCGGTTGGCTGCCTAAGGCACCCCGTTCCAGTTGAAGTTCCGCTTTTTCATCTCCTGAAACTTTTCGCACTCCGATCGAAGGCAGAGTGCAGTGCCCGCTATAAACCCTGTCGCTGCAAGGCAGAAAATCCGTCTCACCAATTTGTGATCTTCCGCCTTTTTTCTCATCCGGAAATACCAGATGAACAGCCCCGCCCATGCGGTCAGACAAATCCACAACATTTGATTCCTCCCTTTTTGCGGACGAATCGTTATGATTCGCAGTCTTACTTTTTAAACTTCAATTGCTTCTTAAAACTCAATGTCCAGAATCTTCTTTCCAAGCACCCATGCTACCAGATACACGGCAAGGCATCCGCTCATGAAGAAAACTCCGATTACATTCCCATACATCACACTTAAGAATTCCGGAAAGGAAAGCTGTACATATCCCAGAATTCCAAACGGCACAACACTCATAATATTCTGCTCGAACCGCCGGGAAGAAACGCCCGCACGGATTTCCCGCATCGTGTCAATTCTCGTACAGAAAATATCCCACGTATTCTGAAAGATCTCGCAGACATTTCCTCCTGTCCGCTTCGCAATCACCAGTACACTTGCAAACGTCGCAATATCGTCAATGCGGCTTCGCACCGCAAGATCCTGAAACAGTTGTTCCACCGGCACGGAAATCATCATTTTATGACGCATCCGGCGCAGTTCCTGTACCAGAATGTTTTCTTTTCCCAGCGACTGTTCCAGCTGTCCTGCCGCCTCCAGCACTGCATTTTCCATGGAATAGCCGGAACGCAGTGCCGTGTGCATCCACGCAATCAGATCCCGGAAGCTGTCGTACAGCTCCTCTTTCCGTCTCTGAATCCGGTTTTTCCGATACGTGTGAAAACATACGATTCCAACCGGAACCACAGCAATGCATGCCCACCACGCCCGGTAACAGAGCAGGTTCACAGCGGCGGCAATCCCAAGACTGATTCCCGCTATTTCGAGATATTCCCGACCGGTAAATTCCCAGGTCTGATAGTCAATCCCCTTCGTCTCCTTCTCCTCTGCCATGCCCGTCTTTGCCTGGCTTCCCGCACGTATTCTCATCCTGTTTTCCCCTCCAGTTTTTCTCTGTGTACCAGTTCGCCTGTCTTTTGCAGGCCTCTCCCATATTCTCTTCGAAACAAAGAAACCGTTTTGATTTCGTCCTCCTCCATCCCTGTGATCTCTGCGATCTCCTCCACCCGACGGCTTCCATCCTCTCCGCGTCCTAAATGCACGAGAATTTCGATTCCCGATGCAATCTGGCGGCGGATTGCTTCCAACGGGAGCTGCACTCCCATCAGCACCATCGTTTTCCAGACGGGAGATCATATCTTTCACGCTGTTTGCATGTGCCGTGCTCAAAGATCCCGCATGCCCGGTATTGAGTGCGGATAATAATTCAAACGTTTCCGCTCCGCGCACTTCGCCGATAATTACGCGGTTCGGCCGCATACGCAAAGCTGCGCGGATCAGATCGCGGATCGTAATTTCTGTTCCTGATTCCAGATTTGCCTCTTTTGCTTCCAGCCGCACCAGATTCTCCACACCCTGGATCTGCAGCTCTGCATTGTCTTCGATTGTTATGATGCGCTCGCCCTTTGGAATGCAGGCGGAAAGCGCATTCAGAAATGTCGTTTTTCCAGATCCGGTTGCACCGCCGATCATCATGCTGTAGCGGGTCCGGACGAGGTTCTGCAGAAACTCTGCCGCCTCTTTTGTAATACTTCCGATGGAGACCAGAAATTCCATCGTCACCGCCTGCTCCGGAAAGCGGCGGATGGTCAGAATCGGCCCATTTAACGCGACCGGTTTCATGACAACGTTGACACGGTCTCCATTTTCCAGCCGTGCATCCACAATCGGGTTCTGTTCATTCACCACGCGGTTGCACCGGCCTACAATCTGCTGAATCACATCCTCCAGTTTTTCTGCGGAGGTAAAGCTTTTTCCATATCGTTCGATTCTGCCGTTCCGTTCCACGAAAATATGCTGATAACCGTTCACCATAATTTCTGTAATTCCAGTATCTTCCAGAAGTTCCTGCAGTACATCCAGCCGCCGCACGCTGTAAAACAGCTGCCTGCGCAGCTCTGCTTTCTGTGACACCGGAAGATACCTTGTTTCTTCTTCTCCCAGGATCAGACGGTCAATCTCTTCCAGCACTTCTCCATCATCCGGCTCGGATGCAATATCGATCCGTTCCATCAGTTTCTTCGCAGAATTTCTGACATTGTCATGTTTCTTCTCCTCTTCTGCCATCCCGCAGAATCTGACGCACATAGTCGCCCAGCTCGCTCCAGACGAGTTCCTCAAAATATGCTTTTCCCGTCCTGTTTGCCGTGTGAAACGGAACGTGAATTTTCCGCATCTTGTCCAGCACCGACTGGCAGTCCCACCGGCGCAGCAGGGTTTCAAACTGCTCCATTTTGGCCGCAGAAATTACATCGTTCCGTGTCGGAACGTAAATTTCATTGCAGAAATCCAGGATCTGATACAGATCAGCCACGCCGTCCCCGAGGTCGAGAATCAGCACTTCATAGCTGCTGTTCTTCTCAATCTCCTGAAACAGCCATTTCCATTCTTCATATTTTGCAGTCTGAATATCCATCGGCGATGCGGCGGGCGGCAGATAGTCCAGGTTCTGCATCGACTGGACCATTCCACCCAGCTTGTAGATGATTCCCTGATTTTCCTGTCTTGCATAATACAGAATATCGCTCATTCCCCTGTCGTAGCTGCACTCCAGCAGCCGTTCAAACCCGGAATAGCTTTCCATATTCAGATACAGAACGGCCCGCTCTTTGGCCAGAATCTGCCCCATTGTTAGGGCAAACGACGTCTTCTGCGTCCGTCCGACCGGCGAATAAATGCCAATGACGCGCATTTCTTTTTTCGGCAGCAGCGCAGGTGTCGTATCGACACCGTTTTCCACGCCGTAGCACGCCATGACCTCACGAATCACCTTTTCCGACGACTGGTATTTATAGACCGCCGGATACTGATCCAGCACCGGGCTGTGCACGCCTTCCGACAGAATAATAATCTGACGGATCGGATACCGGCGGATCTCTTCTTTCATCGCTTTATCAGAAATCAGAAGAATCTCTGTTTCGTTGCTTTTTGCGAATTCCAGAAACATCTCCGCGCTGGAAAATGCATGCACCTCGAACGGAATATTCCTCTTCTGATTCAGATATTCCATAAAATTGCGTGCGTACTCCATTTCCGTATCACAGACTGCAAAAACACTCTTTTTCTTTGCAGTATTCAATAAAATCCCCCAATCCAGAGTAGCACTCCCATCAGCACGGGAACGGAAAAATGGATGCACTCCATCCCCCACTTCCCATCGTAATAGGGAACCGGCTCTGTTTTTTTCTGGTATTTTCTTTTGGTAAAATAGGTTTGGAAATAATTGAAAAATTTGGTAAGACGCTGCGGTAAGTTTCCGCAGACGAGAATAATTCCGATAGATAAGACCGCTCCAGACAGGAACGACACAATCATACATTTCAGGATCGCCGGTACACCGAGAAAGCCTCCAACAGCGGAAAGGAGTTTGATATCTCCCGCGCCCAGCATATGAAAATAGAACAGAATGTAAAGTGCGAGTATCGGGACAAGCATCCCTAAAAGAAAAATACCCGCTCCCGCGGTGCCATAGCGGATGAGCTGTGTAACCAGCCCGGCAACCCATGCGGTGATAATCCATTCATTTGCAATTTTGCGTGTTCTTAAATCCATCCACACCGCCCCTGTCGCAACTGTCAGTACCAGACAGTGCTGCAAAGACATCTTGTTTCTCACCTCCCGTTTCGTTTGGCTTAACTTGATTGTGAGGTCATTATAGTTTCCCCATCTCGATTTGTCCAGCGGTTTTCGCCAAGTTTTTCCGGTTTGTGAATTGCTTCCAAAAATGAGAGGAAAAATTCTCACGCCAATTTGAAAAGTCGTGTGAAAGCTTTTCCGATTTTCACGGATCCGTAAAATCGTATACGCAATTTCAGCATCTGCTTTTGGCTTTA
>ENA-OPZM01001018-OPZM01001018.1-human-gut-metagenome-genome-assembly--contig:-NODE-1018-length-10601-cov-1.619439_pt1 | contig 10601 bp, 13 predicted proteins | sample MGYA00242478_ERZ504493 | MGnify/ENA primary metagenome ERZ504493 (study PRJEB26092, sample SAMD00036227) | human gut metagenome | host: Homo sapiens | study: EMG produced TPA metagenomics assembly of...
CCTTCTTACCAGGAAGTTGCAGTCCCTTGAGGTATGGCGCCCCGGAAGGCTGATGGAGGCATGCCGTTTATCATTGAGTTCCTGTTTCCATTCCTCCCGGTCCACAGCGGGGTTCCCTTCCTTATCTACGGCATCTTTCCGGGAATACAGTTTCTTTGTCCCGAACAGGATGCGTTTCGGAGGGAATCTCTTCAGGTCCTCCAGTTTCTTGCCGGCACGTTCCCGGGAGGAGATGAGCATCTTCAGGCGGTGCTTCAGGTCACGGATATTCTGTTCGACCATCCGTTCAAAGGACCCCGTGTCCATTGTCTTTTTTCCGGAAAGATGTACCGTCCCATTGTCTATTGCAAGCTGGCAACCGGTATAAGGCGTCTTCCATTTTTTGGTGGTACGGTAAAGGTCCAGGGACTTTTTGACAGCCTGTTTCCTCTCAAGCTGTTCCTTTACGGAGCCGATCTTTGTGTCACGTGCTTTTAGATCCTCCTCTTTGGAACGGATATATATCTTGTTCAGCTCGTTCTGGGATGAGAGTGCCCCGGAAGCAGCGGAGTAAATGGCACAGGCATAATAAGCATTGATCCGAAGGTATCCGTGCACCATTGGGAATAAGTCATATCTGAAAAGACACCGGTATTATCGTATCTCAGGTCATACAGATGGTTATACATCTGGATCTTTATGTCATTAAATCTCCGGATCGTATCGACCAGGGAGTCTGCATTGTAGATCTTATCTTCGTCGAGATAATAACGCCTGTCTGCATTTACTGTCCTTATGATATCCATCTGTATCCCCCGCTTTCCTTAATCGGTCATATTAAAAACGTTTCTGTTATATGTTAATATCATTATAACACAAACATGTGTTTGCGACAAGGCTTATCAGGAAAAATTTCAGGAGGGATCTTATGTCAGAAAAGAAAACTGTTTATAGTAGGAGGGCACACTCTGTATGCCGTCTTACATACCATGCCGTTTTTGTAGTCAAATACAGGAGGAAGGTCATCAGTCCCGGGATCATGGACTTTTTTAAGGTTCATACGAAATATCTGATAGAGGAGCGTTTCAGGGGAAATCTGATAGAGTTCAACGGGGAGGCGGACCATGTCCATATCCTGTTTGAGCTGCCTCCCTCCGCAGCACCCTCCATGGTCATATGCAGTCTGAAGACACAGCTTTCCAAGGAAGCAAGAAAGCGGTATCCAGAGCAGATCCGCGGGAAATTATGGAAAGACTCTTTCTGGAGTGACAGTTATTTTCCGGCAACGACTGGAGGGGCTGATATTGAAACCCTGGAAAAATATATCCAGACACAGGGGACCAAAAAACCACGCAGTCTGAAATCTGACCATCGGAAATGAGCAGGACAGTGAAATGGGAACGCATTCATCCCCACCCGACTAACGTCGGATGGGGTTTTCTGCTATATATCAGATAAAATTCAATTATAAATAAGAGTAAACTGTTAAAATAATGTCTGGATCGTATCAATTATTATCAAAAAAGACTCATTTCAATCGGAACCGGGTTCCGATTGAGAAGAGTCTTTTTTTTATTCAGAAATATAACCATTTTCTACCATTTGCAGATAATTCTCGTATAATCGGTATTCCTCATCAGGAAGGATTTCCTTCATATACGCCCTGTCCTCAAATACTGTCTGACAGAATTTTCTGTAAGACAAATTCTTAGGATATTTTATGGAGTTATCATCCTGAATATAGGAACTGAAGCAAAGGTTCCGTATCATTTCGCTGTCATATTCGAATGGCTCATTGTACTCTGGTTCTTCCTTGTACATTTTTGTATACACAACAGCTCTAAGATGATTTTCCTTCTGCTCGATAAGAGCAAGTGGCATGATGCACCATCAGCTCTGGTAAAATCAACGGAAATCCCAGGATAATCTGGGTCATTAATCTCTGAGGCCTCCAGAAAACCTCCGCGGACTGCCACCTTGCAGCATTCCTCCCTGATCAGCCAGTGATAGCATTCAGCTCCTGCATGAATAAACGCTGCTTTGTCTGAGAGTTCGGAAGCGGATACAGATTTCATTTTTGTGATCTCCTGAAAATCTTTTCTCATTTTTTCCTGAAGAAACGACAGACTAAGGCTTTCCTCTACGGAAATACCTCCAAATGAAGTAGATTTGATTAACTGATACATAATTTTCTCCTTTCATTTTTTTATTTGTGTCAATATGAAAGTTCATGAGGTATAATAAAAACAGTGGGATTTTTTCGCACCATTAAAAAGGAATCAAAAAATTAATTATGATAAAGAAAAAAAGGAGAAATAAGGAATGGCAGAATTAAAATTCGAAATCAGTCAGCTTCTCGGCTATAGAATAACCGAGCATGCAGAAATGTATGGATCAGTTATCTGTAGTACCTGAAAGGGCATGCTGACTAGACTAAGCGCAACGGAACTTACAGCTTCCATGCTGTGAAGGATACCATTAGTGCTACGTCCCGGATATCAATACCCGACCCGGTGGTACCCAAGCCGGCACAGGGTTCAGGCAACGGATGTCTTCCCGGAGAAGAAGATACCGACCTGGTGCAGGAAGTATCCGGAACATTGTCGAAGGGTGAACACTCCCCTGTGGGAGGCAGGACTTTTGCGTACCTGCCATAATAACATAAGGAGGGACCAGCCATGAGTGTGTTTGTGGTAGGGCTGAACGGATGCCGCTGATGCCTGTATCTGAAAGGAAAGCCCGTTTATTACTGAAGGGTGGGAAAGCTTCCGTTTACCGGAAGGTCCCATTTACGATAAAACTGAACTATAAGACCGGCAGCACCGTACAGCCGGATATCTTGGGATCGATACCGGGTCGCAGCACATCGGGGTTTCCGTTGTGCAAAAGGACGGTACTGTCTTACATAAGGAAGAGATCGGGCTCCGGGATTCCATGTCCAAACGGAAGCTGCTGGAGTCAAGGGCTTCCTCAAGGAGAGGGAGACGGTATCGGAAGACCCGGTACCGGCACCCGAAGTGGAAGCCAAAGACAAAGCGTATCTACAATGAGAAGGCAGACCGGAAAGGACGGCACTGGAAGAAACAGAAGAACACGTTCACTTCCAAAAGACAGGCAGGGTGCTGCCGCCATCCCTGCAGTCCAAAACGGACCATCATATCCAGTGGATCCGGAAACTCCTGGACCTTCTCCCGGAAGGATACCGGCTTTCCATCGAACTGGGCCGTTTTGACCCGGCCAGGATGAAGATCCGGGATCCACGGGGAGCTGTACCAGAAAGGACCGCAGTATGACTATGAAAATGTGCGCGCCTATGTCCTTGCCCGGGACGGGTATACCTGCCGGGTGTGTAAAAAGAAAGGCGGGAAGCTTCATGTGCATCATATCCTTTACAGGAGCAGGGGAGCATCGGATAATCCAAAGTACATGGCTGCGGTATGCAGTAAGTGCCATACCACAGAAAACCATCTGCCCGGAGGCATCCTTTACCAGTGGATGCAGGATCAGAAAAAGTTTACCAGGTGTCTGAGAGATGCCACGTTTATGAACATCCTGAAGAAGCGTCTGCGGAAGGCATTCCCGGATGCGGTATTTACCTACGGCAATATCACAAAGGCAGACAGGGAGAAACTGGAACTGCCGAAAAGCCATGGGAACGATGCCACTGCCATTGCGCTGGTGAAGACGGAAGTCAAATCCGTGAAGGATGAAGAGCCTGTCATCCACATCCAGCAGGTAAGGAGAAAAAAACGCTCCCTCCATGAAGAAACCCCTCGGAAGGGCAGGAAGGAACCAAACCGTACTGCTTCAAGGAGCGATAAGAACACAAAATCTGTTACGGTCACAAAAGGAAGCGGTGAGAAAAAAGCCTCTATGACCGCCTGTCTGTTCGACCGCGTGGAACTGGATGGGAAAAAAGGATGGATCACCGGGTTTACCGGAACTTCCTGCTATGTAAAGGATAAGGAGGACAACTATATCTGTACTTCTCCCAAATACAAGCAGGTCAGTATATCAAGGCTCCGGATCCTGCATCACTGTGGGAACTGGGCGATAGGAGCAGAAAAGCCTCTCGGGAAGGGGTGACGGTCAAAAAACCGTCCTGCTTCATCGGTAATTGAATTACCGAGAATTCCCGCAGAGTATCTTAAAAGTATCGGCGTACTTTCTGAGTCAAGCAATGGCTGGAAGAAAGAAGTTAACATCGTATCCTGGAATGGCGGAGATCCAAAATATGACATCCGCAGCTGGAACCAGGATCGTACAAAGATGGGGAAAGGCGTGACGCTTTCATCCGCGGAGATTGAAAAACTGCGTGAACTTCTTGGATAAGAAATCGGAACCGGGTTCCGATTGAAAAAAAGACATGCATCTGCATGTCTTTTCGTTTTATGAACAATCAGGCAAACATCCGGCAGTGCGACTTTTCGCACTCTCTGATGTATGCAAGAGCTTCCTTTTTTGAACCCACATGGATCTGTTCCTGCCAGTAACCAAAGGAATCATTCCAGAACATCAAAAGATATTTTGGAGTAAATTCATTATGATACTTCGAATCATTCAAATGGAACTGCAATCCCTTATAAATAAAATCACGGTTCTTCAATGCTCCCATATCCATACCTCCTATCTGAAATCATCGATCACGAAAACATAATCCCCATCTCTTAATGCATCAGAGATGGAATAGATTTCATCCATTGTAAGAGAGAAGATGTCATGATCATCAGCATCCGACATTGCATTTCTCTCATAACATTTGATATTTGAGAGAAAATCAGAATATGGATTTTCATTCTTAGCTAACAGATATGCATCGTTGTATCCATCACAGCTTATAATGTTGCAATAGAGGCTGTTTGCATCAGAAAAGCAGTCTCTGTCGAGAAGGTTCTCCTCCGGATGTTTTGCTATTACATATTTATAGCCTTCAGCGTTTCCATCCATCCAAGGAAATAATATTCCCCGTTTTTGATGCGGATAGCGATTACAGTGTCGTAATCCGGTTCACTTGAAATAAATAAAGCATCGCTTAATCTTATCATGATTTCCTCCTTTGTTTAACAGCGTATAAGCTCATAGTCTTTGGTTTCCTCGCCGTCTGAAAAACGGACGTACAAGGTTTCATCGGCCTCTACTGTTTCGCAGTACCAGCCGTTTCCCAACATCTCAATGATTTCTCTTAATTCTTCCTCGGTAATACTATATTCCATAATTTTCTCCTTTTTCTTCAAATATATCCAATATGTATGTTAGAAAAGCATTCTCATTTCCCGGATAGTAAAATTCCGATAATCCCGGATCATCAGGTTTGCATTTACAACGAAATTTGGCAAATAGTCTTTCCAGATTGCTTTCCGGATTGACACATGACTCCAACTCAATGTTTTTTACGATATAGAGATTAACATCACTTATGTCAAACTCAATATGCGAGACATAAAATGTGCGGCAGGTAAACATATCCATATCTGGTTTATCTAACAGCCAGCATTCCCCAGTCAGATCGGAATCTGGTACATATTTCAAAATATCTTCCATATACCGTATCCCTTTTGCTTTTTCTTCCGGGTAATGTACCAGAATACATTGATCCTCTGGTATCGTATAGACATACAATACCGGACAGATTCCAAGTTTCAGCATTTTGGAGATATTTCGTCCTCCTTCCGGAATGCTCTTAAAGCTTCAAAACTGAGAATCGGCTGAACGAGATTCTGGGAATATGGAAATCTTCTCCGCAGCATCTGGAAACAGGTATCCTGGGATAAAACTGTTTGACCGAAAATAAGCTCACATGATAGAGCATATCAATCCTCCTTAGTTATCCATATTCCATCAGGTTTTCTTGTCGGATATCCTCGCAGCCTGCCACAGGCATTACAATATCCGGCAATTACTCCGTCTTCATTTCTGTAATGAAAGCAGTTAGAGCCACAAATGCAGCGGCTTCCCTTACTGATAAAAGTACATATACTTTTGTCTTCAGGATGGCATAATATCTTACTCATGTTATTCCTCCTAAGTTCCCGGCTGCTTTCAGGCAGCCGGGTTGTTATGTTTAAACAGCATAGATGCTCCAGCAACAGGTTCCGTCGCCGTTTAAGTACAACAGTGCAGATTCTTCTCCGAGATAAGACATATCTGCCCAGGTTTCATTCTGGTCTTCCGGATAATACTCTTCATAAGACTTGACCATCTTCTCATGAGCCTCTTTTCTTGTTTCGCATGTTTCTGCCTCGATGCTTTCGCCGTCAGAAAAAATAAGTCATATTTCATAATGTTTCCTCCTGTGTTTTAAATTTTTCTAAAAATTCCTCTTCCGTGATGACCGGCACACCAAGTTTTGCTGCTTTCACAGACTTGGCAGAAGTGGATGGTTCATTGGAAATCAGGTAATCTGTCTTTGAAGAAACAGAACCAGATACCTTTCCATTTCTGGATTCGATCTCTTCTTTCAACGCATTTCTGTTCTTGAAGATGTGGACTGCTCCGGTAATCACAAAAGTCATCCCTTCCAAGGAAGCTGATATTTCTTTCTTCTGGATCAGATCATCTGAAATGGTGAGAAGATTTAGCAGTTTTTTGTATTCTGCTTCATTCGTCTCAAACCAGTCCTGCATGGCCTTTGCCCGTACATCCCCGATCCCATCCATAGATAAAGTATCAAGATATCAGCAGTACCAATAAGATTGAACAGGAGAGCAGTCTTGCTGCATCCGGTTTTTTTGCCAAATTCTTTTTCCAGGATCTTTGCCACGTCATGTCCGCAGCCGGGGATCCCCAGACAGTAGAAGAACTGGCGGAAGGTAGTGGTTCTTGCTTTGGCGATAGCCTGCATTAATTTTCCTGCAGATTTTTCACCCCATCCATCAAATGAAGCAATTTCACCCTCGAATTGACTGAGACTGAAAAGATCACTCCTGTTTCTGATAAAACCATTATCGATCAATTGTTCTAACTTAGAAGTGGACAGCCCCACTACGTTTAATCCGTCCCTGCAGACAAAACGCTCGAACATTCCGATATGTTTTGCCGCACAGTCAGGATTTGTACAGTAAAGAGATTCCGTAAGACCATCCGCCCCGATTCGCCGTTTCGTATCGTGTCCGCAGACCGGACATTTGGTCGGAACCGGGATCGGAGGGTTTTCGCCTGCAGTAAGGTTTTCATCCAGCTGCGGAATGATCTTGTTTGCCTTGTAGACGGAAACCGTGTCGCCAATGCCGAGCTGTAAATCCTGCATGTATCTGAGATTGTGCAGGCTTGCCCGGGAGACATCTGTCCCCTCAAGCTGTACCGTATCAAAGACGGCAACCGGGTTGATGAGTCCCGTCCTTGATGCAGACCATTCGACATTACGAAGAACGGTTTCTGCGGTCTCGTCCTGCCATTTAAAAGCGATGGCGTTTCGAGGAAACTTTCCCGTCATTCCAAGAGATTCCCCATATTCAAGATCATCAAATGCAAGTACCAGGCCATCTGAAGGATAAGGATTTTCTTCGATCTGCTGTTCAAACTGTGCGACTGCCTTGACAACATTTTCCGGGGAAACAATCCGGTATTCCACTGGATCAAACCCCCATTCCTTAAGGAGTCTTAAGGAAGCATCATAAGAACTGCTAAAATCCAGAGCGTTTACAAATGTAAATGCCTTAAAATGCACGTATCTCTCTGCGCATTTTTTGGGATCAAACTGACGGATGCTACCGCTTGCAAGATTTCTTGGATTCTGGTAAGTATCCCCCTCAGGAAGGGACTTGTTGATTTCCTCAAAATTCTGGTAACTGATCACGGCTTCTCCGCGGACAATGATTTTTTCTTTTTCCGGAATGGTCATTGGCATGCCATGGATCACCGGGGCATTGTGGGTAATATCTTCTCCTACAACGCCGTTTCCTCGGGTCACTGCACGAACAAGCTTTCCACCAATATAAGTCACAACAACAGTCAGCCCATCCATCTTCCAGGACAGAACTCCGGTTCTTCCGTTTAACCAGGAAGGAAGTGAATCCCTGTCCTTTGTCTTATCCAGAGAGAGGGCAGGGACCTCGTGGGTAACTTTTTCAAGGTGGGATACGACACGGTATCCGATATTCTTTGTCGGACTGTCAGGAAGAGAGTATCCCAGTTTGTGTTCAAGGGAAACCAGCTCATCATATTTAGCATCCCATTCCTTGTTGCTCATGATCTGTCTGTTTTCTGTGTAATAGATTCTGGAAGCTTCATTGAGTTCCTTTGTTAGAAGTTCTAATTTGTTCATTTGTTATTTCTCCTTTCGTTTTTCTAACAAAGAAAATATGGAGAATGTCTTGCTGGATGAAATAAGTGGGAAGGTAGGAGAGTAATATATACAGAGTTTATATAATTAAACATAATTAAACATAATTGATAAAAGAGACACATAAGAATCTTTGTAACAGCAGACGTTTAGGCTAATTTTAAGGGGAGATAAGGATATGCGGGTGGACGTAAAAAAGAAGGCAGTGGATAGTTTTTTTTAATTGTGGAATTAATTTTCCTACTTGTGGAAGAAAAAGTTATAAAAGTGAATGGATATTTTCCTCAGTGGAATAAATTATTACTTATGTGGATGAAAATTTCGGCGGTAAATAAAAAAAGCAGCAATTTATTGCGATCTTACAACCGATCGGATTTATTAATAGAGGATAAAGTGGTGGGAGAGTAGCGCAGAGATAAAAAAGCGCAACAAAATAAGACCTGCTACAGAGAGGTAGACTGCAGATTTAGTGGAAATGTTTCATCTTTTAAAAGCGTTCGGGCTAATGCACCAAAATTATCGATCGTCTTTAATTTGGTCAACGTAGTTTTTTATGTATGTATCTTATTACTTTTTTGACCGCATCTATAGAATAGGTGGAAACCAGGAGTCCAAGGTCTTTAAAGTCTTCCGCGGAAAGTTCAAAAGCTACGTACAATTTTGCATTTTTGATTTTTGACGTTATAGAAGGCTCGATCTCCTGATCAGAAAGAAATTCTGTTTCAACGGGCTTATCTTCCAAGATTGCCTGATTGACTGTTTCAATGGAAGAGTCAATTTTTTGGATATACTCATAGATTTCGTTTTCCCCGGAGATCTGGGAGTTTTCATACTCCGTCCTTCCATGGAAGATTGTATTTAATGTAAATTTGATCTTATCATTATCAAATACAAGATCATATAGACGGGATGCTGCGGAAAGAGCCTTCTGGATCACGCCTTTTTTACAGTAATCAGGAAGAAAACGCTGCAGGGAAGAATAGGAGATTTCTTCTTCCGGATCTTTTTTTGTATCCAGATCGAGAGCAATACGTAAGAAAACTCTTAACTGGTTAATATCTGTGATCTGCATTATCTCATCGAGAAATTCCTTGTTAAAAGTAGCATATCCGCGGCCGCCTTCCCTTGCAGTCTTGGCATAATCCTTGTATTCCATAAGCATCACGTCAAAGTGGTTCTTTTTAAGGCTTTCCAAAACATGGATGTAACCGTATTCCGCGAGAGTTATGTTGGCATTACGAACAGACCTTGGAGAGCATCCAAGGTAAGCAGCAAGCTGTGTTGTATTATATCCGCGGACAATCCCCTGCGGATTCGGAGAACCGAAATGATATACTAGCAGCAGTTTTAACGGAATGGCAGTAAGCTTCTCGCATACCCGAACATATTTTTTTCATTAATATATTTTACATGTTCCTTGTAAACTGTTTTATACTGCGCAAACGGGCAGCTGGCACAACATTGTTTAGCCTGAGCCTGTATCTGCGGAGGCATAAATTCGGCAAATTCCACATTTTTGTAATTTGGACACGAAAAACAGCCGGATGCATAACGATCCAGCTCAAGAGTTTCTGTATAGAAAACTTCTTTGAAATTTTTTTGCAGACCGACGGCTTTGATCAATGGAGATCTACCGACTCTGGCATACGGTGTTATTTTCATATACCCCAGCTCCTGTTTTTAAGTATCACTAAAAAAACCTAAAAAACTGGCTTAAGGTATTGCAAACAAACTTCTGTTAAGATATAATAACTCCAGAAGCCAGTCATAGATTAATGATTGGTTATAAGGTCTTTCTTGGCGGTTGGACCTATCTATTCCCAATGTCTCCGGAGTCCCAATTCCGGAGACATTTTTTCTATCTCCCACTATACAATAATTGGGGGAGATTGTAAAACTAAAAAAAGTGGCTTAAAAACGGGGTATTTTAGAAAATTCCCGTTTTTTTTAATATCTGCCCATTTTCAGGGGAGAAGTGTAATTTTAGGGCTGGGAAACTAAGAAATTATGAGTATAAAACATCTTGCCGTTTTTTTTGAGTAAAATTTATTTTTCTGGTATATTATTTTATTTCTGCGCGATTTTCCAATGGTCCCAAGAACCTGGGAGAAAAAACGTGGGAAAGTTACGAAAAAATATGTTCGTTTTTCCAAATATAAGAAGGATAAAATAAAAAAAACCTGCCATTTTTTTTGAGTAAAACGAGAAATAAAAAAACTCTGCCACTTTTTTTTGAGTAAAATTTACTAATTTTTCGGGTAATTTACAATACGTAGTTCATATTTAGATGATTGAGTAAGATTATACTTTAGAAGTTAAAAAAAACTTCATGCCTTTTTTG
>ENA-OPZM01001020-OPZM01001020.1-human-gut-metagenome-genome-assembly--contig:-NODE-1020-length-10589-cov-1.288855_pt1 | contig 10589 bp, 18 predicted proteins | sample MGYA00242478_ERZ504493 | MGnify/ENA primary metagenome ERZ504493 (study PRJEB26092, sample SAMD00036227) | human gut metagenome | host: Homo sapiens | study: EMG produced TPA metagenomics assembly of...
CGCCTTCGTCATAAGATTCCTGCATGGCAGCCACCATGTCCGTAGCCTGCTTGCCTTCACCTTTCACCAAAAGGTCGTAAGCCTCTTTCACACGTTCCCAACGCTTGTCGCGGTCCATGGCGTAGAAACGGCCGATGATGGAAGCGATGACGCAGCCCGTCTTCTCGCACTCGGCCTGCAACTGCTCGATGAAGCCCTTTCCGCTCTTCGGGTCGGTGTCACGCCCGTCCATGAAGCAATGCACGTAAGTATGCTCGATGCCGTAAGTCTTGGAAATGCCGCACAGCGTGAACAGATGGTCCAACGAAGAGTGCACGCCACCGGTAGAGGTCAATCCCATCAAATGCACGCTCTTACCGTTCTGCTTGGCATATTCGTAGGCTGAAACGATTTCAGGATTCTTCAAGATGCTGCCGTCGCACAGGCACGGTTGATTTTCACCAAGTCCTGGTACACGATACGGCCTGCACCGATATTGAGGTGACCCACCTCGGAATTCCCCATCTGTCCGTCGGGCAATCCCACGTTCTCACCCGAAGCCTGCAACTGCGACATCGGATAATTCTGGGCCAAATAGTCCATATACGGCGTCGGGGTGTTGAAGATTACGTCACCCTTGCCGTGATTACCCATTCCCCATCCGTCGAGAATCATTAAAAGTGCTTTCTTTGCCATAATTTTATATTTTTTAGAATGATTATTCTTTCCGTTATCCGTGCAAAATTACGAATAGTTTTCGAGAATATTCCCGCCTGCGAAGAAATTTCACACCTTTTATCTCTATGCCTTTCCCATGCCTCTTGGTACAATGGGCAAAAAGACAAAACTTTTCAAACCTCTGCCATTCGTTTCAGCGAGTGCAGAGAACGGAAAATCAATCTGCGCCAAACGAAAAATCAGTCTCAGCCGATTGATTTCGTTTGCGCAGAAAAAAATCGAATTTAAGGAGAAACATAACACGTTTATAAACAAGTCATTGCAAGCCGTCAGCATTTCAAGTCAGACCGTCTTCAAAGCCCTCCGACCGTACCGTTTATTTCAATCCCGCACGACGGCATTGCACCATCGTCAGTGCAAACCAACCCAAGAACAAAAAACGGACAAAAGGAGAAAACGGGAACGGAAAAACCATCAGGACAAAAGCCATTTGTGCATGAAGAAGATGCAGCGTCTGCAAAGGGGTGACGCAAGTTTCCAACAAACGGCTGTAGAACGCAGAAAGGGAGTGCACCGCCTTGCTGCGCAAACAATAACCTTTGAAAGCCGCAAAAACGGAAGGACGGGAAGCCGCATACTGTCCGGAACGGACGGAAGAGGACGGCAGAATCATTTCTTTCTTCATCATCGTAAAGTTTTAAAGGTTGAACTTCATGGTGCAAAGAAACGATGCCGCCGTGTCAATCTACGACACAGCACCGGCTTTTTTTGTTAAATCTTTGATTTTCTCCCGCAAAAACAACTTGAATTCGGGCGACTCCAACACTTCCACGTCTTCAAACAGCCCCAACACGAACCGCCCCACGCCCTGAAAACTGCACACATCCGTCGACAACAACCAATGGTCAGCCCCGTCGGGCTGCAACGAGCGGATGGCCTGCGGGCATTCTTCCTTCAACAGGCTGCACGCCAAACGGCCAAGCCGCAACACGACCCGGCGGCGTTCCTCGCCACTGAAACGGAACAGGTCGGTATACACCATCGCATGCTGTTCTTCGTGGCTCCACAATAAATCCAAGACTTCCACCCTGCCGATACGGCTTACTTTGAACGTCTTGTTCTGGCCGCTTTGTAACTCGTAACAACGAATCCCGTCGTGATGGTCCAGAAACAAATAGGGTTCCACCACACGGTTGCTCGTCCGGTTGCTGTGCGCAGAACTGTAATCGTGCAACACCACCTGGCGGTGGAGTTTCACGGCCTCGTACAACTGCTGAAGCTTTTCTGCCTGTCCCGGGTCGTTTCCACCGCATTCAATATCCCGAAATCATAGATACGCTCCAGTTTATGGCGCAAATGGCGTACCTGTACATCCGTGCCGGAGGCCATGTCGAGCACGTGCGCAACGTGAGTGCCTCGTCTTCGGTGAAATGGACCAACTGGGTGATTTCCTTAAAGAAAGGCGACGACTTATCGAGACGGTAAACGCTACCTTGCTTGACCACCTCGAAACCGATGTCGCGGAACAGTTCCAGGTAACGGTACAACGTGCGGCGGCTCATGTCCAGCTTGCGGCACAGTTCTTCCAAGGAATATTCACGGTTTTGCGTGAGCAACACCATCAGCCTCAACTGCCGTTCAAAAATACCCAGTTCCATCGGTCATTACCCTTTCGTCTCGTCGGGAGCAAAGAGTTCCATCTGTCCGTCTCCCAACAGGTTATAACTCATCCGGTGGTAGGGTGTCACGCCATGGCGGCGGATGGCTTCACGGTGCGCCTTGGCCGGATAACCTTTGTTGGAATCCCAATGGTACACAGGATATTCCTCATGCAAGCGGAGCATGTAATCGTCGCGGTAAGTCTTGGCCAAAATGGAAGCGGCGGCGATACTCATATATTTCCCGTCACCTTTCACCACGGTGGTATGCGGCAGGTCCCGGTAAGGCTTGAAGCGGTTCCCGTCCACCAAAAGAGCCTCCGGACGAACGGCCAACTGGTCGAGTGCCCGGTGCATGGCAAGGAACGAAGCGTTGAGGATATTGATTTCGTCGATTTCCTGCGGCGTAACGACGCCTACGGCCCATGCCAACGCGTCCCGCTCTATCTGTCCGCGCAACAAATACCGCTTCTTTTCGCTCAACTGTTTGGAGTCGTTGAGCATCTCATTGCGGTAATCTTTCGGCAGGATGACCGCCGCAGCGTACACCGCCCCGGCCAGACAGCCGCGCCCGGCTCGTCAAGGCCGGCCTCTATCAAATCTGGATTTAAATACGGTAACAACATGGTGGCAAAGGTACGGCAAAGAAACGAATAATAAGGTAACGGAGATGTAAACTTTTCTATTTTTGGTGTAAAAATTCCCCTGCACAAAGCCGAAAAGGAATAACTTTGCATGGTCGGTTCAGACCGGCAACATTTTAAAATCCATTCAAAAGACTTGTAAACCATGACAAAGAAAACCACAATGGCATTATGCTTAGGCCTGAGTTTAAACTTCGCCTTTGGAGCCGTATTGCCACAAGAGGGACAGGGTCCCTTGTTCCGTTCCACGGACAAACAACTGGAAGAGACGTTCAATTGGGCTTGCAACATGGCCATGTCGTATGCGCATGACGGGAACGACCCTGTGGGCTATTGGTATGAAGCGGCACTGCCCCAACGCGAAGCGTTCTGCATGCGGGACGTATGCCACCAATCCGTAGGGGCACAAATACTAGCCTTGCACGGCATAACAAAAACATGCTGACACACTTTGTGGAAAACATCAGCGAAAGAGAAAGACTGGTGCACGTATTGGGAAATCAACCGCTACAACCAACCTGCTCCCATAGACTATAAAAATGACAATGAGTTCTGGTACAACCTCTGCGCCAACCCGGACGTAGTGCAGGCATGCCTGAAAATGTATGAATGGACGGGGGACAAGGATTATCTGGAAGATACCCGTTTTACGAACTTCTACGACAAGTCGCTAGACGAATACATCACCCGTTGGCAACTCTCCCCGGAGGAAATCATGTCGCGCCCCCGGTTCATGAACCTTCCCGAGAACTTTGACCCGAACTACAATTTCCATGCCTGTCGGGGCATAGCCTCTTACGTGGAAAACTTCCACGGGCTGAGCGTGGGCGTGGACTTGATTGCATCGCTCTATGCAGCTACACGGCGCACGCCCGGATGGCTCTCATGAACGGACAAAAGAAAAGGGCGCGGAAGGACAAAGAAACCGCCGAGGCTTACCGTGAACTGTTGGACACGCAATGGTGGGACGCGGCCCACAACCGTTACCAAACCTTTTGGACGGAAGAACACAAATTCTACCGGGGCGAAGGCATCCCCTTCCTGCTGTGGTTCGGTGCCGTAAGCGTCCTGAGCGCATCCGCGCTTCGGTGGAGGACATCCTGCAAAAAGAGTGGAACGTGGAAAACCTGTCGGCCTTCCCTGCCCTCTTGTACCGCTATGGCTACTGTCGGATGCCTACCGCATACTGGTAAGCCTGCCCCACGTGGACCGTTGCGAATACCCCGAAGTGTCGTTTGGTGTAATAGAAGGTATCGTATGTGGGTCGGCAGGCATCTTGCCTTCTGCATCCGAAAGCAGCATCGGCACATGCTACAGGCTAGCGGACAAGGGGCAAGACATTGAAGTGGGGCGTCTTCCCGTATTCGACGGCCATATCACCTTGAGGCATTCCGGTGCGGCAAAAAGCCGGTTGGAGAACCATACAGGCGGAAAATCACATGGAAGGCCGCCTTCCCGGGAGCCTATTCCAAAGTGAAGGCCGGCAAGAAGACTTACAAGACCATTCAAACGGAGGATGCCAAAGGCAATGTGACCTCCACGGCCTCCATCCCGTTGGAAAACGGTGACAGCCTGACTGCCGAGGCTTTGAAAATATGAAAAAAGCATTTTACTTCCTCGCGACCTTGCTCCTCCTGTCTTGCCACCACGCGTCCCAAAAAGGACATACGGTTTCCGTCCGCATCGACCCGGACGAAGCAGAAAACTCCATTGCCGCCGACGAGTGGTTGGACACGGCCGGTTGCGCCCTCATCCCCCTGGCCGACACGGAGAAACCGATAACAAACGCAGCCCTGCTCAAGACGCACGGGGGCAAGATATACATTCTGGACGAAGAGACACATTGCCTGCATGTATTCCACGCGGACGGGACACTCGACTTCTCCATAGACCGGCGCGGAAAGGCAGGCAACGAATACTTGTGGCTCTCGGACTTCCATGCCACGGACGAACGTCTTTACCTGTTGGACCATATCGGGCAAAAGATTCTGGAATGTGACACACTGGGGCGGTTCATCCGGAAGAGGAACATAGACGACTTTTATGCCAACGGCATTTCTGCCACAGACGAAGCCTTGTTCCTCGTCAACGAAGGCAGCACGCCCAAAGCCGGAGCCTTCCATGTATTCCAGTTCGACCATGAAGGCACATTTAGGAACAAGTTCATCCCCTTCAATCCGGACAGGGGGTTCGCTCAAGCAAGGAATATGACACGGACGGGCAAGGCGGCCTCCTCTTCTGCCAAGCCCCGGACGACACCGTGTTCCTCGTCACACCGGAAGGATGCACGCCCCTCGTGCACATCGACTTCGGGCGGCACGCCCTCCCGGAGGAATACCATCACCTGAACCTATTGGAAATCATGCGCAAGGGACTCTACCGGCAATACGTGACGGGCATCGACAGGATTTTCGGGAACGGAAAGCTTGTTTTCCTGCAATACCACTACGGTGACGACTGGAACTGGATAGTCTACGACCGTGAACGGCAGGAAGTGGTGAAGCATGGGCGGACGTTGGATGTCAACCACACGTATCGCATCGAACTGAGTGAGTTTGCCATGGAAGACGGCTACGTATACGAAATCTGCCCGGCTTTCGACTTCCTCATGCACGTGGAACATTTCATGCCGCGCATATCCCCCGAACCGCGCTACCGGGAAGAACTGGAAGAAACGGCCGCACGGCTGACGGATGCCTCCAACCCCGTACTCGTCCGCTACAAGTTCAAACAAGCGGAATGAAAAGGGATTTTATCGCCATTTTCACGGGATTGAAACAAGAAGCGGTCACCTTTGCCAAATCCATCTTGTCATGCTTACGGTTCAACCGAAGAAGAAGCTTACGAAGCACTCTATACCCTGACGCACGAAGAAAGGGAAATGTACACGTGGGAGGAGTGGAACTAAAAAGCGTATCAAACCATCCGTGCCCCGAAGACTTGGTGTTATAACCTGTCCTCGGCACGGATGTATAACTAAAGAGGAAGCCTCAGAACATCTTGGCAACCCTTTCGATGCCTTCGGCCAGGGCGTCCCACCTCCTCGAGGGTGTTGTAGAGGCCGAAGGAGACGCGCACCGTGCCCTCCACGCCCAGACGGCGCATCAGCGGCTCGGCGCAGTGGTGGCCCGTGCGCACGGCGATGCCAGGCGGTCGAGCAGCGTACCCATGTCCAGGTGGTGGATATCGCCCACCAGGAGGATATGACGGCATCCCGCTCCCCCGGCTTCGCCCAATTATGCGCATGCCGGGAATGCGGCGCATGCGCTCCAGTGCATAACGGGCCAGTTCCTGCTCGTGCGCATAGATGCTGTCCATGCCCAAGGCGGAGACGTAATCGAGGGCGCGCGCAACCCCGTGGTGGCCACGTAGTCGGGCGTGCCGGCCTCAAACTTGAACGGCAATTCATTAAAGGTGGTACGTTCGAAAGTGACGTGCCGGATCATCTCTCCGCCTCCCATATAAGGCGCAGACGGTCGAGCCACGTCTCTTTGCCATAAAGCACGCCCACGCCCGTGGGACCATAAATCTTATGGCCGCTGAAGGCAAAGAAATCACAATCGAGCGACTGCACGTCTACTGCAAAATGCGGAGTGCTCTGCGCACCGTCCACTAATACGGGCACGCCGTGGGCATGGGCGGTTTCAATCATCCGGCGTATGGGATTGACCGTGCCCAACACGTTGCTCACGTGCGTCACGCTGACGATGCGCGTGCGGTCATTAAAAAGCTGCTCGTATTCGTCCAGAACCAGTTCGCCACGGTCGTTTATCGGAACCACCCGCAGCTTGATGCCCCGCCGTGCCTGCAGGAGTTGCCAGTCACGATGTTGGAGTGGTGCTCCATCTCGCTGAGGATGACTTCGTCGCCTTCGCGCATGAAGGCCTCGCCAAAGCAGGAGGCCACGAGTTGATGCTCTCCGTCGTGCCACGCGTGAACACAATCTCAGCCGTCGAACGGGCATTCAGGAAGCGGCGCACCGTCTCGCGGGCCGCCTCGTGCAGTTCGGTGGCCTGCTGCGAAAGGAAGTGCACGCCCCGGTGCACGTTGGCGTTCACGTTGTAGTATTCGTCCGTCATGCTTCCACCACGCAGCGGGGCTTCTGCGTCGTGGCCCCGTTGTCCAGATAGACCAACGGACGCCCGTAAACCTCGCGCCCCAGGATGGGGAAGTCTTTCCGTATCTCTTGTATGTCGTACATCTTTCTCTTATTTACATAGTTTGCATCCCGAACAACGGCTCAGCTCGCCACGGAAACGCTTCTCCACCAAATGGTGCAGGCGGTCGCGCAAGGCCTCCAAGGAGATGGCATCGATGACTTCGCCCGCAAAAGCGAACTTGAGCAACATCTGTGCCTCTTCGCGGCTGATGCCGCGCTGCTGCATGTAGAACAGGGCCTGTTCATTAAGCTGTCCCACCGTGGAACCGTGGCTGCACTTCACGTCGTCGGCATAAATCTCCAACATGGGTTGGCTGTACATGCGGGCTTCCTTGGTGGCACAGAGGTTGGCGTTGCGTTCGTTCGAAATCGTATGCTGCGCGCCCTGCCGTACCAGAATCCGTCCGGCAAAGGCGCCTACGGAACGTTCGTCCATCACATATTTATACAACTGGTTGCTGACACAATGCTCGGCACGGTGGTCTATCAGGGTGTTGTTGTCCACGCGCTGCTCCTTGTCGGCTATCACCAGGCCGCAGAGGTTCGACTCGGCTCCTTCGCCGTCCAACACCAAATCGGTACGGTTGCGCGTCTGGCCGTTGTGCAACGTAATGTTGTAGAGGTTCACCACGCTGCCGCGCTGCTGACGCACATACATGTTGCTGAAACGCCGGTTCTTCACGTGTGTCTCCTCCAATTCATACAACTCCAGACGGGCGTTATCTGCCGCAAAGACTTCCACCACTTGGGTGGTCAGGAAATTGCGGTCGTCCATCGCATGGTCGCAGAAAAGCAACCGCGCCTGGGCGTTTTCTTCCAATACGACCAGTACGCGGCGGTTGGCCATCAGGTCCACGTCGGAACGCAGGATGTTCACCACCTGCAACGTGCGTTCCACCACCACGCCACGCGGCACGTAAATGAAAAGTCCGTCTTGCGCCAGCATCGTGTTCAGCGCGTTAATCGCGTCTTTCTCCGTACGGGCCAGTTTGCCGTAGCAGGCCGACACCCGGTCGGGATAATCCTCGGCCGCCTGCTTCAGGGAGCATACCATCACGCCTTCGGGCAACGCGGCGGCCGGCAGCGACTTCCGGTAAAAAGCGTCGTTCACCACAAAATAAAAGCGAAGTGCTCAGGTTCGGCACGTCGCACCGGAAGGCCTCGTAAGGATTGACGGGAAACTCTACCCGGTTCAGGTTCAGCCCGTAGTCCGGCGCAAAGGCCGCCGGCACATCCGTATACTTATAGCGTTCCACTTTCTGCGTAGGGAAACCCTGGCGGGCGAAATCCTCAAAAGCCTTGTCGCGCAAGGCATTCATCGCCCCTGCACTATGGCTGTCGAGCATCTCCCGGCATCCGGTGAAAATATCCATGTATTGTTGTTCGCTATTCATTGCCGCTCAAGTTTTTAAACGGCCGAAGTTTCGGCTTGATCCAATCGAAACCCTTGTTTTCTATCTCCACGGCCAGTTCCGGGCCTCCGCTTTTCACGATGCGTCCGCCGAGCAGCACGTGCACCACATCCGGCTTGAGGTAGTCCAACAGGCGTTGGTAGTGGGTGATGACCAAAGCCGAAGTTTCCGGCGTGCGCAGCTTGTTGAAACCTTCGGCCACGATGCGCAAGGCATCCACGTCCAGTCCGGAATCCGTCTCGTCGAGGATGCTCAATTTGGGTTCGAGCATGGCCATCTGGAAGATCTCATTACGCTTCTTCTCCCCGCCGCTGAACCCTTCGTTGACGGAACGGTTGGCCAGCTTGCTGTCCAGTTCCACGACCTTACGCTTCTCACGCATCATCTTCAGGAAATCTCCCGCGCTCATCGGTTCCATCCCGTGATACTTGCGTTTGGCATTGATGGCCGCACGCATGAAGTTGACCATCGACACGCCGGGAATCTCCACCGGCTGTTGGAAGGACAGGAAGAGTCCTTCGTGCGCCCGTTCTTCCGGTTTCATGGCCAACAAGTCCTTGCCGTTGAACGTCACGCTGCCACTCGTCACCTCGTATGCGGGATTTCCCACCAACACATTGCTCAACGTGCTCTTTCCGGCTCCGTTCTGCCCCATCAGGGCATGTATCTCCCCAGGATTCACCATCAGGTTGATACCCTTCAATATCTCTTTGCCATTGATGCTGGCATGCAAGTCTTTTATCTCTAACATAATGTCTGTCTTTTAAGTTTGTCTATCCTACCGTGCCTTCCAATGACACATTCAGAAGTTTCTGCGCCTCTACGGCAAACTCCATCGGCAGTTTGTTGATTACGTCCTTGGCATAACCGTTCACAATCAGTCCCACGGCCTCCTCGGTAGGGATGCCGCGCTGGTTGCAATAGAACAACTGTTCTTCCGAAATCTTCGACGTGGTGGCTTCATGCTCCACGATGCCGTCTCGTTCCGTACGTCCATATAGGGGAAAGTATGCGCCCCACATTCGCTGCCTAACAACAGGGAGTCGCACGAGCTATAATTGCGCGCCCCGTCGCTTTCGGCGCCACACGCACCAACCACGATAGGAATTCTGGCTTTTGCCGGCCGATATGCCTTTGCTGATAATCGTGCTCTTCGTGTCGCACCCCAAGTGAATCATCTTTGTGCCCGTATCGGCCTGTTGGTAATTGTTGGTCACAGCCACGCTGTAGAACTCAGCTTGGGAATGGTCTCCGCTCAGGATGCAACTGGGATACTTCCACGTAATGGCAGAACCTGTCTCCACCTGCGTCCACGAAAGCTTACTGTTCGCCCCGCGCAGGTGCCTCGCTTCGTCACTAGGTTCAGCACGCCGCCGCGCCCTTCGGCATCGCCGGATACCAGTTCTGCACCGTGCTGTACTTCACCTCTGCGTTTTCGTTCACCACGATTTCCACAATGGCCGCATGCAACTGGTTCTCATCGCGCATCGGAGCAGTACAACCTTCCAGATAGGACACATAGCCCCCGTCGTCGCACACGATGAGCGTACGTTCGAATTGCCCCGTATTCCGCGCATTGATCCGGAAATAAGTGGAAAGCTCCATCGGGCAACGCACGCCTTTGGGATATAGACAAAGGAACCGTCGCTGAACACTGCGGAATTCAACGCCGCGAAATAGTTGTCACGGTAAGGGACCACCGAACCTAAATATTGCCTTACCAAATCCGGGTACTCACGCACGGCTTCGCTGATGGAACAGAATATGATGCCGCGCTCCGAAAGTTTTTCCTTAAAGGTGGTCTTCACGGACACGGAGTCCATCACGCATCCACCGCCGTACCGCTCAGTGCCAGGCGTTCCTCCAACGGGATTCCGAGCTTGTCGAAGGTTTTCATCAACTCGGGGTCTATCTCGTCCAAAGACTTCGGCCCGTCCTTCTTCATGCCCTTCGTCGGTCGGCATAGTAGGAAATGGCTGGTAGTCTATCTCCGGTAACTTCAGGTGAGCCCACGACGGCTGTTCCTGCGCCTGCCAGTAGCGGAAAGCCTGCAGGCGGA
>ENA-OPZM01001021-OPZM01001021.1-human-gut-metagenome-genome-assembly--contig:-NODE-1021-length-10586-cov-2.627307_pt1 | contig 10586 bp, 11 predicted proteins | sample MGYA00242478_ERZ504493 | MGnify/ENA primary metagenome ERZ504493 (study PRJEB26092, sample SAMD00036227) | human gut metagenome | host: Homo sapiens | study: EMG produced TPA metagenomics assembly of...
GAATACAGCTTTTTGGCAAAGCTGCCCGCCGGGATCTCCGGCACCACCAGCGTGGCGGGCTGGGCGTGGAACTGTTCCAACAGATCCACAATCTCCCAAGGGTCACTTTGTGGGTGACGGGAGCAAAGCAGTAACGGCCATCCACGGCAGGCACCGGGGTAAGGCCGTCATAATTGCAGCGGTGGGGCGCAGCTTCCAGCGCATCCAGCATCTCTTCTACCAGATCGTCAATGTACAGCAGTTCCAGCTCAGTTGCGCGGTCATTGACGGTGATGGGCAGGCCGTTGGCAATGTTGTGGCAGAAAGTAGCCACGGCGCTGTTGTAGTTGGGGCGGCACCATTTGCCAAACAGGTTGGGAAAGCGGTAAACCAGCACCGGGGCGCCGGTGGTTTTGCTGTATTCAAAGAACAGTTCTTCTCCGGCCAGCTTGCTTTTGCCGTAATCGCTTTTGCCATAGCGGCCGATCAGCGTGGCCTGAATGGAGCTGGACAGCATCACCGGGCAGGTGTTGCCGTGGGCTTTCAGCGTATCCAGCAGGGTGGAGACAAAGCCGAAATTGCCTGCCATGAACTCGCTTTCCACTTTGGGGCGGTTGACCCCGGCCAGGTTGAATACAAAGTCGGCCTTGGCGCAGTATTCATCCAGCAGCGCCGGAGCCGTGTCCAGGTCATACTCAAAAATATCAGTAATGTTCAGGGCCGGGCGGGTGCGGTTTTTGCCATCGCGGATATTTTTCAGGTTTCACACAGATTGCGCCCGACAAACCCCTTTGCCCCGGTGACAAGAATGTTCATGCCTTGCCTGCCTCTTTCAGTGCTTCCTGGATGTACTCGGTGGTCATGATCTTTTTGATGGTGCCCTCCACATCCAGGCGGCGGGTGTTGTGGCTGGTATAATCTTCATCGGCCTGGGTGTGAACCTGGCCCTTGATGAAGTACTTGTCATAGTTCAAGTCGCGGTTGTCGGCGGCAACGCGGTAATAGTTGCCCATATCCTCGCTGCGCATCCGCTCTTCCTTGGTCATCAGGGTCTCGTACAGCTTTTCGCCGTGGCGGGTGCCGATCACGCGGGTGCCGGTGTCGCCAAACAGCTGCTGCACGGCTTTGGCAGATCGCCAATGGTGGAAGCATCGGATTTCTGGATGAACAGATCGCCCGGATTGGCGTGCTCAAAGGCAAACATGACAAGGTCAACGGCCTCATCCAGGTTCATCAAAAAGCGGGTCATGTTGGGATCGGTGATGGTAATGGGGTTGCCGGCCTTGATCTGCTCCACAAACAGCGGAATCACGCTGCCGCGGCTGCACATCACGTTGCCGTAACGGGTGCAGCAGATGACCGGGCCGCCGCGCTGTGCGCTGACACGCGCGTTGGCAGTGATAACATGCTCCATCATGGCCTTGGAGATGCCCATGGCATTGATGGGGTAAGCGGCTTTATCGGTAGAAAGGCAGACCACGCGCTCCACGCCTGCTTCAATGGCGGCATGCAGCATGTTGTCGGTGCCCTCAATGTTAGTGCGCACGGCCTCCATGGGGAAAAACTCGCAGGAAGGAACCTGCTTGAGCGCAGCGGCATGGAAGATAAAGTTGACGCCGGGCATCACATCGCGCAGGCTCTGGATGTTGCGCACATCGCCGATGTAGAACTTGACTTTATTGTAATAGTCAGGATAGTTGGCCTGCAGCTCATGGCGCATGTCGTCCTGCTTTTTCTCGTCACGGCTGAAAATGCGGATCTCGCCGATATCAGTCGTCAAAAAATGCTTGAGCACGGTGTGGCCAAAGCTGCCGGTGCCGCCGGTGATCAACAAGGTTTTATCTTTGAAAATGGTATCTGCCATGGTTTCCTCCTGTCAGGGGACGAACTTTTGGTGGTAGGCGCAGCAGCGTCGGGCATCTTCCAATGCCCATAAAGCCAACACTTCCCCTATATACAACCAATTCTAACATAAAAGTTACAGCTTGAAAAGGGCCTGACCTTGGAAAATGCTGTTTTTTGTGGTACAATACCCCCAGTGCAACCATTATACAATTATACAATAAAGGAGAATCAGATTTTATGCGCGCTTATGAACGTTTGCTGAATTACGTTAAGGTGTATACCACCTCGGACCCCGTAAGCGATACCCACCCCACCACCGCCCGCCAGTTTGACCTGGCCCGCATGCTGGTCAAGGAGCTGCAGGACCTTGGCCTTGCGGATGCCCATGTGGATGAGCACTGCTATGTTTACGCCACGCTGCCCGCCACCCCCGGCCACGAAGCTGCCAAGGGCCTTGGATTTATTGCCCATATGGATACTTCCCCCGATGCACCGGGCGAGAATGTGAAGCCCCAGATCCATGAAAATTATGACGGCGGCGATGTTGTCCTGCCCGGTACCGGCGCAGTTCTCAGCACCAGGCAGTTCCCATTCCTGGCAAAGCTCAAGGGCCAAACCCTGATCACCACCGATGGCACCACCCTGCTGGGTGCGGACGATAAAGCCGGTGTGGCCGAGATTATGACCATGCTGGAGATCCTGCAGAAAGAAAACCGCCCCCACGGCAAGATCTGCGTGGGCTTTACCCCCGATGAGGAGGTTGGCCAGGGTGCTGACCTGTTTGATGTGGAGCATTTTGGCGCAGCCTATGCCTACACGGTGGACGGCGACGAAGCGGGCGAAATCAGCTATGAAAACTTTAACGCTGCCGCTGCTTTTGTCACGGTACACGGCTTCTCGGTCCATCCGGGCAGCGCAAAGAACGCCATGAAGAATGCGCAGAACATTGCCATTGAGTTCCACAACGCCCTGCCGTATTACGACCGCCCCGAATACACTGAGAACCGCGAGGGTTTCTACCACCTGTGCAGCATGGAAGGCGATGTGACCGGTGCCAAGCTGGGCTACATTGTGCGTGACCACAGTGCTGAAAGCTTTGCCGCCCGCAAGGAGACCATGCGCCACATTGCCAAGCTGCTGAACGAAAAGTATGGCGAAGGCACCGTGGAGCTGGAGCTGAAGGACAGCTATTTCAGCATGCTGGAAAAGATCAAGCCGCATTTCCATCTGGTGGAAAATGCCCGCGCCGCCATCCGCAAGGCTGGCCTGGAGCCGCTGGAAACGCCCATTCGCGGCGGCACGGACGGTGCAACCCTGTCTTACATGGGCCTGCCCTGCCCGAACCTTGGCACCGGCGGCTTTAACTACCATGGCCCGTGCGAAGGCATCACGGTAGAGTCTATGGATAAGGCAACCGAGATTCTGCTGAACCTGGCCGATATTTATAAGGATGTCCAGTAACCAGCGCGGCCTTTTTGAAAAAAAGCCTGGCGAAAAACTTTAATTGGCTTCGCATAAAAAAGAGTAATAGTCGTGTGGTGCACCGACATTATTCTTTATTCATTATTATTTATTATTTCATTCCTGATAGAAAAATAGCGCCCGACGGTTTAAGCATACCTGTCGGGCGCTGTTTGTTTATTTGCTTATTTATCCGGTTCACAGTCCAGAATGGAGGGAATATTGGCCCATTTATCCGGTTCGGCTTCGTACCGTTCGTGCAGCCAGGCAACGGCGGCATCGAGCCCCTCCTGATTGCCGGGGAACTCTGCCATCTCCTGCTTTTCATCGGCGGTGTGTTCCAAGCTCCATGGGCCGGGCCAGATGGTGGCAGTCAGATATTCGATCTTCCGCTTGCCGCTTTCATCGGCGGGGTCAGCTTTTTTGGCGGGGGCTACCAGATAGCGCATGCGCCCTGTGCGCCGGAGTACGGGTTGCCGCAGTGGAACCAATGGTAGATGGGCAGGCAGTCCAGCATAAAATCTCCTCACTTTCAGGTTTTGCTGCGGTTCAGTTCCGCGCGTAGTTGAATCAGGCGGGCAATATCTTCCTTATCGGCCTGGGTCAGTTGGTCTTTCAGGTTCTGGTAGGCGGCAATGGGTTCGTCCTGAATCAAAGCGTCCAGTTCCGTCCCGGCAGGGGAACCCTGCCACCCGGCCAGGTAGCCGGGCACCACGCCAAGGCAGGCGGCAATGCTTTCCAGCTTATCCAGCGGAATATTGGTTACAATGCCGGTCTCGTATTTATAAACCGCTTGTTTGGTCACATGCACCTGTTCGGCCAGCTGCTCCTGTGTCAGCCCTTTGGCGGTGCGTGCTTCGCGGATGCGTTCCCCAATGGTCATGCGGATCACCTCCCAAAAAGTATAGCAAAAAACCTGCGGGTTTACAAGATGATAAAAATAACTTGACAAGTTACAGCAAGGATGCTATCCTGTGAGTAACCTGATAAGTTTCAAGAAGGAATGTTCTCTTTCGGCTGCAAAACAGGCAAAAACAGAGAAAACAACAGCAAAGCGGCGGCAGCAGGGCCGCTTTCATTTGAAATATAAGTAACTTATCAGGTTTCAAATGGATCATAAGGAGGAATGGAATGACCCACGAAATTGAACTGGAAGGATATTACCCTAAAATTCTTGGCAGTCCCATGCGTATGCTGTGCTTGGCACCAAAGCCAGCTATGGCATGGAGGCTCTGCATTTCCAGCGCGGCACCGGGTGGGATGGCCTTGCGCTGGATGTCACGTTTACTCCGAACCCCCAGGCGGAGGGGACAACGGTGCTGGCGGATGCAGGGGACACCGTAGCGGTGCCGCCCGCCGCCACAGCGCAGGCAACCAACAGCGGCAGCGTTACGGTGCGCGGCGTGCGGGATGGCGTGCAGTGCATCAGCTGCAACATCCCATACCTGGTGCTGAACCACGCCCCGGTGCCCGGCCAGCAGACCGACCCGGCGGAAAGTGTGTGGAAACAGTATGCCGATAAGCTGATCCCCGCGGGCGGCAGTACCGGGCAGGTGCTGGCCAAGGCGTCCGCGCAGGATATGGACCTGTACTGGGCCGATGGCACCACCACCCAAACCGAAACCACACCCCACATGCTGACCAACGCGGGCCGCAGCAAAAAGAAAGCCATTGTATCGTTTGTGGATGACGACTGCCGCAGCGAAGCGTACACCGTGCTGTTCCCGCTGGTGCAGGAGCTTGGTATGCCTTATACCGTGGCTTGCCGGCGGGGCTTATGGGCAAAACCGGCCGCATGACGGTGGAACAGCTGCAGGAAATGGCGCGCAGCGGCGTGACGGTGGCATGCCATACGATGACCGAAACCGATATGGAGCAGGATACCCCCGAAACGCTGGAAACCACCCTGCAGCAGTTTGAAGCAGAGATGCGCCGCTGGGGCATCCGCGGGGTGCGCAGCTATGCCTATGTGAACGGGCGCTATAAGGCGGATTGCCTGAACACCGTAAAAAAGCATTTTGACCTGGGCCTTACGGTGGAAAAAGGCATCAACCAGATCCCGTATGAAAGCTGCCGCATGAAGCGTGTGGAAGTGTTCCCAAAGAACAAAAGCTACACGATGGAGGATGTAAAAGCGTGGGTAGACAAAGCCGTGCAGGATGGCGGCTGGCTGATTTTGATGACCCACGCATGGTACACGACCTTTGATGCAGCACAGCTCAAAGAGTTGGTGGGTTATATCCGGGCCAGCGGTGCGGAGCTGATGGATCTGTACGATGCACTGGATGCCACCGGCAACGTGGTGGAAGCGGGCGACTACCAAAAGCCGGGCGCGGATGCAGCGGAACCGTTTTTTGTGGTGGATGCGGATGGCCGCGCCTGGACCAACGCGCTGGAAAACTTACGCCCGGCAGATGGCATCACCAATGTGGGGGCAGCCTGCAAAGTGGATATGTGATCTCCACCGCCACCGGCAAGGCAATCAAAACATCAGATACCGGGTTCCGGGTCACCCAGCCGGTGGATGTGACAAGCGCGGCCCAGGTGTTGGTAACGGCTTGGGCGTATACGGGTTTTGCGCTCTATTCTTTCTTTGATGCGGCGGGTACCTGCCTTGCCGTAAAAGCGGCCGATGCCGATTATGCTGCGGGCGGCAATACCCTGACCCGGCAGGCAGTGGCCGTGCCGCAGGGGGCAGCCACTTTGATCGTGGCGGGCAATTTGTACCAGGCGCTGCCCGCCGTCAGGCTGGTCAGCGCGGCAAACCTGGTGCAGCAGGTAAAAAGCATGACGGTTGCCTGGCACGCCAACTATGTGCTCAAAATTTCCGGCTCGACCGTCAACTATGCAAGCGAGAATCGGCGCATCAGCGAAAAAGTTGCCGCTGCGGCAGGGGATACCTACCGCCTGAGCTGTTCGGCCAACTGGAACAACGCGCTGTATGTGATCTATGCGGCAGACAACAGCGTACTGGCCTGCCGCCAGGCCCCCAACAATGCCGCCGGTGAGGTACTGACCGACTTTGCGGTGACAATGCCGGAAAACACTGCCTATTTCCGCGTGGCAGCAAACCTGGAAATCCAGCCGGAATCCTACGCGGTGGCCCAATACACCACCCGCATTGCGGCCAAAGCCCCGGTGCTTACGGTTGCAGCGGTGCGCACCCTGCTGGATATTTTGCGGGCGGGGACCTATACCCAAAGCCAGCAAAGCGCCATCCAGAATCTGGAAAATGCACTGCTGATCATAGACTGACAATACAGCGCGGTTTTTAAACAAAAAATCCAAAGGCTGTTGAATAAAAAGAAAAAGCGCAGAACCACTTTTGGTTCTGCGCTTTTTTGGAGCGGGATACGAGTCTCGAACTCGCCACCTACTGCTTGGGAAGCAGTCACTCTACCGGATGAGCTAATCCCGCATCGGTAGCTTTTATTATACTTCCCAAGTTCCGGTTTGTCAAGCCCCGGTCGAAGGTATCAGCCGTCAACGGATTCAATCGCGCCAACGGGGCAGGTCTGCATGGCATCGGTGGCGGCGGCTTCATCGGGGCCGGTTACATCGGCAGGGGCAGCGGCTGCGGTGCCGCCGTCCGTCATGGTAAAAACTTCGGGGCAGGTGCTCACGCACAAACCGCAGCCGATGCAGTCGGCATTTACATGGAACTTCATGGGCAGTCATCCTTTCACGATGTGTTATCAACAGTATGCCCAACCAGCGGCAATCAATCCATGCTTTCTGCGTTTTCTGCGATGGCTTCCCCGGCGGCATAGGTTTCGTTGGTGTGGCCTGCAAAGGGGTAGGTACGGGTTTCGGTGGCGGTAATGCTGGTTACGCCGAACCAGCGGGCGCGGCCCAAAGCGAGGGAATCCTCACCGTTTTCGCGGATATCCGGCAGGCCGTATGCGCCGCACCATTTGGTGTAGGGTTCGATACCATAGCTAATAATGTTAGCCGCGGCGGGCTCATCCAGCTCGCTAATCTCCTGCCGCAGCGTCTGGGTGCGCACATGGTCCATCATCCAGTAGCTGGCAATGTCATACCCGGCTTCCAGCATGTGGATGCCGCAGACGATCCCCACGCAGGCGCTCAGGCAGGCAAGGCCCCGGCGGAACGCTTTGCTGTTCAGCTGTACCAGGCAGGCGGCGCAGGCGCAGCCAGCAGAGCAAACACACCGTGGGTGGAGCGGGGATAGTAGTCATGGCTGCCGATCATGGCAAAGTTTGCCCCCAGCGCCCCGGCCAGCAGAATCAGCGGCCACAGCAGGTCAGCTTTTACAGCATCCTGCCGGGCAAAGCAGAGCAGCAAAAACAAAATCGCAAAGGAAAACAGCAGGGGCAGGGCATACTCTTTGAGCATATTCAGGCAGGCAAAAAAGCGCATGGCGTACCGGGTCAGCAGACTGTCGTAATCGCTGAAGCCGCTGGCACGGTTAAAGTTGCCGCGCGCGGTGATGAGCAAAGCAAACCCAACCAGCGCCCCCGCCAGGCCGATCGCCATCCAGGCGGCAGCCTGCGCTCCCGCTTGAACACAACAGCGCCGGCCAGCACCAAACAAACCAGCATTCCGGCGCTGGTATTCTCGCTTAACCAACCAGCCAGCAGCCCGGCCAACGCCATGCCGGCCGCCATGCGCGCCGTACTGGCAAACGGCTGCTGCAAATAATACCGCCAGGGCAGCAAAAAGGCGCAGCATCCCACCGTGGCCCACAGGTAGTTGCAGGCGCCGCACATCCACAAATTGGTCTGGCCAAATACAGGCTGATCTCCCACAGCACGGCATAGATCAGGGCCAAAGCCAGCCAGTCCGCTTTTTGGCTGCGCCGCCCAACGGCCAGCTTGTACAAGACCAGACCCAGCGCCATAAACATCCCAGCATTGCACACATTGAACAGAAGTTTGGGAAACATGGTGAACCCCTGGGCAAAAAAATTTGACGATGACCCGGCCGCTCCATTCGTGATAGTGGAACACCAGGCTGGAAATCAACTGCGGCAGGCTGTGCAGCCGTTCGCCGGTATCAAAGGCATAAGCGAAAGTGTAATCATCGGCCAGGTAGGGCGTTAAGCAGTTCAGCAGCAGCATCCAGCAGAACACCAGCCCGGCCACAAGCCGGAACATGCGGCTGCTGAGGGGCTTTTTTGTTTGTGCCATGGGCAACCTCCAAAACAAAAACGGGCCCCCTGCCGAACAGGGGAGCCCGTAAGATCAACATTATCTTTATTATATCGGTTGTGCTGCCAAAGTGCAAGGTCAGTCCTTTTTTGTTGCGGGCGATGCCTGCAACAACGCCGGAAAGCGCCAGCAGCGCCAGCAGGTTGGGAACCGCCATCAGACCGTTAAAGAAGTCCGCCAGCGCCCAAACCAGATCCACTTTCAGGGAAGAACCGATCAGGATGAACAGCACAACAATCAGGCTGTACACCTTGGTGTACTTGGAGCCGAACAGAGCGTTGAAGTTGACCTGGCCGAAGAAGTACCAGCAAAATGGTGGAGAACGCAAAGAACAGCATGCAGATGGCAATGAACACCTTGCCGAAGGAACCAAACATCAGGCTGAATGCGGCCTGGGTCAGGGCGGTGCCGGTCATGCCTTCCGGAATCAGGCCGGAGGTGATCAGTACCAGGGCGGTCAGAGTCAGGATGACAAAGGTATCAACGAATACGCCGATGATGGCCAGCGCACCCTGGTCCTGCGGCTGCTTGACCTTGGCCAGTGCGTGGGCGTGCGGGGTGGAGCCAAGGCCGGCTTCGTTGGAGAACAGGCCGCGGGCAACGCCGTAACGCATGGCCTGCTGCACGGTAACGCCAGCCACGCCGCCGGCAATGGCCTGCGGCTGGAAAGCCAGGGTGAAGATTTGAACAAATGCGTTGGGAATGGCGGATGCGTTCATGACCAGGATGATGACGCAGCCGATAATGTAAAACAGTGCCATGATGGGAACCAGCTTTTCGGTAACAGCGGCAATGCGCTTAACACCGCCCAGGAAGATGAAAGCTGCCAGAACGGCGATCACAACGCCAACCACCACGCGGTTAACGCCGAACGCATTGTGGAACGCATCACCAATGGAGTTGGACTGCACCATGTTGCCCATAAAGCCGAGGGCAAGGATCAAAGCAACGGAGAAGAAAGTGGCCAGGAACTTGCCAAACTTGCCCTTGAATGCCGCGCGGATGTAATACGCCGGGCCGCCGGTTACCTGGCCGTCCACCGTGGTGCGGTAGGTCTGGGCCAGAACGGCTTCGGCGTAAATGGTAGCCATGCCGAAAAAGGCAGAAACCCAGGTCCAGAACAATGCGCCGGGGCCGCCGCTGACCAGGGCGGTGGCACAGCCGGTAATGTTGCCGGTGCCAACCTGTGCGGCAATGGCGGTGGCCAATGCCTGAAAAGAGCTCATGCCGTCTTTATCAGCTGCCTTGCCGTGCAGGCTGAAACCTTTGAACAAGTGACGCACACCATCTGCAAAACTGCTCAACTGAACAAAGTGCAGCTTGATAGTAAAGAAGATGCCGGTGCCCACCAGCAGGAACAGCAACAGATAATTCCACAAAATGTCGCTGGCCTGCTCTACGATCTGCGTAAATGCTGCCATGATTAAAATTCCCCCTAATACAATATCCCATATCTTACACATCCGGCAGCGCCCGGTATGGGCAGCTGCCACGAAGCGACCTAATAACAATACCATGCCCGTTAGATAAAGTCAAGTGTATTTATACCGAAAACACTCTGGCGTGACAAAGTATGACTTTTCCTGGAACATGACGCGAAAATTGAGAAAACAAAAAATGATTCGCAAATTCGAGAAAACGCCGGGACAGAACGCCGGAAAATCCGTCCGCGTTGGGGGAAACACAGGAAAAGAAAAATCTTGGGCCGTATTTTGCTTTTGTAAGCACAGGAAGCAAAAAAGCCCCGGCAGGGGCGGCAGCGCCGCACCCCACCGGGGCAGAAAGCTAAGGCAATACCGCACAATTCCCGCCTAACGGCTCAAGCACCGCTCCGGCGGCTGCGGCACGGCATCTGCGTTGCCAAAATGCTCGATAAGACATCCAGTATTATCTGCGCTTTTGGCTTAGCAGCTGCCGCACCTCGCTCGCCGTATCGGCACTTAGAATTATGCGGTATTGCCCTAAATATGTACGTTTTCCCCCACCAATCCGACATACGCCCCGGCCTTGGCCTCGGCGCTGTCGGGATGGGCGAGCAGCCACTTGTTGCAGGCCACGACGCCTTGCGGGGTCATCGCCCGGCCCGTTCATTTCTTTGATGGGCCGGGGCTTTTGGCGGGTTAATTTGGG
>ENA-OPZM01001022-OPZM01001022.1-human-gut-metagenome-genome-assembly--contig:-NODE-1022-length-10578-cov-2.740121_pt1 | contig 10578 bp, 13 predicted proteins | sample MGYA00242478_ERZ504493 | MGnify/ENA primary metagenome ERZ504493 (study PRJEB26092, sample SAMD00036227) | human gut metagenome | host: Homo sapiens | study: EMG produced TPA metagenomics assembly of...
GCAAAATTGGACTTCATTTGCTCCTATTGTCCACCAGTAATTTAACCCATAAGAGGTCAAAATGGGCTTGTCCACCAGTAATTTGACCACTATAAACCCATAAATTTCCGTTCAAATTCCATCAAAACCGAACAGTCCAGGCAGAATTTTGGGTATAGAAAAAGCCCGGAAAATAGCGCATTTCCGGGCTTTTTTAGCATTTTGAAGTTGTCGATTATCGCTTGCTGAACTGCGGTGCGCGACGAGCGGCTTTGAGGCCGTACTTCTTACGTTCCTTCATACGAGGATCGCGGGTCAGGAAGCCAGCCTTCTTCAGGGTGCTGCGCAGCTCGGGGTCGAACTGCAGCAGAGCGCGAGACAGGCCGTGGCGGATAGCGCCAGCCTGGCCGGAAGTACCGCCGCGACAACGTTAATCACGATGTCGAACTTGCCATCGGTGTTGGTCAGAGCCAGCGGGCTGCGGACCATCAGCTTCAGGGTTTCCAGGCCGAAGTAATCGTCGATATCACGATTGTTGATGGTAATCTTGCCGGTGCCATTGTAGACGCGGACGCGGGCAACGGAATGCTTACGACGGCCAGTGCCGTAGAAATACTGTTTAGTTTCGTACATCTTCTATTGCCTCCTTATCAAAATTCCACAACTTCGGGCTTCTGGGCAGCATGTGCATGCTCAGCAGTCTTGTAGCAGTGCAGGCGGGTCATAGCCTTAGCGCCCAGGGTGTTGGAAGGAACCATGCCCTTAACAGCGTAGGTCATAGCCTTATCGCTGGCTTCAGCCATCAAGGTCTTATACTGGGTTTCCTTCAGGCCGCCGATCCAGCCAGATGGGTGCGATGATACTTCTTTTCCAGCTTCTTGCCAGTCAGAACAGCTTCGTCGCAGTTAATCACGATGACATGGTCACCGCAGTCAACATTGGGGGTAAAGGTAGTCTTGTTCTTACCACGCAGCAGGACAGCGGCCTGGGCAGCAACGCGGCCGAGCGGTTTGCCGGCAGCATCAATAACATACCACTTGCGGTCGACCATCTCAGCGGGCTTAGCGAGAGTAGTGCTCATGATTTGAATCCTCCATACTTTATAGTGACGCATCCGAATCATTTCGGTTTATTCAAAGCGCAATGCACAGCACGGCACTGCGCTGATTTCGCGCAAGTATGATTTTATCAAATACACGCTGTTTCGTCAAGGGATTTTGCAAATAAAATCATTTTATTCTCGCGTAGCTCTTGTTTTCTTGTGTTTTCTCTTGTTTTCTAACGTTTTCGCAAACAGCATTTTACTGTTTTGCCTTTTGCACCTGTTTTTGTGTACCCTGCGGCAAAGTGTTCTGCCCGTTTTGTGCAGTCTGCTGGTTTCCGGTTTTCTCCTCTGCCCTGCTTTGCCAGCCAAACTGCGGCGCGGGCGCGGCTTTGTTTTTGCAGCTCCTGTGCGGTGCTTTGATAAAATTCTTCCGATTTGGCTGCGGCTGTTGGCATTGGGCAGCAGGATGTGCTATAATAGCGATGTTTATAGTATCGTCTTAGAGTGTATAAAGGTAAGGTGGAACGGGCATGCAGCGCTTGGAGGGTCTGCTGCGCAAGGCAGTGCAGGATTACGAGATGATCGCACCGGGCGACCGGGTATGCGTTGGTGTTTCCGGCGGGAAGGACAGCGTTGCACTGACCGTGGCGCTGGGACACCTGCGGCGGTATCTCGGCGTTCCGTTTGAGGTCATGGCGGTCACGCTGGACCCGCGCTTTGGCGGGGTGGAAGCCGACTACCAGCACTTGCGGACCTGTTTGCGCAGGAAGGCATTCCTTACGAAATACGGCGCACGGATATCGGCCCTGTGGTATTTGATTACCGCAAAGAGCCGAACCCCTGCGCGCTGTGTGCCAAAATGCGGCGCGGGGCACTGCACGCTGCCGCGCAGGAACTTGGCTGCAACAAAGTGGCGCTGGGGCACCACCTGGATGATGCCGTGGAGACTTTTTACATGAACCTTTGGCGGGAAGGCCGTATTGGGTGTTTTTCGCCCGTGACCTATCTGGACCAGCGCAACATTACGCTGATCCGGCCAATGATCTTTGCCACCGAAAGCGAGGTAAAAAGCGCGGTATGCCACGCCGGGCTGCCCATCATCAAAAGCCGCTGCCCGGCTGATGGCGCCACAGTGCGCGAACAGACCAAATTGTTTGTGCAGCAGATGAGCCGGGACGACCCGGCTTTCCGTCAGAAAACACTGCACGCTTTGCAGCAAAGCGGCATTGACGGCTGGCGGCCGCTGCATACCGGGCGCACGCGGGGCTAGGCAATACCGCATAATTCTAAGTGCCGCAGCCGCCGGAGCGGTGCTTGAGCCGTTAGGCGGGAATTGTGTGGTATTGCCCTAGATTCCCCGTTGTGTTTTGTATCGAAATGGGGTGGATTGCAATGACGAACGAACTGTACGAAAAGCATTGTTGGGCATTGGTTGATCTGGATGCTATGCAGAGCAACCTGGCACTGATCCAAAAGACGGTGGGCGCGCCGGTGTGCTGCGTTGTCAAAGCGGACGCTTACGGCCACGGCGCCGCTGTGGCCGGGCCCTGGCTGGAAGAAAACGGTGCAGCCGCTTTTGCGGTCAGCTGCCTGGCCGAAGCGCGGCACCTGCGCCGCCACGGGATCAGTAAACCCATCTTGATCCTGGGCTACACCGACCCGCTGCAGGTGGATCAGCTGGCGTTCAACTGCATTACCCAGACCGTCTATTCCGAAGAGTATGCCAAGCGCTTTCCGCTGCCGCCCAAAACGCCGGCGTGGAGGTACACTGCCACTTTAAGGTTGATACCGGTATGGGACGCATTGGGTTCAGCGTGCGTTCTGACTTTGAGGCGGCAATCGCTGCCATGGAGCGCTGCGCCACCCTGCCCAAGCTGCACTTCAGCGGTATTTTCCAGCATTTTGCCGTGGCAGACAGCACCACGCCGGAAAACGAAGCCTACACCCAAGCCCAGCACGCCCTGTTTGAGCGCACCGTGCAGCGGCTGCAGGCGGACGGCGTTGCCCTGCACACCATCCACTGCGCCAACTCTGCCGCACAAATGCGCTACCCGGAATGGCACCACAGCCTGACCCGCGCAGGCATTATCCTGTATGGCTGGACCCCAGCCGGAAGTGCATTTTGACGGCCTGCGCCCCACCATGACGCTGAAAAGTGTTGTGGAATTTGTAAAGGACCTTTTACCCGGCGAGAGCGTGAGCTATGGCCGCACCTACACAGCCAACACACCCCGCAAGGTTGCCACCGTATGCGTTGGCTATGCGGACGGCTACCCCCGTGCGCTTTCCGGCAGCAACGGCAACCCCAATGCGGGGGTTATGAGCATCCGCGGAAAGCCCGCCCCGATAATCGGCCGGGTGTGCATGGATCAGACCCTGGTGGATGTGACCGACATCCCCGATGTTAAAATGAATGATGAAGTAACGGTATTCGGCCCTGAAAACGCTGCGATCGGCGCAGATACCGCCGACAGCATTGCAACTAAGACCGGCACCATCAACTATGAAATTATCTGCGGCATCAGCCGCCGGGTTCCCCGTGTTTACCTGCGGGACGCGCGCCGGTGCGTATCTGGAACGATTTGGAGGAAACCTGATGGCACGCGACAATATTCGCAACTTTTGTATCATTGCCCACATTGACCACGGCAAGTCCACACTGTCGGACCGTATTCTGGAGCTGACCGACAGCGTGGACAAGCGCACCATGGAGGACCAGATTCTGGACGACATGGAGCTGGAACGCGAGCGCGGCATTACCATCAAAGCCCGCGCCGTTACCATGCACTACCACGCCGATAACGGCAAGGAATACGAGTTCAACCTGATCGACACGCCGGGCCACGTTGACTTTCAGTACGAAGTCAGCCGCAGCCTGGCTGCCTGTGAGGGTGCCATCCTGGTGGTGGATGCCAGCCAGGGCGTGGAAGCCCAGACGCTGGCCAACTGCTACCTGGCCATTGACCACAACCTGGAAGTTGTGCCCATCCTGAATAAGATTGACCTGCCCAGCGCTGACCCGGATGCCGCCGCCAAAGAGGTGGAGGATGTCATCGGTCTGCCCTGCATGGATGCCCCGCGCGTGAGCGCCAAGATGGGCATCAATATCCGCGAAGTGCTGGAACGCGTGGTGCAGGATGTTCCCGCCCCGCAGGGCGACCCCGATGCCCCGCTGAAAGCCTGATCTTTGACTCCATTTACGACAGCTACAAGGGCGTTATCGTCTATGTGCGCGTGTTTGAAGGCACCGTGCGCCCCGGCGATACCATCAAGCTGATGAACACCGGCGCAACCTTCCAGCTGGTGGAAGTGGGCCACATGGGTGCTACTGCCCTGGCCCCCTGCGATAAGCTGGAGGCCGGTGAAGTCGCTACCTGACGGCCTCCATCAAGACCGTGCGCGATACCCGCGTGGGCGATACCATCACCCTGGCCGAAGCCCCCACGGCGGAAGCTCTGCCCGGTTTCCGCCAGGTAACGCCGATGGTGTTCTGCGGCATTTACCCCGCCGATGGCGCCGACTACCCTGATTTGAAAGATGCGCTGGAAAAGCTGCAGCTGAACGATGCCGCCTTGAGCTTTGAGCCGGAAACCAGTGCGGCCCTGGGCTTCGGCTTCCGCTGCGGGTTCCTTGGGCTGCTGCACATGGAAATCATCACCGAGCGCTTGGAGCGCGAGTTTGACCTTGACCTGATCACCACCACCCCCGGTGTTCAGTACCGGCTGACCTTGACGGACGGCACGGTGGAAGTGATCGATAACCCCTCCGCCTATCCCGACCCGGCCCGCATTGCCAAAGCGGAAGAACCATTTGTGGATGCCCACATTTACACCCCCAACGATTATGTCGGCCCGCTGATGGACCTGTGCCAGCAAAAGCGCGGCACCCTGATTGCGATGGATTACCTGGATGAGACTCGCGTGGACCTGCATTACCAAATTCCGCTGGGCGAGATTGTTTATGACTTCTTTGACGCATCAAGAGCCGCAGCCGCGGTTACGCCAGCTATGACTATGCATGGGAGGGCTGGCACCAGTCCGAGCTGGTCAAGCTAGACTTCCTGCTGAACGGCGAGATCGTGGATGCGCTTTCGATGATCGTATTTGCGGATAACGCTTACGCCAAGGGGCGCCGCATCTGCGAAAAGCTGAAGGAAAACATCCCGCGCGCTTTGTTTGAAATTCCCATTCAGGCGGCCGTGGGCGGCAAGATCATTGCCCGCGAAACAGTCAAGGCCGTGCGCAAGGATGTTTTGGCCAAGTGCTATGGCGGCGATATTACCCGTAAAAAGAAGCTGCTGGAAAAGCAGAAAGCCGGTAAAAAGAAGATGCGCAAACTGGGCAGCGTGACCCTGCCCAGCGAAGCCTTTACCGCCGTGCTGAAGCTGGATTCCGATACCTGATTGACTACAGCACCATAGATAGCAGCACCCGCCGGGGCGGCGCAGCACAACAGCTGCCTGCCCCGGCGGGTTTGTTTTTGGCGCGGCGCATTTAGGCCAGTGGCCGAATATAAAACGACCACCCCCTGCCCTGCTGCACAAGGTTTTACCGTGCGGTCGGGGCAAGGGGTGGTTTTGTGTTATTTCCGTTCAGGCGTTCAGCTTACCGCCGGGCGGCAGCGAACGCGGCAAAAGAGTTCAGCGGATCTCGATGCCCAGCTTGAACTTGAGGTTGCCGAGGATTTTCTTGACAAAGCGGTCCACATCGGCAGCTTCCAGGGCTCTGTTTTCCGGTGCAAAGTGCAAGGTGAACGCCATGCTCTTTTTGCCGGCGCCAATGGCTTCGCTGCGGTAGATATCAAACAGCTCCACATCGGTCAGCTGCTTGCAGGCGCGCTTCATTTCGGCAATGATGGTGCCGCAGGGGGTTTCCTCGTCAGCAACCAGAGCCAGGTCACGGGCCACGGTATCGAACTCCGGCAGCGGATGATAACGCAGACCGGCAGGCAGCTGTGCCACCAGCGTCTCGTAATCGATCTCGCCCAGGAAGATCTTCTGGTTGGCGCGGCTGTCACGCGGCAGATCCAGACCGGCCTGCACATCGTTGGCCAGCTTGCCAAAGCTGCCCACACGCACGCCGTTGCACAGGATGTAAGCGGCAATGCCGGGGTGCAGGTAAGGCACATCCTCGGCACGCTCCACCTCAAAGGTTACGCCGAAGGAAGCAGCCAGGTCTTCCAGTGCGCCCTTAACGGCAAAGAAGTCCTCATGCTCACCAAAGGCCACAAAGCCCAGGTGCAGGCGCTCTTCCGGCAGTTCGGTCAGCGGAAGCTGTTTGGGCACATAAATGTTGGAAAGCTCAAACAGACGGCCGGCAGCGTTGCCCTTTTTCAGATTGGTAACCGCCACGTTCAACAGGCTGGGTGCCAGCAGGGAGCGCATGATGGTCAGGTTGGAGGAGATGGGGTTGACAATGCGGATGACATTGCGCTCCGGTGCATCGGGGGCAATGTGCAGGGCATCCAGGTCGGCATCCGCATAGAATGCCAGCGTCATTGCCTCATAGAAGCCCTGTGCGCACATGGCGTTCTTCAGCTTGTCACGGCGGTGCTGGTCAGGGGTCAGGCCGCCGGTGGTGACCTGTGCAGCCTTCAGGAAGGTGGGGGTGATATGGTCATAGCCATATTCACGGATCACTTCCTCGGCCAGGTCCGGCTCGCCGATCTCGATATCCTCGCGGTAGCGCGGAGCAACCACCTGCATGGTGTCACCGTCGGCTTCCATCGTCACTTCAAAGCTGAGCTTTTTCAGGATGGCCAGAATTTCCTCGGTGGGCACGGTAATGCCAGAATGGCGTTGATCGCGCTGACGCGGGCGGTGAAGTGCTTGCCTCACGCGGGGCACCGGCAGAGCAGTCAAACTCGGTAGCGGTCACTTCGCCGCAGCCAAGCTCCTGAATCAGATGCAGAGCGCGGGCCATGCCAAGCTCTGTTGTGTATTCGCTGATACCCTTCTCGTAATGGGCCGATGCATCGGTGTTCTGGCCCAGTCCGCGGGCGGTCTTGCGGATGTTATCGCGTGCAAACTTGGCAGATTCAAACAGCAGCTGGGTGGTTTCCGGCTTGATCTCGCTGTTCAGGCCGCCATAACACCGGCCAGGGCAACCGGCTTTTCGCCATCGCAGATGACCAGGTTCTGGGGGGTCAGGGTAAACTCCTTGCTGTCCAGCGTGGTGATCTTCTCGCTGTCCTTGGCACGGCGCACAATGATCTGGCAGCTTTCCAGCGTGTCCATATCAAAGGCGTGCATCGGCTGGCCGATTTCCAGCATGACATAGTTGGTGATATCCACCACGTTGGAAATGCTGCGCAGGCCGCACAAGGCCAGCTGGCGGCGCATCCAGCGCGGAGATTCACCGGTGGTGATGTTGCGCACATAGTGGCCCAGGTAGCGCGGGCACAGGTCCGGTGCTTCCACCGTAATGCTCAGGCGCGGGTCCTTGTAATCGCTCACGGTGTAATCGGTGGCAGGCATTTTCAGGGGCTTGTTCAGCACAGCGGCAACTTCGCGTGCAATGCCCAGAACGCTCTGGCAGTCGGCACGGTTGGCGGTGATGGAGATATCAAAGATATAATCATCCAACCCAACAACCTGCTGAATGGGGGTTCCGGGCACGGTATCTTTGGGCAGGTCCAGCAGGCCGTATACCTCAGCGCCGGGGTACAGGTCCTCGTTCAGACCCAGTTCCTCGCCGGAGCAGAGCATACCGTTGGATTCAATGCCCATCAAGGGCTTTGCCTTGATCTTGATGCCTCCGGGCAGCGTGGAGCCTTCCAGAGCAGCGGGGGTGTGCATACCGGCGTACACATTGGCCGCACCGGTGGAGATCTGAATATCATGGCCATAGTCGCCGCAGTCCACCTTACAGATATGCAGGTGGGTGCCCTCCTGGGGCACGCACTCGGTCACAACGCCAACAACAACCTTGCTGATCTCAGCGCCAAGGTCGATGAGTTCTTCTACTTCAAAGCCACAGTCGAATAGTTTGGTTTCCAGCTCCTGGGCGGAAACATCAATATCCACATACTGTTTAAGCCAGCTGAATGGTACTTTCATTGTTGTTCCCCTCCTTAACCCTTGAACTGTCCGAGGAAGCGCAGGTCGTTCTCGAACATCAGGCCGATGTTGTTGATGCCGTACTTAAGCATGGCGATACGCTCGATACCGATACCGAAAGCAAAGCCGGAGTATACCTCAGGGTCAATGCCGCAGTTTTCCAGCACGCTGCGGTGCACAACGCCAGCCCCCAGAACTTCGATCCAGCGCTGTGCTTGCACAGGGGGCAGCCCTTGCCGTGGCATTCAAAGCAACTTACGTCAACCTCCACACTGGGCTCAGTGAACGGGAAATAGGACGGGCGCAGGCGGGTTTTGACCTCCGGGCCAAACAAAGCCTGCACAAAGCGGTCCAGCATGCCCTGCAGGTCGCACAGGGTAATGCCCTTATCCACAACCAGACCTTCCATCTGGTGGAACATCGGGGAGTGGGTTGCGTCAGAGTCAGAGCGGAACACGCGGCCGGGCACCAGAACCTTGATGGGGGGCTTTTCCTTATCCATCACACGGATCTGGCCGCCGCTGGTCTGGGTGCGCAGAACAATGTCATCCGCCACATAGAAGGTATCCTGCATATCGCGGGCCGGGTGGTTTTTGGGTACGTTCAGGCGGGTAAAGTTGTGGTCATCATCCTCAATTTCGGGGCCTTCGTAAATTTCAAAGCCCATGCCGGCAAACACATCAATGATCTCATTCTTGATCTGGGTGATAGGATGCAGCGCGCCGGTGGCGTGGTGGGTGCCGGGCAGGGTGATATCCACGGCTTCGGCCTTGTTGCGGGCGGCAAGCTCGGCCTTTTCGATCTCGGCGGAAGCAGCCTGATACTGGCCCTCCACCCAGACCTTGAACTCATTGATGGTTTTACCGGCGGCGGGGCGTTCCTCTTTGGGAACATCGCGCAGGGACTTGGTCAGTCCGGTCACGCTGCCGTTTTTGCTCAGATACTTCTGCCAAAAGGCGGAAAGTTCATCTTTGTTGTGCACTGCTGCAAGGTCGGCTTCCAGCTCGGCGCGCAGTGCGGCGATTTTTTCTTCCATAATGCACCTCTTTGATGATTTACGGGGCGAAGGCTGCTCGCTTTGCTGCAAAACAAAATAAAAAAGCCCCGTCCCTGAACGGTAAAATCAGGGACGAAGCTGTAATATTCATTTACACTCCGCGGTACCACCCGTGTTCCGCCAAACCATGTCTGGCGGCACTCGATGCTTTGTAACGGGGCAGACCGTCCCGCGCTAATGGCTGCAATGCAGGGTTCACACAGGCCGCTCAGGAGCGAACTTCTGCCAGCAGGCTTTCGGGGCGGCTTACAGCCGATGGCCGCCCTCTCTGTGCTAAGTTTGCAGGCATACTTTCTCCGTCAATGCGTTTAACATAAAGCATTATAGGCCGTTTGGCCTTTTTGTCAACCCTGGACGCACAGCAAAAAGGGCGCTGCCCCTTGTGGAACAGCGCCCTTTTTCAATTATCAAACTGATCAGTCGTTGCGGCGGGAACGGCCCACGATGCGGACGATATACAGGAAGATATTGATATAATCCAGGTACAGGCTGAGTGCGCCGATGATGGAGGATTTGTGCAGCATGGAAGCATCGCCGCCATAGTAGGCGTAATAGTACTTCAGCTTCTGGGTGTCATAAGCCGTGAACAGCATAAACACCAGGACCGAAACCGCGCAAAGCACGATATCCATCATACCAAAGCCCGCGCCGGTCAGCATGCCGATCAGCCGCCCACCAGGCTGGTCAAAATAATGGCAATCAAAGCACCCATCAGGTTGATACCCCAGCCGCTCAAATCGCGCTGGGTTCGGGCACCGTAAACAGCCATAACGCCAAAGTACACGGTACCAACCAGGAACGCCAGAATCAGCGTGGAAAGATCATAGATGATAAAGTAGGTGCTCAGGTTGATGCCATTCAGCACCGCATAGGCGAAGAACAGCCCCGTTGCGGTGGTGGGCTGCAGGCGTTCCACCCTGGCGGACAGAACCGCAACCAGCACCAGCTCCGCAATGCTCAGGAGGAATACCAGGCCGGTGCTGAACATCAGCTCAAACAGCGGGGTGGTAACGGTAAGCAATGCCGTTGCAAAGGTAACCAGCAAACCGGCGGCCATCCAGCCGTAGGTGCGGGTCATATACTGGTTTAACGTGCCGAACGGACTTTCGGCATAGGAGATATTATAATATTTCTGGTCCATAAAACAGACCCCTTTCTTTTTGGCTGATTCTATTATATACTCTGTATTGCGTGAAATGTGTTATCGATATGTGAATTCTCTATTACACTTTTCCGTTCCTGCCCTATTTTAAGGCAATACCGCATAATTCTAAGTGCCGATACGGCGAGCGAGGTGCGGCAGCTGCTAAGCCAAAGCGCAGATAATACTGGATGCTGCAAAGGTGAGCGCCGCCAGTGGCGGAAACAGCGAACCGAAGCAGGGGCAGCGGTCGCAGAGTGCGAGGGGCTTTTGCCCCCGAAGCACGATGCGGGTACCGC
>ENA-OPZM01001023-OPZM01001023.1-human-gut-metagenome-genome-assembly--contig:-NODE-1023-length-10576-cov-2.121447_pt1 | contig 10576 bp, 17 predicted proteins | sample MGYA00242478_ERZ504493 | MGnify/ENA primary metagenome ERZ504493 (study PRJEB26092, sample SAMD00036227) | human gut metagenome | host: Homo sapiens | study: EMG produced TPA metagenomics assembly of...
ATACCTGCACTTTTTTTGAAGGCAAAGGCCATCTGCGCCTTGGCAGCTTCCCGCTGGTGCCCAAAGACGACCCCAGCCTGCTGCTTATCAACAGCGGTATGGCACCTATGAAAAAGTGGTTCCTTGGCCAGGAAGAACCGCCCCGCCACCGTGTTACCACCTGCCAGAAGTGCATCCGTACCCCGGATATTGAGCGCGTCGGCATTACCGCACGCCATGGCTGCTTCTTTGAAATGCTGGGCAACTTCAGCTTCCAGGATTATTTCAAGAAAGAGGTCATTCCCTGGGCTTGGGAGTTCCTGACCAAAGAGCTGGAAATCCCCGCTGACCGCCTGTATATCTCTGTCTATCAGGACGATGACGAGGCCTATGATATCTGGACCAAGTCTGTCGGCATCCCCGAAGACCACATGGTCCGCCTGGGCAAAGAGGATAACTTCTGGGAGCATGGCTCCGGTCCGTGCGGCCCCTGCAGTGAGATCTACTTTGACCGCGGCCTGAAGTATGGCTGCGGCAAGCCGACCTGCGGCGTTGGCTGTGACTGCGACCGCTTCATGGAAATCTGGAACCTGGTGTTCAGCCAGTATGATTCCGATGGCAAGGGCACCTATGCGCTGCTGCCCAAACCGAACATTGATACCGGCATGGGCCTGGAGCGTCTGGCCGTTGTCATGCAGGATGTGGATAACCTGTTTGAAGTTGATACCGTTGCCGCTGTTCTGCACCATGTGGAGCGCATCTCCGGCAAACAGTACGGTGCAAACGAGAAGGACGATATCTCCATCCGTGTCATTACCGACCATATCCGCGCTACCGTGTTCATGGCTTCTGACGGCATCCTGCCCTCCAACGAAGGCCGCGGCTATGTTATGCGCCGCCTGCTGCGCCGCGCTGCCCGCCATGGCCGTATGCTGGGCATCGACCATCCGTTCCTGACTGATCTGGTGGATACCGTTATCATCTCCAGCGAGGTTGGTTACCCCGAACTGCGCGAGCATGAATCCTATATCAAGAAAGTTATTGGCACCGAGGAGGAGCGCTTCTATAAGACCATTGACTCCGGCATGAACATCCTGAACGGCATGATCCAGCACCTGCACGAGACCCACAAGAAGATCCTGTCCGGCTTGGATGTTTTCAAGCTGAACGATACCTTCGGCTTCCCGCTTGATCTGACCAAGGAGATCGCTGCCGAAGCCGGCCTTGGCATTGACGAAGCTGCTTTCCATGTCGAGATGACCCGCCAGCGTGAGCGCGCCCGTGCCGAGCGCCTGGCCAAGGATATCTCCGGCTGGAGCGAGGATCTGTTCGGTGAACTGAACGCTGAGCCGACCGAGTTTGACGGCTATGATGTGCTGAAAGAAACCGCCAAGGTTCTGGCCCTGTCTGACGGCGAAGAACTGAACGATGCGGTTTCCACCGACTATGAAGAGCGCGAGAATGTGCTGGTCGTTCTGGACCGTACCCCGTTCTATGCCGAGATGGGCGGCCAGGTTGCTGACCACGGCTACCTGACCAGCGGCACTGCAAACCTGAAAGTCAACCAGGTCAAAAAGACCCCCAAAGGCTTCTATGTTCACACCTGCACCCTGCTGGACGGCACCATCCGCGTAGCGATACCGTAACCGCTGCTGTAGATGAACAGCGCCGCGCTTCCATCTGCCGCAACCACACCGCCACCCACCTGATGCAGAAAGCCCTGCGCGAAGTGCTGGGCGAGCATGTCCACCAGGCCGGCAGCTACCAGGACGACAAGATCACCCGCTTTGACTTTACCCATTTCAACGCCGTTACCCCCGAAGAACTGGTGGAAGTGGAAAAGCGCGTGAACGAAAAAATCTTTGCCGCTCTGCCTGTCACCATCCAGAACCTGCCCATTGAGGAAGCCAAAAAGATGGGCGCTATGGCTCTGTTTGGCGAAAAGTACGGCAAGGTTGTCCGCGTTGTGGATGCAGGCGGCTGGAGCGTTGAGTTCTGCGGCGGCACCCATGTCAAGAACACTGCCCAAATCGGCTGCTTCAAGATCCTGTCCGAAGCCAGCGTTGCCGCCGGTATCCGCCGCATTGAGGCCACCACCGGTTACGGCGTGCTGAACCTGCTGGACGACCGTACCGCTGAACTGGCCAACACCGCTGTTGCCTGAAGGCCAACAACATGAAGGATGTTGCCGCCCGTGCCCAGGCTGTGACTGCTGAGCTGAAAGAGGCCAACAAGCAGCTGGAGATCGCCAAGGCAAAGCTGGCATCCAGCCAGATCGACGGCCTGTTCCAGAATGCTGTCGAGGTTGACGGCGTGCGCATTGTTACCGTTTATCTGAACGGCACCACCCCTGATACCCTGCGCAGCATGATGGATAAACTGCGTGATAAAGAGCCCAACGCAGTCGGCGCTTTGATCGGCACCGATGGCAGCAAGACCACCCTGGCTGTCGGCGTTGGCAAAAACGCCCTGGCCCGCGGTCTGAAGGCTGGTGCCTGGTTAAGCAGATTGCTGCCATTGCAGGTGGCAACGGCGGCGGCAAGCCGGACTTCGCCATGGCCGGTATCCGCGATACTTCCAAGATCGACGATGCACTGAACGCTGTGGAAGGCATTGTGAAAGAAAACCTGGAAAAAGCAAACTGAGCGTGCTATAATACAACTGTACAATTTTGGGGTGCCGGGCCAACCGCCCCGCACCCTGGGAAAGGGGGCAAAACCGATGGATGACTGCCTGTTTTGCAAAATCGCAGCGGGCCAGATCCCGTCCAATAAGCTGTATGAGGATGACACTCTGCTGGCATTTTATGATATTGACCCGCAGGCACCGGTGCATTTTCTGGTAATCCCCAAGCAGCATATTGAATCTGCGGCAAAGCTTACCGAAGCGGACGCTGCACTGCTGGGCCATATTTACGCTACCATCGCCAACCTGTGCAAGCAGCTTAGCGTGGACGAAAGCGGCTACCGCGTTGTGACCAACGTTGCGCCGACGGCGGCCAGAGCGTGAAGCACCTGCACTTCCATGTGCTGGCAAAGCGCAGCCTTGCATGGCCTCCGCTGATGCAGGCTCATTTGCGCCGAAATGTGAAAAGAGGTTGTTTACTATGGCAAAAACCTATACCCTGCATGTGGCAGGCCTGACCCGTGAATTGCCCATCTGCAAAATCAATGACCACCTGGACATTGCCGCATTCATCATGTTCAGCGATGTTGAGCTGACCATTGCCTGCGCCAAGGCCCTGCTGGAAAAGTGCCCGGATTTTGATGTCATTCTGACCGCCGAGGCCAAGGGCATCCCCCTGGCATACGAAATGTCCCGCCAGAGCGGCAAGCAGTGGATACCCGCCCGCAAGGGTGTCAAGGGGTACATGGCGGATCCGGTCATCGTGGAGGATCAGTCCATCACCACCGCCGGCAAGCAGACCCTGGTTATTGACAAAAAAGACCTTGACTATATGAACGGCAAGCGCATCCTGGTTGTGGATGACGTGATTTCCACCGGCGGCAGCCTGCATGCGCTGGATGCACTGGCAGCCCGCAGCTCCGGCACCATTGTGGCCCAGGCAGCTGTTCTGGCGGAAGGCGATGCAGCCGAGCGAAGGATATCATCTTCCTTGAACCGCTGCCCCTGTTTGCCCACTAAAAACTCATGACTCGTAAGCTGGCTGGCTTTGGTCTTGCCTTCGCATTGGCAGAGCTGGCCGCGGCGTACCTGCGCCGTTGGCCTCGCTGCTGACGGCGGCACTTTTTATATCGCTGTTCCTCTTTGCTGCCTTTACCCAGCGCCGGGCGGCCCGCTTTGCGCTGCCCGCCGTGGCAGGGCTGCTGGCTGGCCTGGTGTGGAGCGCTGCCTACCAGCTGGCCGTGGTAAAACCGGCCCAAAGCCTGGCAGGGCAAACCTATGCCTGTACCGCCATTGTGCAGCCGGACGCCGAAACCTCCTGGCAGCCGGGCAATGTGCGGGCAACGCTGCTTATCACCCAGCTGGATGGCCGCAAAACCTTGCTCAAGGTTTACTGCACAGAACTGCCGTATTCCGAAGCAGGGGATATCATTACCGGGCAGTTCCAACTGCAGCCCCTGCGGGCGGACTCTTACCGCATGTCCGCTATGCCAAGGGTACTTGGCTTGGGGCATCCTATCAGGCGGATTATATCTGGCAGGGAACCTCGGATGCGCTGCCGTACCGGCTGTACCACCTGCGGCAGGCGTTTGCCAAACGGTTAACCACCTACTTGCCACAAAATCTTGCCGGGGTGGAAGCTGCCATGCTGCTGGGCGAGAAAAGCGAACTGACGGACGAATGGAGTGATACCTTCCGCACGGCGGGCATTGCCCACCTGCTGGCGGTTTCCGGCCTGCATGTGGCGCTGCTGTGCGGTCTGTTTGCCATGGGGCAGGGGCGGCGCAGCCGGTTCTCGGTTCCGCGGGTCCTGCTGCAAATCACGGTTCTGCTGCTCTATATGGGCTGACAGGGCTGCCGTTCTCGGTGTTCCGTGCGGGCGTTATGTTCCTCATCATGCTGGTGGGCAGCCTTTTGCTCCAGCCGCCGGATTCCCTTACCGCGCTGGCGTTGGCCGCCATCATCATTGGGGTGCAGCAGCCTTTTGCCCCGTGTGATATCGGCTTCCAGCTTTCCGTCTGCGGGGTATTGGGCGTGCTGGCAGCTTCGGCGCTGGCCAAACGGCAAACACAGTTTGTGCAGGTGCGCTATGCGGCCCGCCATAACCAAAGGCGGCAAACCGCCCTGCCGCTGCCCCTTGCCATCGTGCTCCGCGCGGTGGATGCGGTGCAGACTGCGGTACTGGCCACTTTGGCAACCTTACCGGTCTTGCTGCTGCACGGCATGGCAGCCAGTGGTGCCGCAGTGCCCGCCAACCTGTTGGTGGTGTGGCTGCTTGGCCCGGCGCTGCGGCTGGGGATTCTGGCACTGGTGCTTTCCTTTGTGCCGGTGCTGGACCCGCTGTTCCACGGGGCAAGCCTGCTGCTTGGCATTGTGCTGCGCCTGATGACCACCCTGGCCGCCTGGTGCGCGGTCTTCCGGTGGCCCACATTGCCCTGCCGGTGCGGTATACTTTGTGGGTGCTGGCTGTTTTTGCTGTGCTGGCGGCGCTCTTCTGGCGCACCCGGCAGCTGCGCCGCTTTGTGCCCGTTGGCTTTGTGTGCGCAGTGGCAGCCGTTATGTTGGGCGGCACCATGCAGCGCGATGTGGTACGCCTGGCCTGGTGGGCACCGCGGGCAATGGCGTGCGTGGTGGGCGGTGCAGAATAACCGCGCCGTGGTGCTCTACCGCGCAGCGCCGCCAATGGCCGTGCGGTGCAGCAGTACCTGACCCAGAACGGCGCGCCGGAACTTGCCGCGGTGATTGACCTGCGCACCGAACCCGGCGAGATGCCTTTGCAGACCGCGCAGCTGCTGACCATTGCCGACCTGCCGCAGGGCCTGACTCATCTGCAGCTGCTGGATACCGTGGAAGTTGATTTGCTGCACACCAACGCCGCAACCCTTGCGGTACTGGATGTCGGCGGCTGGCACGCCGCGGCCAGTGCGGGCAAGCTGATCCTGGCCGATCCAGTGGCAGTGGATCTGTACTGCGCGGGTGGCAGCTGCCCGGAAGCCATTCAGGCAAAGGCAATTTTGTGCAACCAGCAAACACCCAAATGGCTGTCCAAAGCGGGGGATACCCCTGTTTATTACGATGCCGAAAACCCGACTGCCGTGGTGCGCCCCGGCAAAAGTGTTGTGTATGAGGAGGTGCAGCCCCTTGCTGTACAGTGAAACCGAACTGAAAAAACGTCTCAAGTCCGGCTGCCCGGTGTTTTACTTTTATGCCAGTGATGAAGCTCTGGTGCGCAGCGCCGCCGCCAAAGCCGAAAAGTTTTTGAGCGAAGAAGCTCCCGATACCACTACGCTGGATGGCCCCACCCCCAGTGTGGAGGATATTGTGCTGGCGGCGGGCACCATCTCGTTCTTTGGCGGCCGCCGGCTGGTTATGCTGCCGCTCATTCGTCCGTCTGCCTATTCGGATAAAGATTTGCAGGAGCTCTGCGATACCCTTTCCGATACCGAGAACGCCGTCTTTGTGCTGACCAGCCTGCTGGAAGAAAAATACGGCAAAATCAAGCCTGGCAAGCGGGAGCAAAAGCTCATCGCCGCATGCGAAAAACTGGGCTACTGTGTACAGATCGCTAAACCCGGCCGCGCCGCCTTGCAGGAGATGGCCCGCACTTGGGCAGGGGAGTATCACACCACCTTTGCCCCCGGTGCCGAAGCCGCCCTGCTGGACCGCTGCGGCGACGACCAGTTTTTGCTGCAAAATGAGATCGCCAAGCTGGCAGCGCTCAGTGCTATACCACCATCACTACCCAAATGATTCAGCAGCTTGGCACCGTCACGCTGGACGCTGATACCTTTGATATGGTCAAGCTGGTGGCGGCGGGCAACACCCGCCAGGCTCTGGCCAAACTGCAAACCCTGCTGGAACTGCAAAACGAGCCGATCCTTATTACCGGCGCGCTGATCGGCAACTATCTGGATATTTACCGGGCTTTTTTGGCTAAAAAGAGCCGCCGCCCGCTGGCGGACCTGGCCAAGGATTTTAAGTATACCGGCAAATGGAACTACCGCCTTGGCAACGCGGATCAGACTGCCGCCCGCTTTCAGCGCAGCCAGATCGAAGAAAGCCTGCGCATTCTGCAAAAGCTGGACCTGGATTTGAAAGGCAGCCGTCTGGATGCCCCGCTGCTGATGCAAAAAGCCATCTGCGAACTTTCGCTGGCAAGGAGCCGTGCATGAACCAGAATAAATTGAACCTGACCCAGGCCCTTGTGGTGGAAGGCAAATACGATGCCGCCCGCCTGGCCAACCTTGTGGATGCCACCATCCTGACAACAGACGGTTTTGCTATCTTTAAGGACAAAACCATGCAGGCGCTCTTCAAACGCATTGCCGCCGCCCAGGGCATGATTTTGCTGACGGACTCCGACGCCGCAGGCTTTAAGATACGCCACTACATCACCGGCCTTGTGGGGCCGCAAAACGTGCTGCAGGCCTATATCCCCGCCGTGCCCGGTAAGGAACCCCGCAAACCGGAACCCGGCAAGGAGGGCCTGCTTGGCGTGGAAGGTGTGGACGATGCCTGATTCTGCAGGGGCTGCATACCGCCCTGGCCGCGGCCCCCCTGCAGGCCCAGCAGCAGAACACGGACCCATTACCTATACCGATCTGTATGAGTGGGGCTTAAGCGGCAGCGCCAACGCCAGCGAGCGGCGGCGCACGTTCCTGCGCATTCTGGGCCTGCCGCCGCGGCTGAGCAAAAAAGAGATCATTCAGGTACTCAATACGCTGTATACCCGCGACGCATTGCAGGCGCAGCTGGAGGCGATGAAGTAACGGAATTATTGCAAAGTAGAAGGGAAAAACTATCGGATGGAAAACATCAGGGAAAGAATCGTATCCTGCGCGGGCCGCGTATGGTTCTGCGCAAAAGAGCTGTTGAAATGGCTGCACTGGCCATGATTACCGGCGTGCCCTGCGGTATCATTGGTGCGGCGTTTGATCTGGCTGTGGAGCGTGTAACCGAACTGCGGACCGAACACACCGCCATCCTGTTTTTGCTGCCGGTCATCGGCCTTGTCATCGTGGCATTTTATAAAGCGGCAAAGCTGGAGGGCGTTTCGACCGATGATATGATCGACTGCGTCAAGGATGGCAAGCCCATCCGGTTCTGGCTGCTGCCGGTCATGTTTATCAGCACGGTGCTCACCCACTTGGGCGGCGGCAGTGCCGGGCGCGAGGGCGCTGCTTTGCAGATGGGCGGCACCATCGGCTGGTGGGCCGGCGGCGTGCTGCACCTGAATGAGCACGAGCGCCGCATGGCCGTGCAGTGCGGTATGGCGGCGTTCTTTTCCGCTTTGTTCAGCACCCCGCTTGCCGCAACCTTTTTTGCCATGACGATTGTAACGTGGGCGTTGTGTTCTATGCGGCGTATATCCCGTGCTTTACGGCGGCAATCATTGCCTATGGCGTTGCTCGGCTTATCGGCGTTACCCCTACGCGCTTTGCGGTAGAAGCCCCGGCGTTTGAACCTGCCATGGTCGTGCGGGTCGTGCTGCTGGCGCTGGCCTGCGCGGTGGTGGTGCATCTGTTCTGCTTTGTGCTGCACAGCGCTGCGCACGGCCTGCCCAAGCTGCTGCCCAACCCGTGGGTGCGGGCCTTTTTGGGCGGCTGTGTGGTGGTGGTGTTCACCCTGCTGTATGGCAGCATGCGCTATAACGGCGCGGGCGTGAACATCATCGCCGCTGCGGTGGAACAGGGCCAGGCCCTGCCGTGGGACTGGATCGTCAAGATCCTGCTCACCGCCCTTACCCTCAGCTCTGGCTTTAAGGGTGGTGAGGTCGTGCCCAGCTTTTTTGTGGGGGCAACCTTTGGCTGTGTGGCCGCGCCGCTGCTGGGCATCCCGGCAGGCTTTGGCGCAGCCCTTGGGTTGGCTGGCGTGTTCTGCGGTGCCAGCAACTGCGTGGTGGCATCACTGGTGCTGGCAATCGAGCTGTTCGGTGCGCAGGGGCTTTGGTACTTTGCCATCGTGTGCGGCATTACCTATGCGCTTTCCGGCTATGCCGGGCTTTACCACAGCCAGCTGTTCCTGACGGATAAGCTGGAACCGGAATACCGCATCATTCGTGGCCACAACCATCATTAAAACCGTATAACCGCAGCCCGCAGCAGGGGGGGAGCCTGCCGCGGGCTGCGGCTTTTATCATTCAACTGCCATAATAAGCGGGCACATCGCCATCCAACAAAAAGCTGGCCAACGGCACCCGTACTTCCACCTGGGTCAGCGCGGCGCGGCCGTTCAGGATAACATTCACTGTGGTTTCCAGCACAAGGTCCGCCGTAAATCGGGTGCGGTTGATGGCGGCGGGCTCCATGGTTTCTTCCATGCGCCCCTCCACATACCCGTCCGGGTTCAGGTGCACCGTCCAGCCCGGCCCCATTTCCAACAGGAAAATGCTGCCGGATAAGCTGCCTAAGGAAATGCTGATGTCATTTTTCGGCATGGTATTCAATGCCTGCTGGGCGGTCTGCACCAGGCTGCCCGCGCGGTGTTGATCCGTTCGCTGTCCCCCAGCAGGCAGCCACCGTTCAGCGTGTACAGCCCGGCATACCGCTGCGGGTTGGCGGAAAGCTCGCCATAGACCGCTGTGTTCAGGCACTGCACCACAAGGCTGCGGCATTCATGCTGGGCAACTTCCCGCATGGCGGGCCACATGGCATCTTCAATGCAGTCGGCCAGGTGCCAGCAAAGGCAGAAAACTGCCGCTGCCAATGCCAGCCGCCGCCAAAGCACGGCATGGCGGCTGCGGCGCCCGGCACTGCGGCACTTGCGCATGGGGCATCACCTCCCGCCGCTTTATTTCCCGCGCAGCCCATGCTATGCCCGGCAAAGCAAAAAAGTGAACCAAACCCCAAAAACTTTCAAAAAATCAGTTGACAAATACCCGACACCCTGTTATAATAATACCTGTCGCCGGTTGAAAAGCCAACCACGGCAAAGCATCTGGGGGTTTAGCTCAGCTGGGAGAGCGCTTGCATGGCATGCAAGAGGTCACCGGTTCGATCCCGGTAATCTCCACCAGAACAAAAGCGCTTGGCAATTTTGCCGGGCGCTTTTCGTTTTATATCGCGTCCAAGCCGCCCACAGGCAGGGCGGCCTTTTCTATATCTGCCCGCAGCCGGGCATACTAAAGTGCATTGAAAAAGCAAACCAAACTCGGAAGAGCAAGCCGAATAACCGCGCAAACGGAGGAAATACTACCATGGAACTGGAGCAGGCCCGCAAACGTGCAGCAGAACTGCGCGCTGTGATTGAAAAGAATAACCGTCTGTATTATGACCAGGACGCCCCGGAACTGGAAGATTACGAGTATGACCAGCTGACCCGCGAGCTGAAAACCATCGAAGCCCAATTCCCGCAGCTTGTCACGCCGGACAGCCCCACCCAGCATGTGGGCGGCACCCCCAGTGGCAAGTTCAGCAAGGTGGCCCACGCTGTTAAAATGGAAAGCCTGCAGGATGCTTTCTCGCTGGATGAACTGCGGGAGTTCGACCAGCGCGTGCGGGAAGCAGGCGTTACGCCGGAATATGTGGTAGAAATCAAAATCGACGGCCTTTCTGTCAGCCTGGAATACCGCAACGGCCGCCTGACCCGCGGCTCTACCCGCGGCGATGGCTGGTGGGGGAGGACGTGACCGAAAACCTTGCCACCATCAAGTCTATCCCCAAAGTAATCCCCAATGCCCCCGATTTTCTGGAAGTGCGCGGCGAAGTTTACATGCCGCATGAAGCGTTTTTTGCCCTGAAAGAGCAGCAGGAGCTGGAGGATAAAACCCCATTCAAGAACCCCCGCAACGCGGCGGCTGGCTCTCTGCGGCAGAAAGATGCCAAGATCACGGCAGCCGCGGGCTTCTATCTTTGTGTTCAACCTGCAGCAGGTGGAGGGCAAAACCTTTACCACCCACGCGAAACGCTGGATTATATCAAAGTCCCTCGCCTTCCCGGTATCCCCGCGCTATAACGTATATACCAACATTGAG
>ENA-OPZM01001027-OPZM01001027.1-human-gut-metagenome-genome-assembly--contig:-NODE-1027-length-10497-cov-2.972228_pt1 | contig 10497 bp, 14 predicted proteins | sample MGYA00242478_ERZ504493 | MGnify/ENA primary metagenome ERZ504493 (study PRJEB26092, sample SAMD00036227) | human gut metagenome | host: Homo sapiens | study: EMG produced TPA metagenomics assembly of...
CCACGCTGGAAAGCAAAGTGATCGGCGGCATGTACGGGGCAGGGCAGTTCAACGGAACTTCCGGCTATGAGGAAGCCGCCGCGCAGGGCCTGCTGGCCGGCCTGAACGCCGCCCGCCAGGCTCTGGGCAAGAGCGAGCTGGTGCTGGCACGGCATACTTCCTATCTTGGCACGCTGGTGGACGATCTAGTAACCAAGGGCGTGATGGACCCCTACCGCATGATGACCAGCCGCAGCGAGTACCGCCTGAGCCTGCGGCAGGACAACGCCGATGAGCGCCTGACCCCCATTGGCCGGGAATACGGCCTTGTGGACGACACCCGCTGGGCGGCGTTCACCCACGACATGGAAGTGAAAAAGGCCGAGCTGCACCGGCTGGAAACCACCAAAGTACCGCTGGCGGAGCTGCGCACCGTTGCCCCGCCGGAAGTGCTGGAAACGCTGGGTGAATCCGGCGGCACGGCGGCGGAGCTGCTCAAGCGGCCCGGCGTACACTATGAGCTGCTGGCCAAGGTGATTGCCGCGGGCAGGATGTGAGTGCTGCCATGGCCTTGCGCATTGAAACCGAGATCCGCTATGCCGGTTATATTGCCCGTGAGCAGCGCGCTATCCACGAGGTACAGCGCCACGAAAATGTGGTGATCCCCGATGACTTTGATTACGCCCCGCTGGAAACCGTGACGCTGGAAGCCCGCGAAAAGCTGGCGAAGATTCGCCCCCGCACGCTGGCGCAGGCCGGACGCATTCCTGGTGTAAGCCCCAGCGACCTGGCCCAGCTGAGCATTGCCCTGATGAAAGCAGGGAAGACTGCGGCGGCAGAATAAGGCTGGATATTTCCTTTTTATAATACGCAAAAGCCAATAAAGGAGCTTATATGATCGATAAAGAACGCCTTGCACAAAAATGTTCCACGTGGAACATTGTGCTGAGCGGTGCCCAGCTGGACCTGCTGGACCGCTATGCGGAAATTCTGGTGGATTACAACCAGAAGGTGAACCTGACGGCCATCACCAGCCGGAGGGCATTGAGGACCGCCACTTTGCGGACAGCCTGCTGTTTGCCGCCCAGCCGGAAGTAACCGGCAAACTGGTGGACGTTGGCACCGGGGCAGGGTTCCCCGGTGTGGTGGCAAAAATTTTCAAGCCGGATTTGCAGCTGACCCTGATGGAGCCCACCGGCAAGCGGGTGGACTTTTTGAAGTACCTGTGCGGGGAACTTGGCCTGACGGGGGTAGAGTTCGCCAAGGAGCGCGCAGAGGAAGCCGCCCGCAAAATCTGGCGTGAACAGTTTGATGTCGCCAGCGCCCGTGCGGTAGCCGCCCTGCCGGTGCTGTGCGAATACTGCCTGCCGCTTGTGCGGGTTGGCGGGGTGTTCATTGCAATGAAAGGCCCTGATGCGGATGCTGAGTTGGGCGGTTCCGCTGCCGCCCTGAAAAAGCTGGGCGGTGCCTACGGCGATACCCGCGCGTTCACCCTGCCGGACGGCAGCGAGCGGCGGCTGGTGGTTTGCAAAAAGATTTCGCAACGCCGACAGCTTACCCCCGCAACGGCGGAAAAATTGCAAAAAAGCCTCTTTAATTTAACAAAACTCCGGGTTTTACCTCGAATTGTGGCGAACGAATTTTCTTTCTAACCGGTTTGGCCTGTGCTATGCTTTTGATAAAAGGCAAGCACAGGCTTTTTTTTATTGCCTGTGCGGGGGAGGGAGAAGCCATATGTCCAAACCGGATAAAAAAGCCGCCAATCAGAAACCCGGCAAAATTATTTTACTGCCGGTGGAGCAGATCGAGCCATCGCCGTTCCAGGCGCGCACCGCCTTTGATGAAACCGAGATTGCGGCGCTGGCTGTCAGCATTTTACAGAACGGGCTGCTGCAGCCCATCAGCGTGCGCAAGACAGGCTACCACAAGTACCAGCTTGTGGCGGGGGAGCGGCGGCTGCGGGCCTGCCGCCTGGCGAAGCTGGAACGCATCCCGGCCATCATTCAGGACTTTGACGACAGCGAAACCGCTGCGCTGGGGCTGCTGGAAAATTTACAGCGCGCCCAACTGGATGCCTTTGATGCGGCAAGGGGCATCCGGGAGGTGATCCGGCTTTGGAACTGCACCCAGGCCGAAGCTGCACGCCGCCTGGGGTTAAGCCAGCCCGCGCTGGCCAACAAGCTGCGCTTACTTACCCTGACCACCGCCCAGCAACAGCTCTGCACCGCTGCCGGTCTAACCGAGCGCCACGCCCGCGCTGTACTGCGCCTGCCGGAAAGCCGCCGCACCGCCGCGCTGGAAAAGATCGCAAGGGACAAGCTGAGTGTGCGGGAAGCCGACCGTCTGGTGGACGCCATGCTGGCTGCCCCCAAAGACACCCCCGGCCCCTGCCGCAGCACGGTGCCGATGGTGGGGGATGTGCGGCTGTTTGTAAACACCTTACAGCACGCGGTTGACCTGATGACCCAGCGGGGCATTCCCGCCGTGACCAGCTGTGAGCAAGCGGATGGATTTTTGGAATACACGGTACGCATCCCCACCGCCACCCCTGCACCGCTGCCCGTGCCCAACACGCTGCCGGCGTGCCATGAGCCGGAGATGCCGAGCGGGGAAGGAAGCAGCCCTGGGGAAGAGGATGAGTTAGTTAGGAGTTAGGAGTTTGGAGTTTGGGCGAATGTGAAATTAGGAATTAGAAATGAGGAATTGGAGGTAGGGAGGGGCATAAGATTAGGTTCGTGGCTGTCCGTGGATTATATATGATTTTCGGGGATGGCTGGATGGACACATAAAATATTTGTGATGAACTTGCAATTTTCTGGTAGGGCGGGGTCACTGACCCCGCCGGTACTATGGCTTACCGCGCCTGCAAATTTTGTGTCAAACTTTTCCCTGATTTTTGTAGGTGACGGCGTCCCCGACGTCCCGCGGACGGGCGTATATATCATTCGACATTTGCGGACAATTACGCGGTAGGGCGGCCATCTCCGGCCTAAGAGCCGTGGCGTTGCCCCGGTTGGCCTCCGAAACGCGCCTGCGGGCGCAGAGCCTCTGGCCGCCGGTGGGGGATTTGCACCATGAATTTTGGGGCACTACCTGTGGAACCACCCCTCAGGCCTCTCCGCGTCCAGCTCCCCTCTAGGGAGCCATCATTTATTGAAACTTTGCGGCTAATTTAGTAATGGCATATATCGCAAGGCCTCGGAACGGTCGAGACCGTTCTCTACAGTGCATTTTATAATAGGCAATCAACATTTTACCATGCATCCCACCCGTAGGGGCGCACATTGTGCGCCCGCCGTCTCATACCATATAGCAGAATGAAATATTACACAAAGCCCGCCATGCGGGACGATGCAAGCATCGTCCTCTACAAACTGTTTTTATGCACAATCAATCTTACCGACAAAATAGATTTAGCTGAGGTTTGAGGTTTCCATACAAGAAGCGTTAAAATAGAAAAAGACTGGCTGTTCCGATGTGAACAGTCAGTCTTTTTTGGTATCTGGTATATATTCGATTACATCCCAAATTTCACAACCCAATATCCGGCACAAATCATCCAGTGTATTTGTTGTTACATTTCGTGTCTGTTTCAGTCTGTCTAATGTGCCCCGGCTGAACCCATACTGCGAAATTAAGGCATATGTTGAAACACCACGCTGCTTCATTGTCCGCCACAGCGGTGCGTAAGATATCATGGCTACATTTTCCTTTACTTGGTGCAATCACTTTTATCTTTTATTATATTATGGAATTGATTCTTGACTATTCCCCATATACGGGGTATAATCCAGATATCAAGACGTTCAGCTTTTATAAAGGAGGTAACCATGAAAAAAGCAACTGCGATTCTTTTATCATCCGTAATTTTTGCATCCCTGTTGTGCAGCTGCGGCAAAGCGGCGGATTCCTCTGCGGTTTCTTCTGCCGTCTCAACCAAAACTACTTCCCCCACAGCGGCACCGACCGAAGCACCCACGCCAGAACCCACCCAACAACCAGCCGGGCAGCCCGCCAGCCAGTTGTTCAGCAAAGTAACCGGTTTCAGCAGGGAATGGCAGGATGGAAAGCACGTTATCAACGGGCTTGATACTTCCGGTAACAAAATTTGCGGCATTATCGATGGCGGCGGCAACACCGTTTTAATGGATGGGTACACCGCACTATACCCTTTGGCCGATGGGCACCTGATTGCTGCAACAGACGAAAATGCTTCCGGCGAATGCGTCTACACCGGGCGAACCATAGAGCTTTCCACCGCCGGTTTTGCCGGGGTTATTCTGGATGAAAACGGCAATGTGATTTATCAGCCGGATGAATCTCTGGGGTATGAACGGCTGTATCCGATCAATTCTCATCTCATTCTGTCCATCCGTGCCAAAACGGGCTTTGATGGGAAATCGGCATCCATGTGCGTATTGGACCAGGATGGTCAGTTTTATATGACTGCACCGATAGTTCCCACAATCTTGTTGACCTTATGAATTTTGACGACGATGGCATTGTGTGGACTTTCCCTAGCGGTTCATCTTCTTTGCGGAGAATATCTTTTGGTCCTGATGATGATCTTGGCGAAAACAGTATCCTCAGAATAGATTTTCTCTCTACGATAATAAACCCTGCCCTTTTTGGACTTGAATACACAAATAATGATTACTATGTTCTATTTCATTTTGATCATGATTCTTTTACTAGTGAGCTTACATACTATTCTGACCTTCCCACTAAAGAAAATCCTCATACCGGTGTCCGTAACTCTATTATCTATAATTCCTCCTGCTTTATCCGTGGCGGGAAGGTCAAAGATGCAGACGGTAACATCATCGACATCTTGCCCTGGGAAACTTTCCCGTCTGATACTTTCGATTGCACTGCTATCGATACTTGGCAAGCCAGCGTGAATGAAATACCTCTCAGCGGTATTTCGTTTTTAGGTTCTTCCTCCTCCGGTCTCGGCTATTTCGGTCTCTATAATTACCTGGAAAACTCCTACACCAGCGATATTGTTCGAACATATTTTACTGCGGATGGGAAGGAAATCAGCATTCCTCAAAACTATATGGATGCCCTTGGTTCCACACAACTCTTGGATAACAAATTTTTGCTTACCCTAAACGGTGCCGATGGAAAAACTTATTTCACCCTGCTAGATCTTGCCGATGGCAGTACATTCGATCCTGTCCTTATTCCGGATTCTCCACGAGTTGTCGCACAAAACGGTTCTGTACTTGCGATTTGTTCTCTCAGCAAATCTTTCCGGATTTACAGTGTTGAAAACGGAACGGAACTGGATGCCTTTGACATTCCAGGTACGGACAACTACAGCGTTCGGTACATTTTCTTTAGTGGTAACTATCTTATTATTTACTGTTACGACGACAGTTATAACAATGAGGATTTTCTCTATCACGTATACTCCTTGAGTGATAGCGCACTTATTATTTAAGTAACGCCACAAAATCAGGACATCCATTTTTCCATTTATACCATTTCACATTTTATAATCCTCTCAAAAAACAAATCATTTTCGGCAAAATCCCCCCGGAATGTTCCACGTGACATCGGGGGGATTTTTTGTGTTTTTGGGGGTTAGGACTTCCACAAAAGGGGCTGCTGTGTTATAATAAATAAGTTCTTAGCGGTTCCAAACGATACATGGAGGGTAAAATGGCAAAAGTAATTGCAATCGCAAACCAAAAGGGCGGCGTTGGCAAAACGACCACCTGCGTCAACCTTTCTTCCTGCGTGGCTGCGCTGGGCAAAAAGGTTCTCGTGGTTGACCTTGACCCGCAGGGCAATACCACCTCGGGTTACGGCGTTGCAAAAAAAGGCCAGCAATCCAACATTTACACCTGCCTGATCAACGATGATGACGTCCGGCAGGCCATCGTTCACACCAAGTTCAACGCAGACCTGATTGCTTCCAACACGCAGCTGGCCGGTGCCGTGGTGGAGCTGGTGGAGCTGCCCCGGCGCGAAAACCGCCTGCGCAGCATCCTGGCACCGCTGATTCCTTTGTACGATTATGTGTTCATTGACTGCCGCCCTCGCTGGATTTGCTGACCGTCAACGGTCTTTGCGCCTGCGATACGGTGCTGATCCCCATTCAGTGCGAGTATTATGCGCTGGAGGGGCTTTCGGAACTGATGAATACCTTAAAGATCGTGCGCAAAAAATACAACCATTACCTGGACATTGAGGCGTGGTGTTCACCATGTACTCCGGCCGGTTCAACCTGACCATGCAGGTGGTTGCACAGGTCAAAAAGTACTATGCAACAAGGTTTACAAAACCGTTGTGCCGCGCACCGTGCGCCTTTCGGAAGCGCCCAGTTTTGGTATGCCCATCAATTTTTACGAGCCGAACGGCAAGGGCAGCGAAGCCTATATGGCCATGGCGCGTGAATTTTTGGAAAATAACGAGCGGGAATGACCTTGGTTTTCCTGTTTGGGAAAGGGAAGTGTGTGAATGGCAAAACGCAAATTGGGCGCTTGGCAAAGGGCTGGACAGCCTGTTTGAGGATCTGCCTATGACCGAAGATGCTAGCCCGGATCTGACCCGCCTGCCTGTGCGGGAGATTGAGCCGGACCCCGACCAGCCGCGCAAGAACTTTGACGAGGACGCCATGGCGGCCCTGGCAGAGAGCATTGGCGAAAACGGCCTGCTGCAGCCCATTGCGGTGCGCGCCAAAAAGACCGGGCCGGGCTATGTGATCATTGCGGGCGAGCGCCGCTGGCGTGCCGCGCGCATGGCCGGGCTGGATGAAGTTCCGGTTTTGATCAAAGAAGTTACCGATGAACAGGCCGCTGCGCTGGCCCTGATCGAGAACTTGCAGCGCGAGGATCTGGACCCCATTGAAGTGGCTGAGGGCTGCAAAAAGCTGATCGAGCGCTATGGTTTAACGCAGGAAGAAGCCGCCAAGCGGCTAGGCAAAAGCCGCAGCGCCATTACCAACGCCATGCGCCTGCTGAACCTGCCAGAATATGTGCGGGATCAGGTGCGGACAGGGGACATCAGCGCGGGCCATGCCAAAGCGCTGTTAAGCCTTGGCTCACCGGAGCAGATGTCCGCCGCGGCGGACCAGATCATTGCCAAGGATATGAGCGTGCGCCAGGCCGAAGCTTTGTGCCGCAAAATGTCCAAGCCGCCGAAGCCCGCCAAGGAAGAGGATGCCTTTACCCGCCGGTGCTTGCCGTGGAGGTGGAGGGTGCCCTGAAAGAGACCACCGGCAGCGAAGTGCATGTGGACTACAAGGGCGGCAAGGGCGTGCTGCACATTGCATTTTATTCTGATGCGCAGCTGCAGCAGTTCGCCGGGCTGCTGGGGCAGTATGACCCTGAGCAGGCCGCCGAGGCGGTCGCTCCGTCCGGTGAGGACGAGGCATAACTCTTTCATTTTATCACTTTAGATTTCAGGCATTTGCAAAATTACAAATAGAGGAAAGGATTTTGAATCATGCTGGATATTCGTTTTGTGCGTGAGCACCCCGATGAGGTCAAGGAGAACATTAAAAAGAAGTTTCAGGATGCCAAGCTGCCGCTGGTAGACGAGGTCATCAATCTGGATGCCGAGTACCGCGCCGCCATTGGCGAGGGTGACACCCTGCGCGCCAACCGCAACAAGCTTTCCAAACAGATTGGCATGCTGATGGGCCAGGCTAAAAAGGACCCCAGCAAGGCCGCCGAAGCCGAGGAGATCAAGAAGCAGGTAACCGCACAGGCTGACCGCCTGAAAGAGCTGGAAACCAAGGAAGCCGAGCTGCAGGACAAGATCCGCGACATCATGTACACCATCCCGCAGATGATCGACCCCAGTGTGCCCATCGGCCCGGACGACAGCTGCAATGTGGAAGTACAGCGCTTTGGCGATCCTGTTGTGCCGGATTATCCCATCCCGTACCATGTTGACATCATGGAAAGCTTTGACGGCATTGACCTGGATGCTGCAGGCCGCGTTTCCGGCAACGGCTTCTACTATCTGCTGGGCGACATTGCCCGCCTGCACGAAGCTGTTCTGGCTTACGCCCGCGATTTTATGATCGACAAGGGCTTCACCTATGTCATCCCCCCGTTCATGATGCACGGCGATGTGGTGAAGGGCGTTATGTCCTTCCCCGAAATGGATGCCATGATGTACAAGATCGAGGGTGAGGACCTGTACCTGATCGGCACTTCTGAGCACACCATGATCGGCCGTTTCATTGACCAGACCCTGGACGGCGCCAAGCTGCCCCTGACCCTGACCAGCTACAGCCCCTGCTTCCGCAAGGAGAAGGGTGCCCACGGCATTGAGGAGCGAGGCATTTACCGCATCCACCAGTCGAGAAGCAGGAAATGATCGTTGTCTGCAAGCCGGAGGACAGCATGACCTGGTACGACAAGCTGTGGCACAACTCTGTTGAGCTGTTCCGCTCTATGGAGATTCCCGTTCGCCAGCTGGAGTGCTGCTCCGGCGACCTGGCTGACCTTAAGGTGAAGAGCTGCGACATTGAGGCTTGGAGCCCGCGTCAGCAGAAGTACTTTGAGGTTTGCAGCTGCTCCAACCTGGGCGATGCCCAGGCACGCCGTCTGCGCATCCGCTACAAGGATGAGAATGGCAAGACCCAGCTGGCCCATACCCTGAACAACACCTGCGTTGCCCCGCCGCGCATGCTGATTGCTTTCCTGGAGAACCACCTGCAGGCTGACGGCACCGTGACCATTCCGGCTGTTCTGCAGCCGTACATGGGCGGCAAGACCGTGCTGGTACCGAAGAAGAAGTAATTTTCTTTTTGGAGTTGTTTTCCAGCCTTTTTTGAAAAAAGGCTGGGCGAAAAACTTTAGGCAATACCGCACAATTCCCGCCTTACGGCTTAAGCACCGCTTCGGCGGCTGCGGCACCTCGCTCGCCGTATCGGCACTTAGAATTATGCGGTATTGCCTTTAATCAAACCAAATATAAAAAGCCCCGTGTGAGGGGAAAGGGAACAGGCGCAGGTCTGTTGAGCTTTCCCCGGCACAGGGCTTTTGGGGGTCAGCCTTTTTCAAAAAGCTGGGCCGCCGAAACAAAACGGAAATTGCAAAACAAAAATCTCAGCCGTGCGGTATCCTACCTGCACAGCTGAGATTTTGTTTTGTGTCTGTTTTTATTGCGGTTACTCTTCCTCTTTTCAGTGCTTCAGCTGGGAAAGGTAAGTATCAAACTGGGCGCGGCAAACGGCGGCGGGGGCGTTATCCGGGTTGGGCATATGTGCCATCAGATAATCCAGCAGGGAAGCTTTGGTGGGATAGGCGAACTGGCCATCGGCATAGCACCACTTACAATAATCCTCGTTAAAGGCACCATCCGGCCCTTTGCTCAAGGTGGAATCATCCAGCGGCATGCCGCAGCACTGGCAGACCAGGGTGCGCGGGCTGCGTTTGCCAAGCAACGGGAAGTCGCATTTTGGACTTTTGTTTTTTTCAGGACGATTCAACCCAGCATGGCACCCAGGGCGTCCAGCGCCGTGCGCAGGGCGGGGGCGGCGGGCTGGCCCGGTGCGCTGGAAACACCTGCCGTGGCAAAGCCTGCACAGCTGCCAAACGCTGCGCCGCAGATGCGGCTGACCATTCCCTGCTGGCCCATGGACATGGTGATGAGCGGGGTATCGTTCCCTGTGGCTTGGGCTGCCTGGGCGGTGGCTTCCAGCAGGCGGGCGGTATCCGCCGGGGTGTGGGGCATTACGGCCAGCTTGGCGATATCTGCCCCGCGGCGGACCATATCAGTCAGGGTGTTGACCATCGTTTCGGTGGGCGGAGTCTCGGCAAAGTTATGGCTGCTGAACACGGTTTTTACGCCGCTTTCCCGCGCCTGCTGCTGGATGGCAGCAATGACCGCCGGAGCCGTGCTGGCTTCGACATCCAGCAGATCCGCCAGGCCACTGTGGCAGATAGCAGTGCCGAGTTCGCCGTATGCGGCATCGGTGAGATCGGCCAGACCGCCCTCTTTTTTGGTTCGGATGGTGGCCAGTAGGGGAACGCCCTGCCCAATGGCGGCACGGGCGGCGCACAGCACGTTTTGCACGTTAGGAGCATCCAATATCGAAAGGGCATCCAAACGCAGCTCTACCACGTCCCCAGCCGCCCCAGCGGCGGCAGCGTTGGAAAGGTCGTTGGCCATAACGGGTACCAGGATCTTAAAGTTGGTCGGGGCAGTGTCCCGCGGGGGCAGCAGCGTTACGCCGCGCACAGTAATGGCAGGCATGGGGTTTCCTCCTTCAATGTTCCACGGGCAGCGGGCAATGCCGCTGCAAAATATACCAGTATTGTAGCACAAGGCGGCGGCTGGCACAAGAAAAAGCCCCCGCGCACGGCACGGGGCTTTGGCAGCCGCCGGGGGCGTACATTGTTCCCGGCGTGGGTCAGTATTATAATAAAGGCAATACCGCATAATTCTAAGTGCCGATACGGCGAGCGAGGTGCGGCAGATGCCAAGCCAAAAGCGCAGATAATACTGGATGCTGCAAAGGTGAGCGCCGCCAGTGGCGGAAACAGCGAACCG
>ENA-OPZM01001029-OPZM01001029.1-human-gut-metagenome-genome-assembly--contig:-NODE-1029-length-10471-cov-3.436485_pt1 | contig 10471 bp, 11 predicted proteins | sample MGYA00242478_ERZ504493 | MGnify/ENA primary metagenome ERZ504493 (study PRJEB26092, sample SAMD00036227) | human gut metagenome | host: Homo sapiens | study: EMG produced TPA metagenomics assembly of...
GCACCGTGCAGCTCGACTTCCAGATGCCGCTCAACTTTGACCTGGAGTACGTGGATGCCGACGGCACCAAGAAGCGCCCCATCATGCTGCACCGCGTGTGCTTTGGCTCCATCGAGCGCTTCATCGGTATTCTGATTGAGCACTTTGCGGGCAAGTTCCCCACCTGGCTGGCTCCCGTGCAGGTCAAGGCGCTTCCCGTCTCCGAGAAGAGCCGCGACTACGCCCACGAGGTGTGCGCCAAGCTGGAGGAGGCCGGCATTCGCGTGGTCTGCGACGACCGCGACGAGAAGATCGGCTACAAGATCCGCCAGGCCCGCAGCATCGACCGCGTGCCCTACATGCTCATCCTGGGCGAGAAGGAGGTCGAGGCCGGCAACATTTCCGTCCGCGATCGTTCCAACGAGACCGTTCAGATGGGCGTTGACGAGTTTGTGGCCAAGGTGCTCGAGGAGATCAAGACTCGCGCCTAGCACAAACTATACAAGAATTAACAAAGGCGATCGTCCTCGCGGGCGGTCGCCTTTTTTGTTGTCTATAGAAGAAAAGCCGCTGGTTAGAGCGGCTTTTTTGTTGTGCAAAAAGGTACAGGTTTTTGTAGGGGCGTATGGAGATGCACCCATTCGCGGCGCATTTTGTGCAATCTGGGGAAAACGCGAGCAGTTTGCTCGTATAATGAGCAACGTCGAAAGATACAAAAAACTTTACTTTCGCGACTGCGCCTAGCTGCGAGCGAGAAGCCTGTTCTTAACGCCCCTGCATCCGCGTGCGTCGCGGATGCAAGTTAAGGGGGCGAGAGATGGAACAGACAATGCGGCGCCAAGAGCAGCTGCCCGGTGCCTTTAGCGGCGCCACCACCAACAGCCAGCACGGCCGCGTCCGCTGGTATCTGGTCCACACTCCCAACGGTAAAGAGCGCGAGACCTGCGAAAAGGTCCGCCGCATTATCCCGCACAAGCTGATGCAGGACGCTTTTGTGATGCAAAAGGAGTTCTGGTTTAAGCGGGACGGCGCCTGGGTCGGCTCCAAACCAAACCCATGTACAAGGAATTACTTCTTCGTCGCCACGCGCGATGCCGCTCTGCTCGATAAGGCTTTGGCCCACTTGAGCTTTGGCTGCCGCATTGCCGGCAGTAGGGAGCGGGCCTATGCGCCCATGCCGGACGATGCGCAGGACTGGTACCGCAGCGTGCTCGACGACAACGGCGTGGTGCGCAACAGCGTCGCCCGAATAGAAGACGGCGTGCTGCGCAACAGCGTCGCCCGAATAGAAGACGGCGTGCTGCACATAGAGCAGGGTCCCTTGGTGGGGCAAGAGGCCCGCGTTAAAAAGATCGACCGTCATAAACGCTGGTGCCTGGTAGACGTTGGCGAGGGTGACTCCGCATTTAGGGAGCTGCTACCGCTTGACGTTCCCAGCAAAACGTAAGGGAGACGTTGCACCAGCAATTCATTTGGTTTTTGGATTCATAGATGGGGGGGGGTTCCTGGGGACAGGAACGTGAGTTTTATTGTGGCTGCTAAAGAGGTAACAGAGAGTTGTACATCAACGGTGGGTGCGCTGGCCTTCAATCGGATAAAGCCGAGCGGCACGCTTGGATATCGCATCGTCAAGAGACTGTTTGACCTTGTGTTTAGTCTTTTGATGAGTGTTCTGCTGCTGATTCCTCTTGCTGTAGTGTGTGCGCTCATTAGCTTGAATCGCCCGGCAGTCCTATGTATACGCAAGAGCGCGTTGGCAAGGGCGGAAAGACAATCAGGATTTTTAAGCTTCGCAGCATGGTCGCCGATGCTGGCAACGTGCAGAAGTATCTGAGCCCTGAGCAGCTGCATCAGTGGGAAGTCGAGCGCAAGGTCGATGATGATCCCCGCATCACCAAGATTGGTCAATTCATTCGTAAATGTTCTATCGACGAGATGCCGCAGTTTCTCAATGTGCTAAACGGTGATCTGTCTGTAATTGGCCCGCGTCCCATCACAAGGGATGAACTTGAACAACATTTTACTGACGGGGAGAAGGCCGAGCTGCTTTCTGTTCAGCCTGGCATTACTGGGCTTTGGCAGGCGACTGACCGAAACGCCGCGACCTTCGAGAGCGGCTTACGCCAGAAGATCGAGCTCCGCTACGTGTGTAATCGCTGCTTCCGCATGGACTGGAAATGCTTCACTGGCACCTTTGGTGCCATGTTCGGCAAGAAAAGGACGGGGCGATAGATGGCTTCTCAGGCTTATAGCGTTCTCATGAGCATTTATCTTAAGGAGAACCCTGCGTATCTTCGTGCTTCTTTGGACAGCATTATTAACCAGACGATTCCACCTGCGGAAATCGTTATGGTTAAGGATGGACCGTTAACAAAAGAACTCGATTCAGTTCTGGCTGAGTATGACCGCCGTTATCCTGGCATCTTTAGTTTTATTGCCTACGAGGAAAACCACGGTCTTGGCTATGCGTTACACAGGGGAATAGTTGCTTGTACTAACGATATTGTTGCACGTATGGATACAGACGATATTGCACGTTCTGATCGTATGGAGAAACAACTAAAGGCGATTCAAGATGGTCTTGATATGGTTGGGAGTCAAGTAATTGAATTCGTCGAGTCTCCTGACAAGCCGATTGCACGAACGGATCTCCCCGAAGGTCTCAACAATATTATTGCTTGTTCAAAGCGTAGAAATCCATTTCGTCATCCGCCAATGACATTCAAACGATCCAAGGTGTTGAAAGCGGGCAATTACAGTTCCGAGTATCTGTATTTCGAAGATTGGGATTTATTTAATCGAATGCTTGCAGCTGGTTGCCGAGCTGAGAATCTTCACGAAACGCTTGTGGCCATGAGAGTTAGTCCTGATTTTTATGAGAGGCGCGGAGGCCTGGGTTATTTGGCTCATGTTTGGAAGTTCAAATCTGCTCAGTTGCGTATTGGTTATTTTACGGTAGCAGATTTCCTGATTTCCTTTTTGCCCCAACTGATTGTTTGCCTGATGCCCAATTGCCTGCGTGGCTTTGTATATACGAATATGCTCAGGAGGAGCGATGATTAAAGTCCTTCATGCTGTTCCAGATATGAATTCTGGCGGTATTGAAAACTACATCATGAATATGTATCGAATTATTGATCGCGATACTGTGCATTTTGACTTTCTAGTCCATCACAATTCACGAGGGTTCTTCGATGATGAGATAGAGGAGCTTGGAGCCGTATTTATCGTTTGCCTGTTTTGGATAATAAGAATGTTATCTCTTATTGGCGCGAGCTAAAGAGGTTGTACTCTGAAAACAAATGGGATGTGGTTCATGGCCATGCCGCGAGTCTTGCGGGCCTTTATCTGTTTGCTGCCGAGAATGCTGGCGTACGTGCCCGCATAGCACATAGCCACGGAGCTTCCTATCTTCGAACACCAAAGGGGTATACAAAAAAACTGCTCTTTAAGACTGCTGGAATTCACGCGAATATTCGCCTTGCGTGTTCTACAGAAGCGGGCAAATATCTTTTTGGCGATAGACAATTCTATTTAGCTAAGAATGCAATTGATTCTGAGCGGTTTTCATTTAATCAAGATGATCGCGATCGTATTAGGCGCAGCTTGGGGATTGTTCCGGGACAATTGTTGGTTGGTCATATGGGTCGCTTTAATTTGCAGAAAAATCATCAGTTTTTGATTGAGGTTTTTGAAGAGATTGTTCGGTTGAAACCAGATAGCTGTCTATTGCTGGTGGGTACCGGCGAACGTGAGGGCTCGATACGAAATCTCGTTTCTAGTAAAGGGCTGAATGGCAAGGTTATCTTTCAGTCTGTTACTGATGAGCCCAGCCTACTATTCAGCTATGGATGCATTTGTTTTGCCCTCCCTGTTCGAGGGTCTTCCCTTGGTGGGAATTGAGGCGCAATGCAGCGGTTTACCGAGCTATTTTTCCTCTGAGATTACGAAAGAAGTTGTCATTTCTGATATTACAGAGTTTTTAGATTTGAATGCTGGTCCCGTTGCCTGGGCACAACAAATCGTTGGCGCATCATCGTGCATCAATCGTAGAGCCTATGCAGATTGCGCCGCTATTCACGGTTTTGATTTTAGGGATAACACGAAAAAGATGACGGATTTTTATTTGGCTGCTGCTACAGGGAGGTTTGAGTCTATTGGCTCCATACTGGATTAGCTTCTGCTTGCGGTTGGTTTTATGCTACTAGCTCAGAGACCTTTGAACTCAGTGGCGGCGACATCCCGGTCTGCAATCTCTGCCCGCGACGGACGAGATTATTCGCGCTGGGGCGTTGTCGCCTCCGCACTTGTTTTCATTATTCTTACTGGCTTTCGTTATGGTGTTGGGCAAGATTATTTTTATACTTACGTGCCTTACTTCTATCGTGTGCGTTCGGGTTTGGGGTTCCAGGAAATGGAAATCGGCTATTACGCCCTCAATTACCTTGTCGCTCGTTTTACAGATAACCCTCTGCCCGTATTCCTGGTATGTTCTGTAGCATTTTTCGCGTTGACATATGCTGCCATTATGCGTGAATCTTCTCATCCCGTATTCTCCGTCTTCCTCCTATTTGGGATGTCTTATTTGTTTATCTACATGAACGCCATGAGGCAGATGCTTGCGGTTTCCATTTTGTTGTTTTCGCTTCGTTATATAGAGGAGAGAGATCCGGTTAAATTTGCGGCCTGCGTTGCGATAGCGAGCACGTTTCACTCAAGTTCGCTTGTATTTATCGCTGCATACTATTTTCCGCGTCTTAAAATTACTCCATGCATTTGTTTGGTTTTGGTGTCGGGATTTTTGCTTCTTAAGGTCCCCATTGCATCTTTCGTTAATACCATCATTGCCAAAACTCAATACGCTGGCTATATCGGATCCATCTTTGATACGGGCGAAAGTGGGAATGTCGTTATCGCGTTGAATGTCGTGGTCCTATTATTTTCCGCGATTGTGCCTAGCTGTATGGCGGTGCTTATTCCGAACGCTATCGTATTCTTCTCTGGTGCCAGCTTGTTGCGACATCAATTGCAATCTTATCCGGTCTGATTCCGCTTTCTCAGCGTTTTGCGCTGGGTTTTTTCTCTGCCTTCTGTAATTCTTTTGCCTCTGGCAATCGATTCGATATCGAATATCAAATTGAAGTTCCTGATTCAGTTGGTGATTGTTGTTCTATATATCGTGTATATCGCTATCACAATCGGGATGTGGAATGGCAATAACGTCGTCCCATATCACTCCATATTAATGAAAGGCTCCTTATGAGATCTCCTAATATAAGTTTGATAATCCCTGTCTATAACGTTGAGGATTATTTGCCTGATTGTTTAGATAGTGTTCTTGCGCAAAGCTATGCCGATTTTGAAGTAGTAGCGGTGAACGATGGTTCTACGGACAGATCGCGAGAGATTCTTGCTGATTATGCGAAAAAGGATTCGCGTATTCGGATTATTGACCAAGCGAATAGGGGTCTTGCTGGCGCGCGCAATACTGGAGTTGCTGCGGCGAATGGTATGTATATCGCTTTTGTTGATTCAGATGACTACATTGATTCCGACTATTTATCTGTTATGTATTCAAATGCCAATGAGTTTAATGCCGATATTTCCATTTCTGGGCGATATATCGATTGCGGTGGACAGTCTAGCCATGAAAATCGTCCGGCTTTTACGAGTAAACGCCTTGGGCCGATTGAGGCTGCTCGAGCTCTAAACTCGTACCGTTCCTTTGATATGTCAATGCACGGAAAGTTATTTCTTGCCAGCTTATTTAAAGGCCTGGCGTTTCCGGAAGGCAAGACTCCGAAGATCAATTCATGTGCTATCGCTTAATTTTAAGATCAAATTGTTCTTATTATGAGGATAGGCCGTTATATTACTATCGGCATAGAGAAGGAAGTATATCGAGAAGTTCTCGTGTTAACGTGTTTCCAATCGAGCATCCCATGAACAGCTCGAATATATCCGCAGGCATGTGCCTGCTTTGATTAATGTCGCTGAGACTTCATGCTTTTTTTCTCAGGTCGCTGTTTACAATGCGTTTGCCGTAAGAGACCTCGAAATGCCGAATGAAATCGCAAATGTTGTTCTAAAGGAGCCAAAACGTTTTCTCGGAAGCGTTATCCGGAATGAGGATATTCCTGGCTACAAAAAAATACAGGCTATTACATATTGTTTTGCGAGGCCTGTTTACAAAGCTGTTTATCTTGCTAAGAAAGGATAATTTATGTCAAAAGTTGCTTTGATTACCCTGCACACCGTTTCAAATTACGGGTCCTGCTTGCAAACCTTTGCGACTCAAAAAATATTTGAATCGCTCGGATGGGAAGTTGAGGTTATTGATTACTATCGAGCAGATAATCTGCCTGAGTATGCAGTTGAGAAAGCATTTATGGGTAGAAGAATGCAGAAGTTTCAAGGTGTTTGGGATAGGGCTCCTTGGTTGAAGCGTTTGCTCTCTGTTCCTATGGGTGCGATCGTTAAGCGTCAAAGGAAACCGTTTGATGATTTTAGGTCTAAGTATCTTCACCTTTCTAAGCGTATGTATCGCTCTGCCGATGAGCTCGAACTTTATCCCCCTGTAGCGGATGTATATTGCACCGGTTCTGATCAGGTTTGGAATAGTGTTTGGAACAATGGCTTCGAAAAGCCTTTCTATCTTACGTTTGCACCGGAGGGGAAACCGCGTATTTCTTTTGCCGCAAGCATCGGAAGAAATGAAGTTGATGATTGGGAGAAGCCTTTGATGAAGGAGGCTTTGTCGCAATACAAGGCTATTTCCATGCGTGAATCATCTGGAATTGGGATTTTAAATGATTTAGGATTCAGCGATGCGCAGCTGGTCTTGGACCCAACCCTCATGCTTAATAAGCATGATTGGGAATCCATTGCCAAGATGCCTGAGGGAATTGATGGCCCTTATTTACTTGTATATCAACTTAACAAGAGCAAGGCATTCGTTGACTACGTCGAGGCGGTCGCAAAGAAGTATGGTTTGAATGTAGTTAAAATCTCATACGGCATTTATGATGTCATGAAATCTGCCAAGACACTCATCGCCCCGTCTGTTGAGGAGTTTGTTGGTCTATTTCTCAATGCTTCATATGTGATTACTGACTCTTTTCATGCGACAGCGTATTCTTTGAATTTTGGAGTTCCGTTTACCGCCATTGCACCTGAACGCTTTAGCACTCGCATTGCGAGTGTTCTTGCGCTGACTGGCACGGAGGATCGGATGTTGGCTTCACAACAGGACATTGCCATGTATGAGCGCCAAATTGACTTCGAGTATGCTACCGAGAAATTGGATGAGATGCGGAAAAAGAGCATCGCATTCCTTGAGGAGGCGTTGTAGATTTGGGAGATACCTTAGTTAATAGCAAGAGTTCTGGATTCCTTTCGTTTGCAAAATCGACCGGTATCTTTTTTGTGGGTAGCTCGATGAGTAAAATAATTACCCTATTGCTAATTCCTCTCTACACAAATGTGCTTCCGACTCAGGACTATGGCTACTATGACTTGTCGATTACATACGCCACTCTACTGACCTCGTTTTTGTACTGTGATATCTGGTCAAGTGTCATGCGTATGATGCGTGACGATCTAGAGGGCGAGGCGCCTGGAAAGTAATTGCATCTGGTTGGGTTATTTTTGCTGTTTCTACCATCTTATACATATTAATTGCCCTCGGCCTCTCTCTGTTCATTGATATCCCGTCGCTCGGTTTGATTTTGATTTATGGAGTGACAACTAACTGCCAGTCAATGTTTTCCGGTATTGCCAGAGGCAAGGGGAATAATGTTGATTTTGCCATTTCGGGTGTTCTTTGCACTTTGCTCAATGTGGGCCTGAACCTATTTTTGATTCTGCTCCTTCATTTGGGTTATGAATCTTTATATATTTCGTACGCAGCGGGTTTTACGATTCAATGCGTGTATCTATTTTGCCGTATGGAAATGTGGAATCATATTCATAAACCAGATTCAAACCAAGTGCGTGATTTGTTCATTTATTCTGCCCCGTTGGGTATTAACTCTGTTGCTTACTGGTTTCTTACAAGTTTGAGTCGCGTTGCAGTATCGACGGTGCTTTCACTTTCGGCAAATGGCGTCTTTGCGATAGGTTCAAAATTTGGATCGACGGTTGCATTGGCGACGACTTGTTTTACACTTGCCTGGCAGGATGTCGCTTTTACGAGTGAAATTAAGCCCGCTTCATTTTATTCTCGTGCAATTTCACAATACACCGGATTTCTTTTGTCGAGTACAGCTGTTCTTCTTCCGGTGATCTCTCTCGCATTTCCTATCCTTGTGGGTTCGTCATATTCAGCTGCATATTCTGTCGTGCCTTCGTTTCTTTGGGTTGCGGTTGTGAGTGCGGTCTCTACATTCATTGGAAACATTTTTTATGTCATCAAGGATACAAAGACTATTGGCGTATCGATGGTCATTTCATGTATTGCGAATGGCATTCTCGTATATCCCTTAACTGAATATTTTGGCTGCTTTGGCGCAAATTTATCGGTTTTAATTTCTTTCATATTGAACATTGTCATTCGATGCGCAATTCTTGAAAAGAGAATTGGTATTTCTGTTGAGCTTCGTTCGTTCCTTCTTCCAGCAGTGCTTTTGATTGTCTGTTCTGCAGCTTATTTCTCTGGGTCATTTGATTTAAATGCTTTGAGCCTCGTATTCTCTATATTCGGTACTTTTATGTTGTACAGATCTAGAATCTCTACGCTCTTATCGGCAGTCTTTTTGAAAGTATCTAGGAGGTAGTTAATGGAATTTCATGAGCCCCTTGCTGTTTATGCTATTAAAGATCGGGATGAAGTATCACTTCAGCGCGCCGCTTCTGGAGGAGCTTTCTCTGTCCTGGCTCGACCGATTATTGCAATGGGCGGTATCGTCTTTGGGGCAAAAATGCAGGATGGAGGATTTGTCGCTCATGAAAAGGCAGAAACGCTTCAGGAGCTTGCTAGTTTGCAGGGCAGCGCCTATGTTCAAAGTGACATCTCTTGCATATTTGATTCCGTGGTTGAGTGCTTGAAATCAGACCGGCTTGTTATGTTTGTCGGGCTTCCGTGTCAGTGCGCTGCCGTGTTGGCGTACGTTCAGTTGAAGTTGCATTCAGATTCTTTTCTTAAGCGATTGCTGCTCTGCGACCTTATCTGTCATGGTGCCCCTAATTATGAGCTATTTCGGGCTCATCAGCTCTGGTTGGCGCGTAAGCAAAAAGCGGATGACGGAATCCATTCATTCGTTTTCGTACGAAGAAAAAAGGCTGGGGTCTCTACTACTACTACTACTACTACTACAGGAACGGTAAAAAAATAGAGGTATGTGAGCCGGGCGATAATGATCCATATTATGCAGCCTTTCTCAGGGGAGAGACGTACAGAGAGTCATGCTATAAATGCCCGTTTTCCAAGCGCGAGCGTGTAACTGACTTTACGATAGGAGATTATTGGGGTATTGAGTCTGCTCATCCTGATTTTTACGACCCGAATGGTGTTTCCCTGCTCTTGGTTAACAGCTTGAAGGGGGTGCAGTTTTTCAAGCAGTATTCTTCTAGGGAATGCAAATATATTGTTTCCAATATACAGCTTGCCTCTAGGGAAAACCATAATTTGAATAGCCCGACAGTTAGGCCAACATCGAGGACGATCTGCTTTGCGCGATTGCCAACCATAGGTCTTATGGAGATCTTGAGGCGTTGTTTGATACTACCCTTAAGCCAAGGTTGACTGTTAAACGTCTTGCAAAACAGATGCTGCCTTCTGGTCTTTATGGTTCAATTAAGAGAATCGTGAGGAAGGGATAATGGAATATAAGCAGACTGTGGAGGTAGTAATAGAAAGCTCTCTCTGCTGCGGTTGTTTGTGTTGTGGAACGGCGTGCCCGTTCAACGCCATTGAACCTACATGCGACAAATATGGGTATGTTGTTCCTATTGTTGATGGTGACAAATGTCGCGAATGTGGCATTTGCCTTAGATGTTGTCCCATGTCAGATTTTATTAGTGGATAAGCTTTACATCATCATTGGATGTTTTTTTATGGGCGCCGGGGTGGGCTTTCACCCTGGCGTTCTTTCTTTTATGGCGGCATGCTGGATATAAATGGCCTTAAATAAGCCTGTCATTTAAAGACTGACGTTTAAGGAAAGGTACCGTCAAGATTTTTTCGCAAATTGATTTAGCCGTCCTCGGCCCCGTCCTCTTCTAGCCCTCCGCCTTTCCCCTCAGCTCGTCCATCTCCTCCAGCTTCGACATGTCCAGGTACCTCCTCTTGCCCCGCTCGTGCTCCACTATGTACTTCAGCTTCGCCGTCACTAGCATGAGGCCGAGTTGCCGTCCGGGAAAGTCCCGACGACCCTCGTCCTCCTCCTGATCTCGCGGTTGATGCGCTCGATCCCGTTGTTCGTCCTGATCCGGCGCCAGTGATCGGGCGGGAATTCCGTGTAGGCCAGCGTCTCGACGAACCCGTCGCGCACCG
>ENA-OPZM01001031-OPZM01001031.1-human-gut-metagenome-genome-assembly--contig:-NODE-1031-length-10461-cov-4.471744_pt1 | contig 10461 bp, 12 predicted proteins | sample MGYA00242478_ERZ504493 | MGnify/ENA primary metagenome ERZ504493 (study PRJEB26092, sample SAMD00036227) | human gut metagenome | host: Homo sapiens | study: EMG produced TPA metagenomics assembly of...
TGCTGTCTCTGCCCGAAGATTGGATTATACCACGCGAGGTTGGCGTCCATCTGCAAAGAGGCGTGGACAGCGTGTGTGCCACCGTGCGCGAGTTAGAAGCGGCGGGTATATTATCCGCCGCCGCATCCGCAACAAGAACGGTCAGATGCGCGGTATGGAGTACACGGTTTTAGAGCAGCCGCAGCCCCCGGAACAGGTCCCGAAGAAGCTGCGCCTAAGTGTGCCCAACCAAAACAGGCAGAGCCTAAACGGGAAAAACCTGTACAGGAAAATCCTGCACAAATTAAATACTAAAGAAATAAATAAAGAAGAAACAAATAACGTATCGAATCCTATCCGCGCGGCGGGCCAGCGGGCAGAGTACTGCGCCCTGCTGCTGAAAAATATCGAGTATCCGATTTTGGCGCAGAATAACCCGATGGATACGATGCGATTGGATGAACTGGTGGAGTTGATGCTGGATGTGGTTTGTTCCAAACGGGCTGCTATCCGTATTTCGGGTGAGGAAATGCCTGCAGAAGTAGTAAAATCTCGATTCCTAAAATTGGGCGCAGAACATATCCAGTATGTTCTGGATTGCTCAAGGACAACCCGCCCCGCATCCGAAACATCAAGCAATACTTACTGGCAGCGCTGTACAATGCGCCGCTGACGATAGAAAACTACTATGCTGCACAGATCGACCACGACCTGTGCGGCGGAAAGAGGTGACATGATTTGCAGATGAAATTTTATTCTCGCTGGCTGCGGACTTTTTCCCAAATGAACCTGACTATGAGGACGAGTTCTACGACGAGTATGAGGGTTGCCCGCTGGACGGTCATGACCTGCTGCAGTATGCCGATGCTGTTGATGAGGCCGTGAAAAAGGACATTGCAGATTTCAACGGCGACCTGATGCAGTATTACCACGAGGACGATTCCGTCCGCAGCAAGGTGGTAAGTGCTGTGCCGTCTGTGGAAATTTGCGGCAACAAACTGTGCGGGTGTCTGACCGTGGAACTGAAAGAAACTCTGCTCGATGATGAGCAGACCGTCCTGTGCAACTACATTTCCGGTCAGTACAGCGACGGCTGGGGTGAGGGCTTTGAGCAGAGAGATATTCGTGTGGATGACGGCACGTTGGCTGTTCATTTCTGGCAGGAAGATGGATTCAAGATGACGCCATCTTTTGAGAAAATCCCGAAACCGGAAAAGAATTCTCTGCGCCCCAAGATGCAGCTGATTGGGCAGGACGGCAACATTTTTGCCATCATGGGTCGAGCCTCGCGCCTGTTGAAAAATGCCGGGCAGAGCGATAAGGCCAAGGAAATGTGTAACCGCGTTATGGCCAGCAAGAGTTATAACGCGGCACTGGCCATTGTGTCTGAGTATGTCGAAACCGAATTGACACCCAAAGCCAGAAATAAACCGAACCGAGGTGACGCCCGATGAGGATGAAAAAATACGAAATCACCGACATTGCCACCCGGACAACCCGAAGCTGCACCGTATCCGGGCGCTGACCGATGTGGGTACAGATGTCCACAAAGGTGATTTGGGCGGCTTTGTCGAAACCGAGGATAATCTTGACCAAGAGGGCTTTGCATGGATTGGCAAAGATGCCATTGCCTGCGAGGATTCGTACATCGGCGGAGATGCAATACTTGCGGATTCCGCCGTGGCAAGGGACTCCGCCTATGTCGGAAACAATGCGGTTATCGCCGACCATGCCGTGGTGCAGGACAATGCCATTGTTTGCGGCGGATATATTTCCGGCAATAGTTGCATTTGTGGCAGCGCAATCTTAAACAGCGATGAACAAACGCGCTGTGCGCCCATGATTGGCGACAACGTCCGTGTCTATGGGGAACTCACCGGCAATGTAGTATGTCAGGGCAGTGCCGTGGTGCTGCCGGGTGTAAAGCTTTACAATACCACGGCAGATTGCTTTGTTTTGAAAGATGATACGGTCAGTGTTGTGCCTGCCCAGAGACCGGAAGTCACCGCATCAAAAGAAACAAAACACCACGAAAATGAACGCTAAAACGAAAGGAAGATGCCTTTGACGAACACTCCCGAAACTCTCAACATTCTCAACCCTGATTTCCGGATGCCCGAACACTGCGGCGGTGACCGCTGGTCGATTTTGCACGGGGATTCCCTGCGAATCCTCCGCCAGTTTGAGCCGAACAGCTTCGATGCCATCATCACCGACCCGCCCTATGCCAGCGGCGGCAGCAGCCAGACCACCAAGAACCGCAGCACCAACGAAAAGTACAGCAGCATGCGCAAAGAAAAGGCGCTGCCCGACTTCGACTCCGACCAGATGGATCAGCTGAGTTGGATGTTCTGGACGGCGGCATGGCTGCAGGACGCCCGCCGCATTGCCAAGCCCGGTGCGCCCGTCTGCCTGTTCATCGATTGGCGGCAGCTGCCCGCCATGACGCTGGCTTTGCAGTGGGCGGGCTGGACCTGGCGCGGTGTAGCCGTGTGGGATAAAGTCGCCAGCCGTCCACAGAAAGGACGCTTCCGCCAGCAGTCCGAGTACATTGTGTGGGGGTCCAACGGAAAAATGCCGCTTGAGAGAAATGTTGGGTGTCTGCCGGGCGTGTTCCGATACCCGAACCCCCAGAACCGCATCCATGTAACCGAGAAGCCCTTGCAGCTTATGCGGGATGTGGTGCAGATCTGCGAACCGGGCGGTCGCATCCTTGACCCTTTTTCCGGCGCGGGCACCACCGTACTGGCCGCTGTGCAGGAAGGCTATGAGGCTGTCGGTGTCGAAATGTCAGATGCCTACTTCCGGCGCAGTGCAGAACGGCTGAAAACTGCCCTTGAATCCGAAGTGAATCAGAACTGATTCACTTTTGACCGCCAACTTGAAAATAGTGAATCAAATCTGATTCACTCCCGAAATTCAGAAAGGAAACACGAAAATGAAACGACCTTGGGCTTTTATCTGCGCCAGCGAGGGCGCAACCTCCAAACACCTGCGCAACTATTGCCGCGAGGTGTACCTGCTGGGCTACCTGCCGGTATGCCCTAAATTGCAGGACAGCCAGTATTTGGTGCTGGAAGATGCCGTAGAACGCAGCGAGTACACCGCTATTGTGAGGGATAAGCTGCTGCGCTGCCAGATGCTGGTGGTCTGCAGCCGCAATCAGGATGCAACCACCAACGCGCAGATCGGTTTGGCGCAGAAATACAACCGTATTGTCACAACCTTGGACGGTTTGAAGAAAGCCGTTTCGGAGGGCGACGACCTTGTGTCATGAACCGTTTTGCGGGGTGTCGTGTTTTGCAAGCATAGCGTTGGATATCCAAACGCACTTGGTGATCCCCAAACCCCCGCCTATGCGCAGACGCGGTCATGTTATCCCGTTGCGGCTGAACGAGCGCGAGTACCGCCATCTTTGTGTACAGGTCAAAACAAGTGGATTGTCGCGCGAGGAATACCTGCGCTCTCTTATCTTGGGCAAAGAAATCTATCCCCGTCCCTGCACACACCATGCGGAACTTGTGCGGCAAATTTCCGGTTTGTGCAATAACGCAAATCAGCTTGCCCATCGCGCCAACAGCACGGGCGTGGCGGGGCAGCAAAGCGTGGACGAGATGACGCGCATCGCCAAGGAAGTCTGGCGTGAGATAAAAGAAAACTACTAGGAGGCCCTATGAAATATGGCTTACACATCCGTGATCCCTGTCCGCCGTCTGGATCGGGCGGTGAAGTATGTGATGAACAAAGAAAAGACCACGGCGGTATCTTTGCAGGATGCACTTGATTATGCTGCCAACCGCGACAAAACAGAGCAATCCTGTTTTGAAAGCTCGTATGCCTGCACGCTGGAAACCGCCTTTGCCGATATGCGGCAAACCAAGGAACAGTGGCACAAACCGGGCGGCGTGCAGGGGTATCACCTTGTACAGAGTTTTGCAGCAGGAGAGGTTACGCCGGAACTGGCGCACCAAATCGCAAAGGAACTGGCAGACCGCGTGCTGGGTGGGCAGTATGAATATGTCATCGGTACGCACCTGAACACCGGGCATATCCATTCGCATATTGTCTGGAACTCGGTCAGCTATGTGGATGGCAAAAAGTATCGCAGCAACTATAAAAGCTATGTGACGGAAATCCGCGCGGTGTCAGATGAACTTTGCCGAAAATACAAGCTGTCTGTCATCGACACCGAAAACTCAAAGCATGTAGCAAAGCCCTACATCGAATGGCTGGCGGAGAAAAACAACCAGCCCACATGGCGCACAGCTATTCGGCAGGATGTGGACGAAGCGATTCAACAAAGCCTTACATGGCGGCAATTTCTTAGTGCAATGGAACGCAAAGGCTATAAAGTCCGCATGGGGCGCAAGTATCCCGTTTTGCGTCCGCCCGGAAAAGAACGCTTTGTTCGCTTCAAAACGCTGGGTAAACGGTATACCCCCGAAGCGATTCAGGCGCGCATCCTGTATCCACGAAGCTACCGCCCTTATGTTGAAAATCCACCAACAATCCAACATGGCCGTCTGCGCAGCGGGAAGAAGCCTTGCCGCAAGTTGACCGGCCTGCGGGCGTTGTATTATCGCTATCTATACGAATTGGGCGCACTCCCTCGCAAGCCGAGCCGTCCAAGCTATGCTGTTCGGCAGGATGCCTACAAGTTAGACCAGCGCATCCGGCAGATGGAGTTTTTATCTAAGAACAACATTGACACGCTGGCACAGCTGGAAACCTACCGACAAGCCCTGCAAACAGAAATTGGGCAGTTGCTGACAAAGCGTAAGCAACTGCCAAAAACCGATGATTTACAATCGCAGCATGAATCGGCCAACACCGCCCTAAAACAGCTTCGCCAAGAGGAACGGCTCTGCCGCAAAATCGCAGAACACTCCCTAGAAGTACAGCAACACCTCACCGAAGCCCGCCGTGACCGCGCCGAACAACAACAGCGCGAACAGGAACACGAGCGTGACCGCCGCCCTAACATTGATTTGACACTATAATCTTGAAAGGAAGGATGCCTATGAAATACCCCAACAAAGACCACATCGAATACCTGCGCCGCAAGTACCCGCCCGGTACGCGGCTGCAACTCAGCTGCATGGAAGATGAGATGGCCGTGCCTCCCGGCTCTATGGGAACCGTTGATTTCATCGATGATGCCGGACAGATCCACATGAATTGGGATTGCGGGCGCAGCCTTGCCCTTATCCCCGGCGTGGACTCGTTCAGCCGCTTGCCCGCGCCCAAAGAAAAGGCCGGTGATGCCAGATGAATTACGGCTCCGAACCTGCGGATCAGGTCGTTCGCTACTCGCTGGAGGGCGTAGAGTTTGCCCTGCGCATCTCCGGCAGCGCTGCGAAAAACTTCTTTATTTTTGCGCAAGCCGTGCTGCACGACAGCAAAAAGACCCACGGCAAAACCCATCTTATCCGCCTTTTGAAAGAACAGAAACCGCTGAAATTTTTCACGGTGGACAAAGACCGTATGCACGATTTTGCCCGCGCCGCCAAGGCGCATGGGCTGCTGTTCTGCCCCATCCGTGACAAGATGGACCTCGACCACATTGAGATCGCCATTTTACAGGATGATGCCTCCAAAGCCAACCGCATCATCGATAAGCTGCAACTGGCTATTGTGGACACCGGCACGGCAGAACTTATCGACACTGTGCAGCAGGAGCGTGGTGAAACCGCTCCGGAAACCGAGCGCGTCCAGACCGAGGACGGTGCGGTAGATTTTGAGGTCGGCGCAGACGAGGAACAGTTCAACATGGTTTTTCCGCAGGCTCGGAGAACGCCAGTCCGTCCGAGCCTTTCTCCGACAGCAGCAAATCTTTTGCAAACTCGCCGTCGCCGCGCGCCGATCAGCTTCGGGCCAAGGGTGAGCGTCCCAGCGTGCGCATGGAATTAAGCGACATCACCGCCTACCTGCGCCGCAAGGTTGAGCCGCCCAAAGACCGAATGCCGAGGATGCCCGTAAAAATCAAGAGAAAGGAGAAAACACTGTAAATGGACTTGAACAAATATCTCAACGAGACCGCAGCGCCCGAAACGCAGTATTCCAAGGAAGAGTACGCCGCCATGAAGAAAGCAGAGCGCGAAGCGGTTTGGGTGCAGGTGGATGCCCGCATGGGTGAGGTACTGGCAGATGCCCCGGCCTTGCAGGAATTTCTCAACTTCATGTCGCAAAGCAGAAACTCGCTGCCGAACCAGCTTTTGATCTCCGGCCAGAACGCCGACATCACGGATGCCCGCACATTCCAGCAATGGAAGGATGCCGGAAGGCATATCCGTACCGGCGAGGAAGGTTACACGGCCATTGTGGGGCAGGTGTACGAGAATAACGGCCGAAAGGCTTCCGGGTATAATATCGGCAAGGTGTTCGACATCACCCAGACGCGCGGCAGGCCTGTGCCACCGCCCGCCGAATACCAAGTGGATGAACTGATTGCCGCCTCCATCAAGAGCAGCCCAGTGCCGATTCAAATCTCAGATAGTCTGCCGGACGGCATCCAAGCGCAGTATGTTCCCAAGAACCGCACGATTTATGTCCGCAACGGCATGGATGCAGGCACGACGCTGTGCGCCATCGTTCGGGAGCGCGCACAGACGGATTTCCATAAGGACTACACCTACAACCGACAAGCCTACGCTGCGCCGAGTTACTGTGCCGCCTACATGGTCGCGCATCGGTATGGGCTGGACACCGCCGCTTTCAACTTTGACCGCGTGGTTGCCTTGTACGGCAATCTGGGCAAAGAACAGCAGCGGGGCTTTCTGTCGGATGTGAACACCGTTGGTGGTGGGCTGCTGCGCAGTCTGAGTCGCACGTTGGCTGTACAGACCCGCGAACCGCTCGCCGCAGAATACGCTGTTGCCGTGCCGTCTGCCAAGAAGCAATCTCGCCAGCGGGAGCGCGGCTGATTGTTTTCCGTTTGTTTTCAAATGACGGATAGCTATTGCGGCGGTTCTATGATATGCTGTGAGCAAAGGATGGTGAAAAACAATGACAGAACGTAAAGTTAAACTTGACCGTGCCAACAAAAGCATCCTGCTCCGGGCGCTGGGTGATGTCTACTACGGTCAGCGTGCCCGCGGCGGCAGCACCGAAGTGACCGGACGGCTCATCCTTCGGGTGAACGATCTGCCCGCAGGCGGCAAGCTGACGCTGTCAGCGGCAGAGTATCATCTGGCAAAAGCGGCTCTCAACCAACTGCGCACCCAGCGTCTGGCTGAGGGCGGCTACACTGATGCCGTGGATGATGCCCTCGCGCGGCTGCTCCACGCCCACACCTCGCTGCTGCTCTGGTGAAGAAGATGCAAAACTGGCAAAAGAACATTCCTATGACGAAAGATAAGTTTTGGAAGGTCATCGATAACGCCAGAGCCATAGCACCAGCGTTGGAAGGTGAACCACTGCGGGAATCCCTGTACAAGCAGCTTTTGAAGCTGTCCCCGGATGAATTAGTCGGCTTCGACTGCGCATGGCAGGAATACCGCAGGATAGCAAACAGCCCGCAGTTGATTGCCGCGGCCTGTATCATCAACAGCGGTACATCGGATGACCGATTCGACTATTTCAAAAATTGGCTGATTCTGCAAGGACAGTATGTCTTTCGACAGGCGCTGAAAGACCCTGATGCGCTTGCTGAGTTCAAGATTCCGTTTGACGACACTGAATGGGAAGATTGTGGGTATCTGACAAGCCTTGCCTTTGTGGGCAGAGCCTTGCCTACCTATTTTGCGCAGGAGGCATTGCCAAGGAACTGCGCCGAAAATACCCCGCACTACTGCAAGCCCCCGGAGCGCTGGACGCCGAAATCATGCGTGTGCTGCTTTATCCGAACCGTGAGCAGGAGCAGGCTTTTGACCGCTACCTGCTCGGCCTTGAAGTACAGCACTACATCGACATCAGCGGGCTGGACAGCTACGATAAGTTTTATCTGGAACACATTTCATGCAGGTGGGAGTGGGATTATCTGAGAGAAAGTATCCGCGAGGAAACGCCCCAACCACGGCAAGGAAAGCTAAGCCCTGACATTGCCCGCACTCTGCCCAAACTTTGGAAGAAGCGGTTGGCGTGGGATGCGGAACAGCGAACGCGCCTGCACCATCGCGGTGAGGAAAGGTAGTCCACCACGCCGGGAAGAAAGAATCCTTGGGGGGTCTGGCTGCTGCCGCTGCCTGTTGTATGGTGGGCGGTGCTGGCGGTGGCTTGCCGCTGGCAGCCGGGAATGAAAATAACGGCTCTGTTGGATGCGCTGAACAGCGCACTGGCAAAGCCGTTTGCATTGGCGTGGAGCAGCGACAGCCCACGCTTTTTGCTTGTGTTTACGGTGGCTTATGCGGTAGCGGTTATCGTGGTCGTGACGGATCAGAAGAACACCCGCCCCGGCGCGGAGCATGGCTCAGCGGCTTGGGGCGATGTGTTCCGGTTAAACAAGTTCTACATGGACAGGCACGGGTCGAATCTGCTGCTGACGCAACACTTTCACATTGGCATTGACGGTTATAAGCATAAACACAACACCAACATCCTGATTGTCGGCGGCTCCGGCGCAGGCAAGACGCGCACCTATGGTGTGCCGAATGTACTGGAATGTGTCTGCTCTATGGTAATCACTGACCCCAAGTCGGAAATTTTGCGTAAAACCGGCAATTTGTTGAAGCAGAAGGGATATGAGGTTATCGTTTTTGACCTTATAAATCCCGCTGCATCGTTCTGTTACAACCCGTTTGTGTATGTACATGATGACCGTGAAGTGCTGACCTTGATTGAAAATCTGATTCAAAATACCACGCCATCACATTCAAAAAGCAGCGACCCTTTCTGGGAGAAATCCGAAACCGCCCTGCTGCAAGCCCTCATGCTGTACCTGCTGCACGAGGCCCCGCCCGAAGAACAAAACTTCTCGATGGTCATGGAAATGATTGCGGCGGCCGAGGTCCATGAGGATGATGACAACTACCAATCCCCGTTGGACATCCTGTTCGAGCGCTTGGAAATGCGTGAACCCGACAGCATTGCTTGCAAACAATATCGCATCTTTAAGCAGGCGGCAGGCAAAACGGCGAAGTCGATTTTGGTAAGTGTAGGTGTGCGCCTTGCCGCATTCAACCTGCCGTCTATCGCCAAACTGACGATGACGGATGAACTGCATTTGCAGGAATTGGGCGAACGCAAAATCGCTTTGTTCTGCTGCATTCCGGATTCGGATAAGTCGCTGAATTATCTGGTCGGCATGATCTACACCCAACTCATCCAGACACTGTACCGACAGGCAGACCGCGTACACAAAGGACGCTTGCCTGTGCCTGTGCATTGTCTGATGGACGAGTACGCGAACATTTCCTTGCCGAAAGATACATTCCTGTCGGCGCTGGCCACTATGCGTTCCCGCGCTATTTTCTGCTCCATCATCGTGCAAAACATGGCGCAGCTGAAAGCCATGTACAAGGACGATTGGGAATCGCTGGTCGGTTTGTGCGACGAGTTCCTCTATCTCGGCGGTACCGAGAAAGAAACCCACAAGTACGTTTCGGAACTGCTGGGCAAGGAAACCATCTCCACGACCAGTTACAACCAAAGCAAAGGGCGCAGCGGCAGTTACAGCATCAACCACCAGCAGTCCGGGCGCGACCTTATGACCCCGGACGAGGTGCGTCTGCTCGACAACAGCAAGTGCATCTTGTTCATCCGAGGGGAACGCCCCGTGATTGACCTGAAATATAATCTGTTGAAACACCCGAACATCCGCTATACCGAGGACGGCGGCGCGACGCCCTATGACTACACCGCCGCCGACAACGCGCTGGACGATCTGCCCGGCGCACCCGAAAATTATGAACTGCTGGATATGGACGATTTTCTGCCCGCCGAAGCGGCAGAAATGAAGCCAACCATACAAAGAATCAGGAGGTCTACATGAAGCTGAATCATAACAAAAAATCTGTGAAAATTTCTCTCAATTTGTTTGCGCTGTACGCCGTCATGGTGTGCGGCAGTGTTTTTGCCCTGCCCGCCTTTGCCGCCAGTGACCCGCTGGTGGTCGTGGAGAACCTCTCCACGTTCATCTTTTCGCTGATTCGCGCCGTGGGCCTTATCCTGCTGGGGTGGGGCATTGTGCAGGTCGGTCTGTCTTTGCAGAGCCATGACCCCAGCCAGCGCAGCCAAGGTTTCCTGACGCTGGCGGGCGGGCTGGTGATTACGTTCGCCAAAGAAATCCTCGACCTCATCACCGCGTGAGGATTGCGCCAAGAGGAAAGGCGGTGATGCCCTGTGGGTGAGTCATGGATCGTCAGCAACTTAAACGCCGCACTCTCCACATGGAACGACAAGCTGGCGGAGATTTGGTCGCTGCTGACCGAAAGCCCGCAGACATTCAAGGGCGGGCAGGTCTGGGGCGTGATGACCGGCATCCACGGCGCGTTGCAGGCAATCGGCTATGGGCTGCTCGTGCTGTTTTTTGCTGTGGGCGTTATG
>ENA-OPZM01001032-OPZM01001032.1-human-gut-metagenome-genome-assembly--contig:-NODE-1032-length-10453-cov-2.411098_pt1 | contig 10453 bp, 13 predicted proteins | sample MGYA00242478_ERZ504493 | MGnify/ENA primary metagenome ERZ504493 (study PRJEB26092, sample SAMD00036227) | human gut metagenome | host: Homo sapiens | study: EMG produced TPA metagenomics assembly of...
CAAAGCGCTGGCAGAGGACGGTAAACGTGTCATCCTTCTTGACGCGGATTTGAGAAAATCCGTTTTATACAATCGATGTATGCCGGATCAGGAGGTCAAGGGACTGAGTCACTATCTGGCAGGTTTTGTGCCCCTCAATGATGTGATCTGCAAGACCAATATCAAGAATCTGTATATGGCATTTGCGGGCCTAAATGCCCCGAACCCGGCGGAATTATTGGGAAATCCGAAGTTCAAGGCAGCCATTGAAGCCATGAAGAAGAGTTTTAACTATATCATCGTGGACTGTGCTCCAATCGGCGCGGTGATTGATGCGGCTGTTGTGGCCAAGAGCGTGGACGGCATGGTAATGGTCATTGAACAGAAGAAAGTCAGCCGGAGAATGGCACAGAAGATGAAAGAGCAGCTGGAAGCCAGCGGCTGTCATTATGGGCGTTGTATTAAATAAAGTCAAGATATCTGAGAATAAGAGTTACGGCGGCTATGGGCAGTATTATGGCCACTACGGCAAATACGGAGAGTACTAATACATAGGATAACGGTACATAGAATATAGAACATGAATACATAGAACACGAATATGCAGATATAATCTGCAGCGAATCCCTATTACGCAAAAACACTGCGCGTCAGAAAGCGCAGTGTTTGCGGGCAGGAAGAAGTGCCTATCACAGGCACATAACAAGACTAAAAGAGGGAATAAGTAGTAATGCAGAACAAAATCAACAGCATCAAGAAAAACACACCCGATAATAACGAAAAGATACCTTATATGAAAAGGTCCATTGAACATTGGAAATTTCACAGCTATATAAATTGAAAACGCCAAAAATCTATACAGAACGCTGAACTTTTGACCCCTGTGCACAAAATTGGCACATCTTTTTCAGAAGAATCATAGAAATGGCGGAAAACAGGAGAAAACAACAAAAATCCATGAGTTTATCATTAACGTCTGAAACTGCTGTTGAGTACACTATCTGACCCGCTAATGACACCTACATCATAACGGTTTGTTGAGTCATGAAAAATAGAGAAAAACAGATGATTCCTACTTCATAAAACAGCTGTTGAGTAGAGCATGTATGGTGATGATAATTACATGTTTTGAGTGGTTGAAGTGAATGATTTGTTCATAACGAACAATGAATGGTGAGAATTGGACTGGATGATATATACAGTTTTAACAAAACTCATGCGCCGACAGGGTTCGATTCAACAATCCAACACTTAGAAAAACGTCATTGCAGGGTATACGGGGTTCGACCGTACAAATCAACACTTCGGCTATAGAGAAATAGAAACGAGTGTACTCAACGGATGTTTTATGGAGTAGAAAACAAGGGAAATATGATTGCTGGGGTAATTGGATACGACAGTATAAGAAAACACTTAGCCGAGTGTGGTTATCACACAGTGGAAATTAGAGAGAAATACTATCTGTGAAGAGCAGATGTGTACATAGATTAGGAAGTTAACAAAAATGGAGGAATACATATGAGCACAGTTACTTTAGATAATAAAACAATTTTAGTCACAGGTGCGGCCGGTTTCATAGGCTCCAACCTTGTGAAACGAATTTATCAGGAGGCTCCTTCTGCTACGGTCATCGGCATCGACAACATGAATGCTTACTACGACGTGGCACTCAAAGAGTTCCGCCTGAACGAGCTGGCTAAGTATCCCACATTTACTTTTGTCAAAGGCAACATCGCCGACAAGGAGCTGATCACGGAGCTGTTCGAGAAGTACAAGCCGTCTGTGGTCGTCAACCTTGCAGCACAGGCTGGTGTGCGCTACTCCATCACCAACCCGGATGCTTATGTGGAATCTAACTTGGTCGGCTTCTTTAATATCCTCGAAGCCTGCCGTCATTGCGAGAGTCTAGAGCACCTGGTGTATGCTTCTTCTTCCTCCGTCTACGGTTCCAACAAGAAGGTTCCGTACAGCACGGATGACAAGTAGATAATCCTGTTTCACTGTACGCAGCAACCAAGAAGTCTAATGAGTTGATGGCACACGCCTACTCTAAGCTCTATAACATCCCGTCCACTGGTCTGCGCTTCTTCACCGTGTATGGTCCTGCAGGTCGTCCGGACATGGCCTACTTCGGATTCACCAACAAGCTGGTGAAGGGCGAAACTATCAAAATCTTCAACTATGGCAACTGCAAGCGTGATTTTACTTATGTGGATGACATCGTTGAGGGTGTTGTCCGTGTGATGAAGAAAGCACCTGACAAGAAGAATGGCGAGGATGGTTTGCCGATTCCGCCGTATGCAGTTTACAACATTGGCAATCAGAACCCGGAGAATCTGCTGGACTTCGTGCAGATTCTGAGTGAGGAGCTGGTTCGTGCAAAGGTGCTGCCGGAAGATTATGACTTTGAAGCACACAAGGAACTTGTTCCGATGCAGCCGGGTGATGTGCCTGTGACCTATGCAGATACCAGTGCGTTGGAGCGGGACTTTGGATATAAGCCGAGCACAAGTTTGAGAACTGGTCTGCGTAACTTCGCTGAGTGGTACGCTGAGTTTTATAAATAAGGAAAAATAGAGGGTTAGAATTTATGGAAAATATCTTGGAACTTGATAAGCAGAGATATTCTGGGGGGGGTACCACGTTTTTTGCAGTTTTATCGTAAAGCACAAATGAGTAAAAATCCCTTTCTTCATAAAATATACAAGAAATTGTTTGAGATTTCTACCAAGAAAAAGGGAATTGAGTTTCTGTTGATAATGAAATTGGCTATGGGTTTTATGTTGGACATCCATATGGGATCACAATTAATGCGAAAGCATAATTGGTAACAATGTTAATATTCACAAGGGAGTTACGATTGGTCAGGAAAATCGTGGAAAAAGAAAAGGAACACCTTGTATTGGAAATAATGTTTGGATTGGAGTAAATGCAACAATTGTTGGTAATGTTGTAATTGGCAATGATGTACTTATAGCTCCAAATACCTATATTAACTGCGATATTCCGGACCATTCTATTGTTTTTGGGAATCCATGCATTGTAAAACATGCGGATGATGCAACGAAGGATTATATAAATCATGCAGTGTAAATTCTATGATAAAGAAAATTAGAGGGTTAAAAAATGAGAGAGTTTAAGGATTTAAAGATTGCTGTGGCTGGCACTGGGGCTGGAGATATAATAGGGTCAACCAAGAAAAACTACGATAACTAAATGGTTTTGACGGCTCGACTCGTTCAACAAAAGTATTTATTTGCTGACAGGCTGCGGAGAAGCTGAAATCCAGAGGTTATAAGTGGGAGGCTTTGGTGCAGCTCTGTTTTGACCCACAAAATGAGCAGCAAGTAAAAAATTAAGGAGAACGAATCGAGCCTACGGTGGATTGCCATTGAGTGATCCGCCGTGGGCTTGTTTGCTGTTTTATCAAATGAAAAATTAGTGAGGGAGAACAGAACTATGAAAAATTATAAAATCGCTGTGGCCGGCACGGGATACGTCGGACTTTCGCTGGGAGTGCTTCTGAGCCAGCATCATCAGGTAGTTGCAGTCGATATTGTGCAGGCTAAGGTCGATATGATCAACAACAAGAAATCTCCGATTCAGGATGATTATATTGAAAAATACTTGGCAGAAAAAGACTTGAATTTGACCGCAACGCTGGATGCAAAGGTTGCATACTCGGATGCGGATTTTGTTGTAATCGCGGCTCCTACCAACTATGATAGCAAGACCCAGCACTTTGATACTTCTGCGGTTGAGGCTGTGATTAAGCTGGTTATGGAATATAATCCGAATGCCATTATGGTCATCAAATCTACTATCCCTGTTGGATATACCGCTTCTGTGCGTAAGAAGTTCAATACCAAGAATATTATCTTCAGCCGGAGTTCCTGCGTGAATCTAAAGCCCTTTACGATAACCTGTATCCTTCCCGTATCATCGTTGGTACTGACCTGAACGATGAACGTCTGGTGAAAGCCGCACATGAGTTTGCTGGTCTGCTCCAGGAAGGTGCAATCAAGGAGAACATTGACACACTGTTCATGGGCTTCACTGAGGCCGAGGCGGTCAAGCTGTTTGCTAACACCTATTTGGCTTTGCGCGTGGCTTATTTCAATGAACTGGATACCTACGCAGAAAGCAAGGGGCTGAACACCCAGCAGATCATCGATGGCGTTTGCTTGATCCTCGTATCGGCAGCCACTACAATAATCCGTCCTTTGGCTATGGGGAGTGTGAAATAATATGGACAACCAGAAAAAAGCCTGAATTCATGCGGGTTTGCGCGGCTTGACCTTTTCACCTCAACTTGTTTCTGCTTGTCATGGTGCGCTAGGGCTAGCGTGTTTTCAGGGGTTAATGGCTTCTGGTTGCGCTCTATACTTAACCCACCACAGCGAAAGCTGATAGAGCAGAAAACAGAATAAGGAGGTACGAAGGCAAGCCTGCGTATAGATTGTTGCTGCAATCTGTATACAGGCTTGTTGTCGTGCAATGAAATAAGCAGGGGATTCAACAAGGGAGGATAAGAAAAATTATGATGGAAAATAAAACCAAAATTGATCTGAAAAACAAGAGTGTTTTCATCACAGGTGTGGCTGGATTTATCGGCTCGAACCTTGCAGGGCGGCTGCTCTCCACAGTGGAGGGTGTGAAGGTCGTGGGTCTGGATAACATGAACCACTACTATGATGTGCGCCTGAAAGAAGCCCGTTTGAACGAACTGGAACAGTTTGAAAATTTCAGTTTCGTAAAAGGCGATCTGGCAGACAAGGCTGTGATCGAATCTATCTTTGAGCAGTATAAGCCGGAAATCGTAGTGAACCTCGGTGCGCAGGCGGGTGTCCGCTATTCCATTACGAACCCTGATGCCTATGTGGAAGCAAACTTGATTGGCTTCTATAACATTCTGGAAGCCTGCCGCCATTCTTACGATGAGGGACATACCCCGGTAGAGCATTTGGTCTATGCGTCCAGTTCTTCCGTGTATGGTAGCAATAAAAAAGTGCCTTATAGCACGGATGACAAGGTGGATAACCCGGTATCGCTGTATGCGGCCACTAAGAAATCCAATGAGCTGATGGCCCATGCCTATTCTAAACTGTACAACATTCCTTCCACGGGTCTGCGTTTCTTCACGGTATATGGCCCTGCTGGTCGCCCGGATATGGCGTACTTCGGCTTTACCAACAAGCTGCTGAAAGGTGAAACGATTCAGATTTTCAACTACGGAAACTGCAAGCGTGACTTTACTTATGTGGATGATATTGTCGAGGGCGTTGTCCGCGTAATGCAGGGTGCGCCGGAGCGCAAGAACGGCGAAGATGGTCTGCCTGTTCCTCCGTATGCAGTTTATAACATTGGTAATCAGAACCCGGAAAATCTGCTAGACTTCGTACAGATTTTGCAGGAAGAACTGATCCGTGCTGGTGTCCTGCCGGAAGATTACGACTTTGACGCACACAAGAAACTGGTTCCGATGCAGCCGGGTGATGTACCTGTGACCTATGCAGACACGAGCGCACTGGAGCGTGACTTCGGATATAAACCCTCTACTAGTTTGTGCGAGGGTCTGCGGAAGTTCGCTGAGTGGTACGCAAAGTTTTACAAATAAACAAGAAGAATAGGAAAACGAATCCATGAAGTGCGTTGAGGTTTACAAGGAATTATATCATCAGGAGCCGTTTGATGTGGCGTTCTGCCCGTACCGTATCAGTCCGCTGGGTGCGCATATCGACCATCAGTATGGAAAAATCAACGGTCTGGCAATCGACAAAGGAATTCACATGGCCTACCATCCGAAGCAGAACGGTGTTGTGGAATTGCAGTCGTTAAATTTTCCGAAGCGCGCTCAGTTCTTTGTAAGTGCGGTGCCGGATGAAAAGCAGGGCGACTGGGCAGACCATCTGCGTGGTGCAGCTAAGATGCTGGGCGAGAAGTACCGCTTGAAAGTTGGTCTGTCGGGCATCATCGAAGGCAGTCTGCCGATTGGCGGCTTGTCCTCGTCTGCATCGGTCATTATTTGTTTCTTATCCGCACTGTGCAAAGTGAATGGCATCCATCTTGAACCGATGGAGATGATTCTCACGGCAAAGGCAGCAGAAAACCAGTATGTCGGTGTTTCTTGCGGCAAACTCGATCAAAGCTGCGAAGTGCTTTCCAAGAAGAATCACCTGCTGTACCTTGACACGAAAGACGATAGCTATGAACTGATCCCCACCAGTGAGAAAATGAAGCCTTATAAGGTGGCAATCTTCTTCTCTGGCTTGGAGCGTTCTTTGAAAAACTCCAAGTACAATCTGCGGCAGGACGAGTGCAAGGCAGCGGCCTATGCACTGATGGGCTATGCAGGGATGGACTACGACACTTTTGCAAACACCCGGCTGCGCGATGTGCCGTATGAGGTCTTTGAAGCCTATAAAGATCGTTTGCCGGAGTTGTGGCGCAGACGTGCAGAACATTATTACAGTGAGTTTGCTCGTGCCGAAAAGGGTGCAGAATTGTGGCGCAAAGGTGATTTAGATGGTTACGGGCAGCTTGTTTTTGAAAGCGGAAAATCCTCTATTTACAGCTATGAGTGTGGCTGCGATGAACTGAAAAAGCTGTATGAGATCATGGTTGATACTGATGGCATCTACGGTGGCCGCTTTTCTGGTGCGGGTTTCAAGGGCTGCTGTATGGCACTGATCGCCCCGGACAAGGCCGAAGATATTGAAGCCAAAGTAAGCTCTGAGTATTTGAAAGCATTTCCGGCGTTGGAAGGAAAGTATAGTTTCCATCTGTGCGAGAGTGCCGATGGCGTGGAACTGTAAGGAGAATACATAGATGAAATGTTTGATTTTAGCAGCGGGCTACGCTACACGGCTTTATCCGCTGACGGAGAATTTTCCGAAGCCGCTTCTTAAAGTGGGCGAGAAATCCATCCTTGATTGGTTGGTGGATGATTTGGTGGATACCACTGACATTGACGAATTTGTGGTGATTTCCAATCATAAGTTCGCACAGCATTTTGTGAACTGGAAGAACGAGAAGGTCAAAACGCGGCCTTATGAGATTACGGTGATTGACGATGGTACAAGTACCAATGAAACTCGTCTAGGGGCCGTCAAAGATATTCAGATGGCAGTAGAAAAGCTGAATCTGGTCGATGATCTTCTGGTTATGGCTGGTGATAATGTGTTGGATTTCAGCCTTTCCAAATTTGTGAAGTTTGCCAAGGAGAAGAATACCTCTTGCGTCATGTGCCATGAGGAAAATGAATTGAAAAAGCAGCAGAAAACGGCAATTATCACACTGGACGGGAATGACCTGATTACCAGCTACGAGGAAAAGCCGAAAGAGCCAAAAGGAAATCTTGCTGTGCCGCCGTTCTATTGCTACAGTGCCTGTGATGTAAAGCGGATTCAGGAAGCATTGGACAATGGTTGCGGCTATGACGCACCGGGCAGCTTTGCAGCTTGGTTGAGCAAGCAGACACCGATGCACGCTTATCCCATGCCGGGAAAGCGGTATGACATTGGCGATATTAACAGCTACGAGTATGTAAAAAGTGTGTTTTCAAAATAAAAACACAAAGAGAGAGGAGAAAGTAATTATGAGAGATTTTAAGGATTTGAAAATTGCTGTGGCCGGAACTGGCTACGTTGGACTTTCTATTGCAACACTGCTGAGCCAGCATCATAAGGTTATGGCCGTGGATATTGTGCCGGAAAAAGTTGAACTTATTAACAGTAAAAAGTCTCCGATTCAGGACGAATACATTGAAAAGTATCTGGCAGAAAAAGAATTGGATTTAACTGCAACACTGGATGCAAAAGAAGCATATTCTGATGCTGATTTTGTTGTGATTGCGGCTCCGACCAATTATGACAGCAAGAAGAATTTCTTTGATACTTCTGCGGTTGAAGCGGTTATCAAACTGGTGATTGAGTATAACCCGGAAGCAATTATGGTAATCAAGTCTACGATTCCTGTTGGCTTCACCGCGAGCGTCCGTGAAAAATATCACTGCGACAACATTATCTTCAGCCCGGAGTTCCTGCGTGAGAGCAAGGCACTGTATGACAACCTGTATCCGAGCCGTATTATCGTTGGCACGGATGTAGATAATGTTCGTCTGGTAAAAGCTGCACACACTTTTGCTGAATTGCTTCAGGAAGGTGCAATCAAGGAAAACATTGATACCTTGTTCATGGGCTTTACCGAGGCAGAAGCAGTTAAGTTGTTTGCTAATACTTATTTGGCTTTGCGCGTCAGCTATTTCAATGAACTGGATACCTATGCAGAGATGAAGGGCTGAACACTCAGCAGATTATCAACGGTGTCTGCCTTGATCCGCGCATTGGCACTCATTACAATAACCCCAGCTTCGGTTACGGCGGTACTGCCTGCCCAAGGACACTAAACAGCTGCTCGCAAATTACGCCGATGTACCGGAAAATTTGATTGAAGCAATCGTGGAATCGAACCGTACCCGTAAGGACTTTATTGCAGATCGTGTGCTTGAAATTGCTGGTGCTTATGAAGCAAACGATAGCTGGGATGAGAGCAAGGAAAAGGAAGTTGTGGTTGGCGTTTACCGGTTGACGATGAAGAGCAACAGTGATAACTTCCGTCAGAGTTCTATTCAGGGCGTTATGAAGCGTATTAAGGCCAAAGGTGCAACGGTCATCATTTATGAGCCGACCCTGAAAGATGGCGAGAAATTCTTTTGGCAGTCTTGTTGTGAATGACTTGGATGAGTTCAAAAAGCAGAGTCAGGCAATCATTGCAAACCGCTATGATAAGTGTCTGGATGATGTGAAGGATAAGGTTTATACGCGCGATATTTTCCGCCGTGACTAATTAGCAGGAGTACGAAGATGAAAGTATGTTTAGTGGGATCGTCAGGCGGACACTTGACGCACTTATATATGTTGAAACCGTTTTGGAAGGATAAAGAGCGGTTTTGGGTTACGTTTGATAAAGAAGATACGCGTAGTCTGCTTGAGGGAGAAAAAGTTTATCCGTGCTATTACCCGACAAATCGTAGTTTGAAAGCATTGGTAAAAAACACCAAAATAGCATGGGATGTTCTGCATAAGGAAAAGCCGGATTTGATTGTTTCCTGTGGTGCAGCAGTAGCCGTTCCGTTTTTCTATATCGGAAAATGATGGGAGCAAAAGTGGTATACATCGAGGTGTTTGACCGCATTGATAAGCCGACTATGACCGGGAAGATGGTTTACCCGATCGCTGATAAATTTGTCGTTCAATGGGATGAGCAGAAGAAGGTTTACCCCAAAGCAGTAAATCTCGGAAGTATATTCTAAGATAGTAGGGGGAGAAAGCCAACATAATTTTTGTGACAGTGGGAACACATGAGCAACCATTTAATCGGTTGATTCAAAAGGTGGATGAATTAAAAAAAGATGGCGTTATAACCGAAGATGTCATTATTCAGACGGGTTTCAGTACATACGAACCAAAATATTGCCAGTGGAGCAAGTTGATTCCGTACCAGCAAATGATTAAGAATGTAGCAGATGCGCGCATTGTAATCACCCACGGTGGCCCAGCAAGTTTTATTATGCCGCTTCAGATTGGAAAAACACCTATTGTTGTGCCACGGCAACATCAGTTCAATGAACACGTTAATGACCATCAGGTGGAATTTGCACGAAATGTCGCAAAACGGATGGGAACGATTATTGACGTAGAAGATATTGAAACCCTTGGAGATGTTATAACCAATTACGATCGGATTGTAGCAGGCATGGGTCATGGGATTAGCAGCAACAATGCAAAATTCAATGAGGGCTTGGAGTCAATCGTAGATGAGTTGTTTAACAAGTAAAGAAAGGCAACGAACATAATGAGCAAAATCAAAGTTACCTTTGTAGAAACAAATTGTAAAAAAGAATGGCCCAATCAAACAGACACTGAATATTATTCGCAATATGGACAAAGAGGTCTTTGAGCCTAGTCTGGTAACTGTGTGGCCGGAAGATGCAGACAATTCAATGATTGATGAGTATAAAAAGCTGGGCATCCCCGTATTGTCTGCAAACATGAGCAAGAAAAAGTCTGTTCTCTTTGGAAAGAAAGCGGTTGGACAACTTTTAGAGCAGTTGCAGCCAGATATTGTGCAGGGTGTCGGTATGCCTCCGTACAGAATGACGCTCGGCTATAAGAAAGCAATTCACTTTGTCACGCTTAGAAATTATTGTTACGAGGATTATCCTGATTACTATGGGAAAATTCCCGGAACGGTTATGGCCTTTCTTGATTTGAATTTGATTAAGAAACGTATGGCAGCAGGCGAAACCTTTTGTGACGTGTTCTGAAAGTTTGACGAAAATGTATAGGAGTCGTCAGAATATGGAGATTCCGTATATCCGTAACGGCGTGGATGTGAGCCAATATACAAAAAGAAACTGTGACGAAATAGATGACGTGCGGAGAAAACTTGATTTGCCGTTAGGAAAAGTCAT
>ENA-OPZM01001034-OPZM01001034.1-human-gut-metagenome-genome-assembly--contig:-NODE-1034-length-10448-cov-6.060169_pt1 | contig 10448 bp, 12 predicted proteins | sample MGYA00242478_ERZ504493 | MGnify/ENA primary metagenome ERZ504493 (study PRJEB26092, sample SAMD00036227) | human gut metagenome | host: Homo sapiens | study: EMG produced TPA metagenomics assembly of...
GCGTGCTTGCCAAAGAAGTCCTGGCTCCAGTCGACCTCGCCGGACTCGGTGAGGGGCGGATTTTTGGGGTCGAGCGTGGTCACGCGGAACATCTCGCCGGCGCCTCGCAGTCACTCGTGGTGATGATGGGGGTGTTGACGTAGACAAAGCCCTGCTCCTGGAAGAAGCGGTGGATGGCGGCAGCCGCGACAGAACGGATGCGGAACACGGCGCGGAACAGGTTGGTGCGCGGGCGCAGGTGCTGCTGGGTGCGCAGGAACTCGACGGTTGCGCGCTTCTTCTGCAGCGGGTAATCCGGGGCGCTGACGCCCTCGACCTCAATGGAGGTGGCAGAAAGCTCGAAAGGCTGGGGCGCATCGGGGGTCAGCTTGACGGTGCCGGTGCAAATGAGTGCGGCCGAGACGTTTTGATGGGCGATCTCGTCGTAGTTGTCGAGTGCCTCGCGGTTCATGACGACCTGCAGGTCGCGGAAGCAGCTGCCGTCGTTGAGCGTAACAAAGCCAAAGTTCTTCATGTCGCGGATGGACTTGACCCAGCCGGCGACGGTGACGGTCTGGCCGCCAAGCGACTCGGCATCGGCGTAAAGCTGCGCGATTTTGGTGCGGTTCACGTATCCTCCCATAACGGTTGAATGATAGTTATCCATACAGTTCGATATTCTAGCAGCTCGGCTCATTTGGGCTATACGGATAAGGCATTGGCGGGATGGTTTTTCAAACGAAAAGCGCCTGCGGCCAAATGGTCGCGGGCGCTTGACGAGGTGCCTTTTGGCTGTGTGGCGCGGGGCCTGGCTACTTGGTCTTGGCTACCAGCAGCGGGTCGCCCAGCTTGACGAGCGGGTTGCCGCCGATAAGCGTGCCGGACTCGCCGACATGGTCGATGCTCTTAAGACGATCGAGCTCGGAGACGATGACGGTCACGATGTCCTCGTGACCGGCGGCCTTGATGGCCTCGCGGTCGAAACTGATGAGCGGCTGGCCTGCCTTGACCGTGTCACCCATCTCGACAAAGCGGGCAAAACCTTTGCCGTTCATTTCCACGGTGCCCAGGCCAACATGGATGAACACGCGAAGACCGTCCTCGGTGATCATGCCGATGGAGTGGTTGGTGACGGTGGTGGCGCCGATGCGGCCGTTGGCGGGCGCATAGATGGTGCCGGTAATGGGCTCGATGCCGTAGCCCTGACCGAGCATACCCGAGGCGATGGTCTCATCGGGAACCTCATCGAGGTTGACGAGCACGCCGTTGACGGGGGCGTAGATGACGCCTTCGCGGGTGGCGAAGCTTGCTGCGGGCGGAACGGATGCCTCGCCCGTCGAGGTGAAGGTGGACTTAAGCGAATCGAGCAGACCCATAGTTGCCTCCAACTTAAATAGGCGCATATCGCGCGCTTGGTTTGCCGGAAACGTTTCATATGTGTTTCGCGGCTTGGTCAACGCCCCTATTTTACGCTGCTCAACGATACCTCTGAACTGGGATTATGTGATATATCAGTTGAAGGGAAACTTATTGCTGGAGTGTTTCTTCGCCACGGGCTCAAGTGGGGTACGCTTAGACGCGAAAAACAAGGGCGCATAATCTGCGCGAAGGGAGCACATATGATTGTCGAGAACCATGCGCTGTGGGGCGAGGAGCCGACCGAGGAGTATCCGGCGACGTTTACGTATTTGGGTGCCGAGCCGCTGCCCGATAAGCCGAATGGCCGCCGCCCTGCCGTGATTATCTGCGGCGGAGGTGCGTTTACGCATATCGCTCCGCATGAGCAGGATCCCGTGGCGTTTGCGTTTTTGGACCGCGGCTACCAGGCCTTTGTGCTCAACTATGTGACAAGTGGCACGGGCGACGTGAGCTTTCCTCACCCGCAGGCAGACCTTGCCAAGATGGTCGCCACGGTTCGCGCCAACGCCGACGAGTGGCATGTCGATCCCAAGCGCGTGTGCGTCGTGGGCTTCTCGGCAGGCGGCATGATCTGCGCTTCGCTGGCAACGCAATGGAAGACTGGTCCCTTCGCGGCGCTTGCCGGGTCGCGTCCGGACGACATTCGTCCCGATGCGTGGTGCTGGGCTATCCGCTGCTCGACTTTGCTATGTGCGCGACATGCAGACGCGCGACCCGCGCATCGACCTGCGCGTTCCCAAGACGGGTGGCAAGACGGGGCGCGATTTGCTCAACGACTATCTGTCGATGGTGACGGGCGGTGAGCGACCGACGAGCACCTGGCCGACATCTGCCCCACCACGCATGTTTCGCGTCAGATGCCGCCGACCTTTGTGTGGGGCGTGTCCGACGACAAGACGGCGCCGATCGCGCAGGTCTATCCGTTTGCGCAGCGCATGGCCGAGGAGGGCGTCGCTTGCGAGATGCACGTCTTTGACCAAGGTGGTCACGGGCTTTCGCTCGGCAACGCCAACACCGCGGTCGATAACGAGGACAAGCAGGTGGCGGTCCGTCCTTGGATCCGCCTGGCCTTCCGTTTCCTGGAGCGCCATATGTAAAAGTAGACTACTTGCCCGTTTCAAAAAGTCTGCTTAGAGGAGGAGCCATGCTTGAGGTACGTATGTGGTTTCGGCCCAGACGCTGGTGGGGAGTAAACGCGGCGAGGTGACGTTTTCACATGGGGTGAACGGCGTGCTCAGGGCAGTACTAAACGTCAGGGGTCTCAATATCGCTCTCTCGAGTGCCCGCGCTGAGGGCGATTTCTTTGAGCTCTCGGGTACTATCTCCCACGTCTTGATGGGCAAGGCGCCCTTTACATGCACGGGGTCAGTCGAGGGTGATCGACTCACTGCTACCGCGCGGTCGGGTTCCGTTTCGATCTCGCTGAGCGGTATGCGCAAAGAGCTTTCGGGGCGCACCGCATAAAGTTTGCGCAGGTAAACATCGGTATTTGACTTTATAAAATAGTTCAGAGCGCTATCATTTGTCGTTACGAGTTGGTTAGCCCCGGTAAACGGTTAACCGCGTCTAACGAAAGGATGAGCGCGTGAAGCTCGATACACTCGAGATTGGAAAGGACGCCGTTGTCGCATCGGTGACATCGGACGACCAGCACTCCGACAACATATTTTGGACATGGGCCTAACGCCGGGCACCGAAGTCACCATGATGAAGTACGCCCCTATGGGCGACCCGCTCGAGATTCGCCTGCGTGGCTATGAGTTGACGCTGCGCAAGGACGATGCCGCTCGCATCGAGCTCGTGGGCATTCACGACACCGATACGGGTCCGCGCGCTAACGCCGCAATCGGCACGACGGAGCATCCGGCCCTGGGCGAGGGGACGTATTCGCCCCGCGCGGCAAAGACGGCCGTGCCCGAGGGCGCACCGCTGCATTTTGCCCTCGCCGGCAACCAAAACTGCGGCAAGACCACGCTGTTCAACCAGCTGACGGGCTCCAACCAGCATGTCGGTAACTTTCCTGGCGTGACGGTCGACCGCAAAGATGGCACCATCCGCAACCACCCCGAGGCAAGCGTTACCGACCTGCCCGGCATTTATTCTCTGTCGCCGTACACGGGCGAGGAGATCGTAAGCCGCCAGTTTATCCTGGATGAGCACCCCGACGCCATCATCGATATCATCGACGCCACCAACATCGAGCGTAACCTTTACCTGACGCTGCAGCTTATGGAGCTCGATCGACCCATGGTCATCGCGCTCAACATGATGGACGAGGTGACGGCCAACGGCGGCGCCGTGGACGTCAACCTGCTCGAGAGCCTGCTGGGCGTGCCTGTTGTTCCCATTAGTGCTGCCCGCAACGAGGGCATTGGCGAGTTGGTGGATCATGCCTTGCACGTGGCGCGGTTCCGCGAGCGCCCCGGTCGCCTGGACTTCTGCGCGCCCGATGGTCCGGACGGCGGCGCGCTGCATCGCTGCATTCACGGCATCGCCAACCTTATCGAGGACCATGCCGCGACGGCGCACATTCCCGTGCGTTTTGCGGCGACCAAGCTGGTTGAGGGCGACGAGCTGGTGACCGAGGCGCTTCACCTGGATCGCAACGAGCTCGACGCCATCGAACACATCATTACCCAGATGGAGGGCGAGGCCGGCACCGACCGCCTGTCCGCGCTGGCCGACATGCGCTTTAGCTTTATCGGCGACGTGTGCGGGCGCTGCGTCGTCAAGCCGCACGAGAGCCGCGAGCACGTGCGCTCCGTCAAGATCGACCGCATCCTGACAGGTCGTTACACAGCCATTCCGGCGTTTCTGGTGATCATGGGCCTTGTCTTTTGGCTGACGTTTGGCGTGATCGGCGCGGCGTTGCAGGGACTTATGGAGGACGGCATTGCTGCCATCATCGCCTCGGCCGATGCGGGTCTCAAAGCGTTCGGCACCAACGACGTGGTGCGCTCGTTGGCTGTCGACGGCGTGCTTACGGGCGTGGGCAGCGTGCTGACCTTCCTGCCGATTATCGTCGTGCTCTTCTTGTTCCTCTCCATTCTGGAAGACTCCGGCTACATGGCGCGCGTGGCCTTTGTCATGGATAAGGTATTGCGTCGCTTTGGTCTGTCGGGCCGCAGCTTCGTGCCCATGCTCGTCGGTTTTGGCTGCACCGTGCCGGCTATCATGTCGACCCGTACGCTCCCATCCGAGCACGACCGCAAGATGACGGTCATGCTCACGCCGTTCATGAGCTGTTCGGCCAAGTTGCCGGTCTACGGTCTGCTGTGCGGAGCGTTTTTCCCGCAGGCGACAGTTCCCGCCATGGTTTCGCTCTATCTGATCGGCATCGTGGTCGGCTGCATTGCCGCCCTGGTGCTCAACCGCACGGCATTTAAGGGCGACCCGGTGCCGTTTATCATGGAGCTCCCCAATTACCGCCTGCCGAGCGTCAAGACGACGGTGATGCTGGCATGGGATAAGGCCAAAGACTTTATTACCAAAGCCTTTACCATTATCTTTGCTGCTACCGTGGTCATCTGGTTCCTTCAGACGTTCGACATTCGCTTTAATGTGGTCGCCGATCAGTCGCAGAGTCTACTTGCCGGTTTGGGTAGCATTATCGCGCCGGTGTTGGCCCCGCTCGGTTTTGGCGACTGGCGCGCCTCGACGGCACTCGTCACGGGACTCATTGCCAAGGAGAGCGTCATCTCGACGCTCACGGTGCTTTTGGGCGCAACCTCTCCCGTGGCACTGTCAGCCATGTTTTCGCCGTTTACCGCCTACGTGTTCTTGGTCTTTACGCTGCTGTACCCGCCGTGCGTGGCGTCCATCGGCGCCGTCAAGAGCGAGCTGGGCGCGCGCTATGCCGTTGCCGTGTTCGCGTTTCAGGTGACGGTCGCCTGGATCGTGGCGTTTGTCGTGCATTCGGCAGGTATATTGCTGGGGTTGGCTTAGTTATTTATTGACGGCGCAACCTCTGTGTATCGAATTGTTTTCGGCCCCGCATCTGTTGCTGACGGATGCGGGCCGTTGCTATATAATCGCCTCCGCTCAAAACGATTGGAGACGTTATATATGACTCAGGCAAGGCAAGACGGCATCACGCTCAAGCAGTGGCTTCCGCTCATCGGACTCACCTGCTGCGCCTTCGTGTTCAACACGTCGGAGTTTATGCCCATCGGTCTTTTGACTGACATCGCCGCGTCGTTCTCGCTCACCGAGTCCCAAGCCGGCATCATGATCTCAGTCTATGCCTGGGGCGTCATGCTGCTGTCGCTGCCGCTCATGGTGTTCGCTTCGCGCTTTGAGTTCAAGCGGATGTTGCTGGGCGTGCTGGCCGTGTTTTCGCTGGGCCAGTTTCTGTCCGCTGTGGCGCCGACTTATCCCATCCTGGTCTGTGCGCGCCTGGTGGTCGCTTGCGCACATGCCGTGTTCTGGTCGGTCGCTTCGATTATGGCCTCGCGCCTGGTCGACACTCGCCACGGGGCGCTCGCCATCAGCATGATCGCTACGGGCTCGTCCATCGCGCAGATCTTTGGTCTGCCCCTCGGTCGCGCTATTGGCTTGGCCGTGGGCTGGCGCATGACGTTTGCCGTGGTCGGGGTCCTCTCGGCCATCGCGGTCGTCTACCAGGCGACCGTGTTCCCGGCCATGCCGGCGGGCGAGCGCTTTACCGTCAAACAGTTGCCCGAGCTGCTCAAGAACCCGCTCCTGATCGCGCTCTACGCGGTCACGGTTTTTATGGCGACCGGCTACTACGCGGGTTACAGCTATATCGAGCCGTTCCTGGCACAGGTCGCGCACGTCGACGCGGGCGCCATCACCATGACGCTGACGGCGTTTGGCTGCTCTGGTCTGCTCGGAAGCTGGCTGTTTGGCCGCCTGTTCGATGGGCATCGCTTCCCGTTCTTGGCTATCACGCTCTCTGGCGTGCCGGTGGCTCTGCTGCTTATGGGTCCGGCCGCATCGTCGCTCGCTGCGGTTCTCGCTGTTTGCGCGCTATGGGGCTGCTGCGCCACGGCCTTCAATGTGGCGTTCCAGGCCGAGCTCATCAAGAACACGCCGGCGGATTCGTCGGCTGTCGCCATGTCTATCTTCTCGGGCCTGTTTAACCTGGGCATCGGCACCGGCACGGCGATCGGCGGCGCTGTGGTGTCGGGCCCCGGTATCGCTGGATCGGCTATGCAGGCGGCGCGATTGCGGTCGCGGGCGTCATCCTCGCCATCACGGTGATGTTCCCGGCCATCCGTCGCGCCAAGCCCGTCGCCTAGCCACATCCTCCTCATCAGTTGCGGTGAAATACGGACTGCTGGGCCCAATAAACCCGGCAAACAGTCCCTATTCCACCGCAACTTATTTTGGGGGAGGGGATGCACGGCAGGCATACAATGGATGGCGTTGTGTTGAGCTTACCGGGAGGCTGTTATGTGGGCATACGAGACGACGTTCTATCAGATCTATCCGCTGGGCTTTTGCGGGGCTCCGCGCGAAAACGCCGCGCCCGTTGCCGAGGATGAGCTCGCCCAGGCTGCCAACGCCGCGCCCAACCCCGATGCGCCCATCATGAAAATCGCCCAATGGGCCGACTACCTGCAAGAACTCGGTATTGGCGCTGTGCTGATCAACCCGCCACTCGAGTCCGATAGCCACGGCTATGATACGCGCAGCCTGCGCCATATCGACCGCCGCCTGGGTGGGGATGCCGATTTTGCCGCCGTATGCGAGACGCTGCACGCCCATGGCATCCGCGTGGTGCTCGATGCCGTCTTCAACCACGTCGGTCGCGGCTTTTGGGCCTTCCGCGATGTGCAGGAGCGTAGGTGGGACTCGCCCTACAAGGACTGGTTCCACATCAGCTTTGACGGTGACTCGTGCTACGGCGACGGCTTTTGGTACGAGGCTGGGAGGGCCATTTTGAGCTTGTGAAGCTCAACCTGCAAAACCCCGCTGTGGTCGATTACCTGCTTGAGTCTGTGCGTCACTGGGTCGAGGTCTTTGGCGTCGACGGTCTGCGACTGGACGTCGCCTATATGCTCGACCGCGACTTTATGCGCCGCCTGCATACTTTTACCCGTGAGCTCAAGCCCGACTTTGTGCTGATTGGTGAGACGCTCCACGGCGACTACAACCAGATCGTCAACGAGAGATGCTCGACTCCTGCACCAACTACGAGTGCTACAAGGGCCTGTACTCCAGCTTTAATTCGATCAACATGTTCGAGATTGCCCACTCTCTTCATCGCCAGTTTGGCGGTGACCCGTGGTGCATTTATCGCGGCAAGCATCTGCTGTCGTTTGTCGACAACCACGATGTGCCGCGCCTGGCGAGCATCCTGACGGACAAGTCCTGCCTGCGCCCCGCCTACGGCATGCTCTTTGGAATGCCGGGCATTCCGTGCGTCTACTACGGCAGCGAGTGGGGGATTGTCGGCGAAAAGGGCGGCCCCGATGGCGACTGGGCGCTGCGCCCTGCGCTCGATGAGCCTGCGCCCAACGAGCTGACGGCGTTCATCACGCAGCTCACGCACCTGCGCTCGGCCGACGATACGGCGGCCCGTGTTCTCAACTACGGTGCCTATCGCAACGTGGTGATCCAGAACAAGCAGCTGCTGTTCGAGCGCGCCTGCGACGGCGCGACGGTGCTCGTGGCGGTGAACGCCGTGGACGAGCCTTACACCTTTGGCGCCGGCGAGCTCAGCGGGTCCTTTGTCGACCTGCTTGCCGACGGCGTGCCTACGGTCGAGCTGTCTGGCTCCCTTGAGCTTGCGCCCTACGAGGTGCGCTATCTGCTGAGGGCCTAGCTCGTGGCCGCGCCGGACGAGGGCTATCAACATATTGAGCATGGGTTTGAACCCGTGTTTGACGAGCGTTCGCGCGTTTTGGTGCTGGGGTCGTTTCCCTCGGTGCTCTCGCGTGCCAATGATTTTTATTACGGCAACCCCCAGAATCGCTTTTGGCGCGTGATGGCCGCGTGCTCGGTGTGCCCGTGCCGCCCAACGAGGGCGACCTTTTGGCGGACAGCGAGCCTGCGACGCTCGACGCTCGATTGTCGCCAAGCGCTCCATGCTGCTGAACGGCGGCGTGGCCCTGTGGACGTGATCGAGAGCTGTGACATTAAGGGCTCGAGTGACGCGAGCATTCGCAACGTTGTGCCGGCACATATCGAGCGCATTACCGGCGCAGCTCCCATTGAGCAGGTGATATGCAACGGAGGTACAGCTGGCCGGCTCTACAAGCGCTATCTACAAGAACGCACCGGGCTGCCCGCCACCGTCCTGCCCTCGACGAGTCCCGCCAATGCCGCCTGGCGTCTGGAGCGTCTTGTTGAGCGTTGGCACGAAGCCGTTGACTGGGCCGCTCTCTAATTTAGATATCTGATTGGGCGCGGGCGCCGAGGCGTTTCAGAACGCTCGCCAGATCGGCGCGGGCACGGCTGGCTCGGCGCAAACCATGCCGTCGACGTTGACGTTGACGGCATTGCCGCCGCCAAGTCGCTGCGCATGCTCGACGGAGCAGCCCATGCGAACGGCGCCTACGAGCTTGTCCATCGCTTCGGAAAATGGCCGGCGCAAGAGGCCCATACGCGGGGAGTGGCGAAGCGCCGCAATACCGCTGCCGGCACAGACGACAACGCCGCCACACCACAATTGGTCATGGCGCTCACATGCCTTGTGCAGACGAACGGCGGTCCCGCGCGCCTGCTTAGCGCCCTCTTGTGCGGCTCGAATCGCGGCATAGACGCGCGTTCCCGTACCGCCAAAGCGTTCAAGCGCCTGCTCGATAGCTGTCAACGTCTCATCGTCAGCCACATCTTCAATGGCTAGCACGATGCCATCGACTGCACCGGCATCATCCGCTTCCAAATCGATCGGGCGGGGGAGCGCGGTGTCGGAAAGCTGAGCATAGGCGGCGATGGCATCCTGCAGGTCCCAGAGCAAAAACTCAAGATCGGCGCTATCGGGAATGCTGATATACGCAATGGTTCGCAACGTTTTTGGCACATCGCCGCGTGTGGTCGTCTCCATGCCGCCTCCTTTCCGGTTGGTTTCCGTTTAGGTTACACCGTCTGGCGGTGCCTCGCCGCGCTATCCTAGTGCAACCCTTACGAAAGGAACGCCATGCGTCTGCCCATGAACACCTCGCTTGCCACGCTCAAGCCCTCCGGCATCCGTCGGATTAACGCGCTCGCTGCCCAGTACCCAGGATGCATTGCGCTCGCGCTCGGCGAGCCCGATTTTTCCACGCCCGATATGATTAGCGCCGAGGTGACCGCTTCGTTGGACCGCGGCGACACGCACTATCCGCCCAACAACGGTCGCCCCGCTCTGCGCGAAGCGCTGTCTGCCTACATGGGGGATGCGGGCCTTACGTTTTCGGCCGACGAGGTCATCCTGACCGACGGCGCGACCGAGGCCCTGTCGGCAACATTCATGGCTATGCTCAACCCCGGCGACGAGGTCATTATCCCCACGCCGGCCTTTGGCCTGTACGAGAGCATCGTCGTGGCCAATCACGCCAAAGCGGTCTTTTTGGATACAGAGCCTGCGCAATTCCAGATTGATGAGGAGGCGCTTCGTGCCTGTGTGACGCCGGCGACTAAGGCCATCGTCATCTGCTCGCCCAACAATCCCACGGGTTGCATCCTCGACGCGGCATCGCTCGACGCCGTGGCACAGTGCGGAGCAGGCGGGCATCTACGTGGTCTGCGACGACGTATATAACCGCCTGGTCTACGTGGACGGCTACGAGCGATTTGCCCAGCGCCACCCGGAGCTACGCGAGCAGACGGTGGTCATCGAGAGCTTCTCCAAGCCCTGGGCCATGACCGGCTGGCGTTTAGGTTGGCTCGCAGCGGCAACCCCCGTCATCGCCGAGATCGCAAAGGCCCACCAATACCTAGTATCGAGCGCCGTCTCCTTTGAGATGGACGCCGCGGCCCGAGCCCTGACCGTCGACCCAACCCCCATGCTCAAAGTCTACCGAGCCCGTCGCGAACGCGTGCTCGCAGCCTTAAACGCCATGGGCCTCGACGTAGTGGAACCAGCCGGCGCCTTCTACGCC
>ENA-OPZM01001035-OPZM01001035.1-human-gut-metagenome-genome-assembly--contig:-NODE-1035-length-10446-cov-1.575346_pt1 | contig 10446 bp, 17 predicted proteins | sample MGYA00242478_ERZ504493 | MGnify/ENA primary metagenome ERZ504493 (study PRJEB26092, sample SAMD00036227) | human gut metagenome | host: Homo sapiens | study: EMG produced TPA metagenomics assembly of...
TGCAGTAACAAAAGGTGAGCGAGGATACATGATACTCTGGAAGGAAGAACATGGAATCAGATAAGTATGCATGCAAATTATGGAATTGGAGGCGTAAATATGAGTTGGTTTGCAGCGTTTATGTTAAAAGGAATTGGAGTATGTGTCATTTTGGCAGTTGCAGCAAGCAATTGCCGGAGTGTTTATCAAAGATTACGATGAACAGTAGAAGGAGTGTGGAAGATGACATTTATCTATGAAATAGCAGAAGTTCAGTATATGCACTGGTAATGATCGTACTGCCATCTATCTGATCGCAGGATTTATCTGCAATGCAGGAAATAAAAAATAAGCAGTAGGAAAAAGGAGAAGAATAAGATGATAAAGAAGATTGATCTGGAGAACCATTTTTATGACATTAGTTCCGTGGAGGCATTACAGTCCAGGGCAAAAGGAGATTATCCATACTGGGATAAGGAAACAAATACGATTCACTGGCTGGAAGGAATCGCGATGTGTCAGGATAAATTTTATGAAAATCTGCTGGATTTTTGCAAATATCAGATTAAAGATAATGGATGAACTTGGAATTGAAAAAGCAGTCATTTCTCTGGCACCGGGTATTGAGCATTGCCGCCGGAAGAAAGCCGCATTGCCTGCAAAAAGGCAAATGATGCTTTATATAAAGTGATGCAGGAATTTCCGGGACGGTTTCTGGGATCAGCCATCTTACCGATACTGGATGTAGATGCGGCAGTGGAAGAACTGGAACATTGTGTGAAAGACTATGGATTTGTAATGTGGCAGACGCATTCCAATTATGGTGCAGGTATTGATCCGGATCAGAAAAAATTCTGGCCGGTCTGGAAAAAAGTTGCAGATCTTGGAATTTTTGCATATTTACATCCGACTGTATCACATCAGCCAAAGTTTAACGAATATGGTTATGCAATGGCGGCACCGGGACTTGGGTTTACGATTGATACAATGGGAAGTATTGTACGCATGATCCTGTCTGGAATTTTTGATGAGATCCCTGATCTGAAAGTCGTGATTGGGACATTTTGGAGAAGCACTTCCATTCTTGATGGACGAATGGAGAATCGTTTTAGCTGGCTGCCGAATCCAAACAAAAAAATAAGGAACAGATGGGAGCTTATTGGGGAAAGAATATTTTGTGACGACTTCAGGAAATACATCCATACCGGCATTTGAGTGTACACGAGCTGCAATTGGCATTGACAGTATTATGCTGGGAACAGATTATCCATTTGAGCATATGGAAGAATGTGTGGGATATCTGGAAACCTGTCCGATGACAGAAGAAGAAAAAGAGAAACTGTATTATAAAAATGCAGAGAAATTAGGATTATACTTATAAAACAAAAGCTAATAAAATTTATATCACTTATGCTTCTTTAAATGTAACAGTTAATGATGATATTTTAGCAACTTTAAAAAATAAACCAGCTCAAAAAAAAGCTCTATTATATTTAGCTAAAATAAAAGAAGCTTCTACTAAAGATTTAGCAAATGAGAAAATCTCTCTACCTACGTTAAAAGCACTTGCTGATTTAGACTATATAAAATTAGAAAAGAAACAAATCTTGCGAGATAGCTATCACCAAATAATTACTAAACAAAATGCAGATAAAAAACTGACATCAGACCAGATGACAGCCTTAAAAAATATAGAAATAGCTCAACATCAAGGCAAACAAAAATTTTTACTATATGGCGTTACAGGTAGTGGCAAAACTCAAATCTATATAGAAATGGCTTTAAAAATACGTGCTTTAGGTAAACAAATCCTTATATTAGTTCCCGAAATCGTCCTTACAGGGCAATTAGTAACTTCCTTTAAAGAATATTTTGCTGATGATGTCGCTGTTATTCACAGTAGATTATCTGTTGGAGAAAGAAATGATACATTTTGGCGAATTCGCACGAAACAAGTAGGTATCATCATTGGAGCCCGTTCAGCATTATTTGCTCCATTTGAAGATTTAGGCTTAATTGTAATGGACGAAGAACATGACCCTTCATATAAGCAAGATGAATCACCTCGATACCACAGTCATGACATTATTGAAAAAATGGCTGAAATTTATCATGCTACTTTAATCATGGGTAGTGCTACACCTTCTTTAGAGAGTTATTATAAAGCACAAATAGGCGAATATGTTTTATTAAAAATGCCTAATCGAATAGATAATCTTCCCTTACCATATATTGAAGGAGTGGACATGCGTGAAGAACTACGCATGGGCAATCGAAAAATTATTTCTTTAAAACTAAAAGAATTAATTGCAGATACTCTAGCCAAAAAAGAACAAATCATCATCATGTTAAATCGCAGAGGTTTTTCTACTTTTGTAATGTGCAGAGCTTGCGGTCATGTTATCAAATGCAAATACTGCGGTTTACCTCTTGTTTATCATCGCCGTGGTATTTTACAATGCCATCATTGTGATATTACCGAAGCTGTTCCTACTATTTGCCCAAAATGTAATAGTAAATATATTAAATTTTTCGGCTCAGGAACAGAAAAACTTGAAGAAGAATTATCCACTTTATTTCCTCAAGCTAGAATAATTCGCTTAGATAGAGATACTACTGGCAAAAAGTTCGCTCATCTAGATATCTTAAAGCAATTTAAAGCTGGTCTATATGATATTTTATTAGGTACGCAAATGGTCGCTAAAGGTCATGATATTCCTACTGTAACAGCTGTTGGCATCATAAGTGCAGACTCTAGCCTAAACTTACCAGATTTTAGAGCAGGAGAACGTTGTTTTGGTTTAATAACTCAAACGGCTGGTCGTGCTGGTAGAAAAAATAAAACGTGGACAAGTAATCGTACAAACGTATAATTTAGAACATTATGCTGTACAATGCGGTATTCAACAAGATTATAATCATTTTTATAATGAAGAAATTTTATTGCGTAAAGCTATGTATTATCCGCCTTTCTGTCAACTCATAAAATTAATAATTCAAGACGAAAATGAAGAAAATGCTTTAACTAAAGCACAAAATTTAAAAAAACTCATCAAAGATAAATTCCAAGATAATAAAAATATTATTGTCATGGGTCCTGCTCCATCTTTAATCGCAAATTTCAAAGGAATGTATCGCTTTAATTTACTATTAAAAACAAATAATTTAGATACCTTACGAAATTATTTGCGTGAATGTAAAGTAGATATTGATAAAAATATAACAGTGGATATTAACCCTATTAATACAAATTAAATTCAATATAAAACAAAAACCCCAATAACTAGAATGTACTAATTATTGGGGTTAGTTTTTTAATTAATATTTATATTATTTTACAATCAAAACTGGGCATTTGGCATGTTCTAACACATATTTACTTACGCTACCAAGCAATACACCTCGTACAAGACCTAAACCTCTACTACCCATAACAATTAAATCTGCAGAAATTTCTTTTTCATAATCTCTAATTGCTTCAGCTGGGTCTCCAGTTCTATATGCACAAACAATTTTCATTCCTTCTGGGAACAATTCTTTTGCTGCATTTAAAATACGTTGACCTGCTTTTTCAATTTCAATCAATACGTTACCAGATAAATAAGCATTAATTGCTAACTTATTAATATCTGCTACATATAAAATATGAACTTCTGCTTCATTAAAGCGATTAATTTTTATAGCCTGTTGCATAGCACGTTCAGCAATTTCAGAGCTATCGATTGGAACTAAAATACGTTTTACGTTATCCATAACCAAACCCTCCTTGGTGCCTTGATTATAATATATTTTCAAGTTATTTTATATTAGTTATATTCTATATATATAGCTAAAAATCCTGCTTTTTTGAATAAATTTTGCAAATATTTTTATAAAATTTATTTACGATAAACTTGTAACTTGCTTAATAAAAGTAAGCGATTTAAAAGGCTTACCAATTAAGGATTGTATATAATCTAATAGAATTTTTTCAGCATTTATCAAATCAATACCTTTTACTTGAAATTTAGGTGGATTGTCCCAATCTAAATGTAAAAGATGTTCTATAAATAATCTTACAGAAGCTGGATAATTTATCTGCTTTCCTTGACTACAAGATGTGCAGATTGCTCCACCTTGCATGGCATCAAAATGACAATCGCCTTCGATTTTACTTCCACATAATGCACATTGACTATAATGAAGTTGACAGCCAGTATATTCAAAAATCTGATAAGCACTAGCCAAAGCACAAATACGAGGATTAAATTTTGTTAGACAAGGCAAAATCTTTAATAATTTTTCATAAATCTCTGCTTGTGGTTCATCTTCACTGCATAATTCTTTAGCTAATTCTGCAATAAAAGAAGCATATGCCATTGCCGTCAAATCCTCATATAAATCAGAAAAAAATCCTTTATGTTCACATTGGCGAACTGTATCCATCTTTTCACCTTTAGATAATTGAATATCTAACCATGAAAAAGGCTGCATAGATGCTGCTAATGGACTTTTAGGACGTCGACAACCATATGCTGCTGCTGTTATTTTTCCATAAGTAGGTGATAAAAGGGTAACGATTTTATCTGCGTTACCCCAATTTTTTACACCTAAAACTAATACTTCTGTTGTATAAATAGCCATATTAGTTTATTTTCCCTTTTAATATTTTACTTATTTTCAACAGAATCCATATTTTTTTTCTTGTTGAGCTTTTTCCATTTTTTCCTTAACTTCTTGTATTTTTGCTAAATCTGCTTTTACATCAGCACCTGGCATTACACCACCAGCTGTCAATATATATTGAAAAGCATCTTCTACAGAGATATCCACATAAATTATATCTTTTTTAGGTACAAATACATTAAATCCAGAAGTCATATTCAAACTCCATGGTAAAAATACAGATTCATATTCTTCATCTTTACTTAAATATGGAGCAAGTAATGATGATGGTTTTGGCATTAAAAATCCAATAGTTTTTACATTTGGATGTGGATAAGGAATTAAAACGACTTGACTAAACATCGTTTTTGATTCAAATAACATTGTAGAAACACGCTTAACACTATTGTAAATAAATTTTACAACTGGAATTTTATCCACTACTGTTTCAAAATAGCTGATAATTCGCTGAGAAGCCCATGTCCAAGTTGATGTTATCCAGCCAGCAACTAAAATAACGATAATTAATAAGGCTACACCTGCACCTGGAAATTTAAGTGGTATATAACTTTCTACAATACCTTCTACTAAAGCAAATACTGTAGCAATTACAAAATAAGTTATAACAATTGGTACTAATACTATAAGCCATTAATAAAATAATGTGATAATCTATTCATCATGTTAAGCACGTCTTCCTTTATCAATCTCTAAAACCTAATTCACGAAGTACATTACTGCGGTCGCGCCAATCTTTCTTGACTTTTACCCACAAATCTAAATAAGTTTTAGAGCCAAGCATTGTCTCGATATCTTTGCGAGCTAATGCCCCTATTTCTTTTAATAATGCACCACGTTTACCAATGACAATTCCCTTTTGTGATTCACGTTCAACATAGATAGTTGCACGAATATAAACTTTATCATTAGCACGGGATTTCATTTCCTCAATATCTACAGCTATAGCATGTGGTATTTCATCACGAGTCAAATGAAGTACCTTTTCACGTATCATTTCCGCAGCTATCAAACGTTCTGGTTGGTCAGTTACTGTATCTGCTGGATAATACTGTGGCCCTTCTGGTAAATATTTATTTAATTCTGCAAGTAAGCTATCCAAATTCATTTTTTCTTTAGCAGAAATTGGCACTACACCTGCAAAATTCATATGCTTTCATATATTTTTCAATTATCGGCAATACGGATTGTCTATCAATTAAATCCAATTTATTTACAATCAAAATAACTGGTTTTTTTGTAGCTTGCAAACGTTCCATAATATAACGTTCACCGCCACCTAAATCTTCAGTAGCATCAACTACAAATAAAATAGCGTCAACTTCTTTTAATGTGCCTTCTGCTGCTTTTACCATGTATTCACCTAATTTATGCAAAGGTTTATGAATACCTGGCGTATCTAAGAAAATTACCTGTTCATTATCTGTAGTCAATACACACATAATTTTATTGCGTGTAGTCTGTGGTTTATCAGACATTATCGCTATTTTCTGTCCAATAAGACTGTTTATCAATGTAGATTTTCCTACATTTGGTCTACCAATAACTGCTACAAAACCTGATTTAAAATGTTTATTCTCCAAAAAATTAACTCCTTTTTAATCTCTACTTATTCCTAACTGTTCCATAACAAAATCTTCTTCTTTTCGCATTTCTACACGGTCAGCTTCTTCTATATGGTCATATCCCAATAAATGAAGCATACCATGAACTGTCAAAAATGCTATTTCACGACGAACACTATGACCATAATCGCCAGCTTGTTCTATCGCTTTTTCTACAGAAATAATAATATCACCTAACATATTTACAGGAATTTCTCCTTCAATATTAGGTTCATCACCTTCATTCAAAGCAAAAGATATTACATCTGTTGGTCTATCCACTTTTCTATATTCACGATTTATTTCATGAATATGTTCATTATTTGTAAGCGTAATACTCACTTCTGCATTATCTAAAGCATATAATTGACCAACTTTTTCTACAGCTTCTTTCACTGTATCACTTAATTTTTCATCTACTTCAAGATTTTCAGGTAAATTGCTTAAAATTATTTCCATAATAAAATCTCCCATTTAGTAAATTAAATTTGTTATTTATTACTTTATCAACTATGTTTATAGAAATTCTTATCTTTATTCTCACTAGGCAAATTAGCAGCTTCATAAGCATCATAAGCTCTAATAATTCGTGCAACAACATCATGACGAATAACATCTCTATCATCAAAATGTATCACAGAAATACCTTCTAATCCATCTAATATTTTTGTCGCCTGTGTCAAACCTGAGCCACTACCTCTTGGCAAATCAATCTGACTCAAATCACCATTTACTACCATTTTTGAACCAAAACCTAAACGAGTTAAAAACATCTTCATCTGTCTAGGTGTAGTATTTTGAGCTTCATCTAAGATGACAAAAGCTCTTTCTAATGTGCGACCACGCATATATGCAAGCGGTGCTATTTCAATGATATTTCTAGCTAATAATTTTTGATAAGCTTCTAAACCTAAAATATCTTGTAATGCATCATATAGCGGTCTTAAATATGGATCGATTTTTTCTTGTAAATCACCAGGTAAAAAAGCCCAAACGTTCTCCTGCTTCAACTGCTGGACGAGTCAAAATAAGTTATCTACTTCATTATTGCGAAGTGCCATAACAGCCATGACTACAGCTAAATAAGTTTTCCCTGTACCAGCTGGACCTAAACCAAAAGTTATGCTATGACGACGAATAGCATCAATATAAATTTTCTGTCCAATAGTCTTTGGTCGAACGCATTTTCCTCTTGAAGTAACAGTCAATACATCTGTGAATAAAGATTTTAATTCATTAGATTGACCTGCTTTAACCAGTTTTATACTATATCTAACCTCATGCATTGTAAGCTTTGTACCTTGTCTATACAATAAAAGCAAAGCTTCAATGACTTGACTGGCAGCATTTACTTCTCCTTCTTCACCATTGATTGATAAATCTGTACCTCTACCAACAATACGACAGGCAAAACTATCATTTAAAACTCGCAAAAATTCATCATTTTCACCAAGAATACCAATTGTTTCTGCTCTGTCTTGAAAAGGTATTTTTATTTCTGCAAAATTTGGCAAAAGCATTCGCCCTCCATTATTTTTAAAGTAATAGTCATATTCTCATTATAACATATTCATTCTATAGTGCTAAATCTTTTTACCAAAAAATTACTTAAAGACTTCTTATTAAATTTTTATGAAAATCAATCCTTTTCTATTATAAATTATATAAATAAAAAAAAGCTATAACCATTACAAAATTTTATTTTTCTTAAAATTCCTAATGATTATAGCTTTATTTTAATCTTTATGAATTACGCGTTTTATACCAAATCTCTTTAAATATTGCAGTGATTTTGGTTGTTCTAAAACTTGAGCATACGTTATTGCTTTTATTATATGCTCTTTTTCAATATCTATTTGTATTTTTTTATCCTTATCTACAGCTTTTATCTCTGTTTGTTGAATAAAATCTTTTGCCTGTAGATTAGTTCTATTTTGCTTTAATTTTTCTTGATATCTATTTTGCAAATCCTGTTCATATTTATCGATATATTGTGCTAAATCATTTATTTTTTCTTGTTGTAAATCATTTGCCACAATTTCAATATTATCATTGTTCACCTTTGCTTTGCCATCATATAATCAAGATTTCTTTTTCTATTTTGTCTTGGTGGTGGATTATCATATATATCAGGAAATTCTTGTTTTTGTTTCTTTTTTTGCTCTCTACGTTTTTGGCCAGTATAGATATTTATTATCATAAAAACAAAAAGAGCAGAAAAGGTGCTAATCCTTCCATGATAAATTATTTATTGGTACTTGTCCTTTGTGGGACTGTACTATCTCCTGTTTACTTTATTTGCTTCTCGCATTTGCGTATCAGCATTGATATTATTTAAATTATAATAATCCATTACACCGAGTTTGCCTTCACAAGAGCTTTTGCTAATGCATGTGGAACTTCTGATTGAGCTTCAACTACACGAGCTTCCATTTCTTGCGTATATGCTTTCATTTCCTGTTCTTTAGCCACAGCCATAGCACGTCTTTCTTCGGCTTTTGCTTGAGCTATACGTTTATCAGCTTCTGCTTGGTCTGTCTGAAGTTCTGCACCGATATTTCTGCTACATCAACATCGGCTATATCAATGGATAAAATTTCAAAAGCAGTTCCTGCATCCAAACCTTTGCCAAGTACAGTTTTAGATATATCATCTGGATTAGCAAGTACATCTGTATGAGCTTCTGAAGAACCAACTGATGTTACTATCCCTTCACCAACACGAGCAATAATTGTAGGCTCACCAGCACCACCGACTAATCTATCAATATTAGCTCGAACTGTAACCCTTGCTTTAATTTTTAATTCTATACCATTTCTAGCCACAGCAGATACAACAGGTGTTTCAATAACTTTTGGATTTACGCTCATTTGTACTGCTTCTAATACATCACACCTGCAAGGTCAATAGCTGCACTGCGTTCAAATGGAAGAGGTATTTGTGCTCTATGAGCAGCAATGAGTGCATCAACTACTTTATCCACATTACCGCCAGCTAAATAATGTGCTTCAAGTTGATTTACATTGACATTTAATCCTGCTTTATTTGCCTTAATTAGTGGCAATACAATTTTTTGTGGCGGAACTCTACGCATTCTCATACCAACTAATGTAAATATACCTACATGAACATTTGATGCTAATGCTGAAATCCACAATCCTATAGGTACAAAATGCAAAAATAACATAATCGCCACAATGACAATTACTACGATGAAACCAGAACCGATAATCGCTTCCATGATTAATCCTCCTTAAATTTATTTTTAGATTTTACGTACAATAATACGCATACCTTCAATTTTTACTACACGAATTTTTTCGCCTTTACCGATATAACTACCTTCAGATACAACATCTAATACATCATCATCGATTTTTACACTTCCAGAAGGTCTTAGTTCTGTTAAAACAATCCCTTCTTTATGCAAATAGCTCGAATAATCTACGCTACTTACATAACCTTCTTTACTAGAAGATGTCTTTGTCAAAATTATTTTACTCCATAATTTGCTCGTAGGTAATTTTTTTATTATCAATGCAAAAATTATTATCGCAATAACAAAAGAAATTGCCATCATCAACATTGCATCAATATCGCCACCCATAGCTAAAATCAAACTATATAATATGGCTACTACTCCGAGTCCTGCAAGTAACCCTATTGTTGGGGTTAATATTTCAATTATGATAAAAATAATCCCCACAATAAATATTGCAATCTGATATAAACTGACTAAACCTTTCACATAACTACTGCCAAAAAATACGCCAGCTGCTATAATGCCTAGTAATGCTCCTATGCCTGTGCCTCCCGTTTTTATTTCTACTAAAATAGCTAGAAATATAACACTCAAAAGCAATGATTGCAATATACTTGAATCTATAATAAAGTCCATATTATCACTTCCTTTTATTTTTCTATTCAGCAATATAAATAATATATTCGACAATATCTCATAATAAACCTTTTCACAAAAATCATATATTCTAAATAAGTTTAAAACTATTTTTAACCATACTGAGCAAGAAGTCTCCTACCTCTAAGGTAGTGAGATGAATTGCTCCTTAGGAAATTGACTGGATATATGTTTTATGAGATAATCTTATTGGTCGAATATAAAAAATGTGGTGATTATAATGAATTTAGACAACAATGCTCATTCAGTATTTTTGCTAAATTATCATTTAGTATTAGTCAT
>ENA-OPZM01001037-OPZM01001037.1-human-gut-metagenome-genome-assembly--contig:-NODE-1037-length-10419-cov-3.512145_pt1 | contig 10419 bp, 15 predicted proteins | sample MGYA00242478_ERZ504493 | MGnify/ENA primary metagenome ERZ504493 (study PRJEB26092, sample SAMD00036227) | human gut metagenome | host: Homo sapiens | study: EMG produced TPA metagenomics assembly of...
ACCAAAAATAAAAATTAGCATTTATGATACTTTACGCATAATGTGGAAAGATAATCTTAAAGCTAGAATTTTATGTAGCGATGGAACATATAAAAAGCCTGAAATAAAAGAAGGCGATGAATTGATCGATTGCCAAAATTATTTGCGTCATGAATATAAAGTTGGACGAAAAATAAAACTTTAAGCTAAAAATAAAACCTCCACTATTGTTTTTCAATAGTGGAGGTTTTTTATATTTCGATTTTATTTTTTGAAAATAGTAGATTTGAAATAAACTATAGCCCAAAAGATAGTGATGATGACACCAGCAGGATAAGTAATGCTAGTTGGTAAACCAAAACCTTCAGGAGCTTGAAGAATATAAGTGAAAGTAACCATAGTCATAAAAATGGCAGGAATTACAGCGATATAATGTTGCCAACTGCCTTTATTTTGTTTCCAAAGATACATTGCACCAGTCCAAAGAGCAATCATAGCTAATGTTTGGTTTGCCCAAGAGAAATAACGCCAAATGATATCAAAATTCATTTGAGATAAAATGCCACCGATACCAAGAAGTGGAATAGATAAAGCTAAACGTTTTGTATAAGAAACTTGGTCAATTTTAAACCAGTCAGAAATAGTATAACGTGCACTTCTGAAAGCTGTATCACCAGAAGTTATTGGACAAGCAATAACGCCAATCATTGCCAAGATACCGCCAACTGTTCCCAATGTACCAAAGGATACATCATATACAACACCACCAGGACCAGCACTAGCAATAGCAGCAGCTAATCCGCCAGTTGTTTCATAATATGCGATACCAGCAGAAGCCCAAATAAGAGCGATAATACCTTCAGCAACCATAGCACCATAGAAAACTACACGTCCATTTTTTTTCTTCTTTCATGCAACGTGCCATAAGTGGAGATTGTGTAGCATGGAAACCAGATGTAGCACCACAAGCAACAGTGATAAACATTAATGGCCAAATAGGTAAATCTTTTGGATGAAGGTTTTGAAGTGTCATTTCTGGCATTTGCCAGCCACCGAGGATAATACCACTAGAAACACCAACTGCCATGATAATTAGGCAAGCACCAAAAAGTGGATAAATTTTACCAATGATTTTATCGATAGGTAATAAAGTAGCTAAGAAATAATAAATGAGTACAACTACTAACCAGAAAGTAACATCTAAAGAATCAGGAGTGAGTTTGGCAAGAAGTAATGCAGGACCTGTCATAAATACGGTACCTACTAAGACTAAAAGGATAACGGAGAAAATACGCATTACAGTTTTCATAGTATCGCCAAGATAGATACCTACGATTTCTGAAATACTTTCCCCATTATGGCGAAGGGAAATCATACCAGAAAGATAATCATGTACAGCACCAGAGAAAATAGTACCGATTACAATCCAAAAATAAACAACTGGACCCCAAAGAGCACCTGCAATAGCCCCAAAAATTGGACCAAGACCAGCTATATTCAACAATTGAATCATAAAAACTTTCCAAGTAGCATCGGTATGTAATCTACACCGTCATTATGCGTTATAGCAGGAGTTGGTTTTGTTGATGGTTTAAAAACCTTTTCTACAAATCGACCATAAATTAAGAAACCTAAAATGAGAACAATTAAACTGACAAAAAAAGTAATCATATGCAATGCACCTTCTTTAATGGATTTATAATAAGATAGCTCCGGAACTATACTTAATAAATAACGAAAAACGATATACTTTGTTAAAAAAAATAACTTGCGTTCATTTATTAAAATATTAATATTATTTATTGTACAAAATAAATTTATAATACTTTTGTGTAACTTGTCAAGTATTTTTACAAATTTTTTAAAAATTTAAATTAGAATTTAAAATTAAAACGAGTATTTCATTCAAATTTGAAAAAAATACTCGTTTTGTTAAAGCATTATTTATAAAGTTTTTACAGTATTTCTAAAATAGTTTCCTTGACTAATTTTTCAGGAACATCTTTTTTTATACATACTTTGCCGATATCTTCTAATAAAACCCAATTAACTTTACCGTTAACAGTTTTTTTGTCATGGAAAATATCTTGATAAATTTTTTGAGCATCACAATTTTTAGCTTTAAGTGGCAAGTTCATATTTGCAAGTAATTGACACATTTTATCAACTACATCTTGAGAAATTAAGCCTAATTTAAAACTTAATTTACTAGCGCCAACCATGCCGATAGCTACTGCTTCTCCATGATTATAAACGGCATAATTAGTTTCTTTTTCAATAGCATGACCTAAAGTATGACCAAAGTTTAAGATGGCACGAAGACCAGCTTCACATTCATCTTTAGATACTACATCTGCTTTTATTTCACAAGAGCGTGCAATGATATGAATTAGAGCTTCTGGCTTCAATTGAAGAATTTCTTGTTGGTGCTCGGTTAAATAAGTATAAAAATCATGGTCATAGATAAAGCCATATTTAATGACTTCGCCTAAGCCTGTGGAAATCTCCCTAGTAGGTAAAGTTTTCATCATTTCTAAATCCATGAAAACGGCTTGTGGCTGATAAAAAGCACCAATGAGATTTTTGCCTAGAGCATGATTTACAGCGACTTTGCCACCAACACTAGAGTCAACTTGTGCAAGTAAGCTAGTTGGCATTTGGATGAAAGGCACACCACGCATGAAGGTAGCGGCAATAAAACCAGCTAAATCACCAACGACACCACCACCTAGAGCAATGATAGGAGATTTGCGGTCAAGACCATGTTCAATTGCTTGTGTATATAGTGTTTCTGCAACGGATAAAGATTTAGATTGTTCACCAGCTGGAATGATGGCAATTTTGGCATTAAAACCAGCTTTAGTGAGTAAATCTTTGACACTGTCTGCGTATAGTGGAGCAATATTTGTATCAGTGATGATTAAAGCTTTTTTGAGAATATTTTTTGTGCTTTACAAAAATCAATGATAGTTGTTTCTAGATTATGACCAATATAGATATTATAAGATTTTTCATTGAGATTTACGGGAACAATGCGCATTATTTCACACCCTTTAAGTATTTCATAATGATTTCGACATTTTGCAGTGGTGTTGTATCATCTGTTTTTATGATTAAATCAGCTTTTTTGTAAAATGGAGCACGTTTAGCCATAAGTTCAATAATAGTTTTTAAACGTTCTTCATTACTTTTTTTGGCAAGTAGAGGACGTTTATCATTTCCAGTGCGTTTTAAAATAGTATGTGGCATAGCTGTCAGCGCTATAACGATACCATTTTTGCGAAGCTCTTGCATATCAGTTTCTTTAGTAGCAACGCCACCGCCTGTAGAAATTACTTGATGACTTTTTTGTGCTAATTTTTGGATAGTAGCTGTTTCACGTTGGCGAAATACTGCTTCGCCTTCTTTAGCAAACATATCTTTTATTTTTGTTTTGTATTCTTGTTCGATAGCTGTATCTGTATCTACAAAACTATAACCTAAACGATAAGCTAATAATTTACCTGTAATAGATTTTCCACTGCCCATAAATCCTATAAGTACAATATTAGATTTCATTTTAATCCTATCCTTTTATTCTTTCGTTATAAGCTTGTAAATTTTGAAGGACATCAACCATGCAATCACTGCCGAATTTGTCAATCATAGCTTTAGTGATAGCAAGTGCAACCATAGCTTCGCCAACTACAGAAGCTGCTTGAACAGCACAAACATCACTGCGTTCTTTACAAGCTAAAACTTCTTGTTTACTTTCAATATCAATGGAGTGAAGTGGTGTCATAAGTGTAGGAATAGGTTTCATACAAGCACGAACAATAATAGGCTCGCCATTACTCATACCACCTTCGATACCACCTGCATGATTTGTTTTACGATAAACGGTTTTATCTTCATTGTAGAACATTTCATCATGTAATTGACTGCCTGGATGATTTGCATAATCAAAACCATCGCCGATTTCAACGCCTTTGATAGCTTGAATGGACATCATAGCTCCAGCAAGTTGCATATCGAGTCGTTTATCCCATTGAATATGACTGCCTACACCGATTGGCATGTTTTGGACTACAACTTCAAAAGTTCCGCCTAAAGTATCACCTGCTTGACCAGCATCGCGAATTGCTTCGCGCATTTTAGCCTCTGCTTGAGCATCGTTGCAGTTTAAATCGCTATCATTAGGTTGTAAATTAGCATAATCAATATTATCTGTATTAGCTTTTACACCACCGATATTGATTACATGAGATACGATTTTTATACCACAAGCTTCTAAAAATTGACGAGCAACAGCTCCAGCAGCCACGCGTGCAGCTGTTTCCCTAGCACTAGAGCGTTCTAAAATGTCGCGGATATCTTCACGATTATATTTTTTGATACCAACATAATCTGCATGACCTGGGCGAGCAGCTGTAACTTTAGTCCATGTAGGTGTACCCATCACAGACATGCGGTCAGTCCAGTTTTCCCAGTCTTTATTCACTACACGCAAAGTAATAGGGTCGCCCATTGTTTCGCCAAAACGTACACCAGATAAGATATCTACTTTATCTGTTTCTATAGACATACGACCACCACGACCATAGCCTTTTTGACGGCGTGCCATTTGTCTATTTATTTCATCAAGATTTATTTTAAGACCAGCGGGAATTCCTTCAACTAATGCTGTTAAGCATTGTCCATGAGATTCTCCAGCAGTTAAAAATCTAAACATTATGTTCAACCCCTTATATTTTTCATGTTTACAAGTTATCAATAGATATTATAACTAAAAATAGAAAATCATGCTAGAAAAATATTATTTTGTTGACAAAAATAAACAGGTCTTGACACTATTGCTAAAATTTGTGAAAATGAATGTATATTATGCCTTTTTGAGGTGAGTCTGATGTATGACAAAGTAAAAGTAACTTATTTATTAAATAGCGGTTTCATTTTAGAAATAGGCGATTGCGCAATAATTTTCGATTATTATCAAGATGAAAAAGATATAGTGGACAAAATTATTCAAGATAAAAAAGAAGTTTATTTTTTTTGTATCTCATGTTCATTATGACCATTTTAATCCTAAAATAAGTGAGTTTAAAAATAAGGTAACGAAATATTTTATCAGCTATGATGTGGTAACTGATGTATTGCCTAAAGAAAAGACTATTATTTTAGATGAATATATGACTTATGATGATAAAAATATACATGTACGCTCATTTAGTTCTACTGATGAAGGAATTTCTTTTTTTTGTAGAAAAAAATGATTGGAAGATTTTCCATGCAGGCGATTTTAATTGGTGGCATTGGAAAGGTGATACAAAAGAAAATAATGCATTTGCTAAAAATGGATTTGTAAAGCAAATGATGCGTTTATCTGGTTTGAAAATGGATATAGCATTTTTCCCTGTAGATAGTAGATTAGAAGAATTTTTAGATTTAGGTGTAACTGAGTTTTGCAAAGTTACGGAAGTTAAAAATTTAATTACTATGCATAATGTAGGTAAAAAAGATTGGATAATACCAGAAGATTTTCCTAATAAAGAGAAAATGAACTCTATTTGGTGTCCTAAAGCTCCTGGAGAGAGTCATTTTATCATTAAATAAAATAAGTATGATGGAGAATAGACGAGATGAAAAAAATTTATATTTTTATGTTTATTAGCATCTGTATTTACCTTATCTTTATTTACAAGTAATGGTATTGCAGAGCAACAAATAAATTCTAATGAACAAATAAGAAAGGAAGTTCAATCAATGAGTAAAAATCGTATTGCAGTATTTGAAACAAATATGGGTACTTTTGAAATTGAATTATTCGAAGATAAAGCACCAATCACAACAGGTAATTTTATTGACTTAGCAGAACATAATTTTTATGATGGTTTAATTTTCCATCGTGTAATTGATGGTTTCATGATTCAAGGTGGAGACCCTAATGGTAATGGTACAGGTGGCCCTGGTTACACAATTAAAGATGAATTCCACAAAGATTTAAGACATGATGGACCTGGCGTATTATCCATGGCAAATGCTGGCCCTAATACAGGTGGTTCTCAGTTCTTCATCACTTTAGATAAAACTCCATGGCTTGATGGTCATCATGCTGTTTTTGGTAAAGTAATAAAAGGCATGGACGTAGTGGAAGCTATTGGTCATGTACAGACTGATTTCATGGATAAACCTATTGAAGATGTAGTTATTAATAAAATAGAAATCAAAGATGCTGAATAATGAATTGTTATACGTATATGGTACAATGCAGTGATGGTACTTTATATACAGGTTGGACAAATGATTTAAAAAAGCGTCTAGAAAAACACAATGCCGGCAAAGGTGCTCGCTATACACGTGGGCGTTTGCCGGTTAAATTAGTTTATTATGAAGTTTTTGCCACAAAAAGCGAAGCTATGAAGCGTGAAGCTCAAATAAAAAAATTATCACGTAAGCAAAAATTATTATTTATAATTAATCCCTAATGATTTAGTATGGATTTTATGATATACTAAAATAAGATTTGAATAAAATCTGAGCAGGAAAATTTTTCTTTTAGGAGGATTATAATGGCAAAGTCTATTACTGAAGTTTTAGGTATAAAATATCCAATTATTCAAGGCGGTATGGCTTGGATTTCTGATGCAAAACTTGCAGCAGCTGTTTCTAATGCTGGTGGTGCAGGTATTATTTCTTGTGGTGGTAGAACTACAGAATATGTTCGCGAAGAAATCCGCAAAGCAAAACAATTAACAGATAAACCATTTGGTGTAAATGTAATGCTCATGGCACCAAATAAAGATGAAATCGTAGATGTTATCTGCGAAGAAAAACCTGCTTTTGTTACTTTAGGTGCAGGAAATCCAGTTCCATATTTTGCAAAATTAAAAGAAGCAGGCATAAAAGTAATTCCTGTAATTCCAAATGTAAAACTTGCAAAACGTGTAGCAGCTGCTGGTGCTGATGCTATGGTAGCAGAAGGTATGGAAGCTGGCGGTCATATTGGCGTATTGACTACAATGGCTCTTATGACACAAGTAATTCCAGAGATAAAAGATATTCCAGTTGTTATGGCTGGTGGCTTCGGCGATGGTCGTGGCTTAGCAGCAGCTATGCTCATGGGTGCTGGCGGTGTACAGATGGTACTCGTTTCTTAGTAGCAGAAGAATGTTCTGTTCATGAAAATATGAAACAAAAATTAATTGAAGCTGTAGATACAGATACTATTGTTACAGGTCTTACTCTTGGTGGTGCTGTACGTGGTATAAAAAATAAATTCTCTACAGAATTTGTACAAAAAGAAAATGAAGGTAAAACTTCTAAAGAAGAACTTATTCGCATGGCAACAGGTACAAATAAATTAGCAGCTGTTGAAGGTGATGTAGTAAATGGTATGATGCAGGCTGGTCAATCTTTGACTGTTTTACAAAAAGTAGAACCTGTAGCTACAATTATTGAAGATATCATGAAACAAGCTCGCGAAACATTATCTGCTGCAGCAACTATTAAACTTTGATATAAATTAATTTAGTGGCGAGTATATCGAGGATTTTATCCTTGGTAGTATCGCCACATTTTATATAATTTTGTATATATATTGGTGATGATTGAGGAAAAATAAAATCTTAAAGGAGTTTTTATTTTGAAAAAATTATTATTTAGTGGTTTTGAGTTTGATGACAATGATGGTGTTTACAGCTTGTGGTAGTGAAAAGACAACTACAAGTCAAGAGGATAAAGCAAATTCAGAGGATAAAATAAAAATTGTTACATCTTTTTATCCAATTTATATAGAAACTTTGAATGTTACAAAAGGAATTGATGGGGTAGTTGTAGAAAATATGACTAAACCACAAACAGGTTGTTTACATGATTATCAAATGACACCAGCTGATATGAAAAAGTTAGAAAATGCAGATGTGTTCATAGCTAATGGAGCTGGTATGGAAGCTTTTTTACAAGATGTAATTGATAATCAGAAAAATTTAAAAGTTGTTGAAGCTGCTAAAGGCATCGAATTATTAGCAGATGAACATGGAGAAAATCCACATGTTTGGGTTAGTGTATCTAATTGCATGACACAAGTACAGACAATTGCTGATGAATTGAGTAAATTGGATCCTGAACATGCAGATGCTTATCAAAAAAATGCTAAAGAATATATTGCTAAATTGGAAGATTTAAAGCAAGATATGCATAATCAGATTGATAATTTACCACATAAAGATATTGTTACATTCCATGAAGCATTTCCTTATTTTGCTAAAGAATTTAATTTAAATATTGTTGGTGTAATTGAACGTGAACCAGGAACAGCGCCAACACCTAGTGAATTAGATGAAATCATTGCACAAGTAAATGATTTACAGGCAAAGGCTTTATTTGCAGAACCACAATATTCATCAACAGCAGCCAAAACGATTGCCAATGAAACAGGAGCTAAAGTTTATACCTTAGATCCTGTAGTAACAGGAGAAAATGATCTTGATGCTTATATCGAGGCTATGAAACAAAATGCACTTACATTACAAGAGGCATTAAAATAAAATAAAGGGTGAAGTATGAATGATAAAGGGTACAGGTGTTGATATCATAGAAATATCAAGAATAGAAAAATCCTTAACCAATGAGAAATTTATCGAGCGCATTTTTACAAAAAAAGAACAGGAATATTGTAATTCTAGAAAACAAATGGCAGTTTCTTCTTATGCAGCTAGATTTGCAGCTAAAGAAGCTGTAGTAAAAGCGTTAGGTACAGGTATATCTGGTGGAGGATTATGGACTGATATTGAGATATTACCAGATGATGATGGAGCACCACATGTAAAACTTTATGGATATTTTGCATATATAGCTACAAAAAGAAAGATATATAATATTTTTATCTCCTTGAGTCATTGCAAAGAATATGCGGTAGCTCAAGCTATTTTGGAGGGATAATGATAATATGAAAATTGCATCTGCTGAACAAATGAGACAAATTGATAATGAAGCTATTAATCAGTTTGGTATACCAGAAATAGCTTTAATGGAAAATGCAGGGCATGAAATAGCAAAAGAAGCTATGAATTTATGCAAAGATATAGCTATAGCTAGACAGAGCTATTGCATTTTAGCTGGTTGTGGTAATAATGGCGGAGATGGCTTTGTAGCAGCTAGACATTTAATGAATAATGGTGCAAAAGTTAAGATTTTTATTTTAGGAAATACAGAACATTTTACACCATCTGCTAAAATTAATTACAATGTTTTAGTGAATATGAAAGCTGAAATATACCATATTGTTTCTGAACGTGATTGGAATCGTTTGCAAATATCAATAACTTTTTCTGATTGTATTATTGATGCTTTGCTAGGTACAGGTATTCATGGACAATTACGAGAAAACATTAAAAAATGTATCCAAATAGTAAATACTTCGAATAGACCTGTTTTATCAATAGATATGCCAAGTGGTGTTAATGCTAATACAGGAGTAGTGGAAAGTGATGCTATTTTTGCCACTACTACAATTACTTTTGGTTTACCAAATTGGTTTGATTATGTATCCTGGTTGCAAACATACGGGTAATATAATCGTAAAAACCATTGGTATACCAAATGATTTATTGACTAAAGAAGATATAAAACAAGAAGCTATAGATGAAGCTTTTGTAAAAGCACATTTAGCTTCAAGAGCAGATGATGTATATAAAGGTTCTTGTGGAAAAGTTTTAACTTTGGCAGGTTCAACAGGTTATACAGGTGCTGCTTGTTTATCTAGCCAAGCTGTATTAAAATAGGTGCTGGCATATCTACACTTATTTCTGCTGAAAGTTTATATGATATTTTATCCATGAAAAATACAGAAGTCATGGTAAAACCATTGCCAGAAATATTGCCTGGGGTATTAGGCGATAGTGCTATGGAAAATATAAAAGATATAGCTAAAGATTTTGATGTAGTTTTAATGGGACCTGGACTTGGTAGAAATGATGAAACATGTCAAATGGTAAGAAAATTAGCTATTGATTTAGATAAACCTTTAGTATTAGATGCTGATGCTATTTTTGCTTTTAGCCAAGCACCTGATGAATTAAAGAAAATAAAACAAATGCCAATACTTACACCTCATTTGGGAGAAATGGCAAACCTATTGCATATCACTATTTCAGATTTAAAAGATAATCTTTGGGAAATAGCTAGAAAAGCAGCAGAATATTTTAATGCAATATTTGTGTTGAAAAGTGAAAAAACACTTGTTGTTTATCCAGACGGAAATATATTTGTAACTACAGTTGGCAATGCAGGTATGGCAACAGCCGGCAGTGGTGATGTTTTAGCTGGTACAATAGCAGGTATTGTAGCTGAAAAAATTAGCTGGAAAAATGTCAGCTCCAGTAGGCGTTTATTTACATGGACTTGCTGGTGATTTAGCTGGAGAAAATGGACAAGCTGGTTTAATAGCAGGAGATATTTTAT
>ENA-OPZM01001038-OPZM01001038.1-human-gut-metagenome-genome-assembly--contig:-NODE-1038-length-10415-cov-2.608184_pt1 | contig 10415 bp, 14 predicted proteins | sample MGYA00242478_ERZ504493 | MGnify/ENA primary metagenome ERZ504493 (study PRJEB26092, sample SAMD00036227) | human gut metagenome | host: Homo sapiens | study: EMG produced TPA metagenomics assembly of...
GCTGCGGATGGTCCGGCGGGAGGCCTCCAGCTTCTTGGCTGTGCAGGGGCCGATGAACACGATGCGCACGTCCGGATGATCCTGCTTCAGCAGGCGGGCAGTCAGCACCATGGGGGTCATGGCCATGCTGATGCAGTCAGCAAACTTGGGGAAGTTCTTCTTGGCCATAACGCTCCATGCCGGGCAGCAGGAGGTTCCCATGAACGGGTGCTTGGAGGGAACTTCCTCCAGGAAGTCATGCGCTTCATCAATGGTGCACAGGTCAGCACCGATGGCAACTTCTGCAGTGTTAGCAAAGCCCAGGCGCTTCATGGCCTCGCGCAGTTTGGCGGGGGTCATGTTGGGGAACTGGTTGACAAAGGCAGGTGCCACGATGGCGATGACTTCATCTCCGCGCTTGATGGACTGGATCAGCTGGAAGATCTGGCCCTTATCCACGATAGCGCCGAACGGGCAGTTGACCAGGCACATACCGCAGGATACGCACTTGTTGTAATCAATATCTGCGCGGCCATGCTCGTCAGAACGAATAGCACCAACGCCGCAAGCCTTGGCGCAGGGGCGCTCCACCTTGACGATGGCGTTGTACGGGCAGGTGGTTACGCAGCGGCCGCACTTGATGCAGAGATCCTGATCAATGTGACTGCGGCCATTGCGGAAGCTGATTGCCTTTTTGGGGCAGACCTCCTGGCAGGGGTGAGCCAGGCAGCCCTGGCACATGCTGGTAACCTTTATGATCTTTTCCGGGCACTTGTTACAGGCAAACTTGATAACGTTGATCAGCGGCGGCTCATAGTACTTGTCAGCAATTACGCTGTGCTCCAGGTCTTCGGTAGCGGAAACGCTCTCGGTAACCGGGCGCAGAGAAAGGCCCATAGCCAGACGGATGCGTTCAGAAACAATCGCTCTCTCCAGGAAGATGCTGCTGCGCAGCGAAGAGTCCTCGCCGGGCATGATCTTAAAGGGCAGGTCCCGGATTTCCTTCGCGTAATCTGCCATTTCATTGCTCTCATAGGACATGCGGGCAACTTCGGTAAATACCTTGCGCCGAATGTCGGTTACAGGGGTATAAATGCCTCTCATTGTGCTTATGCTCCTTACACAAAACTTCTAATTGGCCGTATGTGCAAAGCCGCGGTTCGGCCCCGCACACGCACATTTGCTGGATGTGCGCCGCAATGGAAATTGCTGTTCTCCATGCTCTAAGTTAAAATAATAACGATACGGCTCCTGTTAAGATTTTACCAAGAAACCGCCTTTATTACAAGAGGAAAACCCGGAAATTCAAGAAAAAACCGCGCAAATTTTATGTTTTCCCACCTTGTCCATCACTGTGCCTGGGCGCGGCAGCGCTTGCCGTCCCATTCACCCAGTGTTACGGTCACGATTTCACCGCTTTTGTGCCCCGGCGCATTGACCACAACTGGCAGATATTGTTTGGTGTATCCGGTGAACAAGGTGGAGGACAGTGGGGTTTCCAGCAGCACCTGTGCCGTGCGCCCCTGTGCTGCATGGGCCAGTTCTGCGCGTACCTTCTCCACAGCGGCGGTCATGCGACGGCTGCGGGATTCCTTTTCATGCTCCGGAACCTGATTCGGAAAATCGAACGCGGGCGTTCCTTCGCGGCGAGAATAGGGGAAAACATGTACTTTCAAAAAGCGCTGTCCTGCCACAAATGCCATGCTGTCCTCAAAATCCTGCTCCGTCTCACCGGGAAAGCCCACAATCACATCGGTCGTAATGCTCACGTTTTCCTCGCCAAAAGCTTCTCGCAGCTTTGCGGCAACGGCGGCATACTGTTCCGTGGTATAAGGGCGGCGCATGGCGCGCAGAGTCTTGCTGCTGCCGCTTTGCAGGCTCAGATGGAACTGCGGGCAAAGCTTCGGCACAGCAGCCAGGCGGCGGATATCGTCATCCGTCAGCATATCCGGGTCAAGGCTGCCCAAGCGGATGCGCTCAATGCCCGCCACAGCCGCCGCATGTTCCACCAGCTCCGCCAGGCCCGTTCCGGTATCTTTGCCATAGCTGGGCAGGCTGATTGCCGTCAGCACAACTTCACAGTAACCGGATGCCGCCAGGCGGCGCAGTTCTTCCAGAATGCTTATTTCGCTGCGGCTGCGCACCGGGCCGCGGGCGCGGGGAATCACGCAATAAGCGCAGCGGCGGTTGCAGCCATCTTCTACCTTCACAAATGCGCGGGTGTGATCTGCAAAGCGGTCCATCGGCAGTTCTTCAAAGCTTTCGCCCTTCTGGTGCGGGCGAATATCCACCACCTTGGTTTCCTCGCCGTTCAACACTTTTTGCACATCCTGCAAAATGGCGTGGCGGTTGCCGGAACCCGTTATCCACATCGGCTTCTTCAATTTTAGCGGCTTCTTCCGGGAACGCCTGCGGGTAACAGCCCGTCAGAACTGTCACCGCGCCGGGGTTTTCGCGTTTGGCGCGGCGCAGCCATTTGCGGCTTTTCTGGTCGCCAAAGTTCGTCACGGTGCAGCTGTTGACCACATAAACATCCGCACCGTCTTTTTCTTCCACTACGGTAAACCCATTTTGCTCAAACAGCTGGGCCAACGCACCCGTTTCGTTCTGGTTGACTTTACAGCCGAGGGTATAAAAACAAACTCTCATCGTATTCCGTCCTTCTATTGGTTAACGCTCTATTAGTATTATAATAGAATCTGCCCATTCTGACAAGCTCCACCGCCCACACAGAAAAAGATGAGTGGTAATACCATGCGGCTGCAATAAACATCCCTTATACCGCATACAATATCACCAAAGCAAAAAACATTCTTGCCGGGCAGCGCCCGGCCAAAGACGATGGCAGGGGAGGCTTTGGTCATGAAAAAGCGGGTTGCAGCCTGATTTTGGGATTATTTTTTATCTTGAATGCGCTGCCCTGTGCAGCGCTGGATATTAACCCGGCCACCGATCGGGATTTTGATGTTCCCTGCCAGGCGGCTATCCTGATTGATGAAGATTCCGGCACAGTCTTATATGAAAAGAACGCCGACGAGTCCCGTCCTATCGCCTCCATCACCAAGATTATGACGCTGCTGTTGACCTTTGAAGCACTGGAAGCAGGGAAGGTCAGCCTGAGTGATATCGTCCCCGTATCCGAACACGCCTATCATATGGGTGGAAGTCAGATTTGGCTGGAACCCGGCGAACAGCTGACATTAGATGAAATGCTGAAAGCCATCTGTATTTCCTCCGCCAATGATGCCGCAGTAGCCGTTGCCGAATTTATTGGTGGCAGCGAGCCGGTATTTGTGGAGCGCATGACGCCCGCGCCAAAGAGCTGGGTATGCAGAGCACCACGTTCCGCAACGCCTGCGGGCTGGATGAAGACGGCCACCTTTCCACCGCGCGCGATGTCGCCATCATGAGCCGGGAAATGCTGCTGAACCACCCGGAAATTGAAAATTACTGCACTGTATGGATGGATACCCTGCGCGGCGGTGCAACCCAACTGGTGAACACCAACAAACTGCTGAAAAGTTATAATGGCATCACCGGGCTGAAAACGGGAACAACCGGCAAGGCCGGTGTGTGCATCTCCGCCAGTGCATCGCGGGATGATTTGCGGCTGATTGCTGTTGTGCTGGGTTCTTCCAGCGGCAAGGAGCGCTTTGCCGCTGCCACCAGCCTGCTGGATTATGGCTTCGCTATGTTTGAAAGTGCGCTGGTTCCCATCCCGCAGACGCCCCCAAAACACTGCCCGTGCAGAAGGGTGAAGAGCCCGCGCTGGAACTATGTTACACCGCGCCGGAGCGCTGCCTGGCCGTAAAAGGGCAGGGCAGCGCCCTGCAAGCCTGAAGTTGAACTTCCGCAAACGCTGGAGGCTCCCATCCGGGAAGGTTCGGTTATCGGCAGCCTAAACATCAAAAACAGCCAGGGCATTTTGCAAAGCTGCCCAATTATTGCGGCAAAACCCGTTGACGCGCGCAGTTTTAGCGGTTGCTTCCGGCGTGTTGTCAATGCTTTATGGCTTACAGCGTAAGGTTTTGTGCAAAACGGATGAAAAACGCCAGGTTTTGGCTTGACAATCAAGCGCAAAAACTGTATCATGAAGTTACTAAATTATGGATGAGGAGGATTTAAGCGATGAGCGTCAAATACAATGGCAAACATCTTGCAAAGTTTATCCGTCCCGAAGAATATGATACGATCTTCCCGCAGGTCGAGCTTGCCCACCAGCAGTTGGAATCCCGTTCCGGTGCTGGCAATGATTTTTTGGGCTGGCTGGACCTGCCTGTTAATTATGACAAGGAAGAGTTCGCCCGTATCAAGGAAGCAGCCAAAAAGATCCGTGAAGATTCCGATGTGCTGCTGGTCGCCGGTATCGGCGGCTCTTACCTGGGCGCACGCGCTGTTGTCGAAGCAGTCAAGGGTCTGTATCACAACGATACCGAGGACGGCCTGAAGATTTATTTCTGCGGTAACACAATTTCTCCCACTTACCTGAACGACATTATTAAGGTGACCAAGGGTAAGCGTTTCTCCATCAATGTTATTTCTAAATCCGGTACCACCACCGAAACCGCTCTGGCGTTCCGCGTTCTGCGCAAGTTGCTGGAAGATTCCGTTGGCCCGGAAGAGGCGAACAAGCGCATTTATGCCACCACTGACCGTGCCAAAGGCACCCTGAAGCAGCTGGCTGATGCACAGGGCTGGCCGACCTTTGTTGTTCCTGATGATGTTGGCGGCCGTTACTCTGTTCTGACTGCCGTTGGTCTGCTGCCCATCGCCTGTGCCGGTATCGACATTGATGCCCTGATGAAAGGTGCTGCTGATGCCCGCGAAGCTTACAGCGTTTGCAGCAAGGATAACGATGCTTATCGTTATGCGATGACCCGCAACATTCTGTACCGCAAGGGCAAGGTTGTGGAAACCCTGGCCGCTTTTGAGCCCGACTTTACCATGATGAACGAATGGTACAAGCAGCTGTTTGGCGAAAGCGAAGGCAAAGACCAGAAAGGTCTGATGCGACTTCCTGCATCTTCTCGACTGACCTGCACTCCATGGGCCAGTTCCTGCAGATGGTAGCCGCACGATGTTCGAGACTTATGTCGATATCAAGAATACCCGTGAGGATTTTTACATTGAACCGTTGGAAGGCAACTTTGATGGTCTGAATTTCCTAGCTGACCAGAACATGAGCGTTGTAAACCGCAAGGCCATGGAAGGCACCATTCTGGCCCATAATGATGGCGGCGTGCCGATCGGCGTGATTGAAGTAGATTCTCTGGATGCTTATAATGTTGGCTACCTGATTTACTTCTTCTGGAAAGCATGCGCTGTTTCCGGTTATCTGCTGAGCGTCAATCCGTTTGACCAGCCCGGCGTGGAAAGCTACAAAAAGAACATGTTTGCCCTGCTTGGCAAACCTGGTTATGAGGATCGCAAAGCGGAGCTGGAGGCAAAGCTTGGCTAATGCCTGTTTCCGCTTCAATATAAAGGAGGTCACTTCTTATGATTAAACTGATCGTTGGCGCCAAAGGCTCCGGCAAAACCAAGACCATGATCGATATGATCAACAACGCAACCAAGACCACTTCCGGCAACATCGTTGTTATTGAGAAGTCCATGAAACTTACCACCGAGATTAACCACGCAGCCCGCCTGCTGGACGCCGATGAATACGACATCAACGGCGCTGATATGCTGTACGGTTTTGTTGCTGGTGTTCTGGCTGGTAACTATGATATCACCGAACTGTTCATTGACGGCATCCTGAAAATCGTTGACCACAACATGGATGCAGCCGCCAAGGTCCTGGCTGAGATTGATAAGATTGCAGGCAATAGTGTTGAGGTTGTTGTGACCGTATCCGCTGATCAGGCTTCTCTGCCGGAAGGCATCAAGAAGTACCTGTAAAAGCATTGTCCTTTAAGTAACTGGGGGCAGGCGCTGCAAGAGCCTGCCCCTTTGGTATGCCGTGCAAAAGCAGTGGCTTTTGCCGCAATACAGCTGCCCATCCGATTGAAAAGAGTGGGAAAATCAAATTCTTTTACTTTTTTCTGTTTTTTTGTTGACAAGATGGGTCGACTTGTGTATACTAGATAAGCAACCTTTTGAGGTGTAACTATGCGCTTTGATATTCGGAACTATTTCAAAACGGGCAAAACGCCCTATACAGCGCAATTTTCTGAAGATTTCTCCACAGAAAATTTTGATGGAAGTGTGATCCGTGAACCGGTCACAGGTTCTTTTCAGGCTGTGCCCACTGCTGATGGTGTGGTCATACAGCTGACGATTGCCGCTGAAGCCGATGCCGAATGTGCACGTTGCCTTACACCCATTCACCAGAGTTATAATTTTAGTGTGGATTATTTTGTCAAAGAGCGTGAGCTTGATGACCCGGACTTTGAGTTACCGCTGGATGAAAAAGGCTGCTTGGATATACGGGAGCTCGTGTACCAGGAATTGATTTTTAAAATTCCGCGGGTACTTTTATGTAGCCCCGATTGTCAAGGCCTATGCCCCATCTGTGGCAAAAGGAAGGCGGCAGGATGTAACTGCCAACCGGCAGACGAAGCTGCCCCTGCAGATGCCCGGCTTAGCATATTAAAACAACTGCTTAGTTGAATTTCACCAAGGAGGTGCTTAAAAATGGCAGTACCCAAGAGAAAACAATCCAAAGCCCGTCGCGATAAACGCCGTTCTAACGTTTGGAGCTGGAGGCTCCTACGCTGGTGAAATGTCCTCAGTGTGGCGAACTCAAGGTGCCCCATCAGGTTTGTGGCAAGTGTGGCTACTACAAGGGCGTCGAAGTTGTCAAGGTTAGCAAAGAGGCTTAATTGCTTCTTAAAGGGAGGGGCTGTGCCTCTCCCTTTTTCTTGTTTATCCCCATTTTTTATTCTGCCGGAAAGGAGCTGCCACCATGCCGCTGCATCTTGTCAGTGTTGATGAACATTCCCCCGCACAGCGTTTGGGCTTGGAACCTGGTTGTACGCTGTTGGCCATTGATGGTAACCCCCTGAACGATGCATTGGACTATCAGTCTATACCTCTGCGCCGCATTTCACTCTGACGATCTGCCAGAATGGCGCACAGCAGCAAATTTCTGTTGAAAAAGGGGAATATGAGCCTTTCGGCTGCAATTTCAAAACATACCTTGGTGATGAAAAGCACAGTTGTGCTAACCATTGCATGTTCTGTTTTATTGACCAGCTGCCCCCTGGTATGCGGGAACCGCTTTACTTTAAGGATGACGATGAACGTCTTTCCTTTTTGTATGGCAATTATATCACGATGACCAACCTGACGGACCGTGAGGTTGAGCGCATTATCAAGCTGCATATCAGCCCTATTTTCATCTCGGTGCACACCACCAACCCCCAGCTGCGGTACGCATGATGGCAAACAAGCGCGCAGCCGAAACCCTGCGCTATCTGGACGTGTTTGCCAAAGGCGGCATTGATATGAACTGCCAGCTGGTGTTATGCCGCGGCATCAATGATGGAGACGAGCTACGCCGCACGCTGGACGACCTGTTGCGGCTACGACCGCAGGTGGAAAGTATTGCTGCCGTGCCCGCCGGTGTAACAGCCTACCGTAAGGGGCTGTTTGAGCTGACGCCTTACGACCAGCAGTCCGCCGCCGAAACGCTGGACATCATGGAGGAATATTGTGCCCGCTGCCGGAAACAGTACGGCCGCAGTGTTGTTTACCCCAGTGATGAATGGTATCTGCTGGCGGGGAGGGAAGTTCCCCCTGCTGAATTCTATGACAACTATGACCAGCTGGAAGACGGCGTTGGCATGTGGCGGATGTATCATGATTCCTTCTGGGATGAACTGCAGTTCCCACGCAGCAATGTGGAACCGCGCAGCATTGATGTTGTGACCGGAACCCTTGCCGCGCCGCTTATCCGCGAAATGGCAGAAGCCACCCATGCCAAATACGCGCAGATCTCCGTTACCGTACACGCCATCCAGAACGATTATTTTGGCGGCACTGTCAGCGTTGCGGGCCTTGTGACGGGAACGGATATCATCAAGCAATGCAAGGGCAATTTGAGCAGCAATATTCTTTGTGTTCCCGAAGTGATGCTCCGGGACGAAAAAGACCGCTTTTGGATGATCTCACCGCCAAGCAGCTGGGGGAGGCCCTTGGCTGTGAGATTGAGGTTATCCCAACCGATGGTGCCGGTGGTGCAAAGCTTACCTTGGGGAACTGAAGCCAAGACCCAAACGCAAAAAGCTGCATTTTTCTTTTGGTGGGCGGTAATCCCGCCCGTATTTGCGGTGCAAACCGCATAAACTTTATTATGTAAGGAGGCATTTGACTATGGCAAAACCGATCGTAGCCATCGTTGGCCGCCCCAATGTGGGCAAGTCAACGCTTTTTAACAAGCTGACCGGCCAGCGCCTTGCCATTGTGGAAGATACGCCCGGCGTTACCCGCGACCGTATTTTCTGTGATTGCGAATGGTGCGGCCATAAGTTCCTGCTGGTTGATACCGGCGGCATTGAGCCCAACATTGACGACGGCCTGCTGGCCCATATGCGGGAACAGGCCCAGATCGCCATTGATTCCGCGGATTGTATTATCATGGTGGGCGAAATTGGTGCCGGCGTTACCGCCCAGGACCAGGATATTGCCGGTATGCTGATGCGCAGCGGCAAGCCTGTGATTCTGGCAGTCAACAAGTGTGATAAAGTCGCGAACCGCCGATGGAGCTGTATGACTTCTACAGTCTTGGCATTGGCGATATCGTGCCGATTTCCAGCGTTCATGGCCATGGTACCGGCGACCTGTTAGATACCGTGTGTGAGAACCTGCACTTTGATGACAACGATGAGGAAGAAGAGGACCGCATTCCTGTTGCCGTCATTGGCCGCCCCAACGTGGGCAAATCCAGCCTGATCAACCATATTTTGGGCGAAAACCGCCTGATTGTTGCCAATGAGGCAGGTACCACCCGTGATGCCATTGATACCATGGTGGAAAACCAGTACGGCAAGTTTATCTTTACCGATACCGCCGGTCTGCGCAAGCGCGGCAAGGTGGAAAGCGGTGTGGAGCGCTACAGCGTGCTGCGCAGCCTGGCTGCTGTGGAACGCAGCCGCGTGTGCGTTATCATGATTGATGCAACCGTCGGCTTTACGGAGCAGGATTCCAAGGTTGCCGGTTATGCCCATGACCAGGGCAAGGCCTGCATTATTGCTGTAAACAAGTGGGATGCCGTTGAAAAAGACAGCTACACCATGGACAAGATGCGCAAGCAGCTGGAAGAGGATTTCAGCTTTATGTCTTATGCGCCCATCCTGTTCATCAGCGCAAAAACCGGCCAGCGGCTGGACAAACTGTTTGAAACCATCCAGTATGTGGACGTGCAGAACGGCACCCGCATCCCGACCGGCGCATTGAACGAGATGCTGGCGCGCTCTACCGCGCGTGTGCAGCCGCCCTCTGATAAGGGCAAGCGCCTCAAGATTTTCTATATCACCCAAAGCTCCACCCGCCCGCCAACATTTGTTGCGTTCGTCAACCAGAAAGCGTTGTTCCATTTTTCTTACCAGCGCTATATCGAAAACCAGATTCGGGAAAACTTTGGCCTGACCGGTACACCGATGCGCCTGCTGATTCGTGAGCACGGCGATGGTTCGGCACGCTGAGGACCACGAGGGGGAGAACAGATGGTTCATTTGATGGAAGCCTGCCTGCTTACAGCATTGCAGGCCTATCTGTTGGGAAGCCTGCTGTTTGGCGTTTTGGTTTCCAAACTTTTTTACCACGATGATGTCCGCCTGCATGGCAGCGGCAACGCCGGCATGACCAACGTGCTGCGCACCTATGGCAAGCTGCCCGCAGTGATCACTACCATCGGCGATGTGGGCAAAAGTGTGGTTGCCGTCAAGCTGGGGCAGTTTATCTTTGATTCGTTGCTGTCCGGCACCGGGGCTGATTTCCAGCCGCTTTTGCAGCCGATCTGCGGCGCTTACCTTGCCGCCATCTTCTGCATGCTGGGCCACAGCAAGCCTGTCTTTTTTGGCCTGCGCGGCGGCAAAGGCGTGCTGGTTGGTGCCGGTGCTGCGTTAGCCACCGAACCGATTGCTGCCTGGTGCTTTGGTAATCTTTCTGGTTGAAGTTGCTATCACCCACATTGTCAGCCTGGGCAGCATTATTATTGCTGCACTGTATCCTGTGCTCACGCTCTGCTACTGGCTCTGGAAGGGCACCGATGCTGCATCCCTTGTGTTCATCACGGTATGTTGCGTGTTAATGGGCGCTTATGTCATCTGGCTGCACCGTTCCAACATCCAGCGCCTGAAGAACGGCACAGAATATCGTTTGGCGAGAAAAGAAAGAAAACCAGTAATCTTGCTGCATTTTCTCTTCTTTCCATTGCCTCAGCCTTGCCAAAAACGCACAAAAATTGATGTTTTCAAACCCCAAGGCCTTAC
>ENA-OPZM01001039-OPZM01001039.1-human-gut-metagenome-genome-assembly--contig:-NODE-1039-length-10385-cov-2.533535_pt1 | contig 10385 bp, 15 predicted proteins | sample MGYA00242478_ERZ504493 | MGnify/ENA primary metagenome ERZ504493 (study PRJEB26092, sample SAMD00036227) | human gut metagenome | host: Homo sapiens | study: EMG produced TPA metagenomics assembly of...
TGACCAGCGTCCAACGGCACACGACCTGACCGTTGGCTGGCAGATGATGCCACCTGGAGGGGGCTTCCAGCAAGGCGGAAAACGGCACCGACTTTATCGCCAACGTGCCCACCGAGGAAGTGTTCTGCGCACCCCACCGTGAGCGGGTAAACGGCATTGTGTACGGCACCAAGCCTATGTGTACAACGGCCAGCTGATTGAGGCTGGCATGTAACCTTCAAGGACGGCAAAGTTGTTGAGCATGGCGCGGAGAAGAACGCCAGCCTGCTGGCTGAGCTGCTTTCCACCGACGAGAATGCCTGCCGCATTGGCGAAATCGCCCTGGTTCCGGCATCCAGCCCCATCAACCAGAGCGGCGTGCTGTTCTATAACACCTTGTTTGATGAAAATGCCGCCTGCCACATTGCCTTTGGCGCTGGCTATCCCACCAACATCAAGGGCGGCAGCAAGATGAACCGCACCGAGCTGCTGGCCAAGGGCCTGAACGATTCCGCCATCCATGAGGATGTCATGATCGGTGCGCCGGATACCAACGTCATCGGCACCACCAAGGACGGCAAAGAAGTGACCATCTTCACCAACGGTGAATGGGCATTCTGATACGGCAAAACAGATGCTACAGCCATAACATAAAATTATAACAGCAAAGCGCCGCCGCCCCACGCAGCAAGGTGGGGCGGCGGCACTGTTTGTTTTGTGTTTTGTATAGAGAAGAAATAAAGAAATTCTACCGGTTTAGTAGGTTTAGGTTGAGTTACCCGATGTAGCAAATCCGCTTTTGCAGATCGCTTCAAGCTCCTGCAAAGGAATCTGCTCCTCCTGGTACTGGAACAGCAGCACCCGCAGCACTTTATTGCCGTCCACCAGCGTGCGGCAGTAGATGGAACCATCGGCGACATCGGCGGCGGTTTCGGGAAAGTTGTGCAGCCCGTTGGCTTTGCCTTCACGGTACATCGTCTGGGCTAACTGCGGGGTGATACATTCGTAATACTCTACATATAATGCACCACGCAGCCCATTCGCGCCGGCCTGGCCGTGGGCTTCATATTTGATAAAGGTCGGGGCCAGCGGCAACCGCTGCACCAGCACAAAGCTGGCAACGGGGGCGGCGTCGGCATCCAGCGCGGTGGGCTGCCCGGCGTAATCGTCCAAGGCGGCAAACGGCAGGGGAGCGGTGTAATCTTCCAGCGGAATGCTGCCGTGCCGGCTCTTTTCCATGGCAGAACCGGCAAAGGTCCACACAATGGTCAGCACAAACAGCAGCGCCGCCAGCACCCGCCCAACCAGATACCGCCCGGCACCCTTACGCCAGTTCTTGTGCCGCTCCGGCTCCGCACCGCGCGTTAACCGGGCAGAAAACCGGTACAGCAGCACGGTGTTATGTACCACGCTGACCAGCGCGGCGGCCAATAGCCCCAGATAGCAGAAGCTCAGCCAGCCCAGCTCCACAAAGTCGATCACCGGCGTGTGCCAGACGCCCATGGCGTACCGCACCCAAAACGTTACCAGCCAGTAAGCCAGCAGCCCGGCGGGGGCGAATACCTGCCGCTTGGCATAGCGCAGGCTGAGCGCCTGTACCTGCGGTCGGTGTTCAGCTCCGGCGCATCACGATCCTCGCAGGCGTACAGGAAAAAGTCTCCCACGCGGTAACATAATACCAGCCGCATTCCTGCGCCAGGGCGCGTTCCTCGCCATCCGGGGTGCCGGGGGCAGATTCTAAAAATGTTTCCGGCGCAGGCTTGGCGTTCAGCCGGTAGCGCACGGCTTTGGGCTGACTGCAGCGGAAGCGGGCAAAGTTCTGGCCGATTGTTACAGGCACAAGCCCCTGTGCGGCCATATCGCCCAGCCAGCTTTCCAGCCCCTCAATGTCAGACAGTGGGCAGGGGATGGGCTGCCAAAGGGGGTTGCAGCGTGCTTTGGTCATGGTCGTCAAGCTCCTTTCCCGGCAGGCAGCGGGGGCAAAAGCGCCCTGCGCCGCCGCGGCCGCGTTTTGCAGGCAGAGCTGCAGCCGGGTACACTCGGCTGTATAGGCGGCTCTGCCTGCGGGGGTGATCTGATAATACCGCTTACAGCCAGAACGGACGTTTCGGCAATCAGGCCTTCTTTTTCAAACTTGCCCAGCAGGGTATACAGCGTTGCCGGGCCAATCTTGACCCGCCCGGCGGTGATCTCGGCGGCAAATGCGGTGATCTCAGTGCCGCAGCGCTCACCCTGGGTCAAGGCCATCAACAGGTAAAACATGGATTCCGTCAGGCTCTCCAGCGCCTGTTTCGGCATGGGGCAGCACCTCCTTTGGTAGCAAACCGTAATATCGTAACACGATATCTTATAACGATATTATACCGGAAGCACGCTGCGCCGTCAAGAGCCGGGCGCATAAAAGGCGGCCAAAAGGGATATTTTGGTTACAATTTCGCGCAAAATGAGCCAAACCCCTTGCATTTTTTGCCGCGGTATGCTATATTCTTATTGTTCGATGATGATTTTATGGAAAGTGGGCTGTCAAAGGTCCGCTTTCTTTTATGATAGGGAGATTTTTATGGCCAAAGGCAAAAACCATCAGCCCGGCGGTGCCGCAGCCGTTGTGGAAGCACTTGTCCGCCCCACGGTCGAAGGTTTCGGCCTGCGCCTGTGGGATGTCCGCTTTGAAAAGGAAGGCCCGGACTGGTTCCTACGCGTCCTGATCGACCGCGACGAGCCGCTGGACACGGACACCTGCGAGGCGGTTTCCCGCGCCATCGACCCGATTCTGGACGAGGCTGACCCCATTGACCAGAGCTACTACCTTGAAGTCGGCAGCCCCGGCCTGGGCCGCCGCCTGACCCGCCCCCGAACACTATGAACAGCTGAAAGGCCAGAAATGCGCTGCCCACCTGATCCGCCCGGACGAACAGGCCGCCGCGATGTGGAGGGCATTCTGGAAGGGCTTTCCGCTGACGGCATGGTGACGCTGAAAAGCGATGACGGGGATTATACCTTCCCGGCAAAAGCCGCAGGGTATGTAAAACTGTGTGACGATGAAGATTTGTTTTGAGCGATATTGAACGGAGGACTAACATGGCAACGAATAACAACGAATTTTTTGACGCACTGGCCGCACTGGAAAAGGAACGCGGACTGCCGGCAGACTACCTGATCGATAAGATCAAGGCCGCCATTGTCATTGCTGTCAAAAAGGACTATGAGTCGAGGACGATAATGTCGTTGTGGATATCGACCCCAACATCGGCGCATTCCGCGCAAGCCTTTTGCAGGACATTGTGGAGGAAGTTGAGAACCCCCACACCCAGGTCAGCCTGGAAGATGCACAGAAGATCCGCAAGACCTATAAAGTGGGCCAGCGCCTTGTTACCCCCCTCAAGACCAAAGAGTTTGGCCGCATTGCCGCCCAGACCGCAAAGCATGTGATCCGCCAGGGCCTGCGCGAAGGCGAGCGCAGCCTGCAGTGCAGCGAGATGCAGTCCCGTGCACACGAGATCATCACCGGCACCGTTACCGCTGTGGATGCAGAGCGCGGCAACATCGTGCTGGATCTCGGCAAGGGCGGCAGCGCTGTTTTGCCTAAAAACGAGCAGGTGCCCGGCGAACACTTTACCGAAGGCCAGATGGTCCAGGTTTATGTGGTCGATGTTCTGGCAACCGAGCGCGGCCCCCGCGTGACCATCAGCCGCACCCATCCCGGCCTGGTCAAGCGCATGTTTGAGCTGGAAGTGCCCGAAATCTATGACGGCACCGTTGAGATCAAGGCCATTGCCCGTGAGGCTGGTGCCCGCACCAAGATGGCTGTGTGGAGCAAGAACCCCGATGTTGACCCCGTCGGTGCCTGCATCGCGCCCATGGCTCCCGCGTGGAAAAGATCGTGGAAGAGCTGGGCGGCGAAAAGATTGATATCATCCGCTGGAGCGAGGACATCAACGAGTTCATCTCCGCAGCTCTGTCCCCGGCAAAGGTTGTCAAGGTGGAGCTGCTGCCCGGCGAAACCAAGAGCTGCCGCGTGACCGTGCCTGACCACCAGCTGAGCCTTGCCATTGGCAACAAGGGCCAGAATGTGCGCCTGTGCGCCCACCTGACCGGCTATAATATTGACATCCGCCCGGAATCCGGCTACTATGGCGAGGAGGATGAAACCCCGGCTGAACAGCGGCCGAAGCCCCCGCCGCCGAGACCGCTCCGGAAACCGGCAAGATAATGAGCACACGCCGTGCAATGCGGCGCTGAGACTGAAAAGAGGTCAGCCATTTGCAACAAAAACCGCAAAAAAAGGTGCCGGTGCGCCGGTGCGTTGGGTGCAACACCCAAAAACCGAAAAAAGAACTGGTGCGCATTGTGCGCAGCCCCGAAGGTGAAGTCAGCGTGGACCTGACCGGCAAGCGTTCCGGCCGCGGCGCATACCTGTGCCCGTCAGCGGCGTGCCTGGCCAAAGCACGCAAGGCCAAGCGGCTGGAACATGCCTTTGGTGTGCCGGTGCCGGATGAGGTGTTTGAGCGCCTGACCGAGGAGATGGCCTGTGCCGAGCAGGCAGTAAGGAGGCGATGCCCCGTGGCGAATGATAAGGACCCATTGTTGGGTGCATTGGGAATTTGCCGCAAAGCCGGCAAGCTGCTGCACGGCTATGACCGTGTGGAAGAAGCTGTGATGCGGGGTAAGGCATGCCTGGTGCTACTGGCCTGCGACGCCAGCAAGCGCACCACGCAGCATATGCAGGATACCTGCCGCGGGGTGATCCCCTGCGCGGTGATGCCGCTGAAAGGCGAGGACCTGCGCATGCTTACGCCAAAGCCTGCTGCCGTATTTGCGGTTACGGACGAAAACCTTGCACACCTGTGTGCAGGCTACCTCAAAAAGCAAGTGAAGGAGGATTCAGCCAATGGTTGATTTCAAATACAAAGTTACGGATATTGCAAAAGATTTTGGCATCAGCACCAAAAAGGTTATCGAGACTTTTGCGGAGCTGACCGGCGAGACCCGCAAGACGGGCGCGACCTTTGAAGAAAACGAGGTCAACGCCCTGCTGGAAGCCCTGACCCGCGAAACCGCCGTCAAGGACCTGGGCGAGTATCTGGCATCCGGCAAGGAACCGCAGCCCGTCAAGCAGGAGACCAAAAAGCCCGAAGCAAAGCCCCAGGCGAAAAAAGAAGCGCCGAAGCCGGAGGCCGCTAAGCCCCAGCCAAGCAGCCCAAGCAGCCGGAAGCCCCCAAGCAGAGCCGAAAGCGGAGCAGGCCAAGCCCGCCCAGAATGCACAGCCCAAGCAGCACAGCCCAAACCGGCCCAGCAGGAAAAGCGCAATGAAAAGCGCAATGATAACAAGCAGGCCGAAAAGCGCAGCGAAAAGCGCGTGACGATGCAGGAGCTGGCCAGCGAGACCGGCATCAAGGAGCCCGTCGCCACCGAGCAGGTCAAGGTTGACCGCGCCCAGGTGTCTGTGGATACCCGCACCGTGGATGTGAACGTGGATAAGTTCAGCGCCCGCTATGATGACCTGGCAGACAGCCGCAATATGCCCAGCAAGCGCAAGAACGCCCCCACCGGCAAAAAAGAAAAGTTCAACAACCGCAATAACCGCCGCGGCCAGCAGTTTGGCCGCCGCCGTGAAACCGAAGCCGAGCGCCTGCAGCGCATCCAGCTGGAAAAGGCCCGCAACGCCCAGCTCAAAATCTCCATCCCCGATGAGATCACCGTTGGTGAGCTGGCTACCCGCCTGAAGCAGAACGTGGCCAAGGTTGTTGCCAAGTTCATGCAGATGGGCGAAATGCACGCTGCTTCCGATGTGATCGATTTTGATTCCGCCGCCCTGATCGCAGAGGAATTCCACGCAAAGGTGGAGCATGAAGTTCATGTTTCTATCGAAGAGCGCCTGTTCACCCAGGAAGAGGACAGCGCCGATCAGTTGGTCGAACGTCCGCCGGTCGTTGTTGTTATGGGCCACGTTGACCACGGCAAAACTTCCATCCTGGACCGCATCCGTTCCACTAACGTTACCGCAGGCGAAGCGGCGGCATTACCCAGGCCATCGGCGCTTACCAGGTCAATGTCAACGGCAGCCCCGTTACCTTCCTGGATACGCCGGGCCACGAAGCCTTTACCGCCATGCGTGCCCGCGGCGCGGATATGACCGATATCGCGGTTCTGGTCGTTGCTGCCGATGACGGCATCATGCCCCAGACCATCGAGTCTATCAACCACGCTAAGGCTGCCAACGTCAAGCTGATCGTTGCCATCAACAAGATGGATAAGCCGACCGCTAACCCGGAGCGCGTGAAGGAACAGCTGACCAAGTACGAGATCGTGCCCGAAGACTGGGGCGGCGAAACTGCCTGCATCCCCGTGTCTGCCGCTACTGGCGCAGGCATCCAGGACCTGCTGGAACGCATTGTTCTGGAAGCAGAGGTCATGGAGCTGAAAGCCAACCCCAACCGCCGCGCCAAGGGTGCCGTTGTGGAAGCCCGCCTGGATAAGGGCCAGGGCACCATTGCTACCCTGCTGGTTCAGAACGGCACCCTGCACAAGGGCGACTGTCTGATTGCCGGTACCGCCGTTGGCCGTGTGCGTACCATGCGCAACGATAAGGCGTTGAGATCGAATCCGCCGGTCCTTCCACCCCTGTGGAGATCACCGGCCTGACTGAAGTGCCCACCGCCGGCGATATCTTCGAGCTGTTGAGGATGAACGCCTGGCCCGTGAACTGGCTGACAAGCGTACCACCGAAGCCAAGGAAAAGCAGTTTGCTGCTTACACCAAGGTCACCCTGGATAACCTGTTTGACCAGATGGCCCAGAACGATATGAAGGAACTGCCCATTGTTGTCAAGGCTGACGTTCAGGCAGCGCCGAAGCTGTGAAACAGAGCTTGGAAAAGCTCAGCAACGATGAAGTGCGCGTGCGCGTCATCCATGCCGGTGTTGGTGCAATTTCCAAGTCCGATGTTTCTCTGGCCGATGCTTCCAACGCCATTATCATCGGCTTTAATGTCCGTCCGGACGCTGTTGCCAAGCCGAAGCCGAGCAGGCCGGTGTTGAAATGCGTATGTACCGCGTCATTTACGATGCCATCAACGATGTTTCCGACGCTATGAAGGGCATGCTGGCCCCCAAGGTGCGCGAAGTCGCCTTGGGCGAAGCACAGGTTCGCCAGGTCTACAAGATTTCCAGCGTTGGCACTGTTTCCGGCTGCCGTGTTACTTCCGGCAAGATCACCCGCGATGCCCAGCTGCGCCTGGTGCGTGACGGTATCGTCATCTGCGAGGATGCCATTGCATCCCTGAAGCGCTTCAAGGATGACGCCAAGGAAGTGGCCGAAGGCTATGAATGCGGCATCACCCTGCAGAAGTTCTCCGACGTCAAAGAGGGTGACGTATTCGAGTGCTTCAAGCTGGAAGAATACCGCGATTGATCCGGCATTGAGCCGTTCCCGCTTGTTTGACAAGCCCCGCAGGGGGCTTTATGAGGTAAAGTTATGCCAAGCAAAAACCATGGCCGTATGGCACAGGATATGAAACGCGAGCTGATCGCCATTATCGGCGAAATGAAGGACCCCCGCGTTTCGGGTGGTCTGTTGACTGTGACCCGGCTTGATGTTACCCCGGACCTGGATGTCGCCAAGGTGTACATCAGTGTAATGGGGCGCGAAGGCGGCGCCGACCCAGTGGTGAAAGCCCTGAACAAAGCTTCGGGCCATATCCGCACCGAAGTCAGCCGCCGCATGCACATCCGCAAAGCCCCGCGCTTTGTGTTTACCAAGGATGACAGCGCTGCTTACGCAGTGCACATTGACCAGCTGCTGCAGGATATTGAAAAAGCACACCCCGCAGCACAGGCAGAACCGGAAGAGCAGGAATAACCTGCCCAGACTGTATCTGAAAAGTCGAAAATGTAGTCTGTTTTTACAAACACAGCCGGATTTTGCGCTAAAAAACACAAAGGATTCCTGCGGCTCTTTGCCTTACATCCTGCTTGTGCTTGCGAAATATCTGTCATTTTCGTTGCTTTCAGATACATCTTAACTGGTGCTGCAGCCAGTCATCGACCAAAACGCGCAGTTGAAATTTACGCTTGCAGCTGCGCCTTCCCAAAGGCCGGAACCAACGGGGGAGAGGGAATAGCCCCCAATCGCGGCCGAGAAAAGAGGAGCCTTATGACCGAATCTGTGGATCGGCAGACAGCCGTGCTGCGTCTGCGCGGCGCGGACGATATCCTGATCCTTTGCCACAAAAACCCCGATGGCGATACCATCGGCTGCGCCGGTGCACTGTATCTTGCGCTCAAGGCGCTGGGCAAAAACGCCGCGATTTTATGCAGCGACCCCATCCCCAAAATGTATGATTATATGGAGCTGCGCTGGTTTGACGGCAGCTTTAACCCTGCATTTGTGGTGGCGGTGGATGTTGCCAGCATCCAGCTTTTTGGCGAAAATAACAATGTGCCGCAGTATGCCGCCCATACCAACCTTTGCATTGACCACCATGCCAGCAACAGCGGCTATGCCTATGAAACCCTGCTGGATCCCGGCGCCGCCGCGGCCTGCGAGTTTTTGCTGGATGTGATCGTGGATATGGGCGTGACCATTACGCCGCAGATCGCCAACTGCCTGTATACCGGCATTGCAACCGATACCGGCTGCTTTAAGTTTGCCAGTACCACGCCCCGCACCCATATGGCGGCGGCCCGCGTGATGGAAGCCGGTGCCGATGTGGAAAAACTGAATGCCCGCCTGTTTGAATCCCGCTCCCATGCCCGCATAACTGCGGAACGCATGGCGATGGAAAGCCTGGAATATTATTTCAACGACCTGTGCGCCGTGATCTGCCTGACCTGGGACCAGATCGAATCTTCCGGTGTGGCGGGTGCCGAGCTGGAGGACCTGACCAGCCTGCCGCGCTCCATTGAAGGCGTGGAGGTTGGCCTGACCTACCGCCAGCAGCGGGATGGCAGCTTCCGCATCAGCGTGCGTACATCGGGCAACATTGATGCCTGCAACATTGCGCGCGCCTGGGCGGCGGCGGCCATGCCCGCGCAGCCGGGTGCGAGATCAGCGGCAACCTGGATAACGCCAAGCATGCCGTGCTGGAGGAAGTCCGCAAGGAGTTGCAGCGCTGCGGCTTGCTGGATCAGGACGCTGGTTGAAGGCCAGCTGCACCACAACGCGCAGCACACGGGGATGCGGCACACGCCTGTAAACCTGCAAGATGGCACCGTCTGCTTGCCGCCGCAAGGCTGGCACCGCAGCTGGGTGCTGCTGCCGAATGCAGCACAATAAACTGAAAAGGAAAACCCCAATGAATACTTGTGCCATTCTCCCAGTTGATAAACCTGCGGGCTGGACCAGCTTTGATGTGCTGGCCAAGCTGCGCGGTGCGCTGGGAACGCGCAGGCTGGGGCACGCGGGCACACTGGATCCTATGGCGACTGGTGTGCTCGCCGTGTTTATCGGCAATGCCACCGCCGCGGCGGACCGCCAGCCTGACCATGATAAAACCTATGAAGCTACCATTCGCCTTGGCCTGCGCACCGATACCGGCGATGTGACCGGCACTGCGCTGGAAACCACTCCTGTTACGGTGGGTGAAGCAGAGCTGAAAGCCGTTTTGCCGCAGTTTATGGGCCGGCAGATGCAGCTGCCGCCGATGTATTCAGCGGTCAAGATCAACGGCCAGCCGCTGTACAAGGCGGCCCGCAAAGGCCAGACGGTGGAGCGCACCCCGCGCCCCATCACGATTTATGAGATTACCTACCTGGGCAGCCCGGCACCGGGGGATTATACCATCCGGGTCAGCTGCTCCAAGGGCACCTACATCCGCGTTCTGGCGGAGGATATCGGTACAGCTTTGGGCGTGCCCGCCACATTGGCGGCACTGCGCCGCACCCGCGCCGGGGCGTTCAAGATTGAGGAATGCCACACCCTGCCAGAAATCCTGGCCGCTGCCGAAGCAGGTACCCTGCAGCAAAGTGGATGGCTGCTGCCGGTGGAACACGTGTTTGCCTCGCTGCCTGCCCTGACGGTGGACGATGCAGTGAAAAAGCACCTCTTCAACGGCTGCCCCACCAGCCACTACCGCGCACAGGACGGCAAATACCGCGTGTATGATGCTGCAGGTACCTTTTTGGGGCTTGCCAACGTGACTCAGGGTGTGCTGCAGGTGGAAAAGATCTTCTGCGAGCGGGCGTGAACGCCTGCACCCAAACCGCAACGGGCAGAACCGCTGTCCGCTCAACAACAGGAAGTATGCCAACTACCATGAATATTTTGAATACACTGGCCCCGGTGGGCGCACCCAACGGCAGCGCCGTGGCCTTGGGCTATTTTGACGGTGTTCACCTTGGGCACCGCCGTGTGCTGGGGGCAGCGGTGGAATACGCCGCGGCCCACGGCCTGACCCCCGCGGCTTTTACC
>ENA-OPZM01001040-OPZM01001040.1-human-gut-metagenome-genome-assembly--contig:-NODE-1040-length-10362-cov-2.347240_pt1 | contig 10362 bp, 11 predicted proteins | sample MGYA00242478_ERZ504493 | MGnify/ENA primary metagenome ERZ504493 (study PRJEB26092, sample SAMD00036227) | human gut metagenome | host: Homo sapiens | study: EMG produced TPA metagenomics assembly of...
AAGAAAAAGATTTAAATGAAGAAAAAGAAACTTCAACGATGTTGAAAATACAAAAAGATAGCCTGACGCTTATGCGAACTGGTGGCGTACAACAACAGCAAGTTTTTGTCGAAGGAAAAGAAAGTGTAAGCGATTATATAACACCTTATGGTAATTTAAAAATGAAGGTAAAGACACATCGTTTGGAAATAATTACAGGCATGAAATCTACTATAAAAATAGATTATGCTTTATATATAAATAATAGTTGGCAAAGTGATAATGAACTTATGATTAGATTAGAGCCAGCAAATTGAGTTTACTAATGATATATTGCTAATATACAATTAATATAGAGATAAATATAAAACTTAGGAGGATTTTGATTGGATACTAAAGATTTGCTTATACAAGCCATCAAAGATGCAGTTGCAAAAGCTATAGCTGAGCAGGCACTTCCTGAAGGACAGTTACCTACTGTTATTTTAGAAGTACCACCAAAGAAAGAATTAGGTGATTTCGCATCTAATATTGCTATGCAATCAGCTAGAGTTTTTCATGTAGCACCAAGAAAAATTGCTGAAGAAATTGTAAGCCGTTTAGATGCTACTTTTTTGGAAAAAACAGAAATTGCAGGACCTGGATTTATTAATTTTTACTTAAAATCTGATGTTATTTATGATGCTTTAGCTAATTTATTAAAAGCTGGCAGTGAATATGGTAATTTACCAAAACAAGAAACACCAAGAATTCAAGTAGAATATGTAAGTGCTAACCCTACTGGTCCACTTCATGTAGGTCATGGTCGTGGAGCTGCTTTTGGTAGTGCTTTAGTAAATCTTATGCGTGCAGCAGGATATAATGTTTCTAGTGAATATTATATAAATGATGCTGGTAAACAGATTGATAACTTGGCATTATCTGTAAATGCTCGTTATCTTGAATTATTGGGTAAAGAAGTAGAGTTCCCAGAAAATGGTTACCATGGTCAAGATATCATTGAAACAGCAAAACGCATTATCGCTAAAGATGGTGATAAATATTTAAATATGTCTGATGAAGAAAGATTATCCATCTTTAAAGAATTAGCATTAAAAGAAAAATTAGCAGCATTAAAAGAAGATTTAGCTGCATTTAATGTTCATTTTGATGTATGGTTCAGTGAAAGAACACTTCATCCAGATGCTGTTAATGCTGTTTGTGATAAACTTTTAGCTAATGGCAACATGTATAAACAAGATGGTGCTTTATGGCTAAAATCCACTGCTTATGGTGATGATAAAGACCGCGTAGTTATCCGTGATAATGGCGTTCCTACTTATTTAGCAGCAGATATTGCATACCATGATAATAAATTTGAACGTAAATTTGATAAACTCATCAATATTTGGGGTGCTGACCACCATGGCTATGTTTGCCGTGTAAAAGCAGCAATGGCAGCGCTCGGTTATAATGCTGATGATTTAGAAGTTTTATTATTACAAATGGTAAGCCTCTATCGTGATGGTGAACTTGTAAAAATGTCTAAACGTACAGGTCAAAGCGTAACTTTATCTGAATTGATCGAAGAAGTAGGTGCTGATGCAGCTCGTTTCTTCTTTATCATGCGTTCTTTAGACAGTCAGCTTGATTTTGATTTAAACTTAGCAAAATCTCAATCTAATGAAAATCCTGTATACTATGTTCAATATGCTTATGCTCGTATTTGTAGTATTTTCCGTCAAATGAAAGAAGCTGGTATTGAAACAACTGAAAATCCACAGCTTTCTTTATTGACAGATGAAGCAGAAATTGCTTTAATTAAAAAGTTATTATCTTATCCAGATGAAATTGCAACAGCAGCTAAAAATAAAGCACCACATCGTATTGCAACATATGTACATGATTTAGCGTCTATGTTCCATAGTTTCTACAATAAATGTCGTATTTTAGGTGTAGATGCAAAATTAGCAGGAGCAAGACTTGCTCTTTGCTTAGCAGTAAAATATGTGTTAGCTCATGCACTTGCAATTTTAGGTGTTAATGCACCAGAAAAAAATGTAATAATTTTTAATGTAAATGATAATTGGGAGGAAATACTTGATGGATTTTCTGCATAGTTCAGAAACAGATGTAGCATACTATATCTTAAATTTAGCTAATAAACCTATCTTTTTTAAAGACCTTATTTTAGAAGTAATAGAGAAAAAATGTAAACCAGTGCAGTCCTTATCTGCTTCTATATCTGAAGTATATACACTTATTAATATGGACGCTCGTTTTCAACATACAGGTAATGGTATGTGGGGTCTTGTAGAATGGAATCCACCAGAAACAAAACGTAGTAGTGTTTCTAGTAGTTCTTCTAGTGCTAGTAAGATGAAAGCAATGTCCAACAGACGTCGCACTTCTTTATTAGAAGGAATTCAAGACGATACAGATAAAGCATAATTTTAGATATATAGAGGAGGAGTATTTTTAAATGGCAAAGTATATATTTGTTACTGGCGGTGTAGTTTCTTCTTTAGGTAAAGGTATCACAGCAGCTTCTTTAGGTCGTTTATTAAAAAGCCGTGGTATTAAAGTAACAATTCAAAAATTTGACCCATATATTAACATTGACCCAGGTACTATGAGTCCTTATCAGCATGGTGAAGTTTTCGTAACAGAAGATGGAGCAGAAACTGACCTTGACCTTGGACATTATGAACGTTTTATTGATATCAATCTTACCAAAAATTCTAATGTAACTACTGGTAAAATTTATTGGTCTGTATTAAATAAAGAACGTCGCGGTGATTATCTTGGTAAAACAGTTCAGGTAATTCCACACATCACAAATGAAATTAAACAACGTGTATATGACGTTGCTGCTCATGATGATGCAGATGTAGTTATCACTGAAATCGGCGGTACAGTAGGGGATATCGAAAGTCTTCCATTCCTCGAAGCTATTCGTCAGGTTAAAAAAGAAGTAAGTAAACATGATGTATTATACATTCATGTAACTTTAATTCCATTTATCTCTGCTGCTGGTGAATTAAAAACAAAACCAACTCAACATAGCGTAAAAGAACTTCGCAGCATTGGTATTCAGCCAGATATTCTTGTTTGCCGTACAGAACAAGAACTTTCTAAAGATATGAAAGAAAAATTAGCTCTTTTCTGTGACGTAGATGCAAATGCAGTTATTCAGAATATGACAGCTTCTACAATTTATGAAGTACCTTTAATGATGCAAAAAGAAGGTCTTGATAAAATTGTTCTTGAAAAATTAGAAATGGATTATCGCCCAGCTCATATGGAAGAATGGGAACGCATGGTTCATCGCATTAAAAATCCTGCAAACAAAGTGAAAATTGCTGTTGTAGGTAAATATGTAGAATTACCAGATGCTTATATTTCTGTTACAGAAGCATTACATCATGCAGGTATTTATAATTCTACTGAAGTAAAAATTAAATGGGTTAATGCAGAAGAAATTGAAAAAGAAGGCACAGATTTAAGCGACGTATTTGCAGGTTGTAAAGGTATCTTAGTACCAGGTGGTTTTGGTGACCGTGGTGTTGAAGGTAAAATTTCTGCAATTAAGTACGCTCGTGAAAATAAAATTCCATTCTTAGGTTTATGCCTTGGTATGCAATGTTCTGTTATTGAATTTGCTCGCCATGTATGTGGTATGGAAGATGCTCATAGCTCTGAATTCAATCCAGAAACAAATCATCCAGTAATTGCTTTAATGTCTTCTCAGGTTAATGTTGAAGATAAAGGTGGTACAATGAGACTTGGTTCTTATCCATGTAAAGTAACACCAGGTACAAAAACTTATGAAGCTTATGGCAGTGAATTAATTCATGAACGTCATCGTCATCGTTTTGAATTTAATAATGAATTCAAACAAGAACTCACTGATGCTGGTCTTGTAATTGCTGGTGTTTGCCAGATAATGGACTTGTAGAAATCGTAGAAGTAAAAGATCATCCTTGGTTTGTAGCTTCTCAATTCCATCCAGAATTAAAATCTCGTCCAAATAATCCACAACCATTATTCCGTGACTTTGTAAAAGCAGCTTTAGCTGTAGGTAAATAATAAATATACTAACTATTAATAGAGTAGAGAATTTATCTCTACTCTATTTTTTATAAGTTTTTTCTTATAGTGCTATCAGAAAATTCCTACAAAAAAATCAGAATTTTGCCGATATAACAAATAAACAGAATATGCGATAATTATTTACGGAATAATTAGTAAATAATTTATATATTAAGGAGAGCTATATTATGAAAGATCTGATTTGGAATTTTTTTAAAACAGCTCCAGATGCAGCAATAATTTCTGACAAGGACAAAGTGAAGAAGAAATTTAATATGTTGCGCTGGCGAGTATTCGTTTCCATCACTATTGGTTATGCTTTTTATTACATTATTAGACAGAGTTATTCTGTAATCAAAAAGCCACTTTTAGGTTCAGGAGTTGTTACTCCAGAGCAGGTGGGTATTATTGGTTCAATTTTCTTTGTAACGTACGGTTAGGTAAATTTACAAATAGTTTCTTAGCAGACCGAGTAAATAATAAGAAATTTTTCTCATTTGGTTTATTTATATCTTCCATAACAATGGTTGGTATGGGTTTAGTAAATTCATTTATTCCACTTGCTATTTTATGGGGTTTAAATGGTTGGTTCCAATCTTACGGTGCAGGCCCTTCTATTGTTTCTTTAAATCAATGGTTTAGTAATAAAGAACGTGGAACTTTATATGGTATTTGGTTCACTAGCCATAATTTAGGTTCTTCATTTGCTTATTTTGCTATCGCTGCTGTAGTTAGTGCATATAGCTGGTCTATGGGCTTTATAGCTGCTGGTATTATTTGTCTTGTAGGTACAATTTTTATTTATCTTGGTATGAGTGATAGACCAGAAACTCAAGGTTTACCAAATGCTGCTGTTTATTATGGTGAAAAAACTCAAGCTGAAGTAGATGCTTTGAAAAAGAAAAAATTAAGCAGTATGCAATGGGACGTTATTAAAAATCCAACTGTATGGATTTTAGGTTTAGCTTCTTTATGTTGCTATATTGCACGTTATGCTATTGAAAGTTGGGGCGTAGTATATTTAACTTCTCAAAAAAGGTTATGACATGATGGGTGCAGCCGGTGTTATGGCTTATATGCAGGTAGCAGGTATCTTCGGTGCATTATTATGTGGTTGGATATCTGATAAATTCTTCAATCATAAGAGAAATGCTCCTGCCTTGATATATGGAATATTATATAGTGCTGCTATTGGTTTATTCTTATGGGCATCACAATCTTTCACAATGGATATGTTATGTATGACTTTCTATGGTTTTACAATGGGTGCTTTAGTTTGTTACCTTGGCGGTTTGATGGCTGTTGATATCGTGCCAAAAAGAGTTACAGGTGCTGCAATGGGTATGATTGGTTTATTGAGTTATGCAGGTGCAGCTATTCAAGAATTCATCACTGGTAAATTGATGATAATAGAAGTTATCGATGGAGAAAAAATATACAATTTCACTTATGCAGGTGATTTTGGGTTTGGTGCTGCTGTTCTTTCCACTTTATTGACTTTATTGGTGTGGAATGCAAAAGCTAAAGATTAATTAGCCTTCTAGATAAATTTAAATATAGCTCTCAAGATAAGTAATATATTTATCTTGAGAGCAACTTAAAAAATTTGTTATTTATTGTTATTATAGTGATATTTATATGCGAAGAGAGCTTATAAGGAGTATGTAAAATTATGTTAAAAACTACAGTTGTAATTATTGGGGGAGGCTCAACAGGTGTAGGTATTTTGCGTGACTTATCTATGCGTGGTGTAGATACTATTTTAATAGAGCAAGATGATTTAGGATATTGGACAAGTTCTAGATTTCATGGATTGTTACATAGTGGTGGAAGATATGCTGTTAAGGATAAAGAAGCTGCTATTGAATGTATAAAAGAAAATACTATTTTACGCAGAATAGGTAAACATTGCGTAGAAGCTACAGAAAGTTTGTTTGTAAGAGCTCCTGAAGATAGTGAGGAATTTGAACAAGAATGGGTAAAATCTTGTAAGGAATGTGGTATTTCAGCTATTCCTATAACTATGCAAGAAGCTTTTAAATTAGAGCCAAATTTAAATCGCAGTTTATTATCAGCATATCGTTGCCCAGGCGCTGCTGTAGATGGTTTTCGTTTATTGTGGCAAACAGTAGATTCTGCAAAACGTTATGGTGGTAGAGTGATGACTTATACTAGATTAACAGCTATTGAAACTGTAAATGGTGTTGTTGTCGGTGTAAGAGTAAAAGATAGATGGACAGGTAAAGAAGAAAAAATCGCCTGTGATTATGTGATAAGTGCAGCAGGTTCATTTGCTGGAGAAGTAGCAAATTTAGCTGGTTTATCTGTAAATGTAAAACCAAGTAAAGGTACATTAATCGCTTTTAATCACAGAATTTGTAATAGAGTAGTGCATAGATTGCATAAATCTTCTGATGCAGATATTTTCGTACCACATGGTTCAATTACTATTTTGGGTACAAGTTCCATAGATAGTGCGCCAGATGATACTAGTACAGAAACTTCAGAAGTAATTTCTATGTTAGAAATAGGTAAGGCGACTTTTGAAGATATTTATAATTATCGTATTTTAAGAGTTTTTGCAGGAACTCGTCCATTATATAGTGCTGACCCAAATGCTAAAGGTAGAAGTGCTTCTCGTGGGTTTGTTACATTAGACCATCAATATGACGGTATAAAAAACTTCATGAGTGTATGTGGTGGTAAATTCACAACTTATCGTTTAATGGCTGAAAAAGTATGCGATATTGTTTGCAGTCAATTAGGTGTGAATGCAAAATGTCGAACTGCTGAAGAAGATTTAGTAGAAGATATTTCACCAGATTTGATGACTAGAGCAAAAAAAGTTTTCCCAAGTTATGGAGCAGAATTGGCAGCTTCTCGTTTGGGCAATGAAAAATTAGAAAAAGTAATAGATAAAATCGAACAAAACCCAGAAACTAAAGAACTTATTTGCGAATGTGAAAATGTAACGAGAGCAGAAGTTGAAGAAATATCCAAGGAAGAAACAAGTCATACAGTAAGTGATATTAGAAGACGAACTCGTTTAGGTATGGGAACTTGCCAAGGAACTTTTTGTGCTTATCGTAGTATAGGAGCTTTAAGTAAGAGTAGTTTACCATGGGCAAAAGATACTACATTTTTATTTAAAGAATTTTTAGAAACACGCTGGAAAGGTATTCGTCCTGTATTGTGGGGAAATATGCTTCGTGATATAGAACTTACGCGTGCGATATATGATGCATCTTTGAATTTGAACGGAGTAGAAAAACAAATGAAACATGATCTTTTAATTATTGGAGGAGGTTTATCTGGTCTATTTGCTGCATGTGTAGCTAGTAGACAAGGTAAAAAAGTAAAAATTCTATCATATGGAGAAAGTACCTTAACTATCGGCAGTGGAATTATCGATGTATTGGGATATGACGATGATGGCAATTTTGTAGCAAATCCAATTGAAGGTATAAAAAATGTAGTTAAACATCATCCTTATGCGAAAATTGAAAATGATGTAGCTAAAAAAGCTTTACAGACATTTATGGAGATAGCAAAAGCAGAAAATTATCCATACATGGGCGATGTAAATAGAAATAGATGGATACCAACAGCTTTGGGAAATTTCAAGCCAACATGTTTAACACCATATAGCATGAATTCAGATGTATTATTCGAGAAAAAACATATATTAGTAGTTGGCTTTGAAGGCATGAAAGATTTTTATGCTGATATGGTAGCTAAAAATTTGAAAAAAAGATTTTGAAGAAAAGAAAAGTATTACTTCTTTAGTCATAAAATCTGATTTGGTAAATAGTCGTGATTTAAGGGATATTTCTTCGATAGATATAGCATTTTGGTTAGAACATGAAGAAGGATTTAATTCTTTTAAAAATCAACTAAAACCACATGTAACATCAGATACAGTTATAGTGTTGCCAGCGGTTTTAGGTTTAGACCCAAATTATGATTTATATTACAACAAGATTTAAAAACTACATTTATAGAAGTATTTTCATTACCTCCAGCAATTACAGGCTTGCGTTTAAATAAAATGTTAGTAAGTTATGCAAAAAAAATGTGGTGTAGAAATAATTAAAAAAGCAAAAAGTTATCGCAGCAGAAGTCGTAGATAATAAATGCAAGTCTGTTATTGTAGAAAGCCATGGAAGACAAAAGAAATTTTATGCAGATGATTTTATCTTGGCAACAGGTGTATATATGGTGGCGGATTAATAGCGGGAATAGGTAGCTTGAAAGAACCTATTTTCAATATTGATATTGAAGTACCAGAAGTACAAACTGATTGGTCAGATAAAAAAATTATTCTCTAAAGGTAAACAATTATTTGCTCAATTCGGTATAGAAGTAAATAATAATTTAGTGCCGATAACAAAAGATGGAAAACAAATCATTGATAATTTAAAAATCGTAGGTAGAAATCTAGCTGGATATGATTTTTGTTATGAAAAATCTGGTAATGGAGTAGCTTTAATAACTGCCTACAAAGCAGCTATGGATTTGTGTAAGGTGGTGCGATAATGTCAGTAAAATTAAATATTAATCCAGACCAATGTATTGCCTGTACAATTTGTGTTACAGCATGTCCTGTAACAGCTGCTACTAGAAAATTCCGTGGTCCTAAAATGACAGGTCCAGCATTGACTCGTTTAAGAAAATTAATATCTGATGATGATAATATGTTGGATTATTGTTCTAACTGTAAAAATTGTGATTTAGCTTGTCCTTCAGGTGTACCTATTTCCACTTTGAATATGATTGCTAAAAATGAGTATTATAAAACTCATCCACGTAAATCAAAAGCAGATTATATGTTAGCGCACAGTGAAAATATGGGAAAAATGATAACATCTATACCATTAGGAGCAACTTTTGCTAATCTCGGTATGAGCATTGGGAAAAATCTCAATATGATGAAAGCAATGGGAATAGCACAAGACGCAAAAATGCCATCATACGCTAATGAATCTTTTTATAGTAAATTTAAGAAATTTAAACAAGTGTCTTATCCTAATAAAGTGGTATTTTTCCCAGGTTGTTTCATAAATTATAATCAGCCAGATATTGGCATGGATTTAGTGAAGGTTTATCAAAAAATAAAATAGAAGTCATTGTTGATGAAGAATTTGTTTGTTGCGGTTCACCTATGGTAGCAGGTGGATATCTTGATGATGCTAAAGTGAATGCAGAGAAAAATGTAAGTCGTTTTAAATATTGGACTGATAAAGGATATGATATCATTACTGCATGTACTAGCTGTGGATTAATGTTGAAACAAGAATACAATGAATTATTTGATATTGAAGCATTAGAAACTTGTTCAAAACGCATTTATGATGCTATGGAATATTTAGCAATATTAGCAGATAACAATGAATTAAATACAGATTTTAAATTTGATAATAAAAAATATATGTATCATGCTCCTTGTCATTTGAAGGTGCAAGCAATAGGTTTTCCAAGTTTAGATTTATTAAGACAAATTCCTAAAATCCAAGTAACAGAAGCAGATGCTGGTTGTTGTGGAATTTCAGGAAGTTATGGTTTCAAAGCTGATAAACATGAAATCTCTATGAAAATTGGAGCTAAATTGTTTAAGAAAATAAAATCAGCAAATGTTGATTATGTTTTATCAGAGTGTGGTACTTGTCGTTTACAAATTGAAAATGGAAGTGGAAAAAAAGCTATCCACCCAATAAGTATTTTAAAACAGGCATATGATAAATAAAAATCTCTTCTAAATAATTAATATATACCCAATTATGCCCAGTAAAATACTGGGCTTTCTTTTTGTTTAAATGTTAATATAATCATGATATAATTTTAAATGATTATGAATTTATGGAGAAGCGGTTTAATATGAAATTATTTAAAAATTTTTATTTAATTTTTATATCAATGACTTTAATTTTTGTGTCTATGTTGTGCGGTGGCTGTGATAAATCAGAGGGAAAGATAGATTTTCTGAGCTACAAGAAAACTCTACAATCAATAGTATTCCTGAAAAAACTCCTTTGAGAATAGCTTTTGCATCAGTAATTTCTCCAATAGATACAAGGAAATCATATCATGTATTAATAGATGAATTGTCTCGTCAATTAGACCAACCAGTGGTGCTGATACAAAAGAAAACTTATGAAGAATTAAATGTATTATTAGCAAATGGAGAAGCAGATATTGCCTTTTTATCCACAGGGGCATATATATCATATAAAGGGGCTTATCCTATTGAATTACCAAATGCGAGCGTAAAGCCCCTAAATTTTATTTTATGGGGGATATAAGCACGCTAAAAAA
>ENA-OPZM01001041-OPZM01001041.1-human-gut-metagenome-genome-assembly--contig:-NODE-1041-length-10356-cov-1.894222_pt1 | contig 10356 bp, 15 predicted proteins | sample MGYA00242478_ERZ504493 | MGnify/ENA primary metagenome ERZ504493 (study PRJEB26092, sample SAMD00036227) | human gut metagenome | host: Homo sapiens | study: EMG produced TPA metagenomics assembly of...
AGTGTACAGGATTTTTTAAAGGATTTTAAGACTTCTCAAACTGAGTATAGTCAGTATCGAACTGCAATAGAAAAATGGAAGAAAGAAACAGGAAAAGAGCCAGTAGCGCATGGTATTAGGGCGAAGCTGGCAGAAAAGAAACAAGAAATGCAGAATGAACAGAAAAATAAACAGCATACCCGTAGTCAAAACAAAGATCGGGGAGCAAGATAGGAGGACAATCATGGAGAAACACATTATGAGAGAAAATGGAATCAGTTATACTTTAGGAGAGGACGGTCTGTATTATCCAGACCTGTACCTCCCTGAAGAGACAGAGTATCCGATTGGAAAGTATGGAATGCTGAGAAAGTCATATTTGCAGGAGCATCGGAAAGGATTATATCTGGAGTTGGTGCTTGCCGGAAAGTTGAATGAGCATTTGCATCAGATTGATGAGGAGTGTAATCAGATGCTGGACAGACTGGTAGTGCAGATGAAAGAAGTGCATGGAGTGACGGAAGAACTGAAGATGCAGGATCAGATGGCATGGGTTGGGAGAATGAATAATATCAGGGCTTGTGCGGAGGAGATTGTGATTCATGAGATTATAATCAATTAGACTTAAAGAGATAGCACTCAATTCAGAAATATAAAAAAATAGATGTTATATCCATAAAAATAGATATAACATCTATTTTTATGGACGCATTGTTGACGGAGGAAAGAAATAATGTTATACTAAACAGAACGTATATTCGAAAGAAGAGAGAGGTAAAAGATGGCAATTTCATATAACGGACTGTGGAAAATTCTAATTGATAATGGAATGAAAAAAGGGGATTTAAAACGAAGAACAGGGATTAGCAGTGGAACAATTGCTAAAATGACAAATGGGGAAGCAGTAACTTTGACTGTTTTAGAAAAGATATGCAATGAATTAAATTGCGATATTGGTGATTTGGTTGAAATTGACACTTTTAATGATAAAAAAGTAGGGGAGGAAAAGAATGGAAAAAGATAGATTACTTAAACTTGTAGAAGCTTATCAAGAACATTTTAAACAATATAATAGACCAGATTACAATGAGACAGAAGTACGTAATGATTTTGTAAATCCATTTTTGAAATATTGGGATGGGACGTACAAAATAAAAAGAATTTGCCACAGCATTTAAGAGAAGTAAAGCATGAAGCATCGGTCTTTGTAGAGGAAAACGGAAAACAAGTAAAAAAGAAGCCGGATTATGAATTTCATGTGGGATCTACACCGTATTTTTTCCTAGAAACTAAAAAACCTAATGTAGATATTATGACAAGTAAAGAGGCAGCATTTCAAACTAGACGATATGGTTGGAATGGAAATCTTGAAATATCTGTATTATCAAATTTTACAGATTTGGTTATCTATGATACGTCGGTAAGACCGGAAGAGAATGATAAACCTTCGGTTGCACAAGTTGCTCATTTCCATTTCACGGAATATGTGGATAAATTTGATGAAATATCCAGATTACTTTCGTATGAGACTGTAATTTCAGGAGATTTTGAAAAGACATTTGCAAATATATCTAGCTCATTAAAGAAAGAACCATTTGATAAATATTTTTTATCCCAAATAAAAAAATGGAGATTGGTATTAAGCAAAGATATTATTAAGCATAATTCTATAGTTAAACAAGGGACATTAAATATTTTTGTCCAGAAATTGATTAATCGAATTGTATTTTTAAGAATATGTGAAGATCGAGAATTAGAAAAATATGAAAGTCTTAAAAATATAGGCACATATGCAGAGTTAAAAAGAGTCTTTGTAGCAGCAGATAAAAAGTATGACTCTGGATTATTTGAATTGATTGAGGCAGAACAGTTTGAAATATCGGATAGCATACTCGTTGATATTTTTAAAGAGTTATACTATCCGAATAGTTGCTATGAGTTTAGCATAGTTGATCCATTTATTATCGGACAGATTTATGAATTATTTTTGGAAGAAGAAATAGTAATTAAAGATGGAATTGTGGTTGCAGAAAGAAAACCAGAGATTGTGGATTCTCAGGGTGTAGTAAATACACCTAAAAATATTGCAGATATTATTGTGAAAACCACATTGGCACCATTATTTTCTGATGAAAAATTTACAGAATGGGATAGTTATAGAATTGCAGATATTTGCTGCGGTTCTGGAAACTTTTTGCTTTCTGCATATGAATTTATTATAAATCGTTATATTGAGTATTATATGAAAAATTCTTTAGATATGGCGATACAAAAGAGCCAATGGTGAGGCCCTGCGGGTGCGTGAAACGAAAGACCATCTGACAGGGGAAAGCCGGGCGCAGATCAACTTCAAGGGAAAGAAGCTGGACACTTGTACGATGACCCGGGAGGAACTGGAAACCGGTGTGGAGGATGGGGCAATCTGCAGGAATATTCTGCAGGCGATCGGGTATGCTCCGGCGGATCCTGAAGTGATCAAAGACCGGACAATGATGCAGAAAGAGTCCATAACCGCCTGCCTGGACAATGTACGTGGACTTGGCGGATTTCTGGAGCTGGAGATTCTGGCTGACAGCGAAGAAGAGAAAGATGTCGCGCTTAAGCGGATAGAAAATATTCTGAACAGTCTTGGATATCAGATTTCAGATACCGTACGGATGTCCTATCTGTCTATGCTTCAAAAGAATAAATAACTGCTACTTTTACCGGGCGATGTAGCCCAAACTCCCAACACTTACATATATTATAAAGAACGCTAAACTAATAAAGGTATACACAGATATGGAAGAATATGTTACCTCATCATTAGAAACGCATTTATTTTTCGGGAGAATTATGAAGGAGCACGCCTTGTTCCTTCAGGCGGGCTTTCCGGCGGGCGAGACGGGATACAGTAATAAGGCAGGCCGATATCGTGAAGAATTTGAAAAAATACTGTGGCGGACCGTTCGTCTTGCTGACGGGATGGTGGGAAAAGACGTGCTATGTTCCGGAGAGGTGTTCACGGAATTTACGGTAATGGCGGAGCAGCAGACAACAAGACTGACCAAGGTACCGATAGATTTTCGGATCACGCAGGCGGAGGAGAGACTGCGGGCAGACTGTGGGAAATATATGGATCATGAGATGGCAGACAGGATGGGCTGTCAGATCAGGCGGCTGAATCAGTGTGTGCTGCAGTTGCTGAACGGCCTGATCATGTTTAAAAAGCAGATATTGCGGGAGGTTACTTCCTGCAGATTATACACGGCTAATTATCCACTGCTGATCGAGCATATCATCCGGGAGGCGGAATTATATCGGCAGATTATAACGATGCTGGAAGAAGGAAATTGCATTTCGCAGGAAAATATTGCTGAGACGGAAATGTTCTGGAATCAGATCATGATGGAGCATGCATTGTTTATATGCGGACTACTTGACCCGACGGAATGTGACTGATAGAAATCGCAGATACATTTGCAGGAGATTACTGCCAGCTGTTGGAAGAAGCCAGGCAGCAGGACTGCAGAGCGATGAATGCGCTGAAAAAGAAAACGCTGAAAACGACAGAGCGATATCGTGATTTCAAAGCAGCGGGCGCAAAAGGGATTACCGGATGCGACATACGCTCTGTTATCCTTCCTCTGCTGGCGGATCATGTACTGCGGGAGGCAAACCATTACCTTCGGATCCTGAAACGGAAGGGGTATAAGCGCTGAAAGACGAGGATGCCTGTCCGGGCGACTGTCTGTACCGTTCCGGAAGCCTGGGATGGGACGTTGAATCAGGAATGTGGGGGATTTTTCGCGTAATGAAGCAGTCTATCCGGTGCAGATGTAAGAATTTGCGGAAGAATATTGAAAAGCAGGAGATAAGGTGAAGGGGCTGACGCATCCGGGGGATTTCTTAATGGATGTGGCGGCCCTTAAATGCAGTTACTATGAAAAACAAAGGAAGTTTAGTGCTTCGGAAATTCCATTGATTTGCCTGCGGCAAGTCCGTTATAATGATGGAAGAAAAGAGGTGGAATATATTGATGAAAGCAGTCAGCATTATTTCAAAAGGAAGTTATCATATTGGAGGAAAGAAAGTGACTATCGAGGGCAGTGCACCTATTCAGACCAGCTTCTGGCCGGGAGGCCCTCCGGTGACCTATGATCCAAACGGAGATTTTCAGGCAGGGCAGATGTATGTCCAGTATACACGGCTGTCAGATCCGGTGGTGCCTTATCCGGTCTGTATGGTTCACGGCGGCGGATCTTCCGGCGCACTGTGGGAGAGTACCCAGACGGAAGGCCGGGATGGGAATTTCGTTTCCTTCAGAATGGTTTCAATGTAAATGTTTCCGATGGAGTAGAGAGAGGCCGTTCTTCCTGGGCACAGTTCCCGGAAATCAATGATGGGCCGCCTATGTTCAACAGTTATGCGGAACGGTGGACGACCTACCGTTTGGGACCAAGATATGGCGTGCCTATGAGGGGAGCCGTTTTGACTACAGCAAATATGATCAGTTTATGAAACAGCATGTACCCAGATGGACAACCTCCAACGCTATGGTACAGGCCGCCTATGATACGTATTTTGCCAGCATGACGGAAGGAATGATCGTCATGGCGCACAGTCAGGGAGGCCTTTTTTTCTCTGGAGGCTGCTCTTAAAAATGTAGAAAATGTACGGGGCGTGATCCTTGTGGAGAGTTCTTCTGACATGGATGTAGAAAAAGTAGACGTCTCATCCTTTAGAGAAATTCCATTCCTTTTCGTATATGGGGATTTCCTGGGAGAAGAGTACTGCATTGACGGGTATAAGTGGCCTGGCGCCTTTGCTGGAAGGTAGCATGAAAAATCTTCATGAAAAACTTCTTTCCATGGGAGGGGACAGCACCTGGTTATCGCTGCCGGAATTGGGAATCCGAGGCAATACGCATGCGCTGATGATGGAGGACAACAGTGACGAGATTGCGGATCTGATCTGTGAATGGATGAAAGAGCATATCAAAAGATAGGCATACGAAAAGAACAAATGAGAGAATAAGAAGGCCAAAAGCACCAGCTTGTGATCCGCAGACATTTGTAGTAATATAAAAAAGTCTCATATTTTAGCAGGATTTTGCAGAGCCTGCTAAAAATGCAGATAGAAACAGATAAAACATAGATGGTAAGAATTTATGTGTGGAAGATTTTACATAGACGATCACACGATCAGGGAAATTGCAGACGTGGCGCCGGAGACAAATGATGCATTTTGGAAAGGAAAATGCGGAGATATTTATCCGTCACAATCCGCCCTCGTGCTTACTGGGAGGACGGCGCATTTGTCGGCAGAAGAAATGAAGTGGGGATTTCCGCAGTATCAGAAGAAAGGCCTGGTTATCAATGCAAGAGCCGAGACCGTCCTGGAGCGGAATATGTTCCGAGAAAGCGTACGGCGCAGGCGGTGTATCATTCCAGCAGGGCAGTATTATGAATGGGATGCCCAGAAAAATAAAGTGACATTTTCCGGCCAGGATCAGCCAGTGCTCTATATGGCCGGATTTTTCGACCGTTTTCAGGATGGAGACCATTTCGTTATACTGACGACTGCGGCCAATGCATCCGTAAGTCCGGTTCATGACAGGATGCCTTTGATTCTGGGAAAAGAAGAGGTGGAAGCTGGATCTATGACGATGCATTCCTGGAATTTGCATTGCGCAAAGTTCCGGCGAAGCTTCAGAAAAGCCAGGAATATGAGCAGCAGACATTGTTTTAGATTGGCATTATGATTAATCCAGATAAATAAGGAGTTGCCATGAAACTAGCAGTCCTTTCGGACACCCACGGTCTTCTCAGGTCGGAGGTAAAGAAAATCATAAGTGAATGTGACGCTGTACTCCACGCCGGAGACATCGCTTCACAGAAAATCATAGACGAGATCGAGAAAGCCAAAAGAGCGGATGCGCCGCTCTACATAGTCCGGGGAAATAATGATAAGGAGTGGGCGGAGCATCTGCCCCATCACCTGGCTTTTTCCCTGGGAGCGCAAACCTGTTTCTGGTGCACAATAAAAAGGAAGTGCCGGAGGAGCTGGGAGACCGGCAGATCGTAATTTACGGACACTCCCATAAGTATGCGGAAGAGTGGAAAGACGGAAGGATCTGGCTGAATCCGGGAAGCTGCGGCAGACGACGGTTCCGGATGGAGCTTACCATGCAGTCCTTGAGCTTGATGAGGACGGATGGCGGGCAGAACGGGTGGATATTCCGGATGAGACTCCGCAGAAAAGAGAGAAAGATGCTCCGCAAAAATGCGGACGGCGAAACATCGAGGCGGTTTTGAAGCGGATGGAAAAGGGACAGACGGTTTCCAGGATTGCAGAAGAGCTGAAGCTGGAGCCGGCGTTTGTGGAAGAAATCTGCCGGATCAAGGTTACACATCCGGGCGTGACTGCCCTTGGAATATTAGACAAAATGGAGGTTAACAAAACAGGAAGATGAAACAGCAATCTTATGAACAGACAGTAAAGAGAGAAGGAAATACCATGACTTCGATAGAGGAGCGTTTTGAATTTCGGAATATCCGGCCAGAGGAAGCAGACCAGGCAGCGCAGATTGAACAGATTTGTTTTCCGCCCAATGAAGCGTGCTCCGAGAAAATGATGAAGGAAAGGGTGCTGACAGCGCCGGAATTCTTTTTGGTAGCAGTAGACAAGGAGACTGGAAAGATCGCCGGATTTCTGAACGGCCTGGCAACCGATGAGGAAGCGCTCAGAGATGAGTTTTTTTAAGGACGCCGGGCTTCATGATCCGCAGGGAAAGAACATCATGCTGCTGGGACTGGATGTGCTGCCGGATTACAGGAGACAGGGACTTGCGACTGCGATCGTGTCCCGGTATCTGGAAAGAGAACGGAAGCAGGGAAGAAAGACCATCATTTTGACCTGTCTGGAAGGAAAGGTAAAGATGTACGAAAAGATGGGCTTCCAGAACCAGGGGATTTCCGGTTCGTCCTGGGGAGGCGAGCAGTGGTATGAGATGAGCTGCGTGCTGAATTAACTGATGGTTAAAAAATGTTCCCGTAACTTAATAACAGCTCAATACCCGTAGATTCATTTGTCTGCTACAATAAAAACAGCAAAGGCCTTTGCATTTACAGGGATGTGAAATCAGACGATCAAAGGAGGAACTGTTATGCAGATGAAGGATGTGATTCGGCAGAAACGAAGAGAACGAGGGCTGACTCAGGAGCAGGTGGCAGAGCGGCTGGGAGTGTCCGCCCCTGCCGTCAATAAGTGGGAAAGCGGTGCATCCTATCCGGACATCACACTGCTTTCGGCGCTGGCCAGGCTTTTGGAAACGGATCTCAATGAATTGTTCTGTTTTCGTGAAAATCTGACAAAAGAAGAGATCACAGGATATGCAAATGAGATTGGAGAGATTGCCAGAAAAGACGGCGTGGAAAAGGCATTGGAGCTGGTAAGAGAGAGGATCCGGGAATATCCGTCCTGCGGAGAACTTCTATATCAGATGGGCGTCATGGTGCGGGGCATGGGTGTTCTGTTTATGGTGCCGGAAGAAGAACTTGAAAAAAAATCAGGCCTTTGCAGTGGAACTCTATGAAAGAGCGATCACATGCGGAAAGCCGGCGACGGCAGACCTTGCACGGCATGGCCTGGCGTCCATGTATATCCAGGAAGGGGTATACGAAAAGGCTGAAGAGCTGATCGGTCAGCTCCCGGAGTACCAGGCTCCGGACCGGCGCAGCTGTTGATTTCCATGTATATGAAGCAGAAGCGGTATGAGGATGCGGCAAAACTTCTGGAAAGAAAGCTGAACGGGCAGCTGCAGGAAGTATTTCTGATGCTGAATCAGCTTGCGGTAGCGGCCGTGCGGGAAGGCGACAGGGAGCGGGCCCTGGAAATCGCGGAATACAGCCGAAAAGTGATGGGAATCTACCAGTGGGACTACAGCGCTTGTACAGTGGCATTTACTGTGGCTGTGGAAGAAAAAGATGCACACCGGTGTGTGGAGCTGTTAAGAGAAATGCTGGGGGCATTGTCAAAACCGTGGGAGTTGGGTACCTCTCTTCTATTCACCCATCTGGATACGAAAGAATCGGATCCGAAGATGGGACGCCTGATGACAGAATCGTTGTTTCGTCTTATTGAAAAAGAGGATGAATATGCGTTCCTGCGGGAATGTGAAGAATTTCAGGAATTAAAAGAAAAATATATGGTATAGAAAATAAATACCGCCTGCGGCGTAGCTTTCTTTCCTGCGCACGTGGTATAATAGAGACAGTTTGGAAAAGCAAGGAGGGTTCGACATGAACAAAGAAGTACTGGATTTTGTAGTTGAAAAAACAAAAGAGCTGATGGCGGCTCCATCCTGCAGCCAGGAAGCGAAAGATGCAGCGCAGTCATGGCTTGACGCTGTTGGGACTGACAGGCAGGAAGAAGAGACGAAAAAGTACATTGCGGAGCTGGAAGAGGACATCGTGACGGTAGATGGACTGATCGCCTTTGCAGAATCAGAAGCCGGGGCTAAAGTGTTTGGAGCTAATGCAGGTAATGTGGCTGAACATGCAAAAGAGATCAAAGCAGCCGGTGCAAAATACTGTGATTGCCCGGCCTGCGCTGCAGTAGAAGCAATTCTGTCCAAAAAAAAGACGAGATGTAGGTGTCGGCTACAGGTATAATAGCTGAAGATTCAGAAAAAGGGAGGTCTGTCGAAAGACCAATGTCATTAAGATAACATTGGAACAAACCCATAGTTCGAAGAACTGATATAAAAATGTATCATTCTTCGGAACTTCTCTTTTTTACAGAAAGTTAGACATGGGAAAAACTCCTTCGTTATAAAGGAGTAAAAATAGATTGATTTTTATTAGAATCATGCTAATCTATAATTGAACGAAACCACACATGCACTAACAGTATCTCTTGGTCGGGAGCGGTTGGATCTTATGGGTAATAAGAACTTTACTATGGTGGCTTCGACATCAATTGGTGGTCCGTTTTCTGTTTGCTTGAAAAACGCAATACAGATTCGGACTGCCCTTGAAAAATTAATCTGGTGCTGATGTTTTCGCTCCTTTTCGGGAATTTTTGTTCCCAGAGTGATCAACATACTAAAATTATACATAATAATTCTTGAATAAATTTCCTGACAAATAGAATTCTCTTGCTTTGAATGGAAAGCTTCCATACCTAAAATATATTTTGCTTCTCTAAACCCTACTTCTATATTCCAGCGCAATTGGTAAAGCTTTTTTAATTCCTCGGCTGAAAATTCATCTTCTGAAAGACTCGTAGCAATCAGTTCATAACTACCGTTTTCCAATTGAAACCGTACAAATCGGATGGTTAGTTCATAATCATTCGATTTACTATCTTTTATATAATCAAATCGAGCGGTTTTGCTGAAATATTTGTATTTAATACGATTCACTATGCATGGACCAGTTGAATGTCTCGTTATTACTACATCTCGCATCAGATCAAACGGACCATCTGATGGGAAATCAAATCCAGATGCCATAGTTCTGATTGCTCCCAGATCTCTGATTCTAATTACATAATCAAAAAGTCTTTCCTCTATATGGGCAAACAGATTATAATTCTCGTATCCCCGGTCAGCCATGATAATGACCGGATATTTTTCAGAAATTCTGTCAACCATAATGCATGCTGCATCTGTTTCGTTCCTTTCTTTTCCATGTTGAATGACGCTGTCCATAAAAATTTTACCACATACGTCATACAGACTGTTTAGATACAAGGTGGAATGATGATTCTCTCCGATTACGTTTTCTTCATTTGGGTTATACGGCAAAGAAAGTTCGCTGCCATCTATTGCAGCAATTCGATAACCTTTAAACAAAACCGGATCAGATTCTGTTCGGTTATAAAATAATTTAAAGAGATTCTCCATAGCTTGAAAGGACAGCTTCTTTCGTTGTTGAACAAAAGAAGATACGGAAGGAAAGCCGTCTTGAAATTGAAAATATTCATTCCGTTCCTAACGACTGGCTTCCGAAAGAAAGAATAAAATGAATTAGTTTGTCTAATGGCCATTTTCGTGTTCTGGAAAAAGCTTTTGGAACTAAAGAAAATTCGTTATGGTGAAATACAATTTCTGAAATACACTCATTTAAACATTTTTTCAGATCATCTGCAGTTAGCTTCATTTGCGTTACCTCCTTTAATCAAGGGCTTCGCCGCAAATTTTACTGTATTTTGTCAAGTGTTTTTTTGATTTTTAATATTAAAAAAGCAGAATTATGCATTTCTACATTATTCCACTCTTTTTCACTCTTGAGATGATTATCCTTATCTTAATGACATTGGTCGAAAAGCAGGCCTCTTTTTTGATTGTCCATGGTCAAGATGGAGGATTTTGATAAAGTAAAAAGTAAAAAC
>ENA-OPZM01001042-OPZM01001042.1-human-gut-metagenome-genome-assembly--contig:-NODE-1042-length-10338-cov-1.923416_pt1 | contig 10338 bp, 16 predicted proteins | sample MGYA00242478_ERZ504493 | MGnify/ENA primary metagenome ERZ504493 (study PRJEB26092, sample SAMD00036227) | human gut metagenome | host: Homo sapiens | study: EMG produced TPA metagenomics assembly of...
CCATTTTCATCAAACTCCGCAGAACCGGTCTTTCCGGCAACAGTATATCCTCGTCCGTTCAATGCAGAAGCCGTACCGTTTTCAACTACATTTTTCATTAGTTTTTCCAAGGATATTGGCTTCATTTCTTGTCATCAGACGTTTGTATTCTGTTTTTTCTGTTTCTCTGACCGTATCACCGGAATTATTCACGATCTTATCGATCATGGTTGGCTTCATCAGTACACCATCATTGGCGATGGCACTTGTGATCAATGCCATATGCATCGGAGAAACAAGAGTGTTACCCTGGCCGATCGAGGTCTGCATCACAAGTGCATTCGGAGAATCTTTATCAAGGGTAAAGCGGCTGGTTTTATAGGAATTCAGCGGAAGAGCCCTATTAAAGAGCAGATCCTCTGCAGTACTTTTCAGAGTATCTCCTCCCAGACCAAGTCCCATATCTGCAAATGCACAGTTACAGGAATGTGCAAAAGCGGAATAAAAATCCTCCTGTCCATGTACTGTACCATTGTAACACTGGATCGTGTGGTCATCCACTGTAATACTTCCCTGACACAGATAGGAATATCCTTCCAGTGATCCCTTTTGCCTGAAATAATCCAGTGCCGTGACGATCTTAAATGTTGATCCCGGCGGATAAGCTCCATTGGTCGCACGGTTTAAAAGGCTACTGTTACTTTCATCATTAACAAGGGTATCCCAGTTCTGTGCGATCGTATTCGGATCAAAATCTGGTTTGCTCACCATAGCCAGGATACGTCCGGTGGATGGTTCCAGTACAACTACCGCTCCTCTCCGGTCTCCCAGAGAATTGTATGCCGTTGTCTGAAGATCTGCATTCAGACTGGAGATCACGGTATCACCCTGATTCTTTTTTCCCAGGAATTCATTTTTCATCTGTTCCAGAAAAATGAATGGGAGGTGAGAAGCTGGAAATTTGCTTCCGATTCCAAACCACTCTTACCATTGGTATCATATCCTACTGCATGTGCAAAAATATTGGAAAACGGATACGTTCTCTCTTCTGTTCCATCTTCATACACATTGGTCTGTGCCAGAACCTCACCATCCGAAGACTGGATACTTCCACGTACTACACGGTCCGAAAATGTACCTGACGGGTGTTGTACGGGCTGTTGATAAAATCTTCGCTTTTTTATGGCGTCAAAATAGACCAGATATCCGATCAGACTGACAAAGATCAATATAAAGAAGGCCGATACAAAAGTTAAAGGCCGGTTCTTTTTTCTACGGAGTCTGGCGATTTCTCTTTCTCTCAGGCGTTGCTCTCTTTCCTCTTCTTTCAATCGTTTCTTTTCGCTGCGTTTCAATTTGTTCGTCCTCATCTTCCCTCAGAATATACAGTCCCTGAATGATCGCAAGCATCAGGATGGTACACATGACAGAACTGCCTCCGTAACTCACCAGCGGAAGTGTAACTCCTGTCATTGGAATAAACTTGGTTGCACCGCCAATGGTCAGAAATACCTGAAAAGCATATTCTGTTCCGAGCCCCAGTGCGATCAGTTTATAAAACGGATTCCTGATCTTTAGCGCAATAGTAACGATCATCAGAAAAAGCTTGTGCATACAAGAATCAGGCAGATGGCAAAAATGCCACCCAGTTCCTCGCAGATAGCACTGAAGATAAAATCATTTTTTACGACCGGGATCTTCTCCGGAGAGCCCTGACAAAGTCCCATTCCAAACCAGCCTCCGGTTCCGATCGCAAACAGAGACTGCACGATCTGATAACCTTCATTTTGATAGACAGCCATCGGATCCTTCCAGGCACTGACTCGCTGACGGACATGTCCAAAAAGATGATATGCGATCACCGAACCAACGCATCCTCCGCCAAGTCCCAGAAATAAATAGCTCGGATTTCTGGTTGCCACATAGATCAGTACAAGGTAGGTGACAAAAAAGATCACTGCACTACCCAGATCCCTGGAAAGGACCAGGATCCCTACATGGATCACTGCAACGATCGTAGCCAGTACTACTTTGCGAAAATCCACCTTGGTACACAGAAGTGATGCCATAAAAAATACGAAGGTTATCTTGATCACCTCGGAAGGCTGGATTCCCATAAGGGAAAGTTTTGCACCGTAGCTTGTGCTTGCCAGAACAAGAACCGCCGCCAGAAGTACAATACCAATTCCCGCATAAGCCCATGTAAGATCCTTTAAAAATTTCATTTTTCGTATCATACCGGTATCACCAGTGATATTGCACTACCTGCGGCCACGATCAGAAGCTGCTTAGTTGCAGATGGAAATGAAAGCCGGCAGAGCATGATAAATCCCACGCTCAGGAGCATGCACATATTATTTAAAAGAAGCAACGATGCATTCTGATAAATAATTCGATAAAGGATCTGGATCGCTGCAAAAAAGATCATCATTTCGATATAGAACAGGATGACCCTGAAATCCATGCTTTTTAAATAGATCACAAGAAATGCTGTAAAATCAATAAAAAAGATCATGGTCAGCTGCTGATGGAGCAGTTCTCTCTTTTCTTCCTCATCCTGCCGCCACACCATATAAAACAATGAAAGGTATAGACGATCATCAATGTGAGGATCACATACTTAGATAATTCTGTAATTACATTAATCATACACTTTTACTCGGCTCCTCTTTTAAAATGGCCTTTTGTATACCTGCGCCCGGAAGATTTTCCGTTTTCCTGATAAACCGTCCGGAATTCTTTCAGGATTGCTTTTGCTTTCTCTGGCTCTTCGATCGTAAATGCCAGTCGCAAAGAGTGAAGGTTCAGTTTTTTTACCTGATCTTTTTCATCCGGAAGTCCGTAAGGAATGCTGTTATAAATGATATTATAACAATATTTTGCTTTTTCGGAGATGTTTTTCCCCCATGGATCACAGCTGCATTTTACCGGAAATTCACTGTTATAGCGGTCTTTCAGATAAGCCGTCTCACATTTTCCTGTACATCCGAAAAGATTTTTCCTTACACACTGCGCGGAAAGCATCAGTGGGATATAACCATATAAAAGCAGCTCCGAAGAAGTATTGTCTCGGTGTTTCAGTTCACCCTCATTCAACTCAAGAGGAACTGTATTTCGAAGACTCCCTCTTCCCGCCAGAAACCAACACTCTGATCATTCCAGGTATACATGGATGCATCCAGGACACATTTTCCACCATATCCCATTTTTTTCAGTACTGCGTAAGATTCCAGGTTTCTTACCAGAAAACCCTTCATACCCTGCTCCAACCATTTTTGAGCTGATCGAAGCCACTTTTCGGGGATTTCTCCGCGATGGATATGTGGCGTAGAAAGATATAATTCACTGCTGGCAGCAAGTTCCGGTGAAAAATACTTTTCCATAGTATCAAAAGGAAAATAAAAACCTGTAATCCCTGTTTCGTTCAAAAGTATTTCCGCAGTATCCGAACGTTCACAGGATACATATACAGGCAGGCTGTCTGTTACCCTTTTGTGACAGGCAGTCTGATTCTGAGATTTCGTCTGCTGCTTCGTAACCTGTGCTCTCTTCTGACATCCGATCAGTGCTTCCCGCATCTGCCCAGAGCATCTCTTCGTACTTCATTGAGAACTTTAACCGGAACAAAAATCCTTCCATTTATTTCAATGTTCAGATCCTCCCACTGAAAATCTGTATTTCCCAGTTTCTCCATCTGCTGACGGATCCTCTGTTCGTCCATTGGCTGATTTTTAGCAAACTGTACCTCACCGCCCATAGCAGTTACTGTCTGGCCCTTGCAGGTTATTTCAAGTATAACAGGACTTTCAGGAGAAAGTATTAAATTCCCATGAATTTTTTCTTTAATTTTTCTGATCTCCGGCTGGATATTACCGGATTTTTTTTTCATTGGCAAAAGCCATCATTTCCGGCCCACGATACATATCATAGTATCCTTCGCAGGATCCTCCCCGGCTGAAAAGCTCAAGAAGATACTTCCGGTCTTCTTCCAGAACGTGATATTCTTCTCCACTTAAATACATATCCAGATATTTTCGATATACTGCCGTGACGCCCGCTGTGTACGCCGGCTGTTTCATACGTCCTTCGATCTTCAGAGACATAACACCCGCCTCCAGGATATCCGGAAGAATATCCAAGGTGCAGATATCTTTCAGGCTTAATGCACAAAAATCCTTGTCTCCTTTATATTTTCTGTGATCCATGGTTACACTGTAAGGAAGCCTGCACGGCTGTGCACAGCGGCCACGGTTTCCACTTCTCCCACCGAAAATACTGCTCATAAGACACTGGCCGGAATAGCTGTAACAGAGAGCTCCATGGATAAAAGTCTCTATTTCCAGAGGACTTGCCTTATGCATGGCAGATATCTCCTCCAGGGAAAGCTCTCTGGCCGGAACCACACGCGTTGCTCCCTTTCCCTCCAGAAACCGCATTCCTTCAGGTCCGGTTACTGTCATCTGTGTGCTTGCGTGAATATCCAGATCCGGAAAACTCCGGCGTATAAAAGAAAATACCCCCAAATCCTGTACGATCACCGCATCCAGACCAGCCTCATAATACGGAAGCAGATATTCAAACAACTGATCATCCAGTTCACGGTTCTTCAAAAGTGTATTCACAGTAAGATATAATTTGCGGTTATGGATATGTGCGGTCTCAATGGCAGTGATCAGCTCTTCCTGGGTGAAGTTCTGCGCATAAGCTCTTGCTCCAAAAGCCGGTCCACCTACATATACCGCATCAGCTCCGGCACCAATAGCTGCCTCAAAACTTTCATAAGAACCTGCCGGCGAGAGCAATTCTGTTATCATATTTTTCAAAGTATTCCCTCATCTCCCATCTGTTAATCAAATCTGATGACCATAAAACAAAAGAGGATTACCGAAGCAATCCCCCATCCTTATTTAAGCAGTTCATCAAGTTCTTTCTCCAGTTCTTTCACTTTACCATCCAGAAGATTCTTCTGTTCCTGAGCTTCCTGTTCTGCCTTCTTCGCCTCTTCGATCTGCATTTTCAAAGAGATCAGTTCATGCTTCAGATCATACATCTCCTGGTCTTTCTGCTGCAGATCCTGTTCAAAAATCTCCGCCTGTTTTTTAGCCTTAAAATAATCATCTGTAATATTCAGACTGAGCAGTGTATGCTTGGTCTCCATGGCCTGTCTGGAGTATCCCGGCATCTGACTCAGCTCACTGATCTTATTATTCATATAGGCTGCAACCTTCTGAAAATATTCCTCGGACTCATACCCGCCCAGAGTAATGATCTTTCCATCGATAACAACCTGTGCTGTATTCTTTACCGCCATTCGTAAAGCCTCCTGAATTTATCTGTTACTGGTTATTTCCTCAATAACATTCCTCTGTATTGCCGGTCTTACAACCGCAATTTCTTCTATTATAACTGATTCCTGCAAAAATGTATAGAAGTTTTTCTATTATTTTGTCGATAAATCTGAAAAGCGCAAAACCCGATTTATGCGGGCCTTCGGTTTTCATTTGTGACTAATTTGTGACTAATCAGAATTATATAACAATTCACATATTCCAAGATGATACAATATTTTTCTTAAAAAATGCAAATTGCTGATGATCTTCTGGCCGTAATTCCTGCCGGATGCCTGGGCTTTTCCCATAATCTTTAACATATGTTTCCTCCAATAAAAAAGACGATTACTCGTTTCCTAAAAATACTTGAATTATTTTTTTCGAAATGGTATATTGATAATACAAAAGGAACAACCGCCCACAAGGGGTTGACCTCAGTATAGGGATAGAATTACCACCTTGCACTCAGCCAAAGTTTTGGGGTGGTTTTTCTATGTAGAATAGAGGTCAGCCACCCTGCAACACGATTGTTCCGTGTTCTATATTATCATATCATCCTTTGGTATTCAACGAATTTCACAAGGGGATCACTCGCCCTCTGAATCTTTGTATTTCGTCCTGTCCCAGATACCTTTTACTTTTTCCCAACCGCCGGTCGCAACCAAATACACTACAAACGCCGCAATAATCGATGCGAAAATATAATACCAGGTGACAGCTGTCTTATAATACGTGCACAGGACTGCCAGTGCCACCGGACACAGGATCAGTGATGTGACCAGTGCTACAATACTTGTCGGGATCTTATTAAGTCCCGGGAGCTCTTTGATCACCTGCACAATGATCGATACCAGGAACGCCAGCACCCCGATCAGCGCCAGACCATATGTTACATACTGCATCATTATATTTACATTTACATTCATGTTCATTCTCCTTTTCTTTCCAGATCTTCTATTCTATGACATGAGCAAATGATTGTTTCCATGTAGTGTTTCCCTTCTCCGACTGTTGCACCGGCGCAATTACAGTTTAAAGCACATGTTTTGAAATTTCTTATAAGCATCAAAGTATAACTCGTGCTTATCTCCGTTATATGTCAGCTCATAATACATTCCATCCGGCACAGTCGTGCTCAGAAGTGCTTTACTGTTCTGTAATGTCTTACAACTCCATACCACGTACACATACTGTACTGTGATTTGTTTTCCATCGGTCTTATCCATGTGTGAATTGGTATATTCAGCTACTTTTACTTTGCAAAGTCTTAAAAATTCTTCATTTCCCATTTCCTTACCTCCTACACATGGTCAATTCTCGGAATTCCATACTCAACCGCACGCTCATGTTCGATCTTGCATCCTCTTGCTTTCTGCCAGTCTTTTGCAAAATAGGCGATATCGGCATCAGATAAAAACTCCAGGGACTTTCCAATGAACCACAGAGGTTTTGCTCCTACCGGTGCTGACTGGAAGAAAGAATCAATAACCTCTACAGGTTCTCTCAACAACTCTTCTGCCGCTTTGATTGCCACCTTTCGCTCTGCAAGAATCTCCTCGTCTGCTTTGCCACTCATTGGCTGACTGATAAATAATTTCTTCATTTCTTGTCCTCTCTTTCTTAAAAAAGTGTATAAAAATACCACCTGCCATTTTCTGACTGGTGGATAATTATTGTTTATTTTAAGTCTTGCATTCTTGTGTATATTATCGTAAAATACACATAAGATATCTTAATAAGAACCATTCGCAGTACCCATGATCTTTTAGATCGTACAGCTGAATGGTTCTTATTTTTTATTTCTTTGATAAACACCAATTATTTTTCTATCCTTGTACAATGCGATCTCTTCCAAAAAAAGGAGAGATGTGTTGATCTGAACAGATTATTGACCTGCTCCATTATTTCGCCCTCTTTCAGCGGGCAATCCGTTATATCAAAAATAAAGTTTCCTGCCTGGCGCTTTTTCTTTTTTACCGCATTATACAGAACGTTTTTCACCTGTGCTAATAGTCTTCAATTCAGATTCTCTGGTAACTCAGTTACCGAGTAATTCACTTTTTTTGTGACCTTTACTTTGTCGATAAATCAGGACGAGGATATCCAAGATGGGTATATGCCAGCACGGAAGCCATTCTTCCACGTGGAGTTCTGTTCAGGAAACCTGTCTGTAAAAGATAGGGTTCATAAACGTCTTCAAGTGTTCCGGAGTCTTCTCCTATCGATGCGGCAAGTGTTTCAAGCCCCACGGGTCCGCCCTGAAAATTCAGGATCAAGGTCTGGAGAATGCGGCGGTCCGTTTTATCAAGGCCATACTGATCTACTTCCAGAAGATCCAATGCAAAACAGGCAACATCGTAGGTGATCACACCGTTATACTTCACCTGGGCAAAATCACGTACTCTCTTCAGAAGACGGTTGGCCAGACGGGGAGTTCCTCTGGAACGCTTGGCGATCTCGGCAGCTCCATTGGGTTCGATTTCCACGCCAAGCACCTGAGCGAACGGAGAATGATCGTCGTCAGTTCTTTTTTATCATAAAATTCCAATCTCTGTGTTACGCCAAAACGATCACGAAGCGGTGCGGAAAGAAGACCTGCTCTTGTCGTTGCACCTACCAATGTAAACTTCGGCAGGTCCAGACGAATCGAACGGGCGGATGCACCTTGCCGATCATGATATCGATAGCAAAATCTTCCATCGCCGGGTAAAGAACCTCTTCTACCTGCCGGTTCAGTCTGTGTATCTCATCTACAAACAGTACATCTCCTTCCTGAAGGTTGTTCAGGATCGCAGCCATTTCGCCTGGTTTTTCAATCGCAGGACCTGATGTTACCTTCATATGTGTTCCCATCTCATTGGCAATGATTGCGGAAAGTGTAGTCTTTCCCAGCCCCGGAGGTCCATAAAACAGCACATGATCCAATGAATCATGACGCTGCTTTGCTGCTTCGATATAAATTTTCAGGGTATCTTTTGTTTTCTGTTGACCAATATACTCATCCAGACTCTGAGGCCTTAAATTTCCCTCCAGGGAAAAATCCTCTTCTGTAACATCTGTTGTAATGATCCTGTTCTCCATTTGCTATGCTCCGTTCTATTTCATTTCAGTGCGAGCATGTTTGCTCTTACTCACGGCGTTAAAAATTTTTCAGTGCAGCCCGAAGAATTGCTTCTACATCATCTGCCGGTATATCTTCCGGTACCTTTCGTACTGCACGAAGGGCATCTGCAGAACTGTATCCTAATGCGACAAGCGCCTCTACCGCTTCCTGACGACTATCCCTCAGATCAGAGGCTCCCTCGGCTGCTTCTTCCTGCTGATGCGCCAGTTTCATCTCAAAAGCATCTTCCAGCTTCAGCTTGTCTTTCAGCTCCAGAATCATTTTCTGGCTGTCTTTTTCCCGATTCCAGGTGCCTTAGAGATTGTTTTTACATCATCGGAAAGTACTGCAAAACGAAGCTCGTCTGCACTGATCCCGGAAAGGATACCAGAGCGCCTTTAGGTCCGACTCCGTTGACACCGATCAGAAGCTTGAACATGCCAAGATCATCCTTCGAAAAAAAACCATATAGCTGTAGAATATCCTCCCGCACATAGAGAAAAGTATGGATCTTCTTTTCATCGCCTATCCGCGCTTTCCCAAGATCCTGTCCTGTCATATAAATCTCATAACCAATTCCGCCATTTTCCACAACCAGACAATTTTCACCGATATCTGCTACGATACCTTTTACAAAAGAAATCAAATCTCAAGGCTCCTTCCCTGAAACAGCTGAACATCTGTTTCCCATATGAACGCAATAGTAACATAATTTTCAAAAAATCAACCGGAATACAATCTCCGGGTTGATATACAAATCTGTGATTTCTCTCGCTGCTTTCTATCACTGATTAAGGAAATCCTGATCCTCAAAATAATTGATCCGCATGGAAGAACGGACATCATGAAGCGTTGCGGCAGCTTTTTCTCTGGCAACCTCTGTACCAGCTTTCAGGATGTCGAACACATCTTCGGTTCGCTGCTCCCACATTTTCCTTCTTTCACGGATCGGTCCAAGTTCTGCCTGCATAACATTATTCAGGAACTTCTTGACTTTCACATCACCAAGGCCACCTCTCTGATAGTGAGCCTTAAGTTCATCCAGATTCTGATACTCTGGCAGAAATTCAGCAAAATGTTCCTGACGGCTGAAGGCATCAAGATAGATAAATACCGGATTTCCCTCTACACGACCAGGATCCTGAACACGAAGATGGTTCGGATCTGTGAACATGGACATGATCTTTTTCTTCACAACATCTTCTTCATCAGACAGATAGATGCAGTTTCCGAGAGATTTACTCATCTTAGCCTTTCCGTCAATTCCTGGAAGACGTAAGCATGCTTTATTGGAAGAAAGAACAATTTCCGGATCTGTCAGTGTGTCACCATAAACCGTATTGAATTTATGGACGATCTCCTTGCACTGCTCAAGCATCGGAAGCTGATCTTCACCTACCGGTACATGTGTTGCACGAAAGGCGGTAATATCAGCAGCCTGACTGATCGGATAGCAGAAAAAGCCTACCGGGATGCTGGCTTCAAAATTACGCATCTTAATCTCAGATTTAACGGTAGGATTACGCTGTACACGTGCTACAGTAACCAGATTCATATAATAAAAGGTAAGTTCTGTCAGCTCCGGGACCATGGACTGGATAAAAATATTGGATTTTTCCGGATCAAGCCCGCATGCCAGATAGTCCAGAGCAACCTGAAGAATATTATGACGTACTTTCTCCGGATGCTCCGCATTATCTGTGAGTGCCTGGCATCTGCGATCATAATATAAATCTCATCATATAAGCCAGAATTCTGCAGCCTCACACGCTCTGCCAGGGATCCAACATAATGACCTACATGAAGCGTCCGTCCGGCGGTCGCCAGTTAAATAAATCTACTTCATGAATTCGTTCTCCTTGAAGTTATTATCTTGAATAATTTATGTTACTATTAATACCCTTTGAAACTTCACCGGTCCTAAAA
>ENA-OPZM01001043-OPZM01001043.1-human-gut-metagenome-genome-assembly--contig:-NODE-1043-length-10332-cov-1.501323_pt1 | contig 10332 bp, 14 predicted proteins | sample MGYA00242478_ERZ504493 | MGnify/ENA primary metagenome ERZ504493 (study PRJEB26092, sample SAMD00036227) | human gut metagenome | host: Homo sapiens | study: EMG produced TPA metagenomics assembly of...
GATAAAAACGATCTCTGTTAAATTCTTTCTCATATGCTTGTCCTCCTCCAAAAGATCTCGCCCTTGCGGGCTCGCTGTCGCGGTATTCGCCAAGGTTTCGAGCAAGCTCGAACTTTGGCTCATTACACGCGCATATGGCTGCTCGGTTTTGTACCTTACAGTCATAGTATAGCGATTTTCTTTTGTGGAGTGGTCGCATGGAAAGCGACATTTCTTTGTTCTTATGCTCCGATCAGACTCTGGTCAAAGGCAAACAGTGCCTCGTTAATTTCATACACATTATAGTTTCCCCGTTCGACAAAATATTCTACAATGATGTCAAATTTACTTGAATGGGACAATGTGAATCCTGCCTTGCCGAGCATCTCCTGCATCTGGGCAAGCGGCAGCTCCAAAGCGAGGGCAAATGCCAGCACCGTAGGTTTGGATGGCTTATAGAATCTATCCGAACGGATTTTTGAGAAGAGCTTTCTGTCAATATTTGCTTTCTTGTAGCACTGTGCATCCGTCATACCGCTTTCCTCAATCTTTCGAAGCAGCATTTCTGAAAAGCTCTCATCCATCTGTCCCAGCGCCTCTTCCAGAGACTGACTGCTGCAGGATTTACAGATTGCTTCGGGCGGCAGCGGGACAGATGCAGCTTCAAAGCAGGATTCCTCTTGCCATGCTTCGGAACACCGACTCTGTTCTGCCCGCCTGTCGGTATGTTCTTCCACATACCGGTCATCTATGTACACTGCGATGTCATCAAACAGCTTTCCGCTAATCTGATATGTCTTTCGGTCAAAAATAACGATATAGACCATCATCTCGTTTTCCAGCAGAAATTCGCTGATGGTATCGACTGCAACCTTCAGAGCCTGGTCTTTTGGATAGCCGTAAACACCGGAGGAAATCAGCGGAAAGGCTACAGACTGACAGCCATTTTCTTTCGCCAGATTCAAAGATGTCCGATAACAGGATTCCAGAAGCTCCTGCTCCCGATGCCTGCCATCCCTCCAGCGCGGACCGACTGCATGGATCACATATTTGCAGGGCAGACGGTATCCCTTTGTAATTTTTGCACTGCCGGTTTCGCAGCCATGCAGCGTACGGCATTCTGCAAGCAGTTCCGGTCCGGCCGCACGATGAATGCAGCCGTCCACACCGCCGCCACCCAAAAGGGACGTGTTGGCCGCATTGACAATCGCATCAACACTCATTTTTGTAATATCGTTTCTGATAAGCTGCAACGGCATGAAGCATACCTCCCATTCGTCCAGCAGTTGAAAATCAACATTAGTAAATAGAATATCCCATAACATAAGCTTCTTTAAAAACACTTTGATTCTTGACTCCAGGAACTTTATCGAGATATTCCATGTCATTACTTGCAATCTTAACTCTTTTTAAGTTAAGATGCAATATTTGAGTTAAAAGTAGTTGAAAATCAACATTATTAAAAATCATTTTCGAAAAAAGTCCGATGTAGCATGAGCATTACACCCACACTGCACCGGACATTCCACATCATCAACTGCTCTGTCTATTTTCTTCTTCCTGCTCATGCAGCTGCTCTTTTTTCTACTCGTCCCCTTTCAGGATTTCTTTGCCACAATGTCAAGTGATGAATTAAAAAAAAGACAAGCAACATCAAAGAAAAATTTCTTTCACAGCACTTGCCTTTTTCTATTATATTATCGTTATAAAAGCTCCTACTTGAATGCTTACAAACTGTTCTTCAAAATCTCCAATACCTCATCATGATTCAACACCTTATATCCACCTTCCATGATGATGGTTCCATTTGCAATACCATGCAACATTTCTTCTGTTGCCCCCAACTCATGGAGATTCATTGTAAGTCCCAGTTCTTTCATCCAAACTTCCATACAGGAAAGCCCTTCTCTGGCAACCTGTTCATCAGCTTTTCCAGCAGGATTGACCTCCCACACATTCACAGCAAAACGGCAAAACTTGCTAAGACCATAAGGCATAATATACCGATATTGAACTTATTATAAATGAATCTATATCACCTGAAATGTTTTCCATTTTCCGGACTTCTGCCTCCAGAAGAAAATGACCGCCCCGAATGCTCCAGTCAACAAACCATTGCAATAGCAATCCCGATCACGCCCATTTTCAAAACAATTCCCAAGAGCCATGATAAAAGCAGACGCACCGCTATCGTGGAGATAACCGAAACATACATGGTAAATTTCACATCACCCGCTGCCCGCAGCCCATTACTAAGCGCACCGGAAAAGGGATATGCTGCTGCATTAAACACGTTATGGATTAAAACCAGCCAGATTACAAGCCGTTTGGTCTCCGGCTGCAAAGCATAAAATTTCATAAAGAATGGAGTCAGAAGAAAAATCAAAAGATTCCATGCCGATGAAATCAGCAATGTGATTCTTGTCAATCTCTTAAAATAATGCTCCGCAGCATCTGCATCCCCATTTCCCATACACTGTCCAATGACCGTTATAAATACGGGACTCAGACGACTCCCGCCAGCGCAGCCAATGACCAGATACTTTGTGCAACACCATTTGCAGCAATCTGATATGTTCCAAAAAGTGCAACGATACCGCTTAATGCTACTTTGACTAACTGGAATATACCGTTTTCCATCCCATTTGGAATAGCGATTTTTAGAATTTGTTTCATGAAATCCACATTCCACCGGAAAATCCACTTGCAGCGATAGAACACTTCATTTTTTCTCTGAAAACAAAGTACTGTAATCATCACGGCTGAAAATGTCCGAGCGATCAGTGAAGGGTATGCAACACCTGCAACACCTGCACGCAAAACAAGTACACCAATGAAATTTCCAATAACATTGATGATATTGGAAATTACCGACAAATACATGGTCACACTGGTTTTTCCAATACTGCGAAAAAGGGCAGCGCCAGCATTGTAAACCGCCAATGCCGGATAGGAATATGCAGAAATCCTAAGGTATGTAATACAAGAGTGCATCACAGAATCTTCCACTTTACCGAACATCAGACGAAGCATCCCTTCATTTCCAATTAGAACCATCACTACGATCAGTATGGAAAAAATCGCAGAAAATGAAAGAAGCTGACTGGCGGATTCTCCAGCGTCATCATTTTTCTTTCTACCAATATACTGGCTGATCACAACCGCCCCTCCAGATGCCAATGCTGTAAACAGATAAATAAAAATAGTATTGAACTGATTTACCAGTGAAACACCGGATACTGCCGCTTCTCCTGCGTAGCTGACCACCAGTGTGTCCGCCATCCCTACAAGCATTATCAGCAGCTGCTCTAAAAACAGGGGAATAATCATAGCCATCAACTTCTCGTTTGAAAACAGAGTTGTTTGCTGATTCACGCCTTTTCCTCCTCTTATTGTTATTTTTTTGTTTTACAGATCATATAATCGATTGCATCAAGTGACTGCTGCTTTTCATGTACCTCATCAAGCAATTTGTACCGATATTTTCGCAACATCCTTATCTGCATTTCTTGATCTTCGCATCCTGAAATTTTTGCGATTTCTTCTTTGCTTAATCCGGCGTTTATACGGGAATCATAATCCGGTTTCATGAAATGGCACTCCCTCCTCAATAAAAATATAGGTGCAGAAATTAAAGCTGTTTGCTTTATCTCTACACCTATATTATAATTTTCTAATTGAATTATATCAAATACTTAGTTTTTATGGTTTGTCCATGCCTAAAAAGCATTGAATATGTTTGATGAATTTTGTGGTTGCTAAGCTAAACGGCTGACCACGTTTCCATGCTAATACACTTGTTGCTGTAAGTGGCGGATCAAGCGGTCTGAATGTAACCTTTGATTGATTCCAGAACGGTACAGCCCCTTCAATCACCAATGAATATGCCAAGCCTCCATTCACCATAATTGCGCTGTTCGTACTTAAATTGCTGGTAAAAACAATATCCAGTTTCTCATAGTAGTTGCCAAACCAACTTGCCAACTCACTCTGCACATTCATACGCCTAGGAAGAATCAAAGGCAGTACAGACAAATCTTTTGCGCTTACCGTTTCTTTCTTGGAGAGTGGATCATCCGATTTCATCAGAACCACCCATTTTTCCCTTATATTCAAGCGAATAAATTCATATTTTTCCATATCAACCGGCTCAAGAAGCAAACCAATATCCAGTAGTCCCTTCTCCATTTGTTCCTTTACCAAATCTGCTGTGGCTGTAAAAATGTCAAAAGTAACACGGGGATATTTCCGACGAAAGGACTCAATTATTTTAGGAAGAAGTTGTACAGCAGCAATTTCTCCACACCCAATGGAAATTTTACCTTCCACCTGTTCCTCTTGCTCCACTAATTCTTTTTCTGTCTTATCTACAAGCTGCAAAATTTCTTCCGCACGACGGCGAAGAAGTATTCCTTCATTTGTCAATTTGATTTTCCGTGTCCCTCTATCAAACAGCTTTACACCAATATCTTCCTCCATCTGTGCAAGCTGACGTGAAAGTGTCGGCTGCGTGATATGTAAAACTTCTGAGGCTTTTGTGATACTTTCTTCCCTTACTACAGTCAGAAAATATCGAAGAACTCTAATTTCCACGAAAAATACCTCCCAAATTCATCATGCTTAATAAGTATATTTTAACGTATCTATACTCGAAAGGCAATAAAAAACATCTGCTCATCGTATGCTTTACCGGTAATATAATTTTATGTAAAACTTGATAAACACCTATCATTTAATCGTTCTGTCTACATTGTAGAGCGGGGAAAATCGAAAAACAATGGACGGAGTACAAGTCCTTCCAAGAGGGATAAGAAAACTTCTGAATGGGTAAACAGTGCTAAAAAAGGTTCTGACATTGAAGCACAGCTCCATGTCAGAACCCATTTATTTCACAAATTATTTTTTGGGGTTGCGTCGTCCGCTGTTTTCCGAGCCACGCACTTCCTCATGGTAAAAGTAATCCACAATGACCGGGTGCCCAGGCTCTGCCCGGCCGTAGGGCAGCTCGTTGTCCACGAAGGGACAGCTGTTTTCTTTCGCCAGCCGTTCCGCTTGATCCTCCAAACCACGGAAGTAGCTTCTGTCTCTCTTGTTGTAGATAGCGTCGTACAGCGGAACCAAGTCAGGATGTTTTTTACGTATATAGTCAAGGATGTCTTTTTTGAATCCGCCTCGCAGGTTTAGATTTTCTAACCATATCAGGTCGCATTGATTTCTGACCTGATGGAAGATAGCCTCAAAATCCGTGATACCCGGAAAGACAGGGGCAATAAAGCAGACGGTGCGAATGCCCGCATCATAGATCTGCTTCATGGCATCCAGCCGTCGCTTGATGCTGACGGCATTGTCCATATCATTTTTAAAGCCTTCGTCCAATGTATTGATCGACCAAGAGACCGTGACCTTTCCCAATTTTTTCAGAAGGTCGATGTCACGGATTACCAAATCCGACTTGGTACAGATGAGAATTTCTGCCTCACTGCCCCGGAGCTGTTCAAGAAGCTTTCGGGTGTTCTGAAACTGAGCCTCCTGGGGCAGATATCCATCGGTCACTGAACCGATGACTACGCGCTGCCCTTTGTATTTTTGCGGATTTTTGATTGCTGGCCAATGTTTCACATCCAGGAATGTCCCCCACGGTTCGGTGTGCCCGGTAAATCGCTTCATAAACGAGGCGTAGCAGTATTTGCAGCCATGGGTACAGCCCACATAAGGATTGACGGAATAGCCTCCCACCGGCAGGGCGGATTTTGTCATAATATTTTTGGTTTCTACATCCTGAATCAGAATGCTGCTCTCTTTTACTTCTGTCATGTCTTCTGTTCCTCCAATACCCGGTAAAAAGCCAGGGGAAATTCTTGTACCATCTGTGCCTCGCCCATGATAGGAAGCAGATCTTCCTTCATAAATACAGGGATGCCAAGCGAATGGGCCTGATGTGTCATGTTCCACACCCATTCCGGTTTCGATACGGCTTTGCCCTTCCTATGTCCGGTCTCAGTCCCAATGACGATCCACTCAATTTAATACAAACAGCCACCGCTGATGCCTCCTTACCGTTTTAAGATTTAGCCTTCTGCCGCAGGTGCAACTTTCCCGAAGCCGTTCCAGGCATACAGGCCCTTCTTGTCCTCATCGCCCAGGAACTTGTCCACCTGACAGATGTGCAGGATATGGTCGCCCACCTCCACCGACTGCTGCAAGATAGCCACCATCGCCAGCCGGGTGTCCGCCGGAATCTGGATATCGCTGCCCTCCACAGCCATCATCTCGATGTTGTTGGCGGCCACCTTGTCGGTCTCGGCACCGGTAGATGCTCCGCAGGCCATTACTGCGCCTGCCAGACTCTCACCGGGAACAGTGACAATGACTTTGCCGGTCTCACGCACACGCTTGCCGGTGTGGGACTGTTTGCCAGTGGCGAAGCCCACCATAGGCGGATTGAAGGAGAGGTAAGACACAAAGCAAATGGGAGCCAGGTTCGTAGAACCATCCTCCTTTTTAGAGCAGATCAGTGTCAGCGGATTGGGGGAGGTCAGAACAGTAGCCTCCATAATGTTCAGTTCTTTCATAAAATTCAGACCTTTCTAAGAGATTTCAGTCGTTGACTGTATGGCCAACCAGTGATATATTTATTATATCTGATAGTAATTTTTGTTCAAGTACGCAAATTATTTATACCTGGTATCAAAAAATATACTGCAAAAGACGAGGAACGATCCAATTATGACTTATGAAGAATTCAAAGAAAAGGTTGGCAGTGTCATTCTAACCGGCGAGGGAAACTGCCCGGTCACGCCGGTGGTTCAAATGCTGCAGGGCAAATGGAAACTCCAAATTCTCTATGAACTGTGCATCAAGTGTCCTATGCGGTTTGGGGAACTGAAAAAAAGTTCTCAAACCCATTACCAACACAGCTCTGACCAACGCGCTGAAAGAGCTGGAAGCGGACGAATTGGTTCAGCGTATCCAATATAATGAAATGCCTCTGCGAGTGGAGTACTCCCTCACCGAAAAAGGGCGGGACCTGCTGCCGGTCTTTTACGCCATTTTCCAATGGGGAATGAAATATATACCATGATTCTAACTATATTAATATCTGCCTGATAATAACCGGGAGGCATTGACAATTTGAGTCAACTTCCCGGCTTTTTATGCATTCTCTACTGCTGCAAAGGATTCAGGAAGCAACCTGATTCATGAGAGTTTATGCATTTGTATAGTCATTTTGAACCTGCTCCAAAATCGTCATACCTCGCACGCCTCCCGGAGAGCAGGCAGCAGCTCATCCAGCCGCCCGTCCAGTCCGAAGGACTTCTCTTTGATATTGTCCGCAATGTAGATCTCCCCCAGATTGATGGTCACATAAGTGGCGTTTGGCTCGCCGGCCACCAGGCGCATCATCGGGGCCTTGATCAGCTGATTGCGCCAGCCAATGCCCAGCTCCAGAACCACCAGTTTCTTTCCGTGGTAGGTTTTCAGAAAGTTTTGGAACCGTGCCTGGGCAGCGGCATCCGGGATCATTCTCTGACCCGCGCCCATGTGGATGTCCATGGGACCTCCGCACTTGGGACAACGCGGCACCAACTCTGTAGGCACATGGCCGCCCTGTTCGGCAGCCGATAATTTTTCGGCCACCTCTAAACTTGAATAGAGGGTGTCGTGGCAGGGGCGGGCACACTGCATCGTAAACCAGTTGCCTTCGATCTCATAGATTTTCGTCGGATCGAAGCCACACAGTTCAAAGTGACCTTCTCCGTTTGATGTGACGACAAAGTAATCTTTTTCTCCTACAATGGCCTTCAAATCGTTCATCACCGGCGTAGGCTGGTACTGCCCACAGTAACGATGGATGAGCCGGGCCAGAAGGCCCATTTTTCCTCCTCGCTGGGCCATCCGGCCATCATGCCCTGCAAAATACAACGTAAGCCGTATTTTTGTTTGAAATCCCCAAACAGTCTTTCAAAAGTCGCATTGTCCGCAAACAAATGCAGTCCTTCGGTGATGGACAGGCCGTTACTGGCTCCGATCAGGATAGCGTCCGCTTCTCTGAATTTTTTCGCAATAGGGTTCCAATCAATCATATTTGTTCGCTCCTTTCTATTTTATGGTTGCTGCGATGGATCGCTCCTGCCGGAGGCAGCCAGAGTTTCCGCCAAATCTCCTTGCAGATACAGGCTGCGTCCCCGCAGATGCTCTGGCCTATGAGCTGCCTCTCGATTAAGACATGCATAAAAGACGTTTTCGTTTTTGGCAGTAAGTTCCCAGAAGGGCAGTTTGATGATACTGGGTGTCATCTCACCCACGCCAAGTTCCAACAGCAGGACTTTTTTGTCGGACTGATCCATTATCCAGTGTCGCAGGAATCTATGGTAGCGATGCAGACTATCCTGCCAGAAGGTTCCCTCCAGAAAGGTATCATCTCGTACCCAGGGCACCAGCACCCGCCCGCAATCCGGGCAACGAGGAACAGCCTCCTCCGGCAGGCGAACACCTGCCAGGCAACCAGTCAGTTCCTTCACCAGTTCGCGGTTTTCCCCAATATCATCCGGCAGGGCTGACTGCATTGGCAGTAGCTAAAGTCTCCCTGAAAGGCGCAAATTTGTTTCTGGGGAAATACTCGAAAAAACTGCTGATCCACATTGGTGGTCAGAACAAAAGCAGGTTTGTCCGCAACAAGCGCCTGCAGGTCCAGATAGGGCTGCCCAGTAGGGGCTTCCCACATGAAGCGGATATATTGACTGTAATACCCCCACTGTTCCCCATAGCTGGAAAAGCAATGGTAGAATCCAGCCAGCGGAGAGGTAAAGCCATACTGTTCGCGAAAGGGAGCCAATGCCTCCGAAAGTGCCGGGGACCAATGGTAGTGGTCGTATCCAGCCGCGCTTGACAGGCCGGAGCCGCCTCCGATCACAACAGCATCTGCTTGATCAATACGCTCGGCAAGTTCCTGAAGCGTCGCTTGGTTTGCAACCCTCATCGATCGTTATCTCCGCTGTCCATGGTATCCCGTGCATCCCGCAGCACTTGAGCAATGTCGGCCACAATGGTCATGCCCTTGTCCTCCAACTGCTTGGGCAGGAAGTCATACTTGTTGTTGACAGCAATATATCGAGCATGGGGAAATCTGAGGGTCATGTTCCAGAAAGGTTCTTGGATAAACATGGGAGTCATTCGGCCCACGCCCAGCTCCAGGAACAAAATTTTGCTGTCTTTGTGTTCCAGCACATAGCGAGAAATTTTTTTCGTACTGTTCTTCGTATTTCTTTCCTTGCAGAAAATTCCCATATCCTCGCACCCAAGGGAATGCCTCGCCGCCGCAGTGGGGGCATCGGGGAATGAGATCCGTGGGAATCTTCGTGTCACTCCCCATAGCGGCTACCATATCAGCCACCGGCTTTACCGCATCCCAAGTGTCATCGGTACAACAGGCGGCACACTGGAAGAAGCGGTGATCCCCCTGAATCTCTGCCACCTTCTCCTCCGGGTAGAGTTTGACAAACTGGGTATCCTGGTTCGTGGTGAGGATGAAGAAGTCCTTGCCTTTCAGCAAAGCGTCTAAATCCAAATAGGAATGACGCACAGGTGCGGTCTGGGTGGTGTGAAGGAAGGTGGCGAGATACCCCCAATACTCTTCCCTTGTCTTCCAGGGTGCATCATCCTGCAAAAGCACCTTTGAAGTGGTACTTCTCGGCAAAAGGGCGGAAGTATTTGCGGTAAGAGTCGTTGTCCTCGTAGTAAAAATCTCCACCACCGGCAGCGGACAGGCCGGAGGCCCCGCCCACTACCACACAGTCAGCTTCCTTTACCTCCTGTACCAAACGATGGATCTGTTCGCTATACGGCAGCGGCTTTTTGTCAGTCAGCTGATAAGGCGTACCGCCGGAAGCATAGATATGATAGTGCCTGGAATAATTCATCTGGGTCTGCATGACCAGATCATCATAGAAGTTCATTGTCACCATTCCTTTCAAGTGGGTGTTATTTTTATTCTTACTTCAAATTATTTTAGCATCCTCTTGCGTCACTGTCAATATGTTGTTATAATAAAAATAACATCAAAGTAAAAAAGGAGATCAGGCTATGAAATATTCTACCCGCCTTAGCGATGCTGTTCATATTCTGGCTTTTATCGCTCTGTACCCAGACTGCGACCTGACCAGTAACAAGCTGGCAGAGAGCATTCAGACGAATCCTGCTATGTGCGCCAGCTCATGTCCGCCCTGCGGAAGGGAGGACTGCTGGTCAGCGTGAAGGGACATCCCCGACCTGCTCTGGCTCGTGAGCCGGAAAAAATCACTCTGCTGGATGCCTATCGGGCAGTAGAGGGCAACAAGCCCCTGCTCCATCAGG
>ENA-OPZM01001044-OPZM01001044.1-human-gut-metagenome-genome-assembly--contig:-NODE-1044-length-10320-cov-2.836064_pt1 | contig 10320 bp, 12 predicted proteins | sample MGYA00242478_ERZ504493 | MGnify/ENA primary metagenome ERZ504493 (study PRJEB26092, sample SAMD00036227) | human gut metagenome | host: Homo sapiens | study: EMG produced TPA metagenomics assembly of...
GGCTTGCTTTTTGCCCCGCGATTTGGTACTATATAAGTGTTCCAGGTGGGTAAAAGTGGGCAGTTTGGGGTTAAAGTGGTGAGTTATCCACACATTCCACAGGGTTGTTAACCGCGAAATTCCGCTGAAACGCTAAAAAAGCGACAGTTCCAACCGGGAAGGGGGCGGGTTCGACAATGTTCATGGGTCAGTATGACTACGCAGTGGACGCAAAGGGCCGTCTGAATTTCCCCGCAAAGTTCCGGGATGGAATGGGCGAAACCTTTATCGTGACCCGCTGGCTGGACCATTGCCTTGCCGCGTTCCCGCCGGAGGAGTTTGAAAAAGTGGCCCAGCGTATTGCCGAAAAAGGTATGGTAAAGGGCCGCAATGTCAGCCGTATGCTGTATTCCTCTGCGGTGGAAGTAACACCGGATAAGCAGGGCCGCATTCAGCTGCCCGCAAAACTGCGGGAATACGCCAACCTGGACCACGATGTGAGCGTGATCGGCAACCGCAACTTTGCGGAGATCTGGAACACCCAGGATTGGGAAGCCCGCCAGGCGGAAAGCGATGAAGATTTTACCGCCGCAATGGAAGACCTTGATTTTTAAGATACACTTTGAGCGGGGGTGTACCCCTGCATGTTAAACCGTGTGAAACGGGGAAAGAGGAGAATACCGTGGAATTTAGTCATATCCCCGTTTTGCTCAGCCAATGCCTTGATGGGTTGGCCATTGACCCTGCCGGGATTTATCTGGACGGAACGGCCGGCGGGGCAGGGCACTCAAAGGAAATAGCAAAACGCCTGACCACCGGGCGGCTGATCTCGCTGGATCAGGACCCGGATGCGGTGGCAACCGCTACCGCAAGGCTAAAGGGCTTACCCGCCCAGGTGGTTCAGGCCAACTTCCGCGAAACCGCCCGTGTGCTGGATGAACTGGAGATCCCCTTCATCAACGGCGCGCTGCTGGACCTTGGCGTTTCCAGCCACCAGCTGGACGATGCCGAGCGTGGCTTCTCCTATCACGCGGATGCCCCGCTGGATATGCGCATGAGCCAGCAGGGGCCCACCGCGGCAGACTTGGTGAACACCCTGGACCGTGAGGAACTGACCCGCATCCTGCGCGATTATGGTGAGGAACCGTATGCCTGGCAGATTGCGGGTAAAATCGTGAAAGCACGGGAGGAAGCCCCGATTTTGACGACCCTGCAGTTTGCGGACCTGATTGCATCCGCTATGCCGCCTGCCGAGCGCCGCAAGAACAAGAACCCCGCCCGCCGCAGCTTCCAGGCAGTGCGGATTGCCGTCAATGGGGAACTGGATGCCCTGAACGAGGGGATGGAGGCGATTTTCAGCCGCCTGGCCCCCGGCGGGCGGTTCTGCATCATCACGTTCCACAGCCTGGAGGACCGGCTGGTAAAACAGAAGTTCCGCCGCTGGGCCCAGCGCTGCACCTGCCCGCCGGAGCAGCCTATTTGCACCTGCGGCGGGATGCCCAAAGCTAAACTGATTACCCGCAAGCCGATTGAAGCGGACGCTGGTGAGTTGGAAGAAAACCGCCGTAGCCGTTCCGCCAAGCTGCGCGTACTGGAAAAATTATAAGCGTGCCAGGAGGGAACATTGGCAGCGCGGCATGGCGCTTGTGACCATGCCGCACAGCTTAAGGAAAGCCGAAATTTTACGATACGAGAAAGGGGGCGGCGCCCATGGCTTCCACAGCAGCAGAAATTTCAACCAACAATCATTCCGGTTCCTCCCGCACACCGCGGGTGCGCGTTGTCAAGGGCGGACGCTACGGCCTGAGCAAGGCACGCCAGTTTGCCCGCACGGCGGGCACGGTGCTGGTCATTGCCATCTTTTTTGGTTTGTTTGCCAGCATTGTCGCCAGCCAGGCACGCATCACACAGCTTTCCGGCGAAATTGATGACGCCAAATCGGAACTGACCAATGCCCAGAGCTATAACGACTATCTGTCCACCACCATGGATCAGATCACCAACAGCACCAGCGTCCAGCAGGAAGCGGAGGATCGGCTGGGGCTGGTTAAAATGGACCCCAGCCAGGTGACGTATGTCCGGCTGGAGGATGAAAGCGTGATCGAACGCGCAGCCGGCACAGCAGACAAGTTTTTTGCCGGTATCAAAACCGCAGCGCTCAGTCTGCTTGGCAGTTTTGACCCGTAACCGATCCGGTCAAGGCAATACCGCATAACTTTGGGTGCCCAAGCCGTCAGGCGGGAATCATGCAGTGCTGCCCTTACATTGCGCCAAAGCGTGCATCCCAACAGGAGCACGCTTTTTTGCCATCATGGGCGGGCGCGTATTCGTGCAAACAGTCTTTTCTGTAAAGGAATGAACCTATGCCAAAGCAACCCGACAACAAGAATCAATCCACGCGTCATCACAACCGCCGCAGCCCGGAGCCGGGGCAGAATCATGCGCTTACGCTGAACGGACGCATCATGGTTTTGCTGCTGGTGATCGGCTTTATCGTTGCGGGGTGCGGCGTTCTGATTTATAAGCTGTATACCCTGCAGATCCGGGATGCTGAGCAGTACCGTGTTCAGGCGGCGGAACAGCAGCTTTCCGATACCCAGATCCCCGCCACGCGTGGCTCTATTTATTCCGCTAACGGCAAACTGCTGGCCAAAAGCAGTGTGGTGTGGAACATTATTGCCAACCCGTCCAAGTGCAACCAGGATTATGTGGCGGAAGCAGCCAGAAAATCAGCGAATTGCTGAACGGGAGCGTCAGCGCGGAAAAAATTCAGGAGCAGCTGAGCAAAACGAACAGCCAGTACCGCGTGATTGCCAAGGACATTGATATGGTAACGGCGCAATCCATTATTGACTATGCCAACACCAAACGCATTACCAACGGCAAGGCGGAGGGGGATCCGGATGCCAAGTACGAAACGGTGCTTTCCATGTACAAGGAATCCTCCTCCACGCGGGAATACCCTAACGGAATGTACCTTTCCTCGGTCTTGGGCTTTTGTGATGACAGCGGCAACGGCATGTACGGCCTGGAAAAATCGTATGATGAGAAACTGGTCGGTACACCGGGGCGCAGCATCAGCAGCGAGAACGCATGGGGCTATGAACTGGCTAACGAGGAAAGCGATACCCACGCGGCTATCAACGGCTATAACCTGAACCTGACCATTGACGATACCATCCAGACCGTGCTGGAAACCGAGCTTTCCAACGCGATTGATGACTATGATGTGCAGAACCGTGCCAGCGCCATTGTGATGAATGTGAACACCGGCGCGGTGCTGGGTATGGCAACGGCGCCGCAGTTTGACCCCAACGATCCGTATAATATCACCGAACCCAAATTGCAGGCTATCCTGGATAATGCCGGAACGGCGCTGACGGAGGACGATATTTCCGTCCTGCAAAGCCGTTTGGGGCAGGACGCCGTAGCTGATATCATTGCGGACGGCGTTGTGAACCCCAACGGAACAAAAAGCATCGACGAAGAAGGCAACGAAATCGACGTTCCCAGCGAAAAAAGCCAGCTGCAGGGCATGATCCGTGAGGCCGAGTGGAAGAACAAAGCCGTGACGGAATTGTATTACCCCGGCTCAGTCTTTAAGCTCATGACGGCCGCTGCGGCGCTGGATTCCGGCCTGATGGGGGCGGACCAGCAGTTTTACTGCGGCGGCGACCTGACAGTATTCCCCAATACCGAGTGGGAACACAGCTACCGCTGCGCCGAGGGCAACACTCACGGCTGGCTGGATATGGCCGGGGCGCTGAACCACAGTTGCAACCTGTACTTTATCCAGGTGGCGGAAAAAATGAGCGCCGAATTCTTTTATAACTACTACCAGGCGTTTGGCCTGACCCAGACCACTGGCATTGACCTGCCGTATGAGGCAAAGGGCATCTCCAAAACCCAGCAGGAGATGGAGCAGGTGGAAACGGACCTGTACTCCACCGCGTTCGGCCAGTCCCAAAAGCTGACCCTGATCCAGATGGCAGCCGCCGTGGCTTCCACCGTGAACGGCGGCTACCTGATGACCCCCTATGTGGTGGATAATATGACGGACGACACCGGCAACGTGGTATGGCAGGCTGTAACCGACATTAAGCGCCAGGTCGTCAGCGAGGAAGTCAGTGAGCAGATCCGCGCCATGATGGAAAACAACGTGGGTCACACCGGTACCAGCAATGACCTGGACTATCACGGTTGTGCCAGCGCTTATGTGGCGGGCTACCGCATCGGCGGCAAATCCGGTACGGGAGAACAGCTGGACTGGAAAGGCGCTTACAAGTACCGCCCGGACGGCGACTACCGCAAGGCCATCAGCTTTGCCGCCATCCTTCCGGCGGACGACCCGGAAATTCTGGTGCTGGTCATGATGGATGACCCGCGCTGGATCTTTGACTACGCTTCCCAGATTGTGGCCCCTGTTACCGGCAACATCATCAACCAGATCGCGCCGTATCTTGGCATTGAACGGGATGCTTCTTATGATAGCAACGGCAGTGTGGAAGTGCCAAATGCCATTGGCACCCGCTGGACTTCCGCCCAGGTCAAGATGAACGCCGCCGGGCTTTCCCACCGGTTTGTGGATACCAGCGACGGCGATGTTGTGTATCAGTACCCCGCAGGCGGCACCGTGGTGCCCGCAGCTCCACGGTTTACCTGTATACCCAGTCCACCACCGACGCCACCACCACCGTGCCGGATGCCACCGGCAAAACCGGAACCTTTGCCGCACAGATGCTCAAGGTTCCGGCGTCAATGTGGCAATTTCGGGCAGTGCATCGGACCGTGTTGTCAGCCAGGATATTGAGGTTGGGAGTGTGGTGCCCTACGGCACAGTCGTTACCCTGACCACGGAACCCGACGGCAGCAGCGATGCCCAGCAGGATGCAGATACCCCGCAGGACGATGCCGCCCAGGACGATACGCCCCAGGACGCCGCCGGTGAAAACGATCAGGATAGCACGACCCAGGATGATACCGGCAGCGATGCCGAGCAGCAATAACCCCGGCCACGGCAGGGGGACCCCACAGCAAACTGAAACATGCCGCAACTAAACCAACCAAAAGGAGCGTGTTCCCATGAAACCCATGAACGCGAATGAACTTCTGGCCGGGCTGGCACTGGCCCGCCCGGTGCCCATCACCGCCGTTGTAACGGACTCCCGCAAGGTGCAGCCGGGCTGCATTTTTGTCTGCTTCCCCGGCGAGCGTGTGGACGGCCACGACTATGCCGCCAAGGCGTACCAGGCCGGGGCCGAGTATGTGATCGCCAACCATCCCGTGGAGGGCGTGCCGGAGGATCACCTTGTCATCTGTGAATCCAGCTACCTTGCCATGATCCGTATGGCATCCAACTACCGCACGCTGTTCAGCCCGCTGATGATCGGTGTGACCGGCAGCGTGGGCAAAACCACCACCAAAGAGTTCTGCTATGCGGTTCTTTCGGCTTTTGGCAATACCTTAAAAACAGAGGGCAACCAGAACAATGAGATCGGCCTGCCCAACACGCTGTTCCGCCTGGAGGATACCACCCAGTATGCTGTGGTGGAAATGGGCATGAGCCACCTGGGCGAGATTACCCGCCTGGTGCGCGCAGCGCGGCCGTCTGCCGGTATCATTACGATGATCGGCGTTTCCCACCTGGAAAATCTGGGCACACGGGAGAATATATTGAAGGCAAAGATGGAAATCTGCCAGGGCCTGCCGGACGGTGCCCCACTGGTTCTGAATGCGGACGATGACCTGCTGCCCACCGCGCAGATCCCTGGCCGCCTGCGCCCGGTGTGGTTCGGCATCCGCTCCAGCTCCGCCGATGTGCGCGCCATCAATATTCATACCGTAGGGGAGGGTACCGGCTTTACCCTGGTGGATAACGTGGACGGTGAAACCTATGAGTTCAGTGTAACCATCCCCACGGCAGGCGTTCATACCGTGTATGATGCCCTTGCTGCTTACACTGCAGCCACCCGCTTGGGGCTGGAGCGTGCCCGCGCCGCCCGTGCGCTGGCCAGCTATCAGACCACCGGTATGCGCCAGAACATTGTGCAGCACGGCGGTGTGACCTTTATTGAGGATTGCTATAACGCCAGCCCGGACAGCATGAAAGCAGCCTTGCAGATTCTGCATGACCGCCAGCCCGGCCCCGGCGGCCGCCGCATTGCCGTGCTGGGCGATATGCTGGAACTTGGCGCTGCCAGTGAACCCGGCCACCGCCAGACCGGCAAATGGGCTGCCGATGCCGCCGACCTGCTGGTGGCTTACGGCCCGTTGAGCGCAGCCATGGCCGAAGCAGCCCGGCAGAGAGGGCTGCAAACCATCCATTGCCAAGCGGCGGAGGAAGTAGTAGAATATTTACGGCAGAACGTCCGCCCCGGCGATGTTGTGCTGGCAAAAGCCAGCCACGCCATGAAGCTGGATGATGTATTAAAGCAGCTTTACGCGGCGCTGCCAAACGCATAATTGCATATTTTGGGGGAATATCACATGGGAATGATCGTTTCTTGGATGCTGGTTGCCGCGGCAATCGGTGCGTTTGCCGTTACGGCACTTTCAGGCTGTTTTGTAATTCCGGCACTGCACAAGCTGCACTTCGGCCAGACCATCCGGGAATCCGGCCCGACCTGGCATAACAAAAAACAGGGCACACCCACCATGGGCGGCCTGTGCTTCATCTTTGGCATTCTGGTGGCCTGCGGCCTGGTGTATGCCGGGTTCTACCGCTATGCACAGGACCTTTTGGGCATTGTGCAGGTGCGCGCCGCCTTGTTGGCGCTGTTCCTGGCGTTTGGTTCCGGCTTTATCGGTTTTCTGGATGACTATATCAAGGTCGTCAAGCACCGCAACCTGGGCCTGCTTGCCTGGCAAAAGCTTATCATGCAGTTCATTGTTACCGGCGGCTTCCTGGTAGGGCTGCACATGCAGGGCCTGCTGACCACCATCATTATGCTGCCCTTTATCGGTGCGGTAGATCTGGGCTGGGTGTATTACCCCATTGCGTTCTTCGGCATCATCTTTTTGGTCAATGCCGTCAACCTGACGGATGGTCTGGACGGCCTGTGCTCCTGTGTGACCTTTGTTTCCATGCTGGGCTACCTGCTGGCTGCCAGCATGCTCAGCTTTTATCATGTGGCCGTTCTGGCGGCGGCAACGGCTGCTGCGGCAGCGGGCTTCCTGGTGTGGAACTTCTACCCGGCCAAAGTGTTCATGGGCGATACCGGCAGCATGTTCCTGGGCGGTATGGTAACGGCCCTTGCCTTTATCATGGGCCGGCCGGAGTTGGTGTTCTTCTTTGGCATTGTGTATATCTGGGACGCCATGACCGTTGTGATCCAGCGCGTTTACTTCAAGCTGACCCACGGCAAGCGCATTTTCCGCATGACACCGATCCACCACGCATTCGAGATGCGCGGCTGGAAAGAAGTCAAGATCGACTTTTTCTTCAGCCTGATCGCCATTATCGGCGTGGTGCTGGGCCTGATGTACGTTTACATGGCATAAAATATTCTTAGCGTTCAGAAAGGGGGCTGTGCCGCAAATGACGCTTGCCCAGCTTTTCGATTTGGCCTTTGGCAACATTGGCAGGTTTTTTAAGGAAATCGCGTTCAAAAAAGAGGAACGCGGCAAACTTTCCTATGGCCTTGTCGGCACGCTGATCCTTGTGTTGACTTACGGCTGATCATGCTGTTCTCCGCCAGTTATTCCACCGGGTATTACCGCTTCAAGGGGGATATTTACCACTTTATCCGCCCGCAGGTAATTCTGGCGGTGGTGGGGCTGGTGCTGATGTATCTGATTTCCAACATCAACTACCGCAGCCTGCGCCACATGAACTGGTACTTATACATTTTAACGCTGCTGCTTTTGGTGTGGGCCCTGTTCAGTGAGCCGTACAACGGCTGTTACCGCTGGGTGTATATGTTTGGCACAACCCTGCAGCCTTCGGAGCTGGCAAAGTTTTCGGCTATTTTGGGTCTTGCCTGCTTTGCGGACCGGTATTATGAAAAACGGGGAACACTGCTTTACGGCATTGTGCTGCCCGTGCTGCCGCTGCTGCCAGTGCTGGTTCTGCTGTACAAAGAACCCCATAACTCTGCTATCATGCTGATCCTGCTGATTGCGGGCAGTATGATTTTGTGTGGCGGTGTGGGCCGGTTCTGGTGCATCCCGGCGGCAGGCGCGGCTGCGTTTGTGATTTACAAAATGCTGACCGGACAGGATAACTATGTTCAGCAGCGCCTCGGCGCATGGAACGGTGACGAGGGCGATATTTTGTACCAGACCCAGCAGAGCCTGTATTCCATTGCGTCCGGCGGGCTGACCGGCCTGGGCATTGGCAACAGCCGCCAAAAGCACCTCTGGCTGCCGGAAGCCAGCAACGACTTTATCTTTTCCGTTCTGTGCGAAGAGCTGGGCTTTATCGCGCGGTGATCTGTATGGGCCTTTTTGCCGCACTGATCATTCAGGCGTTATCATCGCCCTGAACTCGCCGGATTATTTTGGTACGATGCTGGGTATTGGCATTATGTCGCAAATTGCCTGGCAGACCATGATCCACATTGCGGTGGTCACCAATGTGGCCCCAAATACCGGCATCAGCCTGCCGTTTTTTTCCTCCGGTGGTACCAGCTTGCTGATTCTATTGTGTGAGATGGGCATTATGCTAAGCATATCGCGGGCGGGCAACGCGCAAAACGCTGCGCGTAGCAAGCGCTCGCATGAAGAACTTGCCCGCCGGATGAACCGCAGCGCCGCACCCACAAAGCCCTGCACAGCAACTGAGAATTCCCGCATGCCTGCGGAAAGCATTGTTCTCTTTGGTTTCAGATATAAGGCAATACCGCACAATTCCCGCCTTACGGCTTAAGCACCGCTCCGGCGGCTGCGGCACGGCATCTGCGTTGCCAAAATACTCGATAATACACAAAGTATTATCTGCGCTTTTGGCTTAGCAGCTGCCGCACCTCGCTCGCCGTATCGGCACTTAGAATTATGCGGTATTGCCATAACATAAACGTTCGATTTTACGGAGAAAAGAGGAACCACTATGCGTGTTTTGATTGCTGCCGGCGGCACAGCCGGCCATATCAACCCGGCGCTTGCCATTGCCGGAGCCTTAAAGGCGGCTGACCCCGCGGCCGAGATCCACTTTGCCGGGCGGAAAGAGGGCATGGAGTACGGCCTTGTAACCAAGGCAGGTACCCGTTCCACCATATTGAGATCAACGGTTTCCAGCGCAAGCCAACCCTGAAGAACGTGGGCCGCAACGTGGTAGCGCTCTACCATCTGGCCCTGTCCGGCCCGCGCACGGCGGCTATCCTGAAAGAGGTCCGGCCCGATCTGGTCATCGGCTGCGGCGGTTATGTCAGCGGCCCGGTGGTGCGCGCCGCCGCCAAAAAGGGCATCAAGACCGCCATCCATGAGCAGAACGCATTCCCCGGTGTGACCAACAAGCTGCTGGCCAAGGATGTGGACGTGGTGTTTGCCGCTTCCGCCGCTGCGGTGGAAAAGCTTGGCGCGCCGGAGAAGACCCTTGTGGTTGGCAACCCTGTCCGCCCGGAAATTTTGAACCGTGACCGCGCCGCCGCCCGTGCTGCTGTGCACGCGGGGGACCGCACCGTGATTTTGAGCTTCGGCGGCTCTTTGGGGGCCCGCCGTATCAACGAGGTTGTGGCAGAGCTGTGCGCGTGGGAGCAGGCAAACGATCTGCCCGTGCTGCACCTGCACGCCACCGGCAGCCGCGGCGTAAAGCTGTTTGAGGACCTGGAAGCCAAGAACCACTTTGCCCCCGGTGCCAACCTTGTGGTAAAAGAATACATTGATAATATGCCGGATCTGCTGGCTGCGGCGGACCTTGTTATTTCCCGCTCCGGTGCGCTGACGCTGGCGGAGCTGGAAGCCATGGGCCGCGCGTCCATCCTGATCCCTAGCCCCAATGTGGCCGAAAACCACCAGTATTACAATGCACTGGAGCTGCAAAACGCCGGTGCCGCCATTGTGATTGAAGAAAAAGACCTGACCGGTGTCAAGCTGATCGAAACCGTGCATACCCTGTTGGCAGAGCCCGGCAAACTGACGGCCATGGGCACCGCCGCCAAGACCCTGGGCAACCCCAAGAGCCTGGAACTGATCACCGCAAAGCTGCTGGAACTGGTGAACGGAAAGTAACCTGCCGGAACAAACCGGCAGCAAATAAAAGCTGAAACACAGAAAGGAGGTACACCCCATGGACCGTAATCAGCGCAGCCGAAACCAGAAAAAAAGTGTACCTCCCGCAAGGGTCAGCCCAGCCATCGCAACACCAAAAGCGCCCCGCCGCAGCGCAGCAGCCCGTCCGGTGGG
>ENA-OPZM01001045-OPZM01001045.1-human-gut-metagenome-genome-assembly--contig:-NODE-1045-length-10315-cov-1.289949_pt1 | contig 10315 bp, 14 predicted proteins | sample MGYA00242478_ERZ504493 | MGnify/ENA primary metagenome ERZ504493 (study PRJEB26092, sample SAMD00036227) | human gut metagenome | host: Homo sapiens | study: EMG produced TPA metagenomics assembly of...
CTTTCATGAGTGACAATTTATGGAGGGAATAAAAGATTTCATTGTCTTTGTTTGGGGACATTGAATCTTTTGTTTTTTATGTTTTATGCTTTTTGCGAAAAAGTTTGTAATTGTTTGGTTTTTCTTTTAAATTCGTTATATTTGCGATGTATTACTAAGAAAAAATAAAGCTATGAGAACGAGTTTTTTTATTGTAGGATGTGCCTTTGCGATTATCTCTTTCGCAGTGGGGTGTTAATCAGAAGAACAAATTTCTGTAAATGGCACGGAAGACATGGTAAGGGAGAATGGTTTTGACGAATTGGCTTTTATGGAAAAGGTGAAATTTAAGTCTTTGGTAGACGAACTTCCGGACAAAAAAGCACCGAGTGCGACGGTAAATCCAAAAGACTTAAAATTCCTGAATCTTGTGAGTGTGAAATTGGCTCGTAAGAAGCTTGACTGCAATCGTGGATTCGGGTTATGTGATTTTAAATTCTTACCGAAAAACATCAGTGTGTCTGTTGCAAAACAGGCTGTATTTGACGGGGAGTATTTGGTAGAGTTGAAAACGGATACTTTGAACTCTCGTTATTATATAGAATTGTTATTGGATGAAGAGTTTCCTGAGGGGTTTGACAAGAATGATGCTTGTTTGATGATTGATGACGACCTGTATTGGATAAATGATTCTGTTACAATAGAAGATATGAATGATTGGTTGAACTCTGATGAAATGTATGCAGAGATGGAAAGGAGAATTGACTATTTATTTGAAACGGGACAAATAGCTCGTGGCGTAGTACCTTTTGTAGACTCTTTGGGGCAACATGGGGGTATATTATCGGATGTAGTAGTGTACCGGCAGATATTCCGGGAGGAAAAATTCCCTTGAATTGAAGTTGCGATGAAAAAGTTAAGTTTGATTTTGTTGTTGGGTTTGTTCGTATTCTCGCTTTACGGGCAAGTTGTGGATTTGGGCGATGGAGCATTGGCCGCAAAAATCAAGGCATCAGAGAAGCCTATAAGGTTGTCTACATCCTTTGCGACTATTGCGAACCGTCGTTGGTGCTTTATCCCCAAATCCATAAGCTGCTTGCCGGGCAGAAGAATGTGGATTTCTATCCTGTTTGTGCGCAAAGCCGTGCGGAAGTGGAAGCTTACATGGAAAACTATAAAGTAGGAGGCCCCATTTATGTGGTCAATCAAAACCGGAAGAGGAAATGGTATGCCATTATTGATTTCTACAATCCGATAAGTGCGACAGGAGATTATCTGAACCGATATTTGGGGATAGATGCCGATAAGATGGGTGCTTCCAGTTTTGTGGTGTTGGACGGGAAAAACAAGGTGATAGCCCAAACGACGTATGAAACGGAAGATGACGCTTGTTTGGGTATCCTGAAAAATGCGATAGGATTGTAAGCTGTCGCGTTCATGTGGTAAGCGAGTATGCCAATGGCTGCACGTACATCCGGTCCGTGCAGCCATTTTGCGTATGGTTTCTTCTGTTTGCTTATTTGAACTTTTCCAGTTTCTTTGTCATGGCCACCATGGTTTCGGGGTCGGATACGGTGTCGAGCACTTTTTGGGCTTTGGCCAACAAGGCCGGGCGGCGTTCAAGTTGTTTCAGCGTCAGCGTGGGGACGGGGCGCGTACGGAGGTCGTTCACCGCAGTGCTCAGCTCGGACCAGGCTTCCAACCGTTCCCGTTCGGCCTGCGTGATGTGCATGACAGAGCCATGTCGCGGGGTGAAGTCGCCGTGGGTCTTCGTGTTTTGCACGAATGTTGAAGTCTTTCAGGTTCGTGCTCTTGCAGATTGGTAGAACCCTGTGCGTAGCATCGTACATCAGGACGTACTCGTCCGAACCGATGAGGGGGAACACACTGGAACCTTCCACCGGATATTGCCCCTCTTTTTGCAGGTGCCGCCATTCGATGGTGTAGGGGCCGGTGGGTCGGGGCGCAGTGGCACGCATCACGCCCTGCCGCGTGCGGAATCCTTTGTTCATGACCGAGCGTCCCTCGTCTTTGAAGAACAGCACGTATTCTTTCGTTTTCGGGTTATACACGATGTCCCCGTCTATGGCGGCCGTACCGAAGTCGAACAGCAGTTTCGGCTCCGTGATGTCCGTGAAGTCTTCGTTCACGTAAGAGTAGAACAGCTTGAAGTAAGGCTGTTTGAAGTTCGGGTCTTCCGTGGGATACTCCCAGTCGTGCCGCCCGATGGAGTAATAAATCATATATTTCCCGGCCTCGTCGTCCAGATGATTTGAGGCGCCCAAACGGCATGTAGGTTTTCGCGGTCGAATCCCGTCAGGTTGGGGAAACGTGTGGGGAAGTCGATGGCCGTGTGTTGCCAATGGATGAGGTCGGTGCTCTTCATCAGGATGAGTCCGTCGTTGCTTTGCCAACCTCGTCCGAGCGCATGTCCGTCATGACCATATAAAATGTTTTCCCGTCCCGGCCTCTTGTGATGTACGGGTCCCGTATGCTTTTCTTCAGGGCGATGGTGTCCGAGGCCACGACCGGACGCCCTTGGTTGAGGGACGTGTAGTCATATCCGTCATCGCTCAGTGCATAGCGCACCTGTTCACCGTAAGGGGAATTGTTGGAGAAGAAGGCGAAGAGGTAACTGCTGTAAGGAGAAGCTCGGCCGTTTGTGCCTGCGCCGGTACCATGGCCCCGAGGGTGGCGGCCAACATGCCAGTCATCATTCGTTTTTTGAGTTTCATGATTAGGTAATGTTTAAGTTTTGTTGTATATGTGTGGGCAAAGATAGGCAGAATCGGTCGATAAAGGAAGTCTTTGCGGTGGCTTTTCGCACGGTGTGGCGAGAATGTGGTATTTTTTGCGTTATGCTTGGTTGCCCGTCCCGTCTTTTTTTTGTCACTTTGTGACCGATTACAATGAAAACTAATCAATGTGATGAAAAGAATTTTTTTTTTTGTGGGATGCTGGCGGTTCTGGCGGCCGGACAGGCAAGTGCCGATGTCGTGCCGGAGCAAGTCAGTTGTGTGGTGAAGCCTTTGTATGGGTATAGACAAGACCGTTTGCCGGGACGTATCGTTGCCGTGCGGTTGAAAGGCCCCGAATTGAAAGGTGAAGTCCGTGTGGATGTGGCGTACAAGAAACTGAAGGAGACTTCTACCTTCCGTGTCGATGCGAAGGACTCGGCGGAGGTGGAAATCATGTTGCCTTCCGCCTTGCCTATGGACAAGGCCGCGAACGTTTCGCTGACGGTGCGCGGGACGGAAAAGAAAGTGAAGACGAAAGTCACCGTGGAGCCGATGCGGCATTGGACGGTGTACCTTTACAACCATTCGCACGTGGACATCGGTTACACGAACACGCACAAAAACGTGGAGATGTTGCATAAGACGAATGTCAAGGAAGGTATGAAGCTCTCGCACGAGACTGCCGGCCATGTGACGGTGCGCGTTTTGTGTGGAATCCCGAGGTGACATGGCCGATTGAACGATTGTGGAACTCCGAACCGGGGATGCGCGACGAGATTATAGCTTCCATAAAGGGCGGAGGCTTGTCCGTGGATGCCTCTTACCTGAACCTGAACACGAGCATTTGTTCGGATGAGGAACTGTTCCACGTATTTAAGTTCTCACGTGAATTGCAGAGACTTTCCGGAGTGCCTGCGGATGTATTCCAACAGTTCGACATCCCCGGCATCTCTTGGGGCTTGGTGCCGGTCATGGTCCAGGAGGGCATCAAGTATGTCATCTCATGGCCGAACACCGATCGGGGCGGCAATGCCCATTCTTTCGGGATAGACGGTTTTCCTTTCTGGTGGGTAGGGCCGGACGGCCATTCCAAGGTGTTGTTTCTCCAACCGGGAAAATATGCCAACAGCGGAAGCATGGACAAGGGCAATACGACCGGTCGCCCATGGTTCGGCCAACGCAATGCACGTAAGGTCCCGGCGCGTATCCAAATGGGTAGTGCCAATGTTGATTTTACCGGGCAGCTTGTGGATCTGGAGAAGAAAAACTACCCGTATGACTTCATCGTCTTGTCCTGGTCGCTTTGGGACAACAATCCGGTGGATGCCGACGTGCCTTACGCTGTCAATGAGTGGAACAAGAAATATGCCTATCCCAAGATTGTCATTAGCGGCGGCCATGAGGTCATGAAGACTTTGGAGGAAAAATATGGCGACCGCCTGCCTGTGGTGCATGGTGATTATACGGAGTATTGGACTGATGGCTTGGGTACGGCCGCACGGCTTACCGCTGTGAACCGCCGCAACAAGGAACGTATCACGCAGGCCGAGACGGTGTGGTCGATGCTGGCCGGAGGAGCTTGTGCGCCGCGTGCCGAGTTCGACGAGGGGTGGCGGTACATCCTTTTGGGTTCAGAACATACGTGGGATTTTGAGAATCCTTGGGAACCGTATTTCCATGAAGCGATCAGTAAGGTAAAGCAATCTTATTTTTATGAAGCAGAAGCCCGTTCGATGACCTTGTTGGACGAGGCGTTGGGCTTGGCCACTGACAAGTCTAACGGCGCGTTGGGGCCGCGCGAAGGACCGTCGAATGGTGGCATCGCGGTATTTAATACGTTGTCTTGGCCGCATGGAGGATTGGTTACTTTGTCCGCTTCAGAGAGTCAAAAGGGCGACAAAGTGGTGGACGATGCAGGAAATGCTGTGCCGTCGCAACGGTTGTCTACTGGCGAACTGGCGTTCTGGGCTTCGGATGTACCGGCGTTGGGTTCGCGCCACTACCGTGTGGTGGAAGGTGATGCCGTGCCAGGCGATGCCTGTAAGTTAGATGGTTATACGTTAGACAATGGTTGTGTGCGTGTCACGATAGACGGCAAGACAGGAAACATCGTGTCCTTGACCCGTGCCGGAGAGGATTACAATTATATCGACGCGTCGGTGGACGGAGGGGCCAATTCGTGCAGTTGGCTGCCGGCGAATGAAAACAAGCCCGAAGCCGACAAGGTGCAGGCCATCACGGTGACCGAACAAGGCGGATTGGTGGTGGAATTGAAAGTGCAGTCCATGATGAAAGGTTGCCGTTCGGTGACACGTACCGTCCGTCTGGTGGCCGGGCAACCGTGGGTGGAGACCACCAATGTGGTAGACAAGTTGCCGCTGTTGGACAAGGACGGCATACATTTCGGTTTCGGTTTCAACGTGCCGCAGGGTGTGACGAAGTGGATATCCCTTGGGGGATAATGGAAGTGGAGAAAGACCAGTGGCCGCAAGCCAACCGCAATTGGATGGCCCTGCAACGTTGGTTGGACGTTTCGAACGACACTCATGGTGTGACATGGTGTGCTTTGGATGCCCCCTTGTTTGAGTATGGCGACCGCACGGCCAACATTTCGTTGGGATGGGGCGGACAAGGGCCTTGGCTGACCAAGCTGGAACCGTCTTCCACGGTGTATTCCTGGGCGATGAACAACCATTGGCACACGAACTTCCCCCTGACGCAGGACGGGCCGGTGGCTTTCCGCTACCGCATCCATCCGCACGGTGGATATGATGCCGTAGACGCCAACCGTTTTGGCTTGGAGCAGGCGCAACCGTTGGTACATGTCACGGCGGACAAGAATCCGGACGTGAAGTCCGTCATTTCGGTAGACAACCGTGCCGTGTATGTCACCGTGCTGAAATCCACGGGGAAAGACCACGAGATGATTGTCCGCCTGCGTTCCGTGTCGGACAAGGAAGAGACGGTGGCTTTGGACTTCCCGGCCCGCCGTCCGTCGTCCGTGTCGCTCTGCCCGCTCGAGGGAGCAGCCCGGGCAAATAGTGACGGGACGCTGACGATGAGACCCTACGGCATGGCCACGTTGAAACTCGCCTTCTGACGACGGGAGCATGGGAGGCTTCCGGACTCTTCCGGCAGCGTGCGGTACGGACTTCCGTCCGTGGATGGAATGCTTGTAAAGAAAATGCAGGTTTATCACGGATCTGAATTTCAGTTGTTTAAGCCTTTGAAAAAAAAATCTGCGGCAAAACGGAAAATCGTTTGCGCAGATTGGAAAATCATTCGCAGCAGAACGGAAAAACGTTTCTGCGCCGAATGATTTTTGTATATAAGTTTCGTCTCACTCGCTTTTGTGGAAATGTAGGGCTGCTCGGTGTTCGAATCGGAATTTCCCCTGACAGTTCGGTCTGTTATTAACACTCTTTATTGCACCTTTGGAGGACGGGCGAGAGAAAAACGTTACATTTGCAAAAATATATGGCAATAAAGTCTACGCTTATGGCAAACTATATCCGTTTTGATTGGGCGATGAAACGCCTGTTGCGCAACAAGGCTAACTTTGGGGTGTTGGAAGGCTTGTTGACCACGCTTCTGGATGAGAAAATCACCATCAGCCAGTTGTTGGAGAGCGAAAGCAATCAGGAAGACGAGTTCGACAAGTACAACCGTGTGGATTTGTTGGCCTTGGATTCCAAAGGGGAACTGATACTCATCGAGGTGCAGAACAACAATGAGTACGCTTATTTTCAGCGCATGTTGTTCGGCGTGTCGAAGTTGGTGACGGAATACATCAACCGTGGCGAGGGGTATGAGAACGTGCGCAAGGTGTACAGCGTGAACATCGTTTATTTCTCCTTGGGGCATGGGCAAGGATATCGTGTACCATGGCAAGACGGAATTTCGCGGCATCCATGAGAACGACATACTGGAACTGACTCCTTTCCAACGGCAGACCTTTAAGGTGGATGCCGTGAGCCAGCTTTATCCGGAGTATTATATCCTGAAGGTGAACGACTTCAACAAAGTGGCCAAGACCCCGTTGGAGGAATGGATCTACTATTTGAATACGGGTGAGATTCCCGAAACAGCCCACGCTCCCGGTTTGGCGGAGGTACGCGAACGCCTGAAGGTGGACGGGATGACAAAAGGTGAGCGCGAGGCTTATTACCGTCATCTGGATAACATCGTCATTTTGCGCAACAATATTTATACGGAGCGTGCCGAGGGGCGTGCGGAGGGGCGTATGGAAGGCCGTGCGGAAGGTCGCATGGAAGGGCGTGCCGAAGGAGAGCATGCCAAGCTTTGGAGATAGCCCACAGGTTAAAGGCCATGGGATTGTCCGTGGATGCCATTATCGGTGCCACGGGGTTGTCGGCGGAAGAAATAGAGAAAGCCTGATAACCCCTTGTTTCCTAATCAATAGAAAGTCCCGGTCGCCTTTCACAAGGCGGCGGGGACGGGTTAACTTATTTCTGGTTTGCTTGTGCACACGTACACGTATTTATTTTTTTCATGTAGTCGAATTTCCATACAGGGTCTTCTTCCGCCCAAGCGCGTGGGAGCACGCCTCCACCGTTGGTTGAACCTTCCACTCGGACGAGGTAAAGGTCATTGCCTTTTAGTGCGGCTCCCATGTACATGGGGCGACCGTTGCTTAGGCGGACACGGACGGCCACTTCATGGTATTGCCAATATACATCGTTGGTGGATACGAGCAAAGGCACTTTTTTCAGGTATTTATGGAATAAATCATAGAAGCGGGAATAATCGCGCTCATTACAACGGGGTACGACGTACTTGACCCCGTCGGTTGTCCGTCCTCCTCTATTGGGTCCTTGTATAAGGCAGATGATGCGTACGAGGTTGCCCTGATAGTGTACATCTTCTTCTTTTGTGCCTTTACGTCCTGCATAGGCGTTGAAAAGAGAATCGAATTCGGTCACGATGCTTTGGTCGGGGACAGGGTCGCTTTTCTCATCTATCAGTTGGTTCATGGTTTGATAATAAAAATACACTCCTTTTGTGTCGGCTTCGAACGACAAGTATTCCATTTGTCCGTTGATGTCAGAGGGCAAGGTCATGATATATTTTTTCTGTTGCACGTGTTGACTATCGGTCGTTTCCGTGTACTTGTGGAACGTGCGCATGCCGTCCAGTTGTTGGAACATGGCATCAATTTCGGGTTTGAATCTTCGGTATTCTTCTTCACTCTCATACCAATGTTACCCAATATTGGGCACCCGTTAGCCAACGGTTGGTTTGGTAGCGTTTGGGGAACATACTGTCCAATTGGTGGTACAAGTTCATGACCGTAGGGTTTTCCTGATAGAATATTTGTGCATGGCTCGAGGTCGTGGAAGCTATGATGGCTATCGTCATCCATAGCAAAGGTTTAATACACGTTTTCATAAGGCGGGATGTTTATTTCATATTGTTTGGAAAATTCGTCCATTCTTCTTTTCTGCTTTTGGAACTCGGCCTGAATGTCGGCCAAGTGTGGCATGGCCTGTTGTTGGGTTGCCGTGTCTGCGTCTTGTCGGGCGGTGCCGGGTTGGGGTATTGAGCCCGTTCTGGTGGTGGATGTGTCCTCTCCCGTAGGGAGGGCTGTCCACATTTGTCCTTTTGGGTGGCTTGCAGGAAGGATAATTGTGTCCCGAATTGTGATTATTTTGGCGGTCAACGTAGTGGGCACTGGCTTTTCGATGAATACCGTATCGGTTTTCCACTTTACTTCCGTGAGGACGGTAGGGGGCATGGAGATGGAATTTGTAGGCTGTGTAGCTTCCTTTCGCGAGACGGTGGTTCCTAAGAAAAAACATGCGGCTGCGATGGAGGCGACCGCTATCCACCGTATGAAGGTTTGTCTTGTACAATGTATGTGCTTCGGATGTGCCGGAAGAATGGCTTGGAGGTCAAAAGAGTCGGGTGTTGCTTCCGGTGGGCATGACTGCATCCACCTCTCCTGTTCTTCTTCCGTGAAAGAAGGTTCGCCTTCGTCGAATTGGTTGAACATGGTTTTGAAGTCGGCAAAATCCTTGTCGGCATCCGGCGAACGGAAATATTCCATCAGTAGGGCTTCTTCTTCCAACGAGGTCTTTCCCTCCATGTAGAGGTCAAGCAATCGTCTGATGTCTTCTTTGTTTGTCGTCATGTTCAATCTCTCCTTACCTTTAGTTGTTCCATCATTTGTTTCCTTGCCCGTGACAATACGGTGCGGACTACGCCTTCCGTTGCTCCGATGATACGGGCTATCTCGCTCATTTCCATGTGTTCCACCTGACGCATGCGAAGCACGGCCCGGTATTTGTCCGGCAGGTTCCGGACGACACCACGCATCCATTCCGCATTTTCGTGGTCTTCCATCATAGCCTGTGCACTTCGCTGTCCGTCGGGCGCGTCATGCCCCGTCAGGCTTTCGTGCGGATGGGTTTTGAGTCGCCTCAGGCGGTCGATGCAAAGGTTGCGGGTGACGGTCATACCCATGGGAGAAATGTTCTTTTCCCGGTCGAGCCGGTCTCGGATAAGCCAAAGTTTGAGCATGGCTTCTTGTACGATGTCTTCCGCCTCGTCCTCATCAGACAAATAGAAACGCGCGATGTCTACGAGTTTGCCTCGTAGCATGGATACCGCTATTTCGAATTCTGTCTTTTCCATGAGGTTAATGTTGCAAGGGGCGGAACTGTTTCCGGTGGTCAGGACATGGCCGTTCTTTCCCTTTTTATAAAGAATACGCAGAAGCTGATCTTTTGTTTCACCGGATGATGTTAAAGAATGTAATGGATTATAGATTCCATTCACAAAAGCGTGTCTGGTTCGTTCCCGAAAAGTCTCTTGTATTCGCTTTCAAAATTGGGCGTGAAGATACCTTTTCCCATCGCTTCATGGATTTCTGTCGTGCTCCAGACGTCCGCCATCTGTTTCCGCACTGGGACGTATGTTTCCGTCGTAAGTACAACGGTGTGGGAAGACCAATTCACGTTCGCGGTCGGATTCAAACACATAGAGGGGGAGGCGTTCGGGAGTGAAGCCGGTGAGGCCGAGTTCTTCTTCCGCTTCGCGGTGCAAGGCCATCTCCACGCTTTCGCCCAAGTCCACGTGGCTCCTACGGCCGTGTCCCATCTTCCCGGTTGGATGTCTTTCCAATGCGGACGTTTTTGCAGGTAAAGTTCGCCCCGGCTGTTGAACACATGCAAGTGTACCACGGGGTGAAGGCATTTGCTGCCATTGTGGCATTCGCCGCGCGTGGCGGCTCCGATGATGTTCCCCTCTTCATCCACGAGGGGAAACATCTCTTCCCGGTTGTCTTCTTGTGTAGCTATCATGAGGTTTCGCGGGGGTTAAGGGATGAGTAATGAGCTGTCACCGTAGCTGAGGAAACGGAAATCGTGGGCGAGGGCATAGTCGTAAATCGTGCGCCAGTCGCCGTGCACGAAAGCCGAGACGAGCAGCAACAGCGTGCTTTGCGGTTGGTGGAAGTTGGTGACCATCATCCGCACGATGTGGTATTCGTATCCGGGAGCTATGATGATTTGCGTACTGGTGTGCAATGCTTCCATGTGGTGACGGTTCAGATAATCGAGTATATGCTGTAAAGCCTG
>ENA-OPZM01001046-OPZM01001046.1-human-gut-metagenome-genome-assembly--contig:-NODE-1046-length-10311-cov-2.617537_pt1 | contig 10311 bp, 14 predicted proteins | sample MGYA00242478_ERZ504493 | MGnify/ENA primary metagenome ERZ504493 (study PRJEB26092, sample SAMD00036227) | human gut metagenome | host: Homo sapiens | study: EMG produced TPA metagenomics assembly of...
GATCCGCGCACCGCAGCGTGGCTGCGCGGGGAAGAGATCGAAGCCCAAACCGCCCAGAACGGCTGGTGTGCTGTGCTGGTGGATGGCTTCCCCCTTGGCGGGGGCAAGGCCAGCGGGGGCCGCATTAAGAACCATTACCCCAAAGCCCTGCGCAACCTGAAATGACCGTAAAAATAGTGCAGACATAAAAGCGGAAAGGGAAAGCTGCAACCATAGCCCCGTTTCCGTCAACATGGTTAGCACTTGAAAAAAGTTCGTTCTGCATTTACAAAACGTTTGCCGCTTTTTGTTTTCAAATACATCCAGAAAAACACCGCCAAAACATTGAAAACGGCATAGAAATGTGCTATACTATACTAATGTAATTTGTCGGTTCGCGCATTGCGCAAAGTGACGGGAATCTTACCGCCTTCAATGTGCGGTTACACATCAATTTTTTAGGGGGATTTTCATGTCCGGACATAGCAAATGGAATAACATTAAGCGCAAGAAAGAAAAGACCGATGGCGCCCGTGCCAAGGTTTTCACCAAGATCGGCCGCGAGATCGCTGTTGCCGTTAAGGAAGGCGGCGGCAACCCCGCTTCCAACTCCAAGCTGGCAGCCCTGATTGCTAAGGCTAAGGCGAACAGTGTGCCGAATGATAACATTCAGCGCATCATCAAGCGCGCCGAGGGCGGCGATAAGACCGAGTACGAAGCAATTACCTATGAAGGCTACGGCCCCGGCGGCATTGCCGTTATGGTCGAAACCCTGACCGATAATCGCAACCGTACCGCTGCAACATGCGCCATTACTTTGATAAGTTTGGCGGCAAGCCTGGGCCAGATGGGCTGCGTTGGTTCATGTTCACCCAGAAGGGTGTGATCGTGGTTGACCTGGAAGATGCCGACCCCGACCAGCTGATGATGGATGCTCTGGATGCCGGTGCCGAGGATTTTGATGCAGGTGAAGAGGCTGCACAGGTCACCACTGATCCCGATAACTTCACCGCTGTGTGCAACGCACTGGAAGAAAAGGGTTATAAGTTCATTTCTGCCGATGTGGCACAGGTTCCTTCCACCACCACCGCCCTGACCGATCCGGATCAGCTGGTCAACATGGGCAAGCTGCTGGACGCACTGGACGACGACGACGACGTGCAGAACGCATGGACTACCCTGGAGAATGAAGAAGACCTGGACCGCTGATTGGCAGCCAAGGTTTGAGCTTGAATGTTTAAGGAGGCGCGCAAAAGCCGGATGTTTCGGTTTTACGCGCCTTCTTTTTACACAAAGGAGCCATGTTATGAGCCAACTTCCCCTTTGCCCGCACTGCCTGGAACCCGTGCGCAGCGGCTACCATGGCAGCTGCCCCAACTGCGGCAAGTCCCTGGAAAACCATAACCCCGAAGGCGCGCTACCCCTTGGCACCCAACTGGGCGGGCATTACACCGTGGGTGAATACCAGAGCGCCGACGGCGACGGCCTGTGCTACCGCGGTGTGGATAATGATGAACGTCGGTTTGTGCTGATCAAAGAGTATTTCCCGGTAACGCTGTGCAATGGCCGCAGCCGGATGGCGACCTGATGCCCAAAGAGGGCCGGGAAGTGCTGTTCAAAACCAGCCGGATGGATTTCAAAGATTTGTACGATGACCTGCACCGCATCACCCCGGCAACCGGCCTTTCGCAGATTCTGGATGTGATGGAAGAAAACAACACCGTATACGCGGTGGAGGAAACCGAGAAGGGCATGACCCTGACCCATTACCTCAAACTGCGCGCCCGCACCCTGACCCCCGTGGAGGCCCGAACCTTGCTGCAGCCCGTGATGGAGGGGGTGGCCCTGCTTCACAAGGCCGGCTGATCCATCGCGGCATCTGCCCGGATAACATCCTGCTGCCCATTGACGGTGCCGCCCGGCTGACCGGGTATGGCACGCTGGCCCTGCGCACGGCAGGCAGCGAGCTGAAAAGCCAGCTTTACCCCGGCTATGCGGCACCGGAACAGTATTCAGCGGCGGAATTCTCTGGACGGTACACCGATGTGTACGCTCTGGCGGCGGTTACTTACCGACTGGTAACGGGCCAGGTGCCGGTGGCAGCCCCGCAGCGCAAGTACGGGACAGTATGGAGAATGCCCACAGCCTGGAATCTGGTGTGCCGACCTATTTTTCTCAGGTGCTGACCTGCGCCATGCGGCTGGACCCCGCCAAGCGGATGCAGACGGTACCGGAGCTGATGAGCGCCTTGACTGATCCCACCGTGGCGAACGCCATGTTTGAAAAAGGCGAAAACCAGGTATCCACCAAAAAAGATTCTGGCGGCTTCCATGGTGGTCATCTTTGTGTTGGTGGTGCTGTTGCTGTGGAGTCTGCTGAAAGGCGGCAAGGGGAGCGATACAAAACCGGCAGTTTCCGGTGCGGCATCCACCGGCACATCGGCTTCCAGCACGACCAACAGTGATGTGGAAGTTTACCCGGACCTTGTGGGAAAGAACTATAAGACCGATATCAAAAATAACACGCTGTATACCCATTACCGCATTGCCATGACGGAGGATTTCAGCTCCACTGTACCGGAGGGCTGCGTCATCAGGCAGGAGCCGGTGGCCGGAACGCTGGTCACGGAACAGGCACCCACTATCCAGTTAGTAGTCAGCAAAGGCCCCATGCTGGTGGAAATGCCGGACATCATCGGCTGGACGCAGAACAACGCCAGCAAAAAGCTGGATGAATCCGGCATCAACTATAGCATGCAGATCATTGAAAACGATGGCCAGTACGCAGAGACTGCGTTGTAAAATGCGATGTGAGCAAAGGCACCAAGTTTGATGCAGATGAGACTGTTGTGACGGTGTATATCGCCGGGGCACGCAACGATGCGTTTGCGGTAGATTCGTCGCCCACACCCTCCGAACAGCCCAACTGGGCGGACAGCACAGACCCTGCTGCAACAGCAGCACCGTGATAGCAACGGCAGAAGAATAAACCTAAGGCCCCGGCATTACAGGAAAGACAACCTGTTGTGCCGGGGCCGCGTTTATTGAATTAAAAAAGAATAAAGAATAATGAATAATGGGAGTGTGACGCCCACGGCGTCACATTTTAATCAGGTCCGCTACTCCGGCAAAAGCATTCTGGCAAGAGCGGCCCACCTATTTTATTCGAGTCGCCGCGGGCGGCGCACCAACATGATTCTTTATTCTCTATTCATTATTATTTATAAAAAATCAACCAAAACCAAAAATCCCCCGCCGCAGGCTTGCAGCCTGAGCAGCGGGGGATTGCGGTGCTTATTCAGCAGCCGTTAAAATCAATCGCTGACGTACGGCATAAGAGCCATATGGCGAGCACGCTTGATAGCAACGGTCAGCTCGCGCTGATGGAAAGCGCAAGTGCCGGTGACGCGGCGGGGAATGATTTTGGAACGCTCGCTGACGTATTTGCGCAGGCGGGGCAGATCCTTGTAATCAATGCGGTCGATGCGATCAACGCAGAAGCTGCAAACCTTTTTGCGGCCGCGATGCATCGGACGAGAAGAACGATCCATAGCCATGATCCGGTTACCTCCTTGTAAAATTGGTATAATCGATTCAGAACGGCAAATCGCCCTCGTCCTCAATCAGTGCAAAGTCATCGTTGCTGCCAGCCGAATAGGCGGGAGCAGCGGGCTGCGCTGCGGGACGGGAATAATCAGCCGGTGCTGCAGGAATCGGAGCGGACGCCATCGGCGCGCCCATACCAGCAGCGGGATTCTGGGATTTGGGAGTAACAAAATTAATGTTACTGGCCACGATCTCGATCGCAGTGCGGTTGTTGCCGCTCTTATCCTGATAGTTACGGCTCTGCAGACGGCCATCAATGGCAATCATGGACCTTTCTGGAAATAACGGCAGACAAACTCAGCGGAGCGGTCCCAGGCAACAACATCAAAGAAGTCGGCCTGGTTCTGGCCATTGGCATCGCGACGCCCACGGTCACAGGCAACGCGGAACGAAGCCACGTTTTTGCCGGTCGTCGTCTGGCGCAGCTGCGGGTCCGCAACAAGGCGGCCCATAAGAACAACCACATTCAGCATAATTCAGTTACTCCTTCCCAACACGCACACCAGGGTGCGTGGCGCTCAATCAGGCTTCCTCGGCAACGATAATGCTGCGGAGAACGCCTTCGGTGATACGGTAGTTACGATCCAGCTCTGCGGGGAAATCCGGCTCGCTGGTGAACTTGATCACGGTATAAACGCCCTCGGTTTCGTCTTCGATGGGGTAGGCGAGACGGCGCTTGCCCCAATCATCGACAGAATCGATCGTACCGTTTGCTTCGATCAGGGACTTGAACTTGCCGATCAGGCAGCGGAAGCCTCCTCATCCAGAGCAGAACTGGTAACCAACATGGTTTCATACTTAGCCATTTTCTGTGCACCTCCTTTTGGACTTTAGGCCCTTGCCTTTACGCAAGGGCAAGGATGTGTGTCTTGCTTGACACAGCAACTTATTATATCAAGCAGAATCGCCTTTTGTCAAGGTGTATTTTGCAGGATATCAAAAATATTTTGCCGCTTTTGGCGGGAACGCGCATTTTATGCCTTACGGTAACCAACGCTTTCCATAAATTTCAGGAAAGCTGCCTGCCCGGCGGCATCCTGCTTGAAGACACCGGCGTTTTCAAGCACATGGCTGAACACAATACCGATCTCATCCCGCAGAACAGCCTCGGCTTTTTCACGCTTCAGGCCGGTGCCGTACTTTTTGATCAGACCATCGATCCAGTCAGCGTGTACAGCCAGCGGGCTGCCAGCTTCGCGGCTGGTGTTGGGGGCGGAACCGGTCAGGATATCGGCAATGGCGGCGCTCTGATCTTTCAGGCGGGCGGGCAGGATGGCCAGGCCCATTACCTCAATCAGGCCGATATTCTCTTTTTTGATGTTGTGGTATTCCTTGTGCGGGTGGAAGATGCCGTCCGGATACTGTTCGGTGGTGCGGTTGTTGCGCAGCGCCAGGTCCAGAATGTAGCCGTCATTCTCATCATAGTGCAGAATGGGGGTGACGGTGTTGTGCGGGGTATCGCCGGTGTGGGCGATGATATCTACGCTGGTATCGCTGTAATCACGCCAGGTGCGCAGGATGTCGTCCGCGGCACTCTGCACTTCCTGGGAACTGCGGCCCACCAGGCGCACGGTGGAAACCGGCCAGTTGACGATACCGGCTTTCACGCCGGTGTAGCGCGCGTTGCGCAGCGGTACGGCGATATGCGCTTTCTGCATGGGGAAGACATAGCGCCCGCCCTGGAAATGGCTGTGGCTCAGGATGCTGCCGCCTACAATAGGCAGGTCAGCGTTGGAACCGCAGGTGTAATGGGGGAACTGTGCCACAAAGTCAAAAATTTCAGCCAGGGTATGGCGGTCCATCTCCATGGGCTTGTGGCTGTCGTTCAGCATGATGCAGTGCTCATGGAAATAGGCATAGGGGCTGTATTGCAGATAGAACGTTTCACCGGCCAGGTTTATGGGCACAATGCGATGGGTCTGGCGGGCAGGGAAGTTGATGCGCCCCGCATAGCGATATTCTCCTTGCACAGCATGCACTTGGGGTAGCTGGCAGCGGGCTGCAGCCGCTCCATGGCAATCACTTTGGGTCTTTTTCCGGTTTGGTCAGGTTGATGGTAATTTCCAGCTCACCGTAAGGGGTGGCCGTGTTCCACTGGATGTTCTTGGCAATTTGCGCCGTGCGGATGTAGTTGGACACAACGCACAGATCATAGAACCAGTCCGTGGCCGCTTTGGGGCCGCCCTTAGCATACAGTTTGCGGAACTTGCGGCAGACTTCGCTTTCACGCGGCATCAGGGCACCCATCATGCGGGTTTCAAAGTTGATGCGGTACTGCGGCACACTGCCGTCAAACAGGCCCTTGGCGGCGGCAAGCTCCACCATCTCGTCCAGCAGGGCAGCGGGAGTGTCAAAATCCTCTTTGGGCACCTTTTCCTCGCTGGGCTGGGCCAGACCCAGCAGATCCAGCAGGGTGTTGCGGGCTACAATGGCATCCAGCTCCTTGATGAGCTTGTGTTTGCGGCCAAAGCGCAGCAGGCGCTCCACATCCAGGGCAAGTGCGGCATCACGCTGTTCGGCAGTCATTGCGGAAATGTTCACGGCTTCGATGTTTTGTTTCGGCATCTGTACATCCCTCCTACATTTACGATACCGCATTTTATCCTCACTTTCCATGGTGCAAAATCCCATGCTTTTGCAGTTTTCAATCAAAAGGGGTGAATCCGCGGAAAGATTTCTGTGCGGTTCGCACATTCTCTGGCTCCGGGATTCACCCCTTTGATGTATTTCATTCGGTTTGCAACGGGCGGGCTCAGTGCTTCAGGTCGCTGAACAGGTCTTTCTGGTAAACGCCATCGGCCACCAGCTTGGCAAAGCTGTCAATCACGGTCTGCTTGTCCTCTTTATAGGTAACGCCGAACCACTTGTCATGGGTGGGCAGCACCTGAACGGTCACGGCATTCTTTTCCAGCAGCTCGCCAATATAGATGGGCAGCAGGTACTCGGCCTTCAGCGGGTTGGCGGGAACGCTTTTCTCAAAGAACTCCACAAAACCGTCCTCCAGCACCTTCACGAACTCCGGTGTCAGGCCCCAGAAATTCATCGAAACCAGGCTCTCCGGGTCAATGGCCTTGCCTCAACGGCAGCGCCGTCAGCGGTCTTTTCAATGCCGGAAGTCTCCACAACATCGGTCAGGTAGCCTTCGGCGTTCATCTGGCAGACACCGCGGGTCACAGCGCCGTTGTCGCTCAGGGTGTTCTTCAAAACAAAGCCGGCCATGGACAGGGCGTTCGGTTTGTCCGGGGTGTAGCCTGCAGGAAGTTGTGAATCTGGACAAAAGCTTCCTTGCCATAGTAGTCGTCAGCATTGATAACGGCGAACGGCTCCTTGATGACATTCTTGCAGGCAAGAACTGCCTGGCCGGTGCCCCAGGGCTTGCTGCGCTCAGCGGGAACTTCGTACCCGGCGGGGATGGCGTCCTTCTCCTGGAAAGCATAGGCAATCTCAATGCCCAGGTCGGCACAGGTCTTTTCAATGCGGTTGCCGATGGCTTCCTTGAAAGCTCCTCAATGTCGTGGCGGATGATAAAGACAATCTTGTCAAACCCGGCTTCGATGGCATCATGGATGGAGTAATCCATGATGATCTCGCCGTTGGGGCCGACAGCGGCCAGCTGCTTGATGCCGCCGCCAAAGCGGGAGCCGATGCCGGCTGCCATAATGACCAATGCTGTTTTCATACGTTTTCCTCCTGAAATATCGCTTATCCTTACTTCTTCATCTTTTTACATCGTCAAAAACCGGATTACGGCGTTCAGGTCCGGTCCCATCAGGAAAGATCCCAGAACCCCGGCTGCGATGTAAACACCAAGGTAGATAAAAACGGCTGCCCAGCTGGTGCCGCCGGTTGCGGCCAGGGCATCGCTGCGTTGCGGGCCTTCGGGCAGCGGTCATAAACGCGGTGAATGCGGCGTTCGCTTTCTTTTTTATACCAGTACACAGCAAACAGGCCGCGAATAACCATCTGGATAAAGTTCAGCACATAACATACCTGCATGGCCGTGGGAATTAGCCGCAAAAACGGCATACCCACCATCCACTCCGCACCGGATACCGCCATCAGGTACAGCAGGGAGGGCAGCGTCACAATAAAATCCAGCAGCGCAAAAAGAACACCCTGCTTCCACATTTTGCGGTAGAAGAAATAGAAAGGCCCAAGGAAAAAGGCGGAGAACGAGATGACTGCTTTGCGCCGGGTTTCCTGCATGCGGAAGAACTGCATCATATAATAAATGCTGGACGGCCCAACATAGCTGGCCCAGTCCCGCGCCTTGATGCCGTCAATCGGGTCATCGGGGCCGACTTCCTTGCAGGTAAAGCCATCCGGCCCCATGCTGCCTGCACTGAAAAAGTCCTGGTCGGGTGCCTGTTCTTGGCGCGGTGCCTGGCGATACTGCGGGGCACCGTCGGCCTGGTAGCTGCCGTTGGCGTACACCGGGCCGTTGCCGCCGGGGGCGGGGTGATCCTGCTGGTACTGCACGTTATCCGGGTGGTCCGGCAGCGAAACGCCGCAGTGGTTGCAGTATTTTGCGCCCAGCGGGTTATGGGTGCCGCAGTTGGGGCAGACGATATCATCCGGCCGGTCGGAAATCACGTTGTCCGGGTCCATTCAAACCCGGCGGCGTGGTCTGCCTGATGCACGCAGACACCGACCTTTTTCCAGCATTCGCGGTGGTACGGTGTGCCGCAGTCCGGGCAGACAACGATATCATCTGCTTCTTTGAATTTTTGTTTGCATACGGGGCAGGTATTGCCCTTGTAATCAGCCATGTGTGGTCCTCCGAATTTTCAGGGCGGGGAGTGTTATCCTGCCCATCCATCTTGTTCCGCTGCGGCCAAAAAGGCGCAAACGAAATAATTTAGCCATATTATACACCATATGTCCATGGAAAGCAAAGAACTTTTCGTGAATAAGCGGGCAGAAAGCGGATTTTTGCAGAATATTTGCAGATTTTGGCCTGCCGATAGCTGGTGTGTATCAAAAAAGTAGAAGCCGATTTTAATCTGCACGCCTGTAACGTGCAGATCATGCCGTGTGTTTTATACCTCTTTACAAGAAATAAGATTTGCGTTATACTGATAACATCTTGATTTATGCGTATCTTTATTTTTAATGATTGACCAAGGGGTAGCAAATATGATCACCATTGACGAATTGAAATTTAAGCTCGGCGGGCTGGAAACTGCGGTAAACGACCTGCGCGATGCCCTTTCCATTGAAGCGAGCGAAAAGCGCCTGGCAGAGCTGGAACACCAGATGACAATGCCCGGTTTTTATGATGACCAGGAAAAAAGCCAGAAAGTCATCAGCGAGATGGGCGAAGTGAAAAATAAGCTGGAGCGCTTCGGCAAACTTTCCACTCAGTACGAGGAAGCCCAGACCCTGCTGGAAATGATTGAGGAAGAAAATGATCCCTCTCTGGCAGCAGAAGGCGAAGAAGCTGTGAACGGCGTGGAGAAATCCATTGACGAACTGCAGCTGATGACCATGCTGAACGGCGAGTACGACCATTCCAACGCTATCCTGACTTTCCATGCAGGCACCGGCGGCACCGAAGCACAGGACTGGGCCGAGATGCTGACCCGTATGTACACCCGCTGGGCCGAAGCCCACGGCTACACCGTGGAAGTTCTGGATGTGCTGGAAGGCGATGAAGCCGGTATCAAGTCCGCTTCTATGATGATTAAGGGTGCCAACGCTTACGGTATGCTGAAAAGTGAAAACGGCGTGCACCGCCTGGTACGCATCAGCCCGTTTGATGCCACGCCCGCCGCCAGACCAGCTTTTCCAGCCTGGAGGTTATGCCGGAACTGGATAACAATATTAAAGTCGAGATCAACCCGGCGGATATTGAAATGCAGGTTTACCGTTCTTCCGGTGCAGGCGGCCAGCACATCAACAAAACGTCTTCCGCTGTGCGTTTGATCCACAAGCCCACCGGCATTGTCACTTCCTGCCAGACCCAGCGCAGCCAGCTGCAGAACCGTGAGTACGCCATGGAAATGCTGAAAGCCAAGCTGTACCAGATCGCTCTGCAGCAGCACAAGGATAAGTGGATGACATCAAGGGTGTGCAGAATGAAATCGCCTGGGGCCACCAGATCCGCAGTTATGTGTTCATGCCGTACACCCTGGTCAAGGACCACCGTACCAACTATGAAAGCGGCAATGTGCAGGCCGTGATGGATGGCGACCTGGACGGTTTCATCTATGCTTACCTGAAAGCATCTTCCCGCGGTGAACTGCAGGATGTATAATTAGAATAGAATAAAGAAATATCCATCCGGCGCGCATGGCCTGAACAAAGGGCTGTGCGCGCTTTGCTTTTTGGCGGGTAAAAACAGGTGAACCTGCTGCAAAAGCCGCCGCAGTTTTGCATAAAGTGACCAAAGTGTACGGCATACCCGGCGGGACCAGTTGCATTTTTCGGCAAGCCTGCTATAATACATGCAGTATTGCCAGCAAACATTAAAATTGTGTTAATATGGCCTTGGGGTGTATCTGAAAAGTCGAAAATATAGTCTATTTCTAGAAATGCAGCCGGATTTTACGTTAAGGCAATACCGCACAATTCTAAGTGCCGATACGGCGAGCGAAGGTACGGCAGCTGCTAAGCCAAAAGCGCAGATAATACTGGATGTCTTATCGAGCATTTTGGCAACGCAGATGCCGTGCCGCAGCCGCCGGAGCGGTGCTTAAGCCGTCAGGCGGGAATTGTGCGGTGTTGC
>ENA-OPZM01001047-OPZM01001047.1-human-gut-metagenome-genome-assembly--contig:-NODE-1047-length-10304-cov-3.077331_pt1 | contig 10304 bp, 19 predicted proteins | sample MGYA00242478_ERZ504493 | MGnify/ENA primary metagenome ERZ504493 (study PRJEB26092, sample SAMD00036227) | human gut metagenome | host: Homo sapiens | study: EMG produced TPA metagenomics assembly of...
CTGCTTTTCAAGGTTTTAGTCATTGATACTGCATCACCAACACCCAATGTTCAAAACGATTTTATCAACTTTTGGCACAGCCATAACTGAAGAATAGTTAAATTTTTTCAGTCAAAAGCTGGAATTACTTCGTTAGTGTATTTTTCTTTTAAGCGATTTACCATTACTTATACTTTCTCCTTTCCTTCGTGATTAATCAAGCACTTCGCCTGATTTTTTGTTGTAACGAACTTTTTTGCCGTCTACAACTTTGTAACCAACACGTCCTGCTACACCATTTTTGTCAAGAACTTGTACATTAGACACATGGATTGGTGCTTCTTTTTCTACGATAGCACCTTGAGGGTTTTCGTTGTTTGGTTTTTGATGTTTTTTAACAATAGCAACACCTTCGACAACAACTTTGTTGACTTTAGGAAGAGCTTTAAGAACTACAGCTTCAACGCCTTTGTCCTTACCAGCAATAACGCGAACTTTGTCGCCTTTTTTTACAAACATTTGGTTTTTCTCCTATTATTTCTTACGCCCTAATGGGCACCCTGCAAATGCAGGGGACTTAGTTTGTGTTTTTTATTGATTAAAGTACTTCTGGTGCAAGTGATACGATCTTCATGAAGCCACCTTCACGTAATTCACGTGCAACAGGGCCGAAGATACGAGTTCCGCGAGGAGTTTTGTCATCACGGATGATTACTGCAGCGTTGTCATCAAATTTGATGTATGAACCGTCTGGACGGCGTGCACCAGATTTAGTACGAACAACAACAGCTTTTACGACATCACCTTTTTTAACAGCTCCACCAGGAGTAGCTTGTTTTACAGAAGCAACGATTACGTCACCGATGTTAGCGAATTTACGTCCTGAACCACCAAGAACTTTGATAGTCAAAATCTCACGAGCACCGCTATTATCAGCAACTTTCAAGCGAGTTTCTTGTTGAATCATTTCAAATTTCTCCTTTTAGTTTGATTAGATAATAACAGCTTCTTCCACTACTTCTACAAGACGGAAGCGTTTTGTAGCTGAAAGTGGACGAGTTTCCATGATACGAACGATATCGCCTTCTTTAGCAACGTTGTTTCATCATGTGCTTTGTATTTTTTAGAATAGTTGATACGTTTACCATAGACTGGGTGGTTACGTTTAGTTTCAACTACAACAGTGATTGTTTTATCCATTTTGTCAGATACTACGCGTCCAACAAGGGTTTTACGTTGATTACGTTCCATTATTAGAATTTCTCCTTTCCCAATCTATTATTTCTTTTCAGATTGCACTGTTTTTACGCGTGCAATTTGTTTTTTAACTTCGTTCAAACGAGCAGTTTGATCAAGTTGACCTGCTGCAGCTTGGAAACGAAGATCGAAAAGTTCTTTCTTAAGTTCGTTTTCTTTCTTAGCAAGCTCTTCTTGAGAAAGACCACGAAGCTCTTTAACAAAATCTTTAATTTCTTGAAGTTTCATGATTTCTCCTTATTCTGCTTCACGTTTCACGAATTTAGTCTTAACTGGCAATTTGTGGCTAGCAAGACGAAGTGCTTCACGCGCAACTTCCTCAGATACACCAGCGATTTCAAACATCACTTTACCACGTTTAACTGGTGCTACCCAACCTTCAGGTGCCCCTTTACCAGATCCCATACGTACACCGATAGCTTTAGCAGTGTATGATTTGTGTGGGAAGATTTTAATCCAAACTTTACCACCACGTTTCATGTAACGAGTCATTGCGATACGGGCAGCTTCGATTTGACGGTTTGTGATCCAGTGGCTAGTAGTAGCTTGAAGACCGTATTCACCGAATGCGACTTCTTTACCACCTTTAGCTTCACCGCGCATTTTTCCACGGAATTCGCGACGGTGTTTAACACGTTTAGGTACTAACATTTGTTATTTGCCTCCTTTAGTGTTTTTACGAGCTGGAAGAACTTCACCACGGTAAATCCAAACTTTAACACCAAGTTTACCGTAAGTAGTGTCAGCTTCTTCCCAAGCGTAGTCAATATCTGCACGAAGTGTATGAAGTGGAACAGTTCCTTCTGAATAACCTTCACTACGAGCGATATCAGCACCGTTCAAACGACCAGATACTTGAGTTTTAATACCTTTAGCACCTGCACGCATTGTACGTTGGATAGCTTGTTTTTGAGCACGACGGAAAGCAACACGTTGTTCAAGTTGACGTACGATGTTTTCACCAACAAGGTGTGCGTCCAAATCAGGTTGTTTGATTTCAACGATGTTGATGTGAACTTGTTTTCCAGTCAATTTGTTAAGTTTAGCGCGAAGAGCGTCAACATTAGCTCCACCTTTACCGATAACCATACCTGGTTTAGCAGTGTGAAGTGAAACAATTACTTTATTTACAGCACGTTCAATTTCAATACGTGAAACTGAAGCGTCTGCCAATTCTGTTTGAATGAATTTGCGGATTGCAAGATCTTCATGAAGGTAATCCGCGTATTCTTTTTCAGCATACCATTTCGCATCCCAATCACGGATGATTCCGACACGCATACCAATTGGATGTACTTTTTGACCCACGATTTTACCTCCTTATTTTTCTGACACAACTACTGTGACGTGAGTTGTGCGTTTGTTGATTGGTGAAGCTGAACCTTTAGCACGTGGACGGAAACGTTTCATAGTTGGTCCTTCGTTTGCGAAAGTTTCAGATACTACCAAATTAGCTTTTTCCAAACCAAAGTTGTTTTCTGCATTAGCGATAGCAGAGTTAAGAACTTTTTTCAACTACGCGAGCTGCTTTGTTTGGGGTGAATTTCAAGATTGCGATTGCGTCAGCAACATTCTTACCACGGATAAGATCAAGTACAAGACGTGTTTTACGAGGTGAAACACGGACTGTACGAGCCATTGCTTTAGCTGAAGTAATTTCTGCCATTGTGTCCTCCTCCTATTAACGACGTGTTTTCTTATCGTCAGCTGCGTGACCTTTGTAAGTACGAGTTGGCGCGAATTCACCAAGTTTGTGACCTACCATGTCTTCTTGGATGTAAACTGGTACGTGTTTACGTCCATCATAAACTGCGATTGTATAACCAATGAAACTTGGGAAAATCGTTGAACGACGTGACCAAGTTTTAATTACTTTTTTCTTTTCGTCATTTGCTTGAGCTTCAACTTTTTTCATCAAATGCTCATCGACGAAAGGTCCTTTTTTAAGACTACGTCCCATTTTGTAGTTTTCTCCTTTAAAATATAGTACCACAGCGGCCTGTGTGCAAAATGCACACTACCGAGCTGGCGGATGATTATTTAACTAAGCGACTGAATTATTTATCGTTACGACGACGAACAATAAGTTTGTCAGATTTAGCTTTTTTGTTACGAGTTTTAAGACCAAGCGCAGGTTTACCCCAAGGAGTAGATGGCGCTTTACGTCCAACTGGTGCTTTACCTTCACCACCACCGTGTGGGTGATCATTAGGGTTCATTACAGAACCACGAACTGTAGGACGGATACCCATCCAACGGCTACGACCAGCTTTACCAAGGTTTACAAGTGATTGCTGTTCGTTACCAACTGTACCGATTGTAGCACGGCAAGTACCAAGAATCATACGAACTTCGCCTGATTGAAGACGAACAAGCACGTATTTACCTTCTTGACCAAGGACTTGTGCAGAAGCCCCAGCAGCACGAATCAATTCAGCACCTTTACCTGGTTGAAGTTCGATATTGTGAATAACTGTACCAACAGGGATGTTAGCAAGCGGAAGAGCGTTACCAACTTTAATATCTGCATCTGGGCCTGAAACGATACGTTGACCAACTTCAAGTCCTTTAGGCGCAAGGATATAAGCTTTCACACCGTCAGTATAATGTACAAGAGCGATGTTAGCTGTACGGTTTGGATCATACTCAATAGTTTTTACAACTGCTTCAACGCCATCTTTGTTACGTTTGAAGTCAATCAAACGGTAGTGACGTTTGTGACCGCCACCCTGGTGACGTACAGTGATGCGACCGTTGTTGTTACGACCAGCTTTGTTTTTAAGTGAAACAAGCAATGATTTCTCAGGAGTGCTTGTAGTGATTTCAGCAAAATCCAAAGAAGTCATATTACGACGACCATTTGTCGTTGGTTTATAAGCTTTAATACCCACGTTATTTCCTCCTTAGATTATTCAGCTTCAGCTGCAAACAACTCGATTGCTTTAGAATCAGCTGTAAGAGTGATGATAGCTTTTTTAGTTTTTGAAGTGAAACCAGTGTAACGACCAACACGTTTTGCTTTTGGTTTAACTGTTACAGTGTTCACGTTTGCAACTTTAACTCCATCAAAAGCAGCTTCAACAGCTTGTTTGATCAAAGTTTGTGCGCAGAGAGTCAACTTCGAATGTATATTTACCTGCTTCGAGGTCGTACATTGATTTTTCAGTGATTACTGGTTTTTTGATTACGTCGTACAAATTCATTATGCAAGAACCTCCTCGATTGTAGAGATTGCTTCTTTAGTAACAAGAAGTTTGTCGCTGTTTACGATATCAAGAACACTTGCAGTTGTTGCAGTTGCAACTTTAACGTTTGGAAGGTTACGTGCAGAAAGAGCTGCAAATTCGTTTCCTTCTTCAAGGATTACAAGTACTTTTGAGTCAACGTTAAGAGCTGAAAGTACGTTTGCGAATTCAGCAGTTTTTGGAGCTGTAAACGAAAGGCTTTCTACAGCTACAAATTTATCTTCAGCAACTTTAGCTGAGTAAACTGATTTCAATGCAAGGCGACGAACTTTTTGTGGAAGTTTGTATCCGTATGAACGTGGAGTTGGTCCGAAGACTACACCACCACCACGCCATTGTGGTGAGCGGATAGAACCTTGACGAGCACGTCCAGTTCCTTTTTGACGCCATGGTTTACGACCACCACCAGATACGGCAGAGCGGTTTTTAACTGCGTGAGTACCTTGGCGAAGGCTAGCACGTTGGCTGATAACGACATCAAATACTACTGATTCGTTTGGTTCGATACCGAAGATAGCGTCGTTCAACTCAACTGAGCTAACTTCTTTACCAGTTTGGTCAAATAGTTTTACGTTTGCCATTTTAACTGTTTTCTCCTTTCTTATTATTTAGCAGCCTTAACTGCTGATTTGATAGTGATAAGAGATTTCTTAGCACCCGGTACGTTACCTTTGATAAGAATAACGTTTTTCTCTGGGATAACTTGAACAACTTCAAGGTTTTGGATTGTCACACGGTTCCCACCCATACGTCCTGCTAAGTGTTTGTTTTTGAAAACACGGTTAGGCGCAACAGGTCCCATAGAACCTGGACGACGGTGATAACGAGAACCATGAGCCATTGGTCCACGAGATTGACCATGGCGCTTGATAACACCTTGGAAACCTTTACCTTTAGATGTACCAGTTACATCAACAACATCTCCAGCTTCGAATGTATTAACTGTGATTTCTTGCCCAACTTCCAAGCCTTCAATGTTTTTGAATTCACGAATGAAGCGCTTAGGAGCTGTGTTAGCTTTTGCTACATGGCCTTTGGCAGGTTTGTTGCTCAATACCTCACGTTTGTCGTCAAAACCAACTTGAACTGCTTCATAACCGTCTGTTTCAACAGTTTTCACTTGAAGCACAACGTTTGGAGTTGCTTCGATGACAGTAACAGGGATAAATTCACCAGATTCAGTGAAGATTTGAGTCATTCCCACTTTTTTCCCTAAGATTCCTTTTGTCATGAGAGAATATTTCCTTTACTTTAATTTATTTAAAAAGTTTTTTAACGAGCGTTTTTTTGTGCTCAATCATCAAATCCTTATTAGAGTTTGATTTCTACGTTAACACCACTTGGAAGATCCAATTTCATCAAAGCGTCAACTGTTTTTTGAGTTGGGTTGATGATATCGATCAAGCGTTTGTGAGTACGCATTTCAAATTGTTCGCGTGAATCTTTGTATTTGTGAGTCGCACGAATAACTGTGTACAAGCTACGTTCAGTTGGAAGTGGAACTGGTCCAGCAACTGTAGCACCTGTACGTGTTGCAGTTTCAACAATTTTTTCTGCCGCTGTATCAAGTGTACGATGTTCGTATGCTTTCAAACGGATACGGATTTTTTTGTTTGCCATCTTTTTCTCCTTTTCGTCTATTTAAGATAATAGGCTAGCTCCTCAAGAAAACCAACACACCTTTGCGTGGCAATGCAACCGAGCGTGTCGCAACCTCTTGTATCATAGCTAAAGTTACTGTATTTACAGCACCAGTATATAATATCAGATTTGACAAGAGTTTGCAAGGTTTTTTATCGGATTTTTTTAGTTTTTTTCCAAGAAAATATTTTCAGGTACTACCAACATTTTAAGTATTGACAAAAAATCAGGCAATCACCTGATTTCTTACATATATAGTTAGCAAAAAGCACTTTGAGTAGGAAGAAACTATCTTTGGAACAAAAAGATGTTATTTATTTCTTGATTCTAGAATTAATTTTTTGAGGACAGGACCTAATAAAAAGATTTGAATTGAAAACACCATTGGAAAATTAAACGTTAGCGTGGTTAAAACCGTTGGAATGAAATTTCCCCATGGATGCTTAAATAAAATAGATGAAACAACTGCCATACTTGGATACATCACACAGACTGTGGAAATCCTTCGTATCGTTGGTCACATGAACGCAGGAATTTCTTCAGACTTTGCCAGTATTGACATCAAGCGAACTGCAATTGGTCCACTGAAGAAGTCTTGAATGAGAAAAACGATGCTTGTAATCCACCACACTTCTTTCAATACGTCCAAAACTAAACATAGTTGGCACCACCGTTATTAAGTGATAAATTGCAATATTCCATGCAAAAACTCATAGTAAATGCCATCCAAAACAATTCCGTTTTTAGAGCAATCTATCTAAAATGAATAATTTTAAACAACAGAGGAGTGGGCAAAAACCACTCCTCTATCGCTGAACAAATTCTAAAAAGCGACTAGCTGCTGAGCGTATTTGAGAAATACTTTTCCTGCTTCATTGAGTTTAACTTGACGTGTCGTTCGGTCAAATAGAGTTGTTCCAAGTTCAGCTTCCAAAGATTTTATATGTTTTGACAAGCTAGATTGCGAAGTAAATAAGTTCTCCGCTGCTTCTAGATAATTTTCTGTCTTTGTTAAGGCAATAAATTCTTTCACATGATTCAGTTTCGTAGCGTTACTTCCTGAAATAAGTTCTTTATTGTAGCATAACAAAAATCACAAAACTTTTCTAATGATTATTTTTTTAAATTAGGTTGTGTCAATTGCTTCATATATTTTTTGTAAAGGGAGTATAAGAAAAGCCAACGGAAAATATTATCTACTAATGTCGCTAACCAAACACCTGTCAAACCAAGTTTTAGGCTAACTCCCAACACATACCCTGAAATAATTCGAATGACCCACATTCCAAATGTTGTGGCGTAAAATGGCAGTTTTGCATTACCTAAACCTTGCCACGCTGCTGTGTAAATAAGTGTACCTGCTGTTGCTGGACCACCGACAAAAGAATAAAACAACACAACAAGGCTAGCTGCCAGCGCTGTTTGGTTGGTCGTGAAAAGATAAGTCAAATGACTACCAAATACATAAACCAAGGCACCGACACAAAGCATCATAATCATCGAAATCAAATACGAATCACGTACCAGTTGTTTAATATCTTTGGTATTTTTTTGTCCAAGACCATGTGCTACAAGAATAACAGTTGCTGTCGCAACACCCATTCCTGGCATATAATTAAACTGCGTCAAGGTTTCCCCAATAGCATTTCCTGCAACGAATTCTGTACCAAATTTGACAATATCGCAACGATAACCACATCACCAGCACGCATCATTAGACGTTCACCAGCCGCAGGTAAGACTATTTTCAACAAATCACTATCCAAATGCCATTTTATCGTTTTTAAAATATTGCTCATCGGCAATTGACTTGCTAACAACAATGTACCGATAAAACGTGACAAGACCGTTGAGCAAGCAACACCAGCAATACCCCAGTGAAAAACAAAAACAGATACCGCAGAAAAAATCGCATTTAAAACATTGCTCAATAAACTAACATACATTGGTAACTGTGGTTTGCCTAAAGCACGCAAAAACGCACTCAACGTTGTCATCAAACCAAGACTAAAAATCAAACCACCAACAATCGCCAAATACAGACCACCCGCTTGTGTAACCGTTGTTTCTGTTCCTAGCCAATGAAGAATTGTTTTTCCAAAAAGCAAGGAAAAAAGCCCTAGAACTAAACTAAGACCTAGTGTTACCAAAATCGCTTCAGACTGATATTGCACCGTCTTTTCATTATTTTCTTCACCACGACTTTTAGCTACCAGACTTGAAACCGCAGCTCCGAGAGCAATGAAAACAGCTTGATAAATTGTCATAATATTATTAGCAACAGAAACACCTGAAACGGCAATCAAACCAACCTGAGCAACAAGGTAGTTGTCAACCACTCCCATCAGCATCTGCAGCAAATTTTCCATCATAGCAGGAAAAAGCCAAGTGAATAATTTTCTTTGTTTGTTTCATACCCTTATCGTAACAGAAAGAAAAGCTGAGAACCAGCCTCAGCTTCTACTTTTATAAATTTAAAGTCCTAAATAATTTTCAACTGCTTTTTGCATATCACCTGTTGCCACAACCGTTTTGTGACGAACCTCAGCTGTTTCAAGTCCATTGACAGCTTTTGGAATGGCAACACCTGATAATTTTTCAAGTTCCTTAACAGCAATAAAATCATCTGCAGGTGCTTGTCCACTAACAGCTTCAACTGCCACACGTGGGAATTTATATGGACTTGCTGTTGAAGCAATCACGGTTGGTGTTTTATCACTTGTGCGCTCTGCGTATTTTTGATAAACAGCTGACGCAACTGCTGTATGTGGGTCCTCAATGTAATCAGATGCTTCATAGACACGTTTGATTTCAGCAGACGTTTCAACTTCTGTTGCATAGCCTGCTTCAAATAAATCAAGAATCGATTGGTCAACATCAGGAAGTGTGTATTCACCCTCTGAGACCAATTGTTCCATCAATGCTTTCGTCTTAGCAGCATCATTTCCCAACAAATGGAAAATCAAACGTTCTAAGTTAGATGATACCAAGATATCCATTGAAGGACTTGTTGTGACTTTAAACTCACGTTTTTTATCATAAGTCCCTGTTGTGAAGAAGTCGGTTAAAACTTTGTTTTCATTTGAAGCACAGATTAATTTACCAACTGGGACACCAATTTGGCTTGCATAGTAAGCTGCTAGAATGTTACCAAAGTTTCCTGTTGGAACTGTAAAGTTTACTTTGTCGCCTGCTTTAATATGACCAGCTTTAACAAGTTGTGCATAAGCATAAACATAATAAACAACTTGTGGTACCAAACGCCCAACATTCATTGAGTTCGCTGATGAAAATTGTGTCTTGTGCGCAAGCAATTTTTCACGCAAATCAACGTCGTTAAACATACGTTTTACATCTGTTTGCGCATCATCAAAGTTACCAGTAATGGCTACAACGTGTGTGTTATCACCAGTTTGTGTTGTCATCTGAAGCTCTTGAATTTTGCTGACACCGTCTTTTGGATAGAAAACAATGATTTCTGTTCCTGGGACATCTGCAAAACCAGCCATTGCAGCTTTACCAGTATCACCTGATGTCGCTGTCAAAATCACGATTTTGTTATCAACGCCTTGTTTTTTAGCTGACGTTGTCAAAAGGTATGGCAAGATTGACAATGCCATGTCTTTAAACGCAATAGTTGACCCATGGAAAAGTTCAAGATTATATTGGTCACCTAATTTAACCAGCGGTGCGATTTCTGGTGTATCAAATTTAGCATCGTAAGCAGAATCAATACAGTAAGCCAACTCTTCTTCTGTGAAATCGTCTAAAAATGCAGACAATACAAGCTTAGCCACTTCTTGGTAAGAAGCATCTTTTAAAGTTTCAAAATCCAATGCCACTTCTGGAAGTGAGACAGGGGTAAATAAACCACCGTCAGTTGCCAATCCTTGTAAGATAGCTTGACTAGCAGTTACTTTGTTATTTTCATCACGAGTTGATTGGTAAATTAACGTCATCACAAATTCCTCATATATATAGATAGTCTTTTGTCTATTTTACCATAATTATCAGAAAATTTATACAAATTTATGATAATTATCGAAAAAAGGGAGTGAGACAAATAAAATCTCCAGTGAAGATTTTATTCATGAGCCTAAAAATTAAAAAGCGAATCAGTAGTTTCAAAGAAACTTGATTTTCAGCAAGTCTTAATTTCTTGTTGCTGATCTAAAACGGTCT